>Ga0224512_10004841_pt1 | contig 11243 bp, 10 predicted proteins | sample SF_May12_sed_USG_4_FD_169103 | JGI IMG/M metagenome (GOLD analysis project Ga0224512, IMG submission 169103) | Sediment microbial communities from San Francisco Bay, California, United States - SF_May12_sed_USGS_13 | ecosystem: Environmental > Aquatic > Marine > Sediment | place: USA...
GACGTCTTTCCCGCGAAAGCGGGGATCCATTCGTCCTTGGAGCCAGGGCCGGCCCGGCACCGTGGACCCTCGCTTGAGCGGAGGTGACTATGACGGGATCGATGCCGGCGTTTATTCCACAATCGCCACGGGATCGCCCGGCTTGATCGTGCCGCCCTGCACCACCTCGGCATAGACGCCCATATTGGTGTGGTCGAAGCCGCGCGTCAGCGCCAGCAGTATCTGCATGTCGCGCTCGGCGGTCGCCGGGTTCACCTCCGTGGCAGCGCAGCGGCCGATGCGCTCATGCACCTTGAGTCGGACATCGCCGACGGTGATCTCCTGGCCGACCCAGGTGTGCTCCGACCAGGGATGGCCGCCTTCCACGATGAGATTGCCGCGAAAGCGCACCGGGTCGACCGTGGCGGCGGTGACACGCTCCAGATCGCGCACGCTTTCCAGGTTGATGATCGAGACCCAGGCCTCCGGCACATCTGAAAACATGAAGCCGTCGGCCTCGACCAGACGCACGCCGCCGCGCGCCTCCTGCCCCATGAAGGCGGCGAAGAACTGCTCGATAAGCGCGCGGCCGAGCGGGCTGGTGGCATCGCCCTCGACCACCTTGCCGCCGTCCCTGTGGATCGCGAGCGTGCCCGTTTCAGCGTCGAACCGGGTCTCGAGCTTGGCCAGGCGGGCATTGCGCACCAGGGTGAGGAAATCCGATTTGGGCCGCCATTCGGGCGCGCCCGCATCGATCCGCGCGCTGCCATGGGCGAGCGCGAAGCGCCGGTCATCGGGCACGCCCGCGCCGGCTGTGAGCGCGACCACCTCGATGCGGTCGGCCGACAATCCCTTCACGGGGTAGCGGCAAATCTCTTTCAATGTGGCGGTCATGTTTGCCTGGGTCTTTTTTGCCTGGCGGCATCATAGCCGCCGGCAGCCATAAGCCAACGGTCGCGGCGTTTCGGCCCTTGCCGGCCCGCCGCTCCAAACTGGACAGCGGCGGCGTTTGCCGTTTCCATGGCGTCCCGTTGGCGACCGCCCCGAAGGAACCAACTACCATGACGCTTGATCCGCAATCGGCCTGGGTGCTCGAGCTCGTCGAGAAGGCGGGCAATCCGACGCTGGACAGCCTGAGCGTGGCCGACGCGCGCGCCCTGTTCGAGGATACGGCCTGGCGGCTCGATTTCGAGCCGATCGCGATGGCGCGCATTGACGCCCATGAAATGCCGGTGGCCGGCGGCGTCATAGGCGCGCGCGCCTATACGCCCGAGGGCCTTGACGATGGCGACAGCCCGGCACTGGTCTTCTTCCATGGCGGCGGCTGGGTCGTGGGCAGCCTCGATACCCATGACCGGCTGTGTCGCGCCTTGGCCGACCGCGCGCGTTGCAAAGTGGTCTCGGTCGACTACCGCCTGGCGCCCGAGCATCCGTTTCCCATCCCGGCCGAGGACGCGGCGGCGGCGTTTCGCTGGACGGCCGCGAATGCCGGCGCCTTGGGGATCGACCCGGCGCGCATCGCGGTTGGCGGCGACAGCGCCGGGGGCAACCTCTCCGCGGTGCTCTGCCAGACCGCGCGCGACGCCGGGGATCGGGTAACGCCGTGCTTCCAGCTACTCATCTATCCCGCGACCGATTTCGCTGGCGACTACGCCTCGCGCCGGGAGAATGCCGAGGGCTACATGCTGACGGGCGATCTGATCGCCTGGTTTGGCGGCCACTACATGGGGCAATGGCGGGTGCCCGATGACCCGCGCCTCTCGCCGCTGCGCGCGGCCTCGCTCGCAGCGCTGCCGCCGGCTTTGGTGGTGACGGCGGGCTACGATCCTTTGCAGGGCGAGGGCGTGGCTTATGCGGATGCGCTGAAAGCCGCGGGCGTGGCGGTCGCCTATCGCGACTATCCGGGCATGCTGCACGGCTTCTTCAATTTCGGCGGGGCGGTGAAGGTCGCCGAACGGGCGGTCGGCGAAGCGGCGAGGGACCTGCGGCAGGCGTTTGGGGTAGCCTAGGCGCCGAAGCCTCAGAACCTTAGGACCGGCAGGTGGATCAGCGGGTGGTTCGCCCACTGGATCCAGTCGTGATTGAGGAACTGGCCGACGAAGACGAGCGCCGCGACGGCAAACCAGAGCCCGATCGTAGCCGTGCCCACTGTTACACGGAGTGCCCTGCGTCCGGCCCACCGGGCGGCCTTGGCGAGTGCGCTGCGATCGTCGCGCTCGGCGCCCCCCAGGAGACGAATGCTGGTCAGCACCTCGCGCTCGGGCTCGGAAAGATCGCCGGCGCCGATGTGGCCCTTGCGCAGGCCAGCGAGGGTCATGCGCGCGTAGATCGCGGCGACGCCGCCGCGGACAACAAGCAGCGCCAGGACGAGATAGACCGTCGCGCCGATCCAATAGTTCTGGGCGAACACCGCTGCCTGTTCGGCGTTAAGCGCGGTAAAGCCGGGATATACCTGTTCCACGAATACCGGGATGCCCTTGAGCGCGAAGAGCGGCAGGGCCGCGGCGGCATAAAGGCAGGCGATCTGGAGGCCGCGGAGCGGCGCCGCGCGCAGGAGGCGGCGCAGGTAGTTGATCGCAAAGGCGGACCGGATCGCCCCGGTCGCTCCGAAGCGCGCCATCGCGAGCGGCAGCAAGCGCATCACCAGGACGAAGATCGCGATCCCGGCCAAAGCCAGCACCGGGCCGACCCAATGTTGCTCGTAGCCCTTGTTGAACGAGTTCTCCCAGCCGGCCCACCAAGCGAACAGCCACAGCGCCGCTACCGGAAACGTCCATACAGCAACCACGATGAGCGTGCCGATGCCGGCTTTGGCATTCTGCCAGAGGGCTTCGAAGGCGGTGCGCGCGGGCAGGACGAGCCAGCGCGCGCGTCCAGCCGTTAGCGGCCAATCAGTGGAGAGGCGGGCTCGCCAGTCCTGTCGGAGGATCCAGTTGGGCCAACCGGCGCGCGCGACCAACGCCGGCTCCCCGGCGGCGTAGCCCTCGAACGTCATGCCGGCCTTGGCCAGCGGGCTGGCGCGGAACCAGGCGCGGTAGACGGCGCGCCCAGCGAACCGGGTGAGCCAGCCATAGGCAATGAGCCCGGTCACCGGGTTGAGGCACAAGGCGACCGCAGCGAGGATCTTCCACAGACGGCCGAGGGCAATGAGCAGACGGGCGCCCAACCCGCGCCGGTGGTCTGCAATCGCCTGGTTGCGATCTGGCGCCGTTGTGAGCCCGGCGGTCATGGGGTCACCATCCTGGGCGGGTCCTCATGCGAAGGCGTCCTGAAGCAACCGGCTTTCGGCATGCGCCGTTGGAAAGCCCATGATGCGGCCGACAGTGGCGGCGATTTGCGTCTGGTCGGTGGTCTTGTCGACGACCGCCCCTTTGGCGATGCCGGGACCTGCAATCAGCGCCCAGATCTCGTGCGCCGAGCGGGTGTTGAAGTGATGCTGGTATGGCACGCGCAGCAGCGGGTTGGCGTCGCGGCCGCAGTCGGGTACGACGACGAACACGGTGTTGCCGCGATAGCCGGGTGTGGCCGCGACCGTTTCGACCAGCCGCGCGATCCCCTGGTCGATAATCGCGATCGACCGCGTGTAGTGGCTGGCATTGCCCCAATGGACGTAGTCGGGGTCCTGGTAGTTGACCATCAGGAGCTTGGGCGCGAGCTCGCGGATGGCGCGCACGGCAAGCTCGGTGAGCAGCCGGTCGCCGCGCGGGTTCTTCAGGCCGCTGTCGCCATATTGCGCGCGCCAGCGCGACCAGAAGCCCTCGATGGCGCGCGTCTGTCCGCGCGCGTCGATCCGTCGGTAGTCGAAGGCCTCAAGCTTCTTCAGCTTCTTGGCCATTGCCGCGAGCTCCTTATCGGTGCCTTCGCGCGCGGCGCAGCAGATAGGTCTTGAAGCGGTAGAGGCTCAAGACCTCCGAGCGGTAGCGGATGCCGAAATTGCGGTGGTTGCCGAAGGTGAAGAACTCCTCGTCGCGCCGGTCCTCGCCGTTGACCAACAGCGCCTCGTGCGGCGCCAGCGCGTAGGCCTTGCGCAGATATTCAAAGAGCGTCGGGACCGAGGCCTCGAACTGGTTGCCGAACGTCGCGCCGCTCTTGTCCACGTACTTCTCGTAGCGGCCGGTCAGCGTGTAGAGCGTGCCCTCGCCGTGGCTGGTGACGATGTCCTCGCCGTCGGCGATGCGCATGGCAGGAAAGAGCACGCCGCGCGGCGCCAGCCGGTGGCGCAGGAACGGCGCGAAGCTGTACTCGGGATGGATGGTCTCGAGCCGCCGCACGCCGCCGCCGAAGCGGACGATGATGACGTTCGGCCCGCGATAAGCCGGGCGGGCGGCGAGTGCCTCCCCGGCCGGCAGCGCGCCCAGCGCAGCGGTTGCGGCAAGGCCGGTGACGAAACCACGGCGTCCAATCGGCGAAATCACAGCGACCCTCCACCGCTATTGCCGTTGGAGAGGTTATACGGGCGCCGGCGTTAAAGTATTGCTAGGGGACGGATCAGTCGGCGGTGACCGGCGTTTTCGCTGACATTTTCGCCTCCAGCTGCTCGCGCAGCGTTTCAGGTATGGCGGCGGATTTCCCGTTCGACTGGTCGGCGTTGACCCAGATGATCTCGGCGGTGGAAACCGGCTCGTCGGCGCCCTTGACGAAGATTGCCCCGTTCCAGGTGATCGACTTCTCGCCGAGCCGCGCGATCCGCACGCCGACCTCGATCTCGTCGTCATAACGCAGCGGCGCGAAAAACTCGACGGTCGATTTGACGATGTGAAAATCGGTGCCGGTCTGGCGCACCTGGTTCTTGTAGTCGTGCCCGGCCCAGCGCAGAAACTCGCTGAGCGCGGTGTCGAAGTAGATCGAATAATTGCCGAAGAAGACAACGCCCTGCTGGTCGGTCTCGTTGTAGCGGACCCGGAAGGGGAAGAAGAACGGGAATGCGGAGCGGCTGGGAAAGTCGGGCATGGCGGCGCTGTCGGGCGGTTGGTGGGTGTCAGCGCAGGCGGGTAGCAGGGAATTGGGTCGATGGCAACCGGCGTCGCCGGTTTGGGCAAATGTGCTCACAAATCTGCTCATCTATGACCGATGCCTATGACGCACGGCGATTGGCCATTGTTATGCATGGCCTGTTGGGGTGTCATTTTCCCGCCGGCCCGGTTGCGGCAGGCATCGGGGCGCGAACGCCGTCTTGGGGGTTGATCGATGGGACGCGGGACCAAACAAGCTGCGAGCCAGGCCGAGAGCGGGATCCGGCCGCTGACGTTGCGGTTCGACAACGCGGAGGTGGAGGCCCAATACCAGGCGTCGCGGGCGGAAAGCGATCTGCGACAGGCGCGCCTGTCGATTGGCGTGAGCATCATTCTCAACGCCGGATTTGCTCCGCTCGACTACCTCGTTCTGACCGAGAACATCGCCCTGGCGCTGACGCTGAGGGTCGGCGTGGCCACGCTGGTATTCGCAACGCTGCTGGGCCTCAGCACACTTCGCTATTTCAAGAGCAGGCTGGCATGGCTGGCGGGTTCAGCGATATTGGCCTTCACGCTGGCCTATGCGGCGATGAACGCCGTGTCCAATTCGCCGGACGTCTACTTGTCGGGATATGTGCTGGTCATTCTTTTCCTGCTCGTGTTCGTGCCGATCGGCTTCGTCAAGGCCAGCGCGATCTCCTGGTTTTGCACGATCATTTTCGCCGCCGTCATTCCCTTTACCCGGAACATCGATCTGGGCTCGCTCCTTACGATCTACAGCCAGTTCGTGGCCGCCAACCTGATGGGCATGTTCGCGCTTTATTGGATGGAGCGACTGCATCGGCTCGCCTTCGTCAACCTGCAGGCGATCGCCGACGAGCGCAGCCGATACCGCGCGTTGCTGACGCGGATCCTGCCGGCGAGCATCGTTGAGCGGCTCGAAGGCGGCGAAGGGGGCATCGCCGACGATCATGCCGAAACAACCGTTCTGTTTACCGACATCGTCGGGTTCACCGAGATATCGACGCGCTGCCAGCCGGCGGCGATGGTCGCGTTCCTGAATAAGGTGTTTGGCCGCTATGATGAACTGGTCGCCCGGCACGGCGTTGAGAAGATCAAGACGATCGGGGATGCCTATATGGTCGCGGGCGGCCTGCCCGAGCCGCGCGCCGACCACGCCGAAGCGGTCGCGGATCTGGCGCTCGACATGATGGCGGAAACCGCGCGGCTGGAGAGCCCAGATGGCCGGCCGGTTCAGATCCGGATCGGCATCGACACCGGCCCGCTGACCGCCGGTGTCATCGGCGAAAGCCGCTTCCTTTATGACCTCTGGGGCGACACGGTGAACACCGCAAGCCGCATGGAAAGCCAGGGCGCGCCCGGCCGCGTCCAGGTGAGCGACGCCGTCTATCGGCGCCTGAGTGCCAAATACCGCTTCGAGCGGCTGGGCGAGATCGACGTCAAGGGCAAGGGCAGCATGGCGACTTGGAATCTCGTCGCCAGATTGTCCGAAAGACCTTGAACACAAAGGAAAATCACCGCCGCATCCCGCCAATATTGCGGGCCTCTCCGGCAATTCCCATATCTATAACGGATGCCTCGATCGAGGGTCCGCCAACCTGTCCCGCCTCTTGCAGGGGGACGCCAAAAGGGGATTGGTACGCATGGATTTCGAAAAATATACCGAGCGTTCGCGTGGGCTTATCCAGGCGGCGCAGACCTTGGCGTTGCGCTCCGGCCACCAGCGCCTGACACCCGAACATTTCCTCAAAGTCCTGCTCGACGACAAGGAGGGCCTCGCGGCCAACCTGATCCGGGCCGCCGGCGGCGATCCGGCCGGCGCCAAGCGCCGTGTCGAGGAGGAGCTCGCCAAGCTGCCCGAGGTCGAGGGCGCGGGGGCGGGCCAGCTTCATCTGGCGCCGGAGACCGCGCGGCTCTTCGAGAGCGCCGAAAAACTTGCCGAGAAATCCGGCGACGCGTATGTGACCAGCGAGCGGCTGTTGCAGGCGCTGGCGATGGCGCGCGGCACGCCGTCGGCCGATCTGTTGAAGGATTCGGGCGTGACGGCGCAAGCGCTCAACAACGCCATCAATGAGATGCGCAAGGGCCGCACCGCCGACAGCGCCACCGCCGAGGAAGGCTATGACGCGCTGAAAAAGTACGCGCGCGATCTGACCGCCGATGCCCGCGAGGGCAAGCTCGATCCCGTCATCGGGCGCGACGAGGAGATCCGGCGGACGATCCAGGTGCTCTCGCGCCGGACCAAGAACAACCCCGTGCTGATCGGCGAGCCCGGCGTCGGCAAGACCGCGATCCTCGAAGGCCTGGCCCAGCGCATCGCCAATGGCGACGTGCCCGAGGGCCTCAAGGACAAACGCCTGATGGCGCTCGATCTCGGCGCGCTGATCGCCGGCTCGAAGTTCCGCGGCGAGTTCGAGGAACGGCTGAAGGCTCTGCTCGAAGAGGTCAAGGGGGCGGCCGGCGAGGTCATCCTGTTCATCGACGAGCTGCACACGCTGGTCGGCGCCGGCGCGGCGGAAGGCGCGATGGATGCCTCCAACATGCTGAAGCCGGCGTTGGCACGCGGCGAGCTGCACTGCGTCGGCGCCACCACGCTCGACGAATACCGCAAGCATGTCGAGAAGGACGCGGCGCTGGCGCGGCGCTTCCAGCCGGTCTTCGTCTCCGAGCCGACGGTCGAGGACACGATCTCGATCCTGCGCGGCCTCAAGGAGAAATACGAGCTGCACCACGGCGTGCGCATCGCCGATGCCGCGCTGGTTTCCGCGGCGACGCTGTCGAACCGGTACATCACCGACCGCTTCCTGCCCGACAAGGCGATCGATCTGATGGACGAGGCGGCGAGCCGCGTGCGCATGGCGGTCGACTCAAAGCCTGAGGCCATCGACGAGCTCGACCGGCGCATCATCCAGCTCAAGATCGAGCGCGAGGCGCTGAAGAAGGAAAAGGACGATGCCTCCAAGGAGCGCCTGGAGAACGTCGAGAAGGAACTGGCTGAGCTTGAGGAGAAGTCGAACGAGCTGACCGCGCAGTGGCGTGCCGAGAAGGACAAGCTCGAGGGCTCGACCAAGATCAAGGAAGCGCTCGACCAGGCCCGCATCGAGGCGGAGAACGCTGAACGCAGCGGCGATCTGGCCAAGGCCAGCGAGCTCAAGTACGGCCGCATCCCGGAACTCGAGCGGCAACTCGCGGAGGCCGAGGGCGCGGGCGAGTCGCGCATGCTCGAGGAAGAGGTGACCGACAACGAGATCGCCGGCATCGTCTCGCGCTGGACCGGCGTGCCGGTCGACAAGATGCTCGAAGGCGAGCGCGAGAAGCTGCTCGATATGGAAGCGGAGATCGCCAAGCGGGTGATCGGCCAGGACGAGGCGGTCACGGCGATATCGAATGCCGTACGCCGCGCGCGCGCCGGGCTGCAGGACCCCAACCGGCCGATCGGCACTTTCCTGTTCCTCGGCCCCACGGGCGTCGGCAAGACCGAGCTGACCAAGGCATTGGCCGATTTTCTCTTCGACGACGAGCACGCGATGGTCCGCGTCGATATGTCGGAATACATGGAGAAGCACTCGGTGGCGCGGCTCATCGGGGCGCCTCCGGGCTATGTCGGCTATGAAGAAGGCGGCGCGCTGACCGAGGCGGTGCGGCGCCGGCCCTACCAGGTGATCCTGTTCGACGAGGTCGAGAAGGCGCATCCCGATGTCTTCAACGTGCTGCTGCAGGTCTTCGACGATGGCCGCCTCACCGACGGCCAGGGCCGCACGGTCGACTTCAAGAACACGTTGATCATCATGACCTCGAACCTCGGCTCCGAGGTGCTAGCCGAGCAGAAGGACGGCGAGGATGTCGATCTCGTGCGCGGCCGGGTGATGGATGTCGTGCGCGCCGCATTCCGGCCGGAGTTCCTCAACCGGGTCGACGAAACGCTGCTCTTCCATCGGCTGACGCGCGCGCAGATGAGCGGCATCGTGGCGATCCAGCTCGACCATCTGCGGGCGATCCTGGAGAGCCGCAAGATCGGGCTCGAGCTCGACGAGGCGGCGCTCGAATGGCTCGGCGATGCCGGTTACGATCCGGCCTACGGGGCGCGGCCCCTGAAGCGCGTAATCCAGCGCCACCTGCAGAACCCGCTCGCCGGGCTGATCCTCGAAGGCAAGATCAAGGACGGCGAAACCGTGCGCGTGAGCGCCGACGAGGCCGGCCTGGTCATCAATGGCGAAGCAGTGCGGGCGGAAGCGGCGTAAGCGTCACCGACAACATCGGACACATCGTGGGGGCGGGTTTCAAACCCGCCCCTTTCTTGTGACACATATGCACGACCGCCGTACCCCGACTTCGCTTGTGGCGCAGCCGGATTTTATGCAGGATTGACGCTCGACCGAACCCGGAGCGCCGCCATGTCCGATCCCTTCGCAGATCTGCCCGCATCGACGCGTGACGACATCCGAGCTGCGCTTCCCGTTGCGCGCCGACGCCTGGCCGAGACTGGCACTTGGCTGACCGGGGCGCAGCGGGTGGCGATTGCGGCCGAAGTGCGCCAGGCCTGGGACTGCGCCTTGTGCAAGGAGCGCAAGGCCACGCTGTCCCCCTACGGCGTGTCCGGCGAGCACGACACGTTGGGCGAGCTGCCCGCGGCGTGGATCGACATCATTCATCCGCTGACCACCGATTCGGGCCGCCTGACGAAGAGCTGGTACGAGGGCGTCCGCGATGCCGGGGTCGGCGAGGACGAGTTCGTGGAGATCGTCAGTGTCGCCATCGTCGCGGTGACGATGGACAGCTTTTGCGTCGGGGTCGGTATCGAACCGCCGGACTGGCCCGAGCCTGTTGCAGGCGAGCCGAAGCGGGTGCGCGCCGAAGAGGCGACGCCGGGGCCGGGCTGGGTATCGACGATTGCGCCGGAGAACGTGCGCGCCAACATGGCCGACTTCTACGCCAACGAATCCTATTTCTACATTCGGCGCTCGCTCACCCTGGTTCCCGACGAGCTGCCGAAGTTCTGGGACCTGATGACCCCGTTCTACATGTCCGACCCGCGTATCGAGGAGCTTGGCGATCTGCAACGCGCGATCAGCCGCGGGCAGATCGAGTTTCTGGCCGCCCGCGCCTCGGCGCTGCTCGGGTGCTACTACTGAACCACCAGCCATGCGGCGCGGCTCCGTGTGAGCGGCGATCACAGCGGCAACGAATACGATCTTTCCCTGGTCATGGAGGGCCGCGATGCCGATGGCGGCTTGCCCAATGGCGCGATCCTCAGCCGCTTCGCTGAAGGGATCTGTCAGCGCGATCTGGCCAAGACGGCGGCGGCGCGCGAGAAGGTCGTCGCTGAAATGGGCGAGGCGGCAATGGTTGACGCGGCAGCGGTCATCGCCGCTTTCAACGCCTATCCCCGCGCGGCCGATGCGACCGGCATCCCGCTGGAGGACGCCAAGGCGGAGATGACCGAGGGCCTGCGCGAGGAGCTAGGTCTAGAGGCGTTCAACACCGGCGGCGTCTAGGTCGAGTGTACCCCGAGCGGGTGTATCAAGTTAGCAGGCGCGGCAGGAAGAGCACGATCGCCGGCATCAGAACGAAGATCGCCAGCCGCACCACATCGGCCAGGATGAAGGGCGCCACGCCGCGGAAGATCGTCGTCGCCCCGACATCGGGGATGATGCTTTTCAGCATGTAGACGTTGAGCCCGATCGGCGGGGTGATCAGGCTGATCTCGATCGCCACGACCACGACGATGCCGAACCAGATCGGATCGTAGCCGAGCTTGGTGACCACCGGGTAGAAGAGCGGCACGGTGAGCAGCATCATCGAGATGCTCTCCAGCACGCAGCCGAGCGCCAGATAAATCAGCAGGATGATGCCGATGACGGCGAGCGGCGCCACGTCGAGCCCGCTGATCCATTCGTGCAGCATCGCCGGCGTGCGCGCGGCATCGAGGAAGTTGGAGAAGATCAGCGCGCCGATCAGGATGAAGAACATCGTCGCCGTCGTGCGCGCGGTTTCGAGCAGCGCCTCGATGGTGCTGGCGACAGTGAGCGAGCGCCGCAGCAGCGCGAAGAGGAAGGCGCCGCTGGCGCCGATGCCGGCGGCCTCGGTCGGCGTGAACCAGCCGGCATAGATGCCGCCGAGCACCACGACGAAGAGCGCCGCCACGCCCCAGACCTTGGACAGCGCCTGCAACCGCCCACGCCAGGCGGTGCGTTCGCCGCGAGGGCCGCGCTCGGGATGGAGGTGCACGACGCCGGCCACTGCCGCGACATAGAGGGCGATGCCGATCATTCCCGGGATGAAGCCGGCGAT
>Ga0224512_10004842_pt1 | contig 11243 bp, 12 predicted proteins | sample SF_May12_sed_USG_4_FD_169103 | JGI IMG/M metagenome (GOLD analysis project Ga0224512, IMG submission 169103) | Sediment microbial communities from San Francisco Bay, California, United States - SF_May12_sed_USGS_13 | ecosystem: Environmental > Aquatic > Marine > Sediment | place: USA...
CTCGGTCAGCTCGTCCCGCACCGCCTCCGGCGCCCAGCCCGATGCGCAAAGCCGCGCGAGCCCCTCCACCGTCCCCCGCACCCGCAGGCTGGGGTCGCGGCCGCCGGCGATCAACTGCCTTGTCTGGGTGAAGAACTCGATCTCGCGGATCCCGCCCGGCCCCAGCTTCATGTCGTGGCCATCGAGCATCAGCCCATGCAGCCCCTTGTGCTCGCGGATCCTGAGCCGCATGTCGTGGGCGTCCTGGATCGCCACGAAATCGAGGTGCCGCCGCCAGACGAAGGGGGTGAGCACCTTGAGGAACCGCGCGCCGCCCTCGGGATCGCCGGCCGCGGCCCGCGCCTTGATCCAGGCTGCCCGCTCCCAGGTCCGCCCGACGCTTTCGTAATAGCGTTCCGCCGCCTCCATCCCCAGGCAGACCGGCGTCACCGACGGGTCGGGGCGCAGCCTGAGGTCGGTGCGGAACACGTAGCCCTCATCGGTCAGGTCCGACAAGAGCCCCGTCATCCGCCGCGTCGCCCGGATGAAGGCGGCACGCGCCTCGTGGGCCTCGGCCGGCTCGAAGCGGGTCTCGTCGAAAAGGCAGATGAGATCGATGTCCGAGGAATAGTTGAGCTCGAAGGCCCCCATCTTGCCCATGGCGAAGACCACCATCCCGGCGGCGTCCGCCAGCGCCTCCTCGCCGAGCCCGGGGATCTTGCCGCGCCGCAGTTCGGCGCCCACGAAAGCGCACACGGCGGCCGCCACCGCGGCATCGGCCAGCCGCGTCAGCGCCTCCGTCACCGGCTCGAGCGCCCAGACCCCGCCCAGATCGGCCAGCCCCGCCAGCAGCGCGACTCGCCGCTTCGCCTGCCTGAGCCCGGCCGAGAGCGCCTCGTCGCCAAGCTCCGGAATCGCCCTGAGCTCCGCCTCGAGCGCCGCCTCGGGCTCGTCCGACAGCGCCGCCTCGGCCCAGTCCCGCTCGCGCGCGAGCAGCCCCGCCAGATAGGGGCTCGACCCCGCCGCCCCGGCGATCACCTCGCGAACCTCCGGCGGCAGGCCGCCATAGAGCGCCGCCGCCTCGGCGCCGCGCTCGGGCTCGAACGGAAGGGGCGAACGGGTCAGGCGCGCGGCGAAGCTCATGGGTCAGATCCCTGCACGGCCCGCCCTGACCGGTCAATCCCGTCCGGCCCCGAGGGGTTGATCCCCCCGGGCCCCCTTTCCCGTTTCCCAAATATCCTCGGGGGGAGTCCGGCCAAGGGCCGGACGGGGGGCAGACAGCCCCCCTGCCCGGCCGGGGCCGCAGCTTCAGCAGAACAGGACCAGTGCCCCGGGGTCCCAGGCCACTTGCGCGCGCTCGCCATGCTCGAACACCTTGCGGCCAACCACGTTGCGCATCGAGATCGTCAACGGCTGCTCGATCCCGTCGAGGCGGACGTCATAGTAGGTCATGTCGCCGAAGTAGTTCACCTCGGCCACCGTGCCTTCGGCCACGCGGCCGCGACCGCCCTCGCCCGCCGTCTCGCCTTCGTATAGCATGGTCAGCGTCTCCGGGCGGAAGCCGACGCTGCCTTCACCCGCCTTCGCGCCCGCTGGGCACTGTTCGGCATCGATCTCGACGCGGCCGAGGCCGGCCACCTCGCAGGCCACCATGCCGCCGTTCACCGCCGAAACCGCGGCGGGCAGGAAGTTCATCACGCCGATAAAATCGGCCACCTGCCGGCTGACCGGCCTCCGGTAGAGCTGCTGCGGGGTCGCGAGCTGGGAGATTTCGCCGTCGAACATCACCGCGATCCGGTCCGACATGATCAGCGCCTCCTCCTGGTCGTGGGTGACCAGGATGAAGGTGATGCCGACCTGCCGCTGCAGCCGGCGGAGCTCGCCCTGCATCTGTTCGCGCAGCTTCTTGTCGAGCGCCGAGAGGGGCTCGTCGAGGAGCAGCACCCTGGGCTTCAGGATCAGCGCGCGCGCCAGCGCCACCCGCTGCCGCTGCCCGCCCGAGAGCGCATGGGCCGCGCGTTCGCCGAAGCCGGTGAGCCCGACCATCGCGAGCGCCTCGGCCACGGCCGCGGCCTTCTCCGGCTTCGGCCGCGAGTCGCGGCGAAGCCCGAAGCCCACGTTCTCGGCCACCGTCAGGTGCGGGAAGATCGCGTAGGACTGGAACACCATGTTCGTCGGCCGCTTGTTCGCGGGCACGCCCTCCATGTCCTTGCCGTCGATCCGGACGCTGCCGCCGCTGACGTCCTCGAAGCCCGCGATGCAGCGCAGGAGCGTGGTCTTGCCGCAGCCCGAGGGGCCGAGAAGCGAGAAGAACTCGCCCTCGCCGATATCGGCGGTTATGCCGCTCAATGCCTGGAAGTCGCCGTAGTACTTCTCAACGTCCCGAAGCTCGATGATCGGTTTCACAGGAAGCCTCCGGTATCCTTGCCGCCGGTCTTCCTGATGCCCTTACGGCGGAAGTATTCGGCGATCATGAGAAGCGTGATCGAGAGCGCCACGAGGATGGTCCCGAGCGCCATGATCGAGGGCAGCTTGGTCGGAAACCTCAGCTGCGACCAGATGTAGACCGGCAGCGTCGGCTCGGTGCCGGTCAGGAAGAACGCGATGATGAACTCGTCGAGCGAGATCGTGAACGAGATCAGCAGGGACGAGATGATCCCCGGCATGATCAGCGGGAACGTCACCAGCCAGAACGTCGACCACCGGGTTTCGCCGAGGTCGTAGGCCGCCTCCTCCAGCGACTTGTCCAGCGACTGGAAGGCGGAGTTCAGGATGGCGATGGCGAAGGGCGTGCAGATCAGCACGTGGCCGAGGATCACCGTCCAGGCCGAAAGCTGGATGCCGATGCCGAGGAGGACGACGAGGAGCGAGACCGCCACAATGATCTCGGGCAGCACAAGGGGCAGCATGATGAAGCCCATCACCGGCCCCTTGCCGGGGAAGTCGTAGCGCGTCGCCGCGCGCGCAGCGAAGGTGCCGAGGCAGGTGGCCAGGATCGAGGTGGTCACCGCGATGATCAGGCTCGTCTGCACCGCCCCGTGCAGCGCCGGGATCGTCGCGAGCTCCTTGAACCAGTTCGTCGTGAAGCCCGAGAGCGGGAAGGCGATGATCGTGGAATCGTTGAAGGCGAAGAGCGGCAGAAGGAAGATCGGCGCGTAGAGGAAGACGAGATAGACGATCGCGTAGACGCGGAAACCGGTGCCCCCCCTCATTGCCGCACCCTCAGGAAGCGCCGGTTGAGGAACAGGAACACCAGGCTCACCGCCGTCACGATCAGCATCGCCGAGGCGGCCAGCGCCGAGCCGAGCGGGTAGTTGTCCAGCCTCAGGTACTGCAGCTGGATCACGTTGGCGATCATCCGGCCCTCGGGCCCGCCCACCAGCTGCGGCGTCACGTAATCGCCGATCGTCGGGATGAACACGATCAGCACCGCGGCCACCACCCCTGGCACCGACAGGGGCAAAGTCACCCGCCAGAACGACAGAAGCTTCGATTCGCCCAGATCCTGCGACGCCTCGAGCAGCGTGCGATCGATCTTCTCGAGCGCCACGAAAATCGGCAGGATCGCGAAGGGCGCGTAGGCGTGCGCGAGCGTGATCACCACGGCGTTGACGTTGTAGAGGATGAAGGTGAGCGGTTCGTCGATGATGCCCAGCGTCAAAAGCGAGCTGTTCACCACGCCGTTGTAGCCCAGGATCACCTTCCACAGGAACACCCGGATCAGGTAGCTGGTCCAGAACGGGATGGTGATCAGAAAGAGCCAGAGCGACTTGCGCTGCGGCGCCACGTAGAAGCTCACGTAGTAGGCCACCGGGAAGGCGAGCAGCACCGTCGCCAGGGTGACGGTGGCCGAGACGAACAGCGACCGGAACATCACCAGCCGGTAGAGCGGATCGCCCCAGGCCTCGGCGTAGTTGGCCAGCGTCGGGGTCCAGATGATCTCGAGATAGCCGTCGGTCAGGAACGAGTAGGCCAGGATCGCCGCCAGCGGCACCGCCAACATCAGGAGCGCGTAAAGCGCGGTGGGCGAGATCAGGATGAGGCCGCTCGCCGCCTCCGACCGGAGGAACCGGCCCCAACGCGTCCTCGCATCCATGATGGCGCGCCCCCCGCCTCCGCCCGAACCCGCTCCATCTTGCACATGTCTCCGGCGCTGAAAAGGGCCGAGCGCGGCTCAGCCGGCGCGCGGCCAGTGCCGGTGCTCGTCGTCGATCACGAAGGGATGGGCGTGGTGCCTCAGCCCGCCATGGGCCAGAAGATGCGGGTGGCCGGGCGGCAGGTCGGCGTGGTCATGCACGCGCTCCTCCGCGTCGTCGCCCGGCCAGAGCCAGAGCGCGGCCAGCACCCCTGCCCCGGCAAGCGCCCCGAGCAGCGCCAGCGCGGGCCCGAGCCCCAGCGCCAGCCCCGCCCAGCCCGCCAGCGGGTAGGTCAGAAGCCAGCAGGCATGGGAAAGCGCGAACTGCGCGGCGAACAGGGCCGGGCGGTCCTCGGCAAGGGCCGACCGCCGCAAGAGCCGCCCCGAGGGCGTCAGGATCGCGGCATAGGCCGCCCCCGAGGCGGCCCAGAGCGCGAGAAAGCCGCCCCAAGGCGCCAGCCCCGCCAGCGCCACCCAGAGGCCGTGGCCCAGGGTCACGGCCGCGAGCACCAGCGCCGCGGCGATCATCACCCTGCGGTCGGCCAGCCGGGCGAGAAGCCGCGGCAACGCCAGCGCGGCGGCCATCGATCCGCCACCGAAGGCGGCCAGCGCCCAGGCCACCGCGGTTTCGCCTCCGCCGTAGCTCGCGCGCACCATCACCACCGTGTTGACGATCACGAAGGCCCCGGCGGCCGCGGTGGCGAAACTCAGCGCCAGAAGGCCGCGAAGCCGGGGTGTGGCCAGGTAGATGCGCACGCCCTGCGTCAGCCGCTCGAGGAAGGGGCGGGCCCGCCCGGCTCCGGCTTTCGGCACCGCCGTGCGGAAGACCAGCGCCGCCGAGCCGAGAAAGCCCGCGACCGTACCGAGAAACAGCCAGTGGAAGCTCATCACTGCAAGCAGCAGCCCCGCCAGCACCGGGCTCAGCAGGTTCTCGAGGTCGTAGGCCAGCCGCGAGAGCGACAGCGCGCGGGTATAGTCGTCCTCGTCGGGCAGGATGTCGGGGATCGCCGACTGGAACGCCGGCGTGAAGCTGGCCGAAGCGGCTTGAAGCACGAAGATCAAAACGTAGATCTGCCAGACCTCGGCCACGAAGGGCAGTGCCATCGCCACAGAGGCGCGGACCAGGTCGGCGCCGATCAGCAGCGCCTTACGCGGCACCTGCGACGCCAGCGCCTGAACCAGCGGCGCCAGCCCTACATATGCCACCATCTTGATCGTCAGCGCCGTGCCCAGCACCGCGCCGGCCCGCGCACCGGCCAGTTCGTAGGCCAGAAGCCCCAGCGCCACGGTCAGAAGCCCGGTACCGATGAGCGCCACCACCTGCGCGGCGAAGAGCGCGGCATAAGTGCGATTCGTCAGGACGCGGAGCATGGGCAGAGCCTACCGCCCCGCCGCGCCGAGATCACGTGCCGGCCTCGATTTCCGGGATCGCCTCGCGGATCAGGTCGTGGAACGACCTCAGCCCCCGCTCCAGGTCCGACAGGATCGCGCCGTCGTATCCGGTGGCCGATTTCGTCGCCTCGTAAGCCCAGACGCAGAGGTCGTGATCCTCCGCCGCGGTGATCCGGTCGATCCGCCCCGAGAGATAGCGCAAGGCCTTCAGTTCCCGCGTCTCCCGCGGGAAGCGGTAGGCCCGGCCGCGCTGGAGCGTCTCGCCCACCGAAAGCGGGATCTCCTGGTACCAGGTCGCGCTGTCGGGATAGAGCCCGATCACCGTGTTCGGAAAGAGGTTGTAGTAGCTCCACCGCCCCGCCCCGGCAGCTTCGACCGGCGATGCGCCGAGAAGGGACTTGTAGGCCTTCACGCTCCAGAGCCGCCCCGGCCCCTCGTTGAATACCCCGTCCGAGCGCGAGGTGAAGCCCGCCCAGTCGCTGTCCGAATAGCCGTCGCCGTAAAGGTCGTGCAGCGCCGGATGCGCCTGGCGCACGTGATAGCCTTCGTTATCCACGTCGCGCAGGCATTTCCAGTTCGCGGCCACCCGGTCCTCCCAGTCGTTCTCCGGGATGCGGATCATCGCGGCCACGTCGAAGGCGGCGAAGTCCTCGGCGTAGGGCGCCATGATCTCGGCCACCGAAGGCTGCCCGGACGGCTCGAAGCGCAGGAACAGGAACCCCTGCCACACCTCCAGCTCGACCGGCTTCAGCCCCCAGTCGGCGCGGTCGAGCGGCGGGAAGCTCGCGCGCTCGGCCACGCCCCTCAGCGTGCCGTCGAGGTTGTAAGCCCAGCCGTGGAACGGGCAGACGATCGCCTTGTGGCAGCGGCCCGTCTCACCCGTCACCACCCGGGTGCCGCGGTGGCGGCAGATGTTGTGGAAGGCCCCGAGCCCGCCGTCGTGGCCGCGGATCACCAGCGCCCGCTCGCCCGCGATGTCGAACGTGAGGTAGTCGCCGGGCTCGGGCACGTCGCTCACGTGGCCCGCGATCTGCCAGTGCCGGCGGAACAGCCGCTCCTGCTCCAGCGCAAAGATGCGTGTGTCGTGATAGGCCCGGGCAGGCAGGCCCTGCCGGTCCCAGTCTAGGTCCTTGGCCATGACGGCCTCCGCTAATTTGAGCGTTTGCTCAAATTAGCCCGCCGGCCCACTCGCGGGCAAGGGGAAATTTGTGCGTTCGCTCAAATTTCCCCCAAAGGCCGGCTCAGCGCTGCACCGCCTCGATCGAGATCGCGCGCTTCCTGAGCTCGGCCTGCAGCGCGGGAACCACGCGCAGATGGCCCGCCGCCACCCGCATCGCCTCGCCGATTCGCGCCATGCTGGCGCCGGGCGTCTTCACCCGCCAGACCATCCGCCGGGCAACGCCGTCGTCGTAGACGATCTCGACCCCGCCGCCGCCGCGCGCCTGGCGGAGACCAAGGAAATGACCGCTCCCTTGGGAGCTGTGGAAAGCTTCGTAATGTGCCATGGGCCTGCTCGATTATTGTTATGGCTGCCTCAAGGCCCCGACGATGCCAGAGCGCCTCCGAATCGGTCAATTCACGGTCGCGCGATTGGCAGCGCCGCGAGTCCGATGCGCAACAGCCGGCTCGGGCACCGGCGGAAAGTTGCGCGCGAACTGCCGCAGGCCCTCGGGCGAGAACTGCACCACCCGGCTGCCCGGCTCGCGCCGCGCCCAGCCAAGCGTCTCCATCCGCGCGAAGATCGCGCGGCCAAGGCTGCCGGCAAGGTGCGCCCGCCGCTCGCTCCAGTCGAGGCATTCCCGGCAAAGCGGCGCCCTGCCCTGCTCCAGCGCGGCGAGGTCGAGGCCAAGGCCCGCCAGGAAGGCCCGCCCTGCGTCCGTGGGCCCGATCCCGGCCTCGCTGAGCGCCAGGAACTCCCGCGCGAGGAGGCTCTCGTAGGCCTGGATTCCCATCTCGCCGGCGAGATGGTTGTAGCGGACGCGCGCCCGTCGGAGCGCAGCGTCGCGCGGCCCGGTCCGGGTGCGCAGCTGCCCCTTGCCCGCCGCGAGCCCCATCAGCGCCTCGAGCGCCGACGCCACCTCGGCACCGGCGAGCGCGAAGTACTTGTGCCGCCCCTGCCGCTGCGCCACCACGAGACCCCCGCGCTCCAGCTTGGCAAGGTGCGCGCTGGCCGTCGGCAGGCCGACCCCGGCCTCGCGGGCCAGCTCGCCAGCCGTCAGCGCCTTCCCGGACATCAGCGCCGTCAGCATGTTGGCACGGGCCGGGTCGCCGATCAGGGCGGCGATTGCCGCGATATCGGGGCCATCCTTCATGCTTCGATGATAAACGAAGCATGGGCGCGCCTCAATGCGCTATCACTCCGGGCGCAAAGGAGGGACCGATGCTGACCTGCGTCATCCGCTACCAGATCGACCCGGCCAAGAAGCCCCATTTCGAGCGCTACGCCCGCACCTGGGGCGAGGCGATCCCGCGCTGCGGCGCCGACCTCGTTGGCTACTTCGCCCCGCACGAGGGCTCGTCCACCCTGGCCTACGGCATCTACCACATCGAGAGCCTCGCAGCCTACGAGGCCTACCGCGCCCGCCTCGCCACCGATCCGCAAGGGCGCGAGAACTACGCCTTCGCCCAGGCCGAGCGCTTCCTGTTGCGCGAGGACCGGACCTTCCTCAAGCTCGTCTCGGCACCGCACGCGGAAAGGAACCACCCATGATCGCCGTCATCTTCGAGGTCGAGCCCGCCGAAGGCCGCAAGGACGACTACCTTGCCCTGGCCGCGAAGATGCGGCCCCTGGCGGAAGCCACCGAGGGGTTCATCTCGGTCGAGCGGTTCCAGAGCCTGACCAATCCCGGCAAGCTGCTTTCGGTCTCCTTCTTCGAGGACGAAGCCGCCCTCGACCGCTGGCGCCGGCTGAACGAGCACCGCAAGGCGCAGAAGGCCGGACGCGGCGGCATCTTCGCGGGCTATCGCCTCCGGGTGGCGCAGGTGCTGCGCGATTACGGGATGGACGACCGCGCCGAGGCCCCTGCCGACAGCAAGGACGCTCACGGGGCATGACCCGCCCTCCCTTGGGCGAGTACGCCCTGCTTGGCCTTCTCGCGGCGCTCTGGGGCTCGTCCTACCTCTTGATCCGCGTGGCCGTCGCGGAAATCCCGCCAGTGACGCTGATCGCGCTTCGCGTGACCGGCGCAGCCGCGCTGCTCCTCGCCGTCCTCGCCGCCGCGCGCGGCCGGCTGCCCTCCGACGCCCACAGCTGGGGGAGGCTCTTCGTGCAGTCGGTCCTGAACAGCACCGGCGCGTGGACGATCCTGGCCTGGGGCCAGCAATTCGTGCCGGCCGGGCTCGCGAGCGTTCTCAACTCCACCTCGCCCGTCTTCGTGCTCCTGGCCACCCTCGCGCTCTCCGGCCGGGGCGCCGTCGGCCCGCGCAGGGCCGCGGGTGCCGCGCTCGGCCTCTTCGGCGTCGTGCTGATCGTCGGGCCGGCGGTCCTCGCGGGCCTTGGGGCCGAGGTCGCCGGCCAGGCCGCCTGCCTGCTCGGCGCCCTGCTCTACGCCGGCGCCGCGCTCTACGCGCCCCGGCTCTCGAACCTCTCGCCGCTGGTGGCGGCCGCTGGCACCATGCTCTGCGCATCCGCCGTCCTCGTGCCCGCCGCGCTGGTCCTCGATGCGCCCTGGAAGCTCGCGCCCTCGCCGCGCGCCCTCGCCGCCACGGCCACGCTCGCTGTCCTGTCGACCGGAATCGCGCTGCTGATCTACTTCCGCCTGGTCCGCACCCTCGGCCCCCTGGGCGTTGCCAGCCAGAGCTACCTCCGCGCCGGGTTCGGCGTGGCCCTCGGCATGGCGCTCCTCGGCGAGCGCCCCTCGCTCCTCGACCTCGCGGGCCTCGCCGCCGCGATCCTCGGCGTGGCGCTCGTCAACTGGCCCGCGAGGGCCGTCGCCAATGCCGCGTCGAAGGCGTGAGAGACCCCGGAAGCACAGCTTTCCAGGAGGTTAACGAAAACGAGAATATCAATTTATTTCAGTATGTTGGGCATGCGTAAAACCGTGTTACACCGGCCCCGTAACACACCCCGGAATGCAAAACGGCCCACCTCATGGGGCGGGCCGTCGCGCGGGAACGGGGATAGGATCAGCGCTTCGAGAACTGGAAGCTCCGGCGCGCCTTCCGCTTGCCGTACTTCTTGCGCTCCACCACGCGGCTGTCGCGGGTCAGGAACCCGGCCGCCTTCAGCGCGGGCCTGAGGCTCGGCTCGTAAAGCTGCAGCGCCTTCGAGATGCCGTGCTTCACCGCACCAGCCTGGCCCGAAAGCCCGCCGCCGGCCACGGTGGCCAGCACATCGAACTGGCCTTCCACGTTCGCCACCTGGAACGGCTGCTTCAGGATCATCTGCAGCACCGGCCGCGCGAAATAGGCGTTCACGTCCTTGCCGTTCACGGTCACCTTGCCCTTGCCCGGCTTGATCCAGACCCGGGCCACCGCGTCCTTCCGCTTGCCGGTCGCATAGGCTCGTCCCTGCGCATCGCGTACGGGCTCGCGCGCGGCGGTCTCCTCCTCGGCCACCGGGGCCTCGGCGCCGGAGACAACCGACTTCAGCTCGTCGAGAGATTTCAGTTCTTCGGCCATGGTCACGCGCTCCGGGTGTTCTTGGCGTTCATCGACTTCACGTCGACAACTTCGGGGGCCTGCGCCTCGTGCGGATGCTCGGCGCCCGAATAGACGCGCAGGTTGGTCATCAGCTTCCGGCTCAGCACGTTCTTCGGCAGCATCCGTTTGACGGCGGCCTCGACCACGCGCTCGGGGTGCTTGCCTTCGAGGATCTGGCCCGCGGTGCGGCTCTTGATCCCGCCCGGATAGCCGGTGTGCCAGTGATACACCTTGTCGGCGCGCTTCTTGCCCGTCATCTGCACCTTGCCGGCGTTGACAATGATCACGTTGTCGCCCATGTCCATGTGCGGCGTGAAGGTGGCCTTGTGCTTGCCGCGCAGGCGGTTGGCGACGATCGAGGCGAGGCGGCCGAGCACGACGCCCTCGGCGTCGATCAGGATCCACTTCTTCTCGATATCCGCCGGGGTCGCGGAGAAGGTCTTCATGTCAGGTCCCTTGCGAGGGTTGAAAGCGAACGGGCGGCGCGAGGGGCCGCCCGGACATCGGATGCGGCGCTGTATCGCCGAAGCCGCGTGCGGCGTCAAGGGCCCTCTACAGAAGAAACTACCTTGAAATCAGCGTCTTGCAATTACGGTATTATTTTACCCCACTACTATTCGGTGGAATCGAATAGGTCAGGCTTGCCCGCGCCACCGGCTCCGTTCCGCCGTCGGAATAGACCAGCACGTCGCCCACCGCGAGCGCGCGGCCGAGCTTGAGAAGCCGCGCCTCGGCCACGAGGTCGCGCCCCGTGGCTGGCTTCTTCAGGAAGTCGATCGAGCAACTGGTGGTGACGGCCAGCGCCACCGGCCCGATCCGGCTCAGGATCATCAGGTAGATCGCCACGTCGGCCAGCGCGAACATCGACGGTCCGGAGACCGTGCCGCCCGGCCTCAGGTGCCGCTCGGCCACCGGCATCCGCACGCGCATACGCGCCTCGCCCACCTCCTCCACCACGAAGTCGTCCCGAACCTGCGGGAACTCGGCTGCCAGAAACGCCTGCAACTCGTCGGTCGTCATCCCTTCCCCCGTTCCGCCCGGCGCCGTAAGCTCGCCCGGCAAACGAGGAATGACAAGTGACCGACCCCATCCTTCT
>Ga0224512_10004843_pt1 | contig 11242 bp, 16 predicted proteins | sample SF_May12_sed_USG_4_FD_169103 | JGI IMG/M metagenome (GOLD analysis project Ga0224512, IMG submission 169103) | Sediment microbial communities from San Francisco Bay, California, United States - SF_May12_sed_USGS_13 | ecosystem: Environmental > Aquatic > Marine > Sediment | place: USA...
CTCCGAAGGGAATTCCGAAAGGACCAGGATCTCCGAGCGGGACCAGGCCGCGGAAACAAAGACGGCCCCCGTCCCAAGACAGAAATAAATAGGCAGGATAACCGTTTTTCCCGCTTTAAAACTTGACGCCGCGATGCTTAGGGTGTCTAATGGCTTCTTCATGGCGCGGGGTGGAGCAGTCAGGTAGCTCGTCGGGCTCATAACCCGAAGGTCACTGGTTCAAATCCAGTCCCCGCTACCAAATTTTCCAAGGGGGTACGGGCAACCGTAGCCCCTTTTTCTTTTACCCAAGTGATTTTTATCACAGGACCTTATCACACCTTACCTTGAAGTCCTTCGTCGCATGGTTGCGGGTGGGGGTAGCGAATACCCCCGAAGGGGACCTCCAGGCGTGGCGAGGAAGCGAAAAGGAAGGCCGCTTCGCTCCTGCATTTCCCGTACGCAAGGAGGGGATGAATGAAATCCAATAGGGCGCACGCTTGTCGGGGCTCCCCCTCCTGCTATCCCTTGCAATCCTCCCTTCCGAGAGTTACATTCCATCCATAGTTTCCAATTAACCATCACGCCCATCCACCGTTCTCCATGTCATGATCCTCCAACAATCAAGGCGATGAAGAAACCAGCGGTTCATCTTACCAATCAAATGCAGTAAGAAAGCGTAAACCCGGAAAGGGAAGCAAGAGGGATGCAATCAAGAATCTACGAGATGGGAGTTTTCTCTGTTCTAATATCGACACGTTCGGGTTCCCAAATAAGGGAAAGGAGGTGAGATAGATGGTTGGCAAGGATGCCATTGCCTCTATTGAAATAGGAGATTACGAGAAAGCGTATCGACTTATCAAACCACTTGCCGAGCAGGGCGATGCCCATGCCCAGTGCACCCTCGCCTCCATGTACTTCAGTGGCCAAGGCTTTCCGCAGGACTTCACCGAGGCGGCGAAGTGGTTCCGAAGGGCCGCCGAGCAGGGACATGCCGAAGCCCAGCACAACCTCGGCCTCTTGTACAAAGTCGGCCGAGGAGTTCCGCAGAACTATATTCTTGGGCATATGTGGTTCAACCTCGCGGCATCGCAGTTAAACGTACCAACAGAAACGAGACGGGCGGTTGCAAAGGAGCGAAATGAAATCGCCTCCAAGATGACCCCGGAGCAGATCACCAAGGCGAACCAGTTGGCGTGGGAGTGGAAGCCGAAGAAGGAGGGGAAATAGATGGGAGTCAAGGTGCGGGAGCGCAAGACCCATACTATCCCGCAACAGCCAATAACAACTTATCCCGTAACGGCCAATAACAATTATCACGGCCTACGTATAATCAACTGTTGGGCCATCAACAACCTCTTGAGGAAGGAGAACGATTATGTCTGAAGTAAACCGCATCTGGCGGCTCCGCAAACGACCTGTCGGTGACATTACCGACGAGGTCCTGAGTTTTGAAGAAGAATCTATCCCTGAACCCAGCGATGGTGAGTTCCTGTTTCGCCTGAATTACCTGTCGCTCGACCCGTCCAATCGGATCTGGATGAGCGATATGGATCAATACATGCCACCGATCGAACTCAACGATCCGATGCGTGGTGTTGTCTGCGGCACTGTCGTCAAATCTCGTCATCCAGGCTATGCCGAAGGCTCCATCGTAGGCGGTCTCGGCGTATGGGCAGACTATCAGGTTGGTACCCCCCAGAGCGTGAACTTGATGGGTGATACCGGGCCGATTCCGGTCGTCGATGCGTTCAGCACGTTTGCCGTTGTTGGGCCTACTGCCTATTTTGGACTGCTTGATATCGGCCAGCCCAAGGAGGGCGAAACCGTCGTGGTCTCAGGCGCTGCTGGTGCTGTCGGTTCGATTGTCGGCCAAATCGCGAAGATCAAAAGTTGCCGTGTTGTCGGGCTGGCAGGAACCGATGAAAAATGCGCCTGGATTAAGGACGACCTCGGCTTCGAGGTGGCTATCAATTACCGAACAGAAGACGTGCCCACAACGCTCGCCGCTGCATGTCCGGACGGCATTGACGTCTACTTCGACAACGTGGGTGGCAAGATCCTCGATGCGTGTCTTAAGCTGATGAATTTCAAAGGCCGCATTCCGACTTGTGGCCTGATTTCTCAGTACAATGCCACCGAACCCGTACCTGGGCCATACAACTATGGGATGATCTTGATGCAGCGTCTGCATGTAGAAGGCTTTATCGTGCTGGATTTCGCGGAGCGCTACCCAGAAGCGATCGCCGCGCTTGGTCAATGGATGGGCGAAGGAAAGATCAAGGTGCGCACCGAGATCGTTGACGGCCTAGAAAATGCGCTTCAAACGGTGAAGAAAATCTTCACGGGAGCCAACACGGGTAAACTGATGATCCGCGTGAAGGACGTATAACGAGGAAAGGGGCGACGGCGATACGATTTCCGCGGCATAAACTCACGGGGCTTTTACATCGCGGTATTAGGAAATAGGAACTTTCAAGACGGTGTCTCACCCCCTGCTGCAGCTGACAGCTGCCCTTTCCACATGCCCGTCCTGTAGTCCATTCCTGCTCCCCTCTTCATCGCTACGTCTACCACCTGTTTTCATCGAGGGACACCTCCCATCGAAATCAGGACCGTCTCGATGACGGCTGCGAGGATGAACAATGGGAAAGCAATTTTGAAAAACATCCTGATCGCATGTATTACTTGGTCACCGAACCCCGCCATGTCTCGTCGTCGGATTCGCTTGGCGAATGTCACGCCCAGCCATAAACCGTAACCCGCCGAAAGAATAATCGCCGGTATCTCAAGCACACCGTGGGGCAGCACCGCTTTTGTGGCTTGCAGATATCCAACCTCACCGGAGGCGAACAGATAGGCCACACCCAGGATGTACCCATTCGTTGCGACGGCAATCAGTGGCACGAGGCCGAATAGGATACCAGACAGGAGCACGGCGAAAGACTTGGCCGAGTTGTTAAGCAAGATAACGAAGAACATCTTCCAGGGAGACAATGTCAGGAAAGGCACATAAGAATCCAGGAGTTTACCAAGCAGCTCCCTCTTTCCCGGTATCGGAGCGTAGAATCCAAGAAGGAACGCAGCAACGAAGACAGCCGTGAGGGAAACGACATACCGAATAATGTTCCTTTCTGGCATGTTTCAACTTTACAGGAAATTCCCGTGATCGTTGCTGCTGAGAATCCGTTACGCCTCCCACTCTCCGCGAACTTCCGGAATAAGCTAAAACCTCTCCCAACAGAGGTTTGAGGACACATGCGGGGGGAACCCTTATCCATTGACGTTTATATGAAATAGGGGTATTTTTTATATGTATTGTTTGTCCTCCCTGTTAATCAATCAAATTAGTCCACAGACATCCGGTAACGAAAGGAGGTTGGACTATGACCCGTAAATATATTTATTGCCGCGACTATCCGGGGGACCTCAAGTGCACGGTAGCAATTTCGGCCGATTCCGAGGAAGAACTCATCCGGGCGGTGGTACAACATGGTGCAACAGTTCACGGCTACGAAGACACGCCGGAGTTCCGGGAGATGGTTCGCAAAGGGATGAAGGAGGCGGGTCCGCGGCCGACCAGGTTATCGCCGCCGGAGTTCCGGGAGACGTTTTGCAAGGAAATGAAGGAGAGGGGGCCGCGACGGGGGAGATTCTCCCGATGGAGAGCCGCTTGAACGTGGGCAACCGTTCGGGTCAATCCTGCACCCCAAGGGGGGGAAGGTCGAAGATAAGATATTTCGCACTGAATCCTTCCGGAGAAAGGAGTGGTTATGCCGGCCACGTTGGAGAAAGAAGCTTTGCAGTCAGTCGCAAAGGTGGTGGAGATTACCGCGTCGTCCACGAAAAGCTTCGAGGATGCGATGCAGTTCGGCGTCGCCCGCGCTTCCAAGACGCTCGAGGGAATCCGGGGCGTCCGGGTAATGGATCAGAAAGCTGTTGTCAAGGAAGGTAAAATCACCGAATTTCGGGTGGATATGAAGGTAACCTTCATTCTCAAGTAATGATCGCCGATGTGGACGGGGCCATCGGCTCCGTCCTTTTTTTCAACCCCAAATGGTGGGACGGTTCATGCGGTCTGGGACCATCTCATGCCTCAACTTTTCGTTGCTCAATCAATCAAACCAGGGGTTGGAGTTGATCACGCTCACGGGTGTTCCCCGTGTCTTATTGCTGCTGTAGTTCCTTTGCGCCAGAGAAGCGGGTGGCCAATACATTGTACAGCCAAGCAAACACCACACCACCAATGAAACCATCAGCGAAAGCCCAAACCAGGCCAATGACACTGCCTATTGGACTTATGTTGTATCCTCGATAAATACGCCCGAGTAAGGTAACCTCACCGGTTACACCATCGAATGCGATTACCCACCAAGTAAGAAAGAATAAGCCCAAACCCCAGACTAATGCGCACGTGAATCCAAACGCCCGAATGTTTAGTCTCACTTCGTACCTCCTTTTTCCTTAATCCTATTGGCCAGTTTTTCCGTTTCAAGTCCGCAGAAACACGATATCGCCGAGACCCGCCAGCTTCAAATGTTTGTTAGGAAGTCCGCGAATCCTTTCACAAAGGACAGCAGATCATCCACGGGCACATCATGCGGCTTGATAGTTGGCGGAAGATGCAGGTAGAACGGGAAGCACTGCGGGATTCTCCCCCCGCTTTGGTTTGGCCGTCCTTTAAGTCATCCTTGGTTGAAAACGGGGTAATCTTTAAGCGGCTGACCGCGCTCGCCGCCATGTGCTCATGCTTGATTGTGGAGGCGGCAACCAATCACACGGCAGCTTAGCCTAAGCGTTAGGGGGACTAATTGAATGAAACCGATGGAAAATGACAATAAAGATAAAACCCACCAACTTATCTTCATCCTTGAGCAGATAGCGCACCTTTTGGTGACCCACGGGGAGCAACATTGGAGTGCTTGGATCACGCGGGACGTTACGGCTATAAAAAAATACGATGCCAATGGGATCGTCCATTTTCTCTCTGCCTATGGGGGTATGGGGAGCTTTAATGATCTTTGGTTGTGTTCCGCGAATGGTCATCGGATCGATGAGTCTGAAGTCATCGAGATAAACGATAACCTGTCTGCTCTAAGGAGTGAAGCATACACCCTTGCCAAGAAAATTGAGCACAAGATCCAGTGAGAATAAATTCCGCTGTCTAACCACAGGCTGAAGCTAACGGCTGCTTTTTATCTCGCCGAGGCCTTGCAGCTTAGCCTGCACGTTATGCAGCACTGAACTTGGGTGATGTTTGCTTTATCGGGAACGCTTTCGGCTGGAGCATCCGTACTTCTAGCCCGGTGACGATGCCTTAATGGGAGTACATTGCCGCTCACTCGTTAGATTCCCTAAATCTCGGACGTCGCGTATATGAGCGACGACGAGACCAATCACTGACGCCATGACTTCATTGCTTGTCCTGTTGGTTCTCAGTGCCGCTTTGCTCCATGCGGTTTGGAACACATTGGTGAAAACGGGCGGGGTACCCGAGTTCTCCATTGCAAGCTTCCAGCTGGTTGGAGCCTTGGCCTGCCTGATGCTGGTTCCCTTCGTTGCTCCACCAGCCCGAGAGAGTTGGCCGATGCTCTTCGCATCGGTTGTGATTCACAATGTCTATTACCTGACCATGGCCAGAGCTTACCGTAACGGAGACCTCGGCCAAGTTTATCCGCTGTTTCGGGGGCTCGCCCCGGTGCTGGTGGCATTCGGGGGTTTCGCTTTCGCCAGTGAGTGGTTGAGTCCAGTCAAACTGGTGGGCATCTGCATCGTCAGCGCAGGCATTATGAGCCTCGCTCTACGCCGTAGCGCAGGTGGTCAGTTCCAGCGAACGGCTGTGCTATGGGGATTGGCAACGTCGCTGATGATTGCGTGCTATACGGTCGTCGATGGGATTGGTGTCCGTGCTGCAGTAAGCCGTATCGGCTACATCCTGTGGTTGTTCATATTCGAGATCGTGCCGATTGGCACGGTACTTCTGTTAACCCAGAAGCAGGCGTTCTCCAGCTACCTCCGAACCCAGTGGCGAATTTGCCTCATCGGTGGGCTTGCTTCGTCGGCTGCCTACGGGATGGTCATATTTGCGATGAGTATCGGTGCAATGGCCGTTGTGTCCTCATTGCGCGAAACGAGTGTGATTTTTGCGGCACTCATCGCCACCTTCGTGCTGAAAGAACCGTTTGGGCGCCATCGCACCGTTGCTTCCATCCTGGTAGCCAGCGGGGTGATACTGATGCAAGTCGGCTAAATAAAATCGGATTCGGCGGAGTATGTGAACGGGAAGAAACCACGGTAGGTGGTTTTTCCAAATTTGAAACCATCTCTTAGGACCATCTCCGTGCGTTTTCCCGAATCGATGATTGAGGAACGAAAACTCCTGGCGAACAAGCGGGACATGAGATTCCCTCCCTGCCATCATTTTCCAGATGGCCTGTTCGGTGGATCCTGATGGACTTAGGCTACGCCAGCTGCTTTTCGCCGTACACTTTGGTGTGAGCATTCCAGGCAGGGCACCATGTTCGATGCCAGTGCATAACTCTGTCGAAAGCGGAGTTCGGCTTTCTGGCGGCAAAGGGACATATCCCGCAGTTGTGACAGATTCCCGCCAGAACCTTGGTCGTCACGCCAAACGTGCTGTGATCCATGCTCGCTTCGTTTGCTTTCATCTTCTGTCCTCCTCCTTCGTGTGGCAATGGGTCGCCGTTTGTTGGCTATGACGAAATCCGGCCTAAAAAGGATACAGGGGGTGGGGGACACCCACCCCGACGGTCGCTGGCCTACCGACCCCCACCCCGAAGGTCGATTCCTACCAGATATCTTAGCGGGAAGAGTATCCGATCCCCGGCCGTGGCTTGTGACTTTTATGTGACCGGTCATAGCGGGCACGAAATTTGGATATTTATTGATAGTGGGCGGGGATCGTCAACGGAATACCTGTCGATTCTACTACCGTCGCGATTATGTCCACCTTTATTGATACCGTGGGATGATATTTCTGATATAGAACACTGCGGATTGACAGGTAGAAGGGTGGAACTAAGATCGACAATAGAGAACAATAAACAGGGAATAAATCACCATATTTCCGATAATTTTACCGACATATTGGAGGCTCTTTTCGAAGGCAGGTGGACATATAAGCATGCAACTAAATATGGGATATTTGGAAAAGATGAGTATAGATAATTTGGTGTCTGATTACGGGGTGAAACTGACGGCTCGCCTTTATCCTTGCTGAGCACCTGAAGCGTATCCGAAGCTTTAGACCTATAGGGAGGAATAGATGCGGAAATACAAATCAGTCGAACTTATTGATAGCCAATTGGAAGACTTGGTCCGGACTGGATCTGAAGTGATCGAAGAAGGACTAAAATACGTCGATCACCAGAAAATAAATGGCAAGGATCGAATCGATGTCTTATTTGTAGATAGCGGGAATTCTATGGTCGCTGCAGAGCTGGACATTGTTGAAGATGACAATATGCTCCTTCAGGGGCTAGATTATTACAATTATGTTGCGACTAATATTGAAGCCTTGGCGCGTATTTATAAAAATGATCGCATAGATCCGACCAACGCAATAAGGCTGATGTTGATTGCCCCTGGTTTTTCACAAACACTGACAAATCGCTGTAGATGGATAGATGCAAACATTTCTCTATATACTTATAAATGCATAAAATTCGATGGTAGCGACGAGGTCATACCGATAATTACTGAAACATCCATACCAACACCGCCAGAGCCCCCGAGGAAAATATATAACTTTGAAGATCGGTTGGGATATATAACAAATCAAGAGATCAGGGGAATTTTATCATCCTTGTTGTCCGACCTTCCAAACTGGGGAAAAGATACGATATTAATAGAGCCAATAAGGTATGCAATTTCCGTAAAAATGGGGGGCAAAGTATTTATGCATCTCTCTTTACGGCGGGATAATTTTTTGGTTGAAACCCATAGTGCTGAGGGGAAATGGACTAGTTATCCGGTTAATTCACGCGAGGATCTAGAGATGTTGATGGCATTGATGAAGAGCAATATGGAAAACAAACGGAAATGATCCCCGAGGACTGGCTACCGCTATGAGCCGACGACCGCCTTGTTTCTCGCTTGTCAATTCCGCTTTGCATCGTTCACCGGATTGAGGTATCCCATATGGTAGTTGATCTGGCAGGTGATCCAATCGTAGCGGAGGACAATTGACTTCCTATATGGTACGGGAACGATCAATGTTCCAGTTAAAGGAATTGTCTGCGGGTGATGATTTTCAAGCAAGAGGGCAGTCCCTGGGTCACGGCGGGATCCACCACGATGAGATCCTTTTCGCCGGTGACCAGGAAGTCCGCCATGACCTCGGCACACAGGGAGAGATATGCATCGTCTTTCGGGTCCCGGCAGACCACCACCTTACGTGAAGGCTTATGAACCTCGCAGAGGGAATGGAATCTCCTCCAGAGTTCCAACATGACCTGCAGCGCCTCCTCCTTCGAAACACCAGACTCCGTAAGGATCATGCCGATCTCGAGGAGAAGATCCTCCGGTGACCCCTTCCGGACAGGGATAATCCTTGCGATCGGTTTGCCGCGGCGGGTGACTACCACCTCCTTGCTCTGGTGCCCCAGTGCCTGCGGGTCTCGAACTGCTTGGGCGTTGGCATGCCCCAGGTTCCGGCTATGGCTGGGCCCTGGTCGAAGGGAACGACACCACGGCGCTCGCGCAACACATGGCGGAATGGGCGAACTACCTTGAGTTGCGGATCACACCCGTCATTGAAGATGCCGAAGCCGGGGCCGGGATGTCCAAGGCGTATGGCAATTAGGGCCATCGACCTAAGCCTCACCGGCTAACAGAGCATTCAACCTGACGGGAACGTCGTTTGCGGGTGCAAGATAGGGGAGCTGTGCCCCGTCGGCTGGCGCCTTGGGGAACCCTTATTACCGCCAATCCCGAAGAACATCGGGTGAAGCTCTCGATGTACGCATTCTCAATGGGCTTTCCCGGACGATGAAACTTTTTTATATTTCCCGAAAATCGTAATATGGCTTGGGGGCAAGGGCAAAGGCGCACATAGGGGCGTAGGGTCCAAACCCGATCGATGTACAATACCTGGCCAATCTAGGAGAGCTTCATGGGTAAACACCGACTGTTTTCGGGCAAAGAGTGGCAGGCGCTCCAGTTCGCCGTTATTGATGTGTTCATGATGGTTTCCCAAATAGATGGGCCAAGAGGAATGGACGAGGCGGAGCTGAATGCGTTCATCGATCTTCTGGAGAACCCGGCAACCATCGAAGAATCACTCCTGCGTGAGCTGTTGGTGTCGATAGCACCGACATGGAAACACATCCTCGATGCATATAAATCGCAATATCTGTTTAGCGAGGACTATTTCGAGGGATCCTTCTCCCGCGCCAAGGCGCTTGTCGACAGCAGGCTGGACAAGGACGAGGCCCAGGCATTCAAGGTGGGCCTCACTGTGCATCTTGGCGGCATCATCGCAAACGCTTCCGGGAATGCGGGACACGGGATGGGCCGATTGAGCGATGAGGAAGTCCAAGCGATAACCGCTATCGCGATTTGGCTTGGTACGGATCCGACGCACTAAGGACACTCGTCCGGGTTGCGCCTTCGTAACCTGAGGTCCATTTATCTCCCCTCCACCTTCGGCTTCCATTCCCTTGCCAGCCTTTGCGCCTCGGCAATCTGTGCGGGAGTCATCTTGGATTTGACAATATCGCTATAATTGACAACGTCATTTACTCTCTTTTTTACTGATGCTGGGTACTGTGAAGCTGCAAGGTTGAGCCACATATGCGCCAGAATGTAGTCCTGCGGTACGCCTTGGCCGTTGTAATACATGATTCCGAGGTTTACCTGGGCTTCGGGGAGTCCCTGGTCAGCGGCTCTTCGGTACCACTTCCCCGCCTCGGTGTGATTCTGCGGGACTCCTTGCCCTTTTTCGTACATGAGACCGAGGTTGTACTGGGCATCGGGGAGCCCCTGCTCTGCGGCCTTTCTGTACCACTTCAATGCCTCGGTGTTATCCTGCGGGACGCCTCGGCCGTAGTCGTACATGACACCGAGGTTGTGCTGGGACTTGGCGTCTCCTTTTTCAGCAAATGGCTTCATCAATCGGAATGCTGTTGCATAGTCGCCTCGTTCATAAGCGGCGACAGCATCCTCGAATTGTCCCGAATGCGCGGTAACAGCCATCGATAGAGAGAACAATAGGGTGAGCAAACCGAATGTCAGAAAGCGAACCATGCCATCGCGCTTTCGGATTTTGTCCCTCATCTATCTCACCTCCTTTTTGTTCCGTCACTTGGATGGCAGATCGGGGGCCGGGTTTTCTCCGAGCGGCTTTCGGAGAAAGGAGGCGAGCAAAACGGCGAATCCGGTCGCCGCCGCCGCCAGCAGATAGGAAGAGGAAAAGGTGCCGGTGTGTTTTGCCACGATCCCCGCCAGCCCGGGACCAAGGGTCTGCCCAGCGCCGAAGAAGAAGGTGATGATGGAAAAACCAGCAGCTGCACGGGCAAGACCGAAGTAGTCGCCTACCGCGGCCGTCATGATGGTTGGAATGCTCCAGGCGGCGATTCCGTACAGGGCGATCGACAGATAGAGGGCCCACATCCCGATGTCGACGCTGGCGAGGCCGTAGGAAACCGCTTGCACCGCGAAGACCGCCATGAACCCTCCCTTGCGCCCGATCCGGTCCGATAGGGCCCCGAACAGCGGACCGGAGAAAAGGGAGAAGAATCCCACCCAGGCCCAGAAGCGGCCCGCCGTGACCTCCGGGATGCCGCGCTCGGCGACCATCGTGGTGACGATGAACGTTCCGTAGATCATATAGGTGAGACCGAAAATCAAATAGAGGATGCCGAGGTGGAGCATGGTTCCTTTTCCGGCCACATTGGGGGGGGAAGGCAATGGGTGCCCCCCGGCTGGGTTCTTATGTCCGAGGGGCGCCAATCCCAGATCGGAAGGGGAGTTGCGCAGCAGCAAACCGGCGGTGACGGCTATCACGACGGATATCGCTCCCAGGACCTGCCAACCGGTTCGCCACCCGTTGGTACCCAATGTACGGTTGAGGGCGGGAACGAGCATCCCGGCGAAAATTATCGCCAGCCCGTTTCCGGCAAGCATGAGCCCGGCCGCTCGTCCCCTCTTTGCCTGCGTGAACCAGTGAGACACCAGCACCATCATGGGCACGTTGGCAAGGCCGCTCCCGATGCCCGTCAGGAAGTAGAGGACGAGGACGGGA
>Ga0224512_10004844_pt1 | contig 11242 bp, 6 predicted proteins | sample SF_May12_sed_USG_4_FD_169103 | JGI IMG/M metagenome (GOLD analysis project Ga0224512, IMG submission 169103) | Sediment microbial communities from San Francisco Bay, California, United States - SF_May12_sed_USGS_13 | ecosystem: Environmental > Aquatic > Marine > Sediment | place: USA: California...
GCACGCGCCCCAGTTCCCCGTACGCGCGCATGGCCTACGACTTCCTCGAAAGCTACGTCACCATGGAGTTCACCGGCTCGGGCGGCATGAGGGTCCCGGAGGACGTCCAGTACCACCTCGACACGCTGCACCGCCTGGTCTATCCGCGGTAGGACGCACCCCCCCAACAAAAAACCGAGCACCCGCTTGACACCGGCTGAATCAAGCGTATAATTCAATCACTCGATTGATCCGGGTTAGACGCGCATGGCCGATTCCACGAAGGACACCATTCTCGACGCTGCAGAGCAACTCTTTGCTACCAAAGGGTTTGCAGCTACATCCCTGCGGGCGATCATCAAGGCGGCAGGTGTCAACACGGCGGCGATCCACTATCACTTTGGCTCGCGCGCCGGCCTCGTGGCGGCGGTCCTGGCGCGGCGCGCGGAACCGGTCAACGCCGAGCGCCTGCGGCGCCTCACCGCGCTGGAGGCGCGCCACGGCGGCGGGGCGGTCCCCGTCGAGGACGTCGTCGACGCGTTCGTCCGTCCGGTGCTCGAGCACCTCGACCCGGAGCCCACCGCCTCCCTCCTCCCGCGCCTGCTGGGCCGGGTGATCATCGACGCCGACGACGACCTGCACGAGAGCGTGCTCCACACCTTCGGCGCAACGGCCAGCCGGTTTCTCGGCGCCCTGTCGCGTTCGCTTCCGCACCTCGACGAAGAGGAGATCTTCTGGCGCATGCACTTCGTCATCGGCGCCATGGCCTTCGGCGTCGTCATGCCCTGCGCCTTTCGCGCCGGCGACGACGTGCTGTTCCGGCGTGGCGAACCGGAGGAGACGGCGCGCCGCCTAGTGCGCTTCGCCGCCGCGGGTCTGCGCGCCGGGGCGCCCCTGGCGGCCGGAAAGGAACCCTCGTGAAGCGTGCGTCTCCGGGCGTCGCCGTCCTGGCGCTCGCGCTCGCGTGCGCGTCCGCGCCCGAGCGCAAGCCTCCCGAGTTCACCGTCGAGGCCCCGCCGGCGTGGACGGCGGCGCCCGGCGCGGAGCCGGACACGACCGGGCCGCCGCCAGTGACGGACTGGTGGCGCGGATTCGCCGACGCCCGGCTCGATTCTCTGGTCGAGGAGGCGCTCGCACAAAACCTCGACATACTGGCGGCGGCGGCGCGCGTCGAGGCCGCGGCGGCCACCGCGCGCGCCGCCGGCGCCGACCTCTGGCCGCAGCTCAGCGCCGCCGCGCGCGGGTCACGCACGCAGAGCAACATCATCGGGATCCCCATTCCGGGCGCCCCCGAGGTGATCCAGTCGCGCAGCAGCTCCTTCGGCGCTTCACTCGACCTCTCCTGGGAGATCGACCTGTGGGGCCGCGTGCGCAAAGCCAAGTCCGCCGCGCTCGCCGACGCGCAGGCGAGCGCCGCGGACCTGGCCAGCGCGCGCCTGTCGATCGCCGGGCAGACGGCCAAGGCGTACTTCGCCGTGGTGGAGGCGCGCGCCCAGCTGCGTCTAGCCGAGGCGACGGTGGAGAGTTTCGAGCGCTCGGCCGAGTTCGTGCGACGGCGCTACGAAGAGGGCGTGCGGCCGGCGCTCGACCTGCGCATCGCGCTCACGACGCTCGCGCAGTCGCGCGCGCTCCTGGAACTGCGCCGCCAGCAGATGGACGCCGCCACGCGCGGCCTGGAGATTCTGCTGGCGCGCTATCCCGCGGCGGCCTTCTCGGCCGGTGCCGAGCTGCCGCCGGTGGTGGGCGACGTGCCAGCGGGACTGCCCGCCGACCTGCTCATCCGGCGTCCTGACCTCTTCGCCGCCGAGCGGCGCTACGCCGCCTCCGAGTCGCGCGTGGGCGAGGCGAGGCGCGCGTTCTTCCCCCGCATCACGCTCACCGGCAGCGCGGGCACGCTGAGCAACGACATCGAGGATCTCGTGGACCTCGACTTCGGCGTGTGGAGCATCGCCGCCGGCCTGGTCCAGCCCATCTTCCAGGGCGGGCGGCTGCGCGCCAACCTGGCGCGCTCGCACGCGGCCGCCGATCAGGCGCTCGTCGCCTACGTGCAAGCGCTCTTGCGCGCCTTCGGCGAGGTGGAGACGGCGATCGTTGCCGAGGGCGCGCTGGCCGAGCGCGCGCGCCATCTGGAAGAGGCGGCGCTGCAGTCAGAGGCCGCGCAGGGCATGGCCGAGCGGCAGTACGTGGCCGGATTGGTCGACTACATCACCGTGCTGGAGACGCAGCGGCAGGCGCTCTCCTCGCAGATCGAGCTGATCACGGTGCGCCGGCAGCGGCTCGACGCGCGCATCAACCTGCACCTCGCGCTGGGTGGCGGCTTCGACCTCACGCAGGACTGGCGCGACTTCCTCGATCGCACGACGAATATCTCGCAGAACTCATCCCCTGGAGGCTCGCGGTGAGCAGGAAACGACTCAGGATCATCCTCCCCTTCGCCATCCTCGTCGCGGGCGCCGGCCTCACCGCCGTCATGGTGAGCTCGCGCAAGAGCCCGCCCACGCGTCCGCCGGAGGAGTACGCGCCGCTGGTGCGCGTGCTCTCCATGACGCCGCGCGCCGTGCGCCTCACCGTGCGCGCTAACGGTACGGTGACTCCGCGCACCGAGTCGGCGCTAGTCGCCGAGGTGGCGGGGCGCATCGTGTCCACCGCGCCCGCGTTCGCCTCCGGCGGTTTTTTCCAGAAGGGCGACGTACTCGTCTCCATCGATCCGGTCGACTACGAGCTCGCCGTCGTGTCGGCGCGCGGGCGCGTCGCCCAGGCCAAGGTGCTCTTGCAGACGGAAGAAGCGCGGGCCGAGGTCGCGCGCGAGGAATGGGCCGAGCTGGGTGAGGGCAAGGAGTCGCCGCTCGCCACGCGCGAGCTACAGCTCGAAGAATCGCGGGCCGAGCTGGCGGCCGCCGAAGCAGCCCTCCGGCAAGCGGAGCGGAACCTCGCTCGCACCAATATCCGCGCTCCCTACGTGTGCCGCGTGCGCGACAAGCTGGTGGACGTCGGCCGCTACGTGACTCCCGGTACCCCCGCGGCGCGCGTCTACGCGATCGACTACGCCGAGATCCGCCTGCCCATCGCCGACGCCGATCTCGCCTACCTCGATCTGCCCGTCGACTACCGCGACGAGCCCAGCCGGCGATTGGGACCGCAGGTGCGGCTGTCCGCCGATTTCGCCGGCGCGCGTCGCGAGTGGTGGGGGCAAATCGTGCGCGTCGAGGGCGAGATCGATCCGATGACGCGCATGGTGCACGTGGTGGCACGGGTCGACGATCCCTACGGGCGCGCTGGCGGCCAGTCGCCGCTGCCCGTCGGGCTCTTCGTCGAGGCGGAGATCCTCGGCCTCGAGGTGCCCGACGCGGTGGTGCTGCCCCGCGCCGCGCTGCGCGGGCGCGAGACCGTGTATGTAGTGGACGGCGAGGACCGGCTGCGCTTCCGGCGTGTCGAGGTCCTGCGCGCCAGTCGCGACGAGGTCGTGGTCTCCGCCGGGCTCGCCGCCGGCGAGCGCGTGTGCATCTCCACGCTGGAAGCGGTAACCGACGGCATGAAGGTGCGCGCCCTCGACGGCGCGGCGCCCACGGGCGCGCCGGAGGCCGCTTCCACCGGAGGCGCGCAATGAACCGCGCCATCGCCTGGTTCTGCGAGAATCACGTCGTCGCCAATCTCCTGATGGCGCTCATCGTCGCGGCGGGCATCCTCACCATCCCCGCCATCACCACCGAAGTGTTCCCCGAGGTCTCCCTCGACCTGATCCAGATCTCCGTGCGCTACCTGGGGGCCGCGCCCGAAGAGGTCGAGGAGGGCGTGTGCGTGAAGATCGAAGAAGCCGTCGCCGACCTCGAGGGCATCAAGCGCCTCACCTCGACCGCCTCGGAAGGGTCGGGGAGCGTCATGGTGGAGCTCGAACTGGGCGCCGACGTGCGCGAGCTCCTGAACGACATCAAGGCGCGCGTCGACGCCATCGACACCTTCCCCGAGGAGACGGAGAAGGCCGTGATCGCCGAGGTGACCAACCAGCGCCAGGTGATCGACGTGGCCGTATCCGGCGACGCCGACGAGGCGTCGCTCAAGCACGTGGCCGAGATGGTGCGCGACGAGCTCACGCAGATGCCGGGCCTGAGCCAGGTCGTGGTGGTCTCGTCGCGCCCCTACGAGATCTCCATCGAGGTGTCCGAGGAAGCGTTGCGCCGGTACGATATCACCTTCGATTTCGTCGCCAACGCGGTGCGGCGCTCGTCGCTGGACATGCCCGGCGGCTCGATTCGCTCCGAGGGCGGCGAGATCCTCCTGCGCACCAAGGGCCAGGCCTACCGCGGCCGGGAGTTCGAGGCGCTCGTCCTGTTGACGCGCCCCGATGGGTCGCGCGTGCTCCTCGGCGACGTGGCGCGCGTGGTCGACGGTTTCGCGGAGACCGACCAGTCGGCGCGCTTCACGGGCGAGCCGGCCACGGCGGTGCGCGTGTTCCGCGTGGGCGACCAGAACCCGCTCGACATCGCCAAGAAGGTCAAGCAGTACGTGGCCGGTGCGCAGGCCCGCGTGCCTGAAGGCATCACGCTCACGCCGTTCAACGACTACTCGCGCATCCTCAAGAGCCGCCTCGACCTCATGATCCGCAACGCGCGCGCCGGCTACATCCTCGTGCTCGTCATCCTGGCCCTGTTCCTGCGCTTCCGCCTGGCCTGGTGGGTGAGCCTGGGCATCCCCATCTCCTTCCTCGGCGCGTTCTGGCTGATGCCATCGCTGGGCGTCACCATCAACCTCATCTCGCTCTTCGCGTTCATCGTCGTGCTGGGGATCGTGGTGGACGACGCCATCATCATCGGGGAGAACATCAACAAGCGCTTCGAGGCGGGCGAGAAGGGCGTGGCCGGCGCGACCGCGGGGACGATCGAGGTGGCCATGCCCGTCATCTTCGGCGTGCTCACCACCATCGCCGCCTTCGCACCGCTTCTGTTCGTGGCCGGCGTGATGGGCAAGTTCATGCGCGTGGTGCCCATCATTGTCATCGCCACGCTCGTCTTCTCGCTGGTCGAGTCGCTCTTCATCCTGCCGTCGCACCTCGCCTACTCGCGCCGCCGCGCCGACACCGGCCCCATCGCGCGCCGCTGGAAGCGCTTCCAGACCGGGTTCGCCGCCAAGATGGACCGCTTCGTCGAGCGCGTCTACAAGCCCTCGCTGAGGCTCGGTCTGGAGTTCCGCTACGCCACGCTCGCCTGGGCCACGGTCACGCTGATGGTCACCGCGGGTGTGGTGGGAGCGGGGTGGGTCAAGTTCGTCTTCTTCCACAACGTGGAGAGCGACTTTGTTTCGGCGGCGATCACCATGCCCCCGGGCGTCTCCGTGGAGACCACCGAGGAGGCGGTGCGCGCGGTGGAGGACGCGGCCCTGCGCCTGCGCGACGCGCTCGCCGCCGAAGTTCCCGAGGGCGAGCCCAACCCCATCAAGTACATCTACACGACCGTGGGCGAGCAGCCCTACCGGGCGCAGCGCGGCCCCATGGGGGGCGACCCGAGTCTCTTTGCGCAGAGCAACCTCGGCGAGATCGTCATGGAGCTCGAGCCGGCCGAGACGCGCGACATTTCCAGCGCGGAGGTCGTGCGCCGCTGGCGCGAGACCACCCCACCCATCCCCGACGTGCTCGAGCTGTCGTTCATGTCCAGCATCTTCTCGCCCGGCGAGCCCGTCAACGTCCAGCTCACCGGGCTGCGCGTCGACCGGCTCGAGGGGGTGGCCGAGCGGCTCAAGCAGGAGCTCGTGAAATACGAGGGCGTGTTCGACATCGCCGACTCGTTCCGCAGCGGCAAGCAGGAGGTCAAGCTCCGCGTCAAGCCCGCCGCCGAGGCCTACGGGATCACGCTCGCCGACCTCGGCCGGCAGGTGCGCCAGGCCTTCTACGGCGAGGAGGCCCAGCGCATCCAGCGCGGGCGCGACGACGTGCGCATCATGGTGCGCTATCCCAGTGAAGGGCGACGCTCCATCGGCGACCTCGAGAACATGCGCATCCGCACGACGAGCGGTCTCGACGTGCCCTTCTCGCTCGTGGCCGAAGCCGAATGGGGACGCGGCTTCTCATCGATTCGGCGCGTCGACCGCCGCCGCGCCATCAACGTGACCGCCGACGTGGACGAGACCAAGGGCAACGCCGCCGAGGTGATCGCGGACCTCAAGGCGAACGCGCTCCCCGCCATCCTCGCCGACTACCCGGACGTGGCCTACTCCTTCGAGGGCGAGCAGCGCGAGCAGGCCGACACCATGGCCGGCCTCCGGCGCGGGTTCCTCTTCGCGCTGATTTTCATCTATGCGCTGATGGCGATTCCGTTCCGTTCGTACGTCCAGCCCCTGCTCGTCATGTCCGTGATTCCCTACGGCTTCGTGGGCGCCGTTTGGGGGCACGTCATCATGGGGCTCGACCTCACCATCCTCTCCATGTTCGGGCTGGTCGCACTCACCGGTGTGGTCGTCAACGACTCCATCGTGCTCGTGCACTTCATCAACCAGCGCCGCCGCGAGGGCATGCCGCTGGCCGAGGCCGTCTTCCAGAGCGGTGTGCAGCGCTTCCGGCCCATCCTGCTCACTTCGCTCACCACCTTCGCCGGCCTCACGCCGCTCCTCCTCGAGCGCAGCATGCAGGCCAAGTTCCTCATTCCCATGGCGGTGTCGCTCGCCTTCGGCGTGGTCTTCGCCACCTTCATTACGATGGTGATCGTGCCCGTGAGCTACATGATCCTCGAGGACTTGAAAAGGCTGGCCGCCCGCCTGGTCGGCCACCCGCTGGAGACGCCGGAGCGCGGCGCGGAGGCGGCGCCGGCGGGCGGGCGGGACTGAACCGCATCGCATCGCGCAACAACAGACGCATGGCTCCGTAATACGAGCCATGGACCGCCACCGGCTCGTCGTGATCGCCCTGGCCTCGGCCACGCTGCTGGCGCTGGAATTGGCGTGGACGCGCATCTTCTCCGCGGAGTTCTTCTACACCTTCGCCTTCTTGACGCTCTCCCTGGCGGTGATGGGATTGGGGCTGGGCGCGCTGGCGCTGCGCCTCTGCCCGGTGCTGGGGCGGGAATCCGCGCTCGGCGTTTCGCTCTCGCTCGCCGGCCTCGCGGCGCTGGCCGGCCCCGCGCTGGTGTTCCGGCTGGGGCTGGACTTCCAGGTGCTCTTCGCCAGCTGGGCGATGGCGGGACGGTTCCTGGCCACGATCCTGCTCCTGGGCGCGGCGTTCTTCTTTGTCGGCGTCGCGCTGGCCTGGATCTTCCGGCGCCACAGCGCCGAGATGCCGCGCCTCTACGCGGCCGACCTGTTGGGCGCGGGCGCGGGCGTGCTGCTCTCTGTATGGGCGATGAACGCGATCGGAACGCAGGTGGTGGTCTTTCTGTCCGCGCTGCCCGTGCTCGTCGCCGCGCTCCTGGTATCTCGCCGCTGGTGGAAGACGTTGCCCTTCGCGCTGGTGGTCGCGCTGGCCGTGCTCATCCCCCGGGCGGACGCGCTCCTGGAGGCCCCGCGCGAAGAGCGCGCGCCGGTGATCTACAAGCACTGGGACGCGATGGCGAAGGTCAAGGTCTACGACTTCGGGGGGAACTACCGCGGGATCAACGTCGACAACGTGGCCAACACGCCCGTCGTCCCCTTCGACGGGGACTGGGACCAGTGGTACGCGGACCCGGAGAACTCGCGCTGGGACATCGACGCCGGCTACCTGGTCGCCCAGTTCGACTCCTGCGTTTTCCTCTCGCTCGGCTCGGGCGGCGGGATGGATGTCCTGCAGGCGCTGGACAAGGGGGCGACGGAGATCCACGCCGTCGAGGTGAACGGTCACATCAACCGCATGATGACCGAGGGCGATCCCTCCGGCTACGTGACGCGCGACTCGGCGGTCGTCGACTCGACGGGCCGCGTGATCACCATGGCAGAGTACTCCGGGCACATCTATCGCGACCCGCGCGTGCGCGTGGTGACAGAGGATGCGCGCACCTACGTGCGGCGTCACCGCAACACCTTCGACGTGATCTACTCGCTCAGCTCCAACACGTGGGCCGCCCTGGGCTCGGGCGCCTTTGCGCTGACGGAGAACTACCTGTTCACCAGGGAGGCGTTCGCGGACTACTGGAACGCGCTCAGCGACGGCGGCTTCCTCTCCATGGAGCACCAGGTGTACATGCCGCGCCTGGTGAGCGCGCTGGTGGACGCGCTCGCCGACGTGGGGGTCGAGCGTCCGGGCGAGCACTTCGCCGTCTACAACCTGCCCCGGTTGCGGCGCAACCTGCTCCTCGTGTCGAAGCGGCCCCTCACCGAGGATTTCCGTTACCGTGCCTACGGCGAGCTGACCCCCGAATACCAGCAGCACATCCACCCGCTCTACCCGGCGCCGGACTCGCTCCGTGACAACCTCGTGGCCCGGATCGTCGGCGAGGGGTGGCGCGCCATGGCCGATTCCGCCGGCGTGAACATCTCGCCCTGCACCGACGACCGCCCCTTCATCGCGCAGATGGGGCTGTGGCGCAACCTCGACCGCGACAAGCTCGAACGGGTGGGCACCTACGCCGAGTTCTCCGGCTTCCCGCTCTCGAAGCTCACCATCCTCGTCATCCTCGCCGCCGTCCTCGTGCTCGTGGTGCCCCTCAACCTGCTGCCGTACCTGCAGCGCGGAGAGAAGCTGCGCCCCGTCCCCTGGCTCTACTTCTTCGCCATCGGCGTGGCGTTCATGGCGGTCGAGGTCGTTCTCATCCAGAAGTACACGCTGTTCATCGGTGCGTCGGTCTACAGTATCGCCACGGTGCTGCTCGTGCTGCTGGTCGCCTCCGGCGTCGGCAGCCGCGTGTCCGAGCGCGTCTCCACGCGAGCCGCATTCCTGGGCATCGTGCTCTGGCTCGTGTTGGACGTCTTCGTGCTCCCGCGCCTAACGACGGCGCTCGTGTTTCTCCCCCTGCCCATGCGCGCGGTGGTGACCGCGCTCTTCGTGGCGCCGCTGGGTTTCTTCATGGGCATGCCCTTCCCCAAGGGCGCGCTGCGCGTGGGCGAGCGCGTCGACTGGGCCTTCGCCGTCAACGGCGCCGCCTCCGTCCTGGGCGCGACCGCGGTCCTCCTCGTCGCCATCACCTACGGCTTCTCCGCCGCGCTGCTGATCGCCGCCGGCGTGTACCTGGCCGCCTTCGCGCTCGTGTCACTGCGCGGTCGCTGGTAACGAACGCCGGCGCCGGCCCCGCCCTTGGACGCGCGAATGATGCACATGCATCATTTAACCAGCCGAGCGGTTGGCGGATAATCAAGGACGCACGTGTGAAATTGGATTCACCCATCCGGAGGTCCGGTCATGCGACACCACCAAATCATCGCTTGGTTAATCCTCGCCTCGGCCCTCATCGCTTCCGCGGCGCCCCGGGCGCGGACGTGGCTCGTCCCCACCGACGCGCCCACCATCCAGGCCGGCATCGACTCGGCCCTCGCCGGAGACACCGTCGCCGTGGATTGCGGCACGTACTACGAGTACAACATCACCATGAAGTCAGGCGTCGTGCTGCGCAGCCAGACCGGCCTGGCCGATTGCGTCACCATCGATGCCCAGGACCTGGACCGCGTCATGTACTGCCCGAACGCAGCCGCCGGAACGGTGATCGACGGCATCACGATGACGGCCGGCAATACCACCGCCGAGGGCGGGGGTCTGTACGCGCCCAATTCCGACCTCACGATCACCGACTGCGCATTCATCGGCAACACAGGTAATAGCGCAGGGGGCGGGATATCGGCCACGGGTCCCCTCCGCGTCACCGATTGCGTGTTCTCGGACAACTGGGCGTGGCTCATTGGCGGAGGCGCGGTCAGGAGCCAGAACTCCTCTCCCGTCTTCACGCGGTGTGTGTTTGCCAATAACGAAGCCAGCTACGCCGGTGCGGTCCGCGCCGACTACGCATTGCCCCCGTCCTATCCTCCGATGGTATTCGACCAGTGCACCTTGGTTGGAAACGAGGGCGTACTAACCGTTGGCGCCGTCTTTGCCAATGGTATTCTGGTGCAGGTCAACCGTTCGATCGTCGCATTCGGATTGGGGCCGGCCCCCTTCTGGGTCAACAACCCCATCACCTTCACGTGCACCGATATCTACGGAAACGCGGGCGGTGACTGGGTCGGATCCTACGCCGGCCAGCTGGGAACCAACGGCAACATCTCCGCCGACCCGGAGTTCTGCGACGTGGCATCCGGCAACTACCATCTGGCCGGCTCCTCGCCGTGCCTCGCGGCGTGCGGCCAGATGGGCGTGCACGGCCGCGGCTGCTTCGGCGAGACGGCCGGCATCATTTCTATTGCCGACATCGGCCACGACCAGGGCGGTCAGGTGCGCTTGCGATGGGAGCGTTCGCAATGGGACGCGCCCGCCGATACGATCGCCGTCACCGAGTACGAGGTGCACCGCCGGCAGGACGCCTTCCTCGCCGCGAGCGCGTCGGCGGCACCGCTCACGGACGGCTGGGACTACCTGGGCAGCGTGCCGGCGCACGGGGATTCGGTCTACCAGTTCATCGCGCCGACGCTCTGCGACTCCACCATCGCGGCGGGGATGTGCTGGTCGGCTTTCATGATCCGCACCGCGACGTCGGATCCGTTCCTCTACTTCGACTCGCGCCCCGACAGCGGCTACTCGGTGGATAACCTCTCGCCGGCGCCGCCGAGCGGCTTGAGCGTCGCCTACAACACGGGCGGCGGGAATGCGCTGGCCTGGGACGAGGCCGCCGAGCCCGACTTCGACTATTTCAACATCTACCGCGGCACCGATCCCGGGTTCGTGCCCGCGCCGGGCAATCTGCTCCACCAAACGAGCGTCCACGCGTGGACCGACCCGTCGGGCGATTGGTCGCATCACTACAAGGTGTCCGCGGTGGACTTCTCGGGCAACGAGGGTGAGGCTTCGGGAATGGAGACGGCGACGGGCGTGAGAGAGGAGCCGCTGCCGGCCCGCTTCGCGCTCCACCAGAACGTGCCCAACCCCTTCAACCCGGCGACGACGATTCGCTACGACCTCGCGGGCGACGCGCGCGTAACGCTCCGCGTCTACGACGTGTCCGGGCGCGTGGTGCGCGTGCTCCGCTCGGGGGCCGCCGAGCCGGCGGGCCGGCGCGAGGCGACGTGGGACGGCCGCAGCGATGCGGGCCGCGCGGCCGCCTCGGGGGTGTACTTCTACCGGTTGGAGGCTGGAGACTACACCGAGACGGAACGAATGGTGCTCCTGAGGTGAGCGGCGACTACTTGCGCTTGGGCCGGTAGACGTGGGTCGCGTGGCCGA
>Ga0224512_10004845_pt1 | contig 11241 bp, 11 predicted proteins | sample SF_May12_sed_USG_4_FD_169103 | JGI IMG/M metagenome (GOLD analysis project Ga0224512, IMG submission 169103) | Sediment microbial communities from San Francisco Bay, California, United States - SF_May12_sed_USGS_13 | ecosystem: Environmental > Aquatic > Marine > Sediment | place: USA...
GAGAAGGGCCAGGCTTCGCCTGGCGCACCAGAGACACAGAGAAACAAAAAAAGAATAAACCACGAAGGCACCAAGACACGAAGAACCACAAAGGGACCTTTTTTCGCGCGCTTCGCGCGCAACCAACCCTTCCTTGGTGCCCTTCTTCGTGTCTAGGTGCCTTCGTGGTTTTCCTTATTTGGTTCCATTCTCTGGGCCTCTGCGTCTCTGTGATGAGCCTTCCTTGCTTGTAGAAAAAGGTGTCAGACACCTTTTTTGATCACAGGTCCTTACACAGCCTGAGCGCGTCGTAGATGGCGGCGTGGATGTTGCGCGAGGAGACGGCGTCGCCGATGCGGAACAGCTGGTAAGCGCCCTCCGGGTTGGTCCGCAGCGCCTGGGGCCGGCCGGCGATCAGCGCCTGGTGGTCGACCTCGCCGCGGTTCACCGAGCCCTCCTTGAGGGCGAAGTAGAGCTGGTCGAGCGGCAGGGTGCCGTGCTCGACCACCACCTGGTCGACCAGCCGCCCTTCGGTCATATCCGTGTAGTCGCTGCCCAGGGTGGCGGCCAGCCGGTTGCCCTCGCGGCGCACGGCCAGGACGCGCGTGTTGATGGTGAGGACGACGCCGTGCTCCTTGAAGCAGCGGGCGTAGGCGACGTGGTTGAGGCCGCCGATCTCGGGCGCGAAGAAGCGCTCGGGCGTCACGATCTCGAGCTTCGATCCCGCCTCGGCGAGGAGCTCGGCGGCCTGCATGGCGGGCGGCGCGCCGTTGTCGTCGTAGATCAGCACCTCGCCGGCCGGCTTGACGTCGCCCGCCAGGATGTCCCAGCTCGAGACCACCAGCTCGTTGCCGGCCTCGAGCACCTCGGTGTTGGGCAGGCCGCCGGTCGCGACGACGACCACCTCGGGGTCCTCGGCCAGCACGTCGGCTGCCTCGGCATAGGTATTGAAGCGAAGCTGCACGCCGAGCCGCTCGCACTGCTCGACCCGCCAGTCGGCGATGCCGATCAGCTCCTTGCGGCGCTGCTGGCGGGCGGCGAGACGGACCTGGCCGCCGGCCGCGTCGGCCGCCTCGAAGAGCACCACCCGGTGGCCGCGCTCGGCCGAGACCCGCGCCGCCTCGAGACCCGCCGGGCCGGCGCCCACCACGACGACCCTGCGGGCCGGGCCCTCGCCCGGGCTGATCACATGGGGCATGGTCGCCTCGCGACCGGTCGCCGGGTTGTGGATGCAGAGCGTCTCGTGGCCCTCGTAGATACGGTCGAGACAGTAGGTCGCGCCGACGCAGGGCCGGATCTGGTCCTCGCGGCCCTCGGCCACCTTGAGTGCGATGTGCGGCTCGGCGATGTGCGCCCGGGTCATGCCGACCATGTCGAGCTTGCCCTCGGCGACGGCGTGGCGCGCGGTCGCCACGTCGTTGATGCGCGCGGCGTGGAACACCGGGAACCTGGTCTCTGCGCGCACCTCGCCGGCGAAGTCCAGGTGCGGCGCCGAGCGCATGCCCTGGACCGGGATCACGCGGGTCAGCGCCGCGTCGGTCTCGATATGGCCGCGGATCACGTTGAGGAAATCGATCTGGCCGGTGGCGACCAGGCGCTTGGCGATTTCCAGGCCTTCCTCGCGGGAGAGGCCCTTTTCCCAGTCCTCGTCGGCGACCAGGCGCAGGCCGAAGATGAACTCCGGCCCGACCGCGTCGCGCACCGCGTCGAGCACCCGGTAGGTGAAGCGCAGGCGGTTCTCCAGGCTGCCGCCGTATTCGTCGCTCCGCTTGTTGGTGGCGGGCGACCAGAAGCCGTCCATGAAGTGGCCGTAGGCCTCGATCTCGATGCCGTCGAGGCCGGCCGCCTGCATGCGCTGTGCCGCCGCGGCGTAGGCCTTGACGATGCGGTCCAGGTCCCAGTCCTCGGCCTCCTTGGGGAAGGCGCGGTGCGCCGGCTCGCGCACCGGCGAGGCCGCCAGCACGGGCAGCCAGTCGGAGTGGTTCCAGTTGGTGCGCCGCCCCAGGTGGGTGAGCTGGATCATGACCGCGGCGCCGTGCTCGTGGCAGTCGTCGGCCAGGCGCTTCAGCCAAGGCACGATCTCGTCCTTGTAGGCGTAGAGGTTGCCGAAGGCGGCCGGCGAATCCTCGGCGACCAGGGCCGAGCCGGCGGTCATGGTGAGCGCGATGCCGCCCCTGGCCTTCTCCACGTGGTAGAGCCGGTAGCGGTCCTTGGGCAGGCCATCCTCGGAATAAGCCGGCTCGTGCGCCGTGGACATGATGCGGTTTTTCAGCGTCAGGTGCTTGAGCCGGTAGGGCTGCAGCAGCGGATCCTTCGAGACCATGATTCTCCCCCTGGTCTTCGGCGCGCGGCCGGTTGGGCTTGCCGTGATCTTGCCATGTTTTTCTCGCCGCGCCCGTCGAATTTTCCGTGTTTCCCGCCGATCCGGGGAATACAGGGTTCCCGATCACTGTATATTTCCCAAGGGTTGAGACTCCGCTGGGTACCAACCGCGTAGCCGAGGTGCCAATGGCCAAGGGCCGCGAGATGATCGTCGCCGAGATCCCGCACCTGCGGCGCTATGCCCGGGCGCTGCTGCGCGACCCGGTCGAGGCCGACGACCTGGTGCAGAGCTGCCTCGAGCGGGCGCTCGGCCGCTTTCATCTCTGGCGCCCGGGCAGCAACCTGCGTCCCTGGCTGTTCACCATCATGCACAACCTCTTCATCAACGCCCAGCGGCAGAAGGGCCGCAGGCCCACGCCGCTGCCTTTCGACGAGCTGACTAGCCCGCCGGCCCAGGCCGCGCCACAGGACGGCGCCATGGCGGCGCGGCATATCGCCCAGGCCTTGCAGCAACTGCCCGAGGAGCAGCGGGCGGCGATCCTGCTGGTCGGCCTGGAGGAGCTGAGCTACGCCGAGGCCGCACGCGTCCTGGGCGTTCCGCAGGGCACGGTGATGTCGCGCCTGCACCGGGGCCGGGAGAAGTTGCGGACGATCATATTGGAAGAGCCGGCGGCCGCCATCCGGCGGATCAAGTAGCGAGCAGTGCCATGACGGAAGAAGATAGCAGGATCACCACCGAGGAGCTGCATGCCCTGGCGGACGGGCGGCTGGACCCGGCCCGGCGCGCCGAGGTCGCGGCCTACCTGGAGACCGACCCCGAGGCGGCCGCGCAGGTCGCCGCCTACCGGCGCCAGAACGCCGCGCTGCATGCCGCCTACGACCCGGTCCTGGACGAGCCGCTGCCAGAGCTGCTCCCCGGCGCGCCGGCACGGCGGCAGTCCACGCCGCGGCGAGCGGCGGCGTGGCGTTCGCTGGCCGCCGGCCTCGCCGGCCTGACGATCGGCGGAGTGGCGGGGTGGCTGGCGCACGATGCCGTCCGGCAGGACGAGGCGCTCTACGCCGAGCTGGCCGAGCGCACGGCGGCGGCCTACGTCGTCTATGCCCCCGAGGTGCGCCATCCGGTCGAGGTTACGGCGGCCGAGGAGGAGCACCTGGCGGCTTGGCTGTCGAATCGCCTCGACATGAAATTTCGCGTGCCGCGCCTGGGCGACCTCGGCTTCGATCTGGTCGGCGGCCGCCTGATGGTCGGCGAGACCGGCCCGGCGGCCCTGTTGATGTACGAGAACCAGGGCGGCCGCCGACTGGTGCTCTATTTGCGCCGGGACATGCACGAGGACGAGAGCTACGGCCTGCAGTTCGTGCGCAAGGACGGCGTCAGCGTGCTGTGCTGGATCGAGGGCATAACCGGCGTCGGCGTTTCGGGCGAACTGAGCGAGACCGAGCTTTCGGCGGCGGCGCATCTGATCCGCGCGCAGCTCGCGATCTAGAACCTCGGCTCAAGCCCCGCGATCTCCGATTAGCTTTCGCCGGCGGCACATGGCCTGCGGAGCAACCGGCTGGTTCGAGGCGATCGCCTGTGACTGCGCAAAGGCCGTTCCGACGCCCGCGCACGCGCCTTGACAAAGGTCGCGCAGCTGCCCATATTACGATAGTTATTGGAATATCGAAATATAGCGACGATGGACGATCTAGCGAGAATCTTCAAGGCGCTCTCGGATGCCAATCGCCTGGCCATCCTGCAGCTGATCCGCCGGCGCTGTGGCCCGGAATGCAAACTGCCCATGGCCGAGACAGGCAACAGCGTCTCGGAGATTGCGGCACAGTTCGACCTGTCGCTTTCCACCGTTTCGCATCACCTGAAGGAACTCAAGAACGCCGGGCTGATCCGCTGTCATAAGCGCGGCCAGTGGGTTCACTGCGCGCCCAACGAGGAGGCGCTGAAGCGGATCGGCGACTTCCTGGAGGGCTGAGTTTTTTTGAACGGTAATTCGATAGTTGTCCAAGCTTAGAAACAGGCGAAGGAGCAACAAACCATGAGTGGGACACGAGCTGCGCAAAGCAACAAAGGTCGTGCCGGCCGCACGCCCGGCCGAGCCGCAAGCCGACACGAAACCTCGGCCCGCCTCAAGGCCTCGCAGCAACCGAAGCTCGAGGACCTGATCCCGATCGCCGTGGTCATTGCCGCCGGATGCCAACCCTGCGCCCGGCGCATGGTGACCAAGGCGTTGAGCCAGGGCGGCGCCAAGCGCCATGTGCAGAAGGTCCTGGCGATCATCGGTCACATGCAACGGCAGGACTGCCTCGCGCAGGCCGTAGGCCCGGCGGCGCTTGCCAGGATGGAAAAACCCCTGGCGGCGGCGAAGCGGGCTCTTGCGGCCGCCAGCGAGGCGCCGCCGGCCCCGCAGAGCAAAACGGCAAAGCAGATCGGGCACTGAAAGCCTCCTACGGGCCAAGCCGCGCCGAGGTGACGACGATGCGTCTAAAGCCGTTGCGGATATTGCTCTTGAGCGCCCTGGCGCTGGTCCTGAGCGTCGCCGGTTACTTCACCCTCGGCGCGCTGAGCCGGGACCGGCTGGAGGTCCGGCCGGCCACGGTGCATGCCTCGCTTAGCCGCGAGAGCTGTGTCGAATGCCACGCGCCGATCGCCGCCGAGTGGCGCAAGTCCTTTCACTTCCGCAGCGTGACCGGGCCCTTCTGGGATCGCATCCGCAAGAAGGGCTTTGCCGACCTGTTCCGGGCGCTTCGCGTGCCCTGCATGAACTGCCATGCGCCGGCCAACGTGCTCGACCTCGCGGCGAAGGCACATCCCGTCGAAAGGAGCGATGCGCCGGAACTTGGCGTCGACTGCGTCTCCTGCCACGTCTCCGAGCGGGGCATTGCGGGGCCCGGCCGCTCCGTGGCGGCGCCCCATGAGGTTGTCGTGGACGACCGATTCCGCGATCCCATGCTGGCCAGCAACACCCTCTGCGCGCGCTGCCACGCCGAGGCGGCCCAGGCAGACGTTGTGCAGGAGTGGCGACAGACCCCGTTCGCGTCCAGGGGCATCGCCTGCCCGGACTGCCATATGCCTAAGGTCACGGCACCCTCGGTCGTGGCCGGGCCGCCGCGCGAGCGGCGCAGTCACGAGTTCCTCGGTGACAAGGATGCGAACATGCTGCGCCGGGCGCTCGACGCCTCGATCCGCATCGCGGGCGACCGAACCGCGATCGTGCGGGTCACGAACACGGGCGCCGGACATTCCTTCCCGGCCGCCGGTACCAACTGGTTGATCGTGAAGTTGCAGGTCCGCGACGCGGCCGGGCAGACGGTCGGCGAAGCGGAACGGCGCTTCGGGACGAAAGAGTGGATCCCCGGCTATCTCGACTTCTGGCCTTTCCTGCAGGTGACGAAAATTCCCCATGGGGAGAGCCGCGAGGTCGCCCTAGGGCTCCCTGCCGGACAGGGCACGATCGCCGCAGAACTTCGCTACCGCGACTGGTTCGCGCTCACGGACCAGGACATCGTCTTCGCCACCTTGACCGAAACCTACTAGGCGGCCGGTAGAAGCCAAGTTTAGCGAGCCGATCCGCCGAAGCCGGGCCACGGGCTGACACCGAACGCGGCGCGCCGGACGGGAGCGGACTCTTCGAGCTGCAGGCCCTGTGGGGAGCTGCAGGGCAGATTCGCCCTTCGGTTTGGTCCCACTTTGATGCTAGGCTGTCCGCCAAGCGCCTCAAGGCGACGCTAAGAAAAGCATATTCCTCCTCAGACTCAGTGGTCTAGATCAGACATATGATACCCATAGGATCGCATGTCCCGTTTCCTCGGTAGGAAGGCGCGCGCCGGCGATGCCGGCGCATCGTCAAGCGTGTCTGACGCCCCGAGGGGGCGGGACATGCGACCCGCGGGGCGGTCTTCCGAGGCCCCCGGCGTCGTTGCGCGGCGCTTGTGATGCGCAGGGCATCACGCCGCGCCACGCGCCTAGCCGGATGACCTCGGAAGACCGTCCTATGGGTGCCATCTGTCTGATCCAGACCACTAGAGCCGGGCCGTGCAGGTGATCTCGACCCGGCAGCCGCCGTAGAGCCGGGCGACCTCCACGCAGGTGCGTGCCGGGTAGCGGCCGTCGGTGAAGAAGCCCCGGTAAACCGCGTCCATCGCCGGCATCTCGTCGAGGTCGACCATATGCACCTCGACCCGGACGATGCGGTCCATGCCGAGCCGCAGGTCCGCCAGGCTGTCCCGGATCGAGCGCAGCACGAGATCGGTTTCCGCGGCGATATCGCCGAGCGTCCCAGCGGCTCCCTCGAGGTCGGCCGCCACTCGCCCCGAGAAGAAGGCGTAGCGGTCGTCCAGCACCACGTGGCAGAACGGCGAGGCCGGCGCCGGCAGGCCCGGCTCGTCGCGGTGGCTCAGCCCCGTCCGGTCCATGGGCCGCTACCCCTGCCGCCGCCCCTGGCCCCCGCGGTTCAGTGGACTTGCTCTCCGGGCCAGGGTGCCGGCCTCAGCACCTCGTCGATCGCCCTGAGCACCTCACGCCAGGTCAGATAGCCGTCCATATCGCCGGCTTCGAGGAATTCATCGGCGAACTGCGCCGCGTGGTCCGGCGCGTTGCCGCCGTGGTTGCCGATCAGCACGCCGGCCGAACGGTAGACATCGGTTTCCGAGATCATGGTCCTGCCCCCCAATCTTGCGCCCGCGTTCCTGCGCCGGAACGTCTTGTTAAGATTGAGTTTAGCGGGTTTTGGGGGCTGACCTCAAGCGGCTAGGTCCGGGGGCCTTGCGGGGGCGCGTCAGCCGAGATAGGCCCGCTTGACCTCTTCGTTCTCCAACAGCTCCGGGCCGCTGCCCGAAAGCACGATCTGGCCCGTCTCGAGCACGTAGCCCCGGTCGGCGATCTGCAGGGCCATGAAGGCGTTCTGCTCGACAAGCAGCACCGCCACGCCCTGGCGGCGAATGTCCTGCACCGCTTCGAAGACCTGCTCGACCAGCATCGGGGCGAGTCCCATGCTCGGCTCGTCGAGCAGCAGCACGCGGGGGTTCGACATGAGCCCCCGGGCCATGGCCAGCATCTGCTGCTCGCCCCCGGACAGCGTGCCCGCGATCTGCGCCAAGCGTTCGCGCAGCACCGGGAACATGTCGAGCACCCGCGCCTCGGACTGCTTGATGCCGTCCTTGTCCTTGCGCAGGAAGGCGCCCATCCTGAGGTTCTCCTGCACGGTCAGGCGGCCGAAGATGCGCCGCCCCTCGGGCACCTGAACGATGCCCATGGCGACCACGTGATGCGGCGCGACCTCGCCGAGCGGCGCACCCTCGAGCCGCACCTCGCCCTCGGCCGGGGCGAGGATGCCGCTGATCGCCTTCAGCGTGGTGCTCTTGCCGGCGCCGTTCGCGCCGATCAGGGTAACGATCTCGTCCTTGCCCAAGGCAAGCGACAGGCCGCGCAGGGCATGGATCTGCCCATAGAAGACATGCAGGTCGTCGACTTCGAGAAGGCGGCTCATGACGCCGCCAGCCGCTTGCCGCCTTCGGCGCCCAGATAGGCCTCGATCACCCTGGGGTCGTTCTGCACCTCAGCCGGCGTGCCCTCGGAGATCTTGACGCCGTGGTCGAGCACAGTGACATGGTCCGACATGCCCATGACGACGCGCATCTGGTGCTCGATCAGAAGGATCGTGATGCCGCGTTCGTCGCGTACCTTGCGGATAAAGGCCATCATGTCGCCGCTCTCGCGCGGGTTCATGCCGGCCATGGGCTCGTCGAGCATGAGCAGCTTGGGCCGGGTCGCCAGCGCCCGGCCGATCTCCAGGCGCCGCTGTTCGCCGTAGGCCAGGTTGCGCGCCAGGACGTCGCCGCGGCCGGTCAGCCCGACGAACTGCAGCAGCTCCGCGGCCTCGTCGTGGGCGCGCTTTTCGTCGGCGCGGGCGTGGCGGCTGTTCAGCACGGCGCCCCACCAGGTCGACTTCAAGTGGATGTGCATGCCGACCAAGAGGTTCTCGATGGCGGTGATGTTCTTGAACAGCCGGATGTTCTGATAGGTGCGGTTGATGCCGGCCACCGCCACGCGGTCGGGAGTGACCCCGTCGATCCGCTCGCCGCGGAACCAGATCTCTCCGCCGTCGGGGTGATAGAACTCCATGATGCAGTTGAAGACCGTGGTCTTGCCCGCGCCGTTGGGCCCGATGATGCTGTGGATCGCGTTTTCGCGGACGGCGAGATCGAGTTCGTCGACGGCGATCAGGCCACCGAAACGCTTGGTGAGGCGGTTGGTCACGAGGATCGGCTCGCCGGGCATGTCAGGTCCTTCCTCTCCCCCCATCGCCGCTGGACGTAGGAACCGACGCCGCACCGCGCAACTCCGCCTCGATCGCCGCATGGTCCTCGTCCTCGACCCGCAGCTCGCGACGCCGTGCCGCGGAGGGCCATAGGCCCGCGGGCTTGATGCGCATCATGACGACGATGACCAGGCCGTAGAACAGGAAGCGATACTCGCCGAACTCGCGCAGCAGCTCGGGCAAGCCGATCAAGGCGAGGGCGCCCACGGCGACGCCGGGCAGGCTGCCCATGCCGCCCACGATGATGAGCGCGAGCACGTTGATCGAGATGATGAGCTGGAAGGAGTGCGGAAAGATCGAGCCCAGCATGACCGCGAAGATCGAGCCGGCCAGCCCCGCGAAGGCCGCGCCCAGGCCGTAGGCCAGGAGCTTGACGTTGACCAGGTTGATGCCGAGCGCCTGGGCCACGTCCTCGTCGTCCCGGATCGCGGTCCAGGCGCGGCCGAGGCGCGAGTTCTCGAGGCGCCAGGCGATGTAGGCCGCGACCAGTGAGCAGGCGAGGGTGAGGTAGAAGAGATCGACCGGGTCGTCCAGCTCGAAATCGGCGATCGCCGGGCGCGGAATGTTGAGCACGCCCTGGGCACCGGCCAGCAGGGGCGCCGCCATGTCGGACAGCACCAGCACGCGGACGATCTCGCCGAGACCCAGGGTCGCCACGGCCAGGTAGTCGCCGCGCACCTTGAGCACCGGCACGCCGAACAGCACGCCGACGCAGATCGAGAGCAGGATGGCGATCGGCATGGCTTGCCAATAGCTCAGCTGGGCAAGGGCGTGGGGACTGTCCGCGGTCAGCAGCGCGGTGGTGTAGGCGCCCACGGCGTAGAAGGCGACGAAGCCGAGATCGAGCAGTCCCGCATGGCCGATCTCGAGGTTCAGGCCCATGCCCATGAGGATGAACAGGCCGACCATCATCAGCACCTGGCCGATGAAATTGCCGGCCGCGATCGGGAACAGCAGCAGCACCAGAAGGCCGATGCCGATGGTCACGGTGCGGATGCCGGCCTGCTGTCTGCGCGGCAGGCGGTGGAAGCGATCCAGAGCCCGGTCGTGGTGGCGCGCCCAGAGGGCGTTGAGCAGGGCCACGGCGGCGACGATGCCGATGAAGGCCGGCAGCTTGAGACCGTCCCAGGTGAAGAGAAGTGCGCGAAACTCGCTGACAATCCCTTCGTACTGCAGCATCAACTGCAGCAGCTCCTGGAACAGGCCGACGAAGCCCGCGACGGCGAAGCCCAACATCAGGGGCCGCCTGATCCGGCGCGGCGAGACGTAGGCCAGGGCGCCCAGCAGGCCGAGCAGCGCCCCGCCGCCGACCAGGATCGCCATGCCGGCCGGCGCGCCCAGGCCGAAGCTCAGCATCTTGAACAGGGGGTGCTTCAGCGCGATGAAGATGAAGCGCAGATCGAAGAGGTTCATGGCCGCGAGCAGCAATGCCAGGACGCCGGCGGCAATGGCCCCGCAGCCGAGCCCCTGCAGCGCAATGGTCCGAAGGTCGCGCGCCGTCGTCTTGTGCGCGGCGAAGACGCCGGCGAAGAATGCGATCAGCAGCAGCACCGTCTGACCCAGGGTCAGATAGTCGGCGATGATCCAGCGCTCGTTGAACATGGCGAGGATGCCGACCATCGCGAAGTAGAGCGCGACGCCGCCGAACAGGAATCCCGTCGTCACCGTGCGCTTGAGCGGCGACTGCCGTCTCTCGCGCTCCTTGTAACTTGCGGCTACGACATCGAAGGCCATGAACTCGAACCTCTGCTCTCTCCGTACGGGCGCGCCTCACGCGCGCTTGGTCGCCAGTCGTTCACCCAGAATTCCCTGCGGCCTGAAGATCAGCACCATGACCAGCATGGTGAAGGCGATCAGGTCGCGCAGCTGATAGGGCGCCTTGATTCCGATGCCGTCCAGGAACAGCGCCGGTCCCATGGATTCCACGACGCCCAGGAAGAACCCGCCGACCATGGCCCCGGGGATGTTGCCGATACCGCCCAGCACGGCGGCGCTGAACGCCTTGATGCCCGGCAGGAAGCCCATGAAGAAGTAAATCTGCTTGTAGACCATGCAATAGAGCACGCCGCCGATGCCGGCCATGCAGCCGCCCAAGATGAAGGTGAAGATGATCACCTTGTTCACGTCGATGCCCATCATGGCCGCGGCGTCCCGGTCTTCCGAGACGGCGCGCATGGCGGTCCCCATCTTGGTGCGTTGCACGATGGTGTAGAGCACGAACATGGCGACCAGGGCCGTCAGGATGACGATTGGCTGCACCTGCGGGATGCCGAAGCCGAAGACCTCGATCTTGCCCTTGAGCCACTCCGGGTCGGGATAGGAGCGGATCGTCGAGCCGTACATTCCGCGGAACGAGTGCTGCAGAAAGAAGGACGCGCCGATCGCGCAGATCAGCGGCGCCAGCGTGGCGACGTGCCGGAACGGCCGGTAGCAGATGCGCTCGACGGCCAGCGCGACAACCGAGCAGATCACCATGGCAAGGGCCATGATCGCGAGCATGGAGAGCAGGGGATGGGCGTCCAGATAACCGGACCTGTCGAGCGACGTGGCAAGAAAATAGGCCGTAAAGGCCCCGGTCATGGTGATGTCGCCATGGGCGAAATTGATCAGCCGCAGAATACCGTAG
>Ga0224512_10004846_pt1 | contig 11240 bp, 10 predicted proteins | sample SF_May12_sed_USG_4_FD_169103 | JGI IMG/M metagenome (GOLD analysis project Ga0224512, IMG submission 169103) | Sediment microbial communities from San Francisco Bay, California, United States - SF_May12_sed_USGS_13 | ecosystem: Environmental > Aquatic > Marine > Sediment | place: USA...
TTGTAGGCGGCTGCAAGCTGGGTGAAGTCGACGTCAGGATCGCCCAGGTAGCAAACATAGTCGCGCCCGGCCTGGGCCGCGCGGCCGCCGCGGCCGATCATCTGCCAGCGCGTCTCTTCGTAAGTCCGGTTGTTCAGGATGACGGTCATGACCGGGATGTCGTAGCGCGACATCGTCCACAGCGAATCGGTCTGGCCGAACAGGAAGCCGCCGTCGCCCTGCAGGGACACGACCTGCTGATTGGGCCGCGCCAGCTTGACGCCGGCCGATGCGCCAACGCCCCAGCCCAGCGCGCGGCCCTCGGTGCGGCCGATCTTGGTCATGTCGTCATCGCCAAAAGGAAAATAGCTCAGCACCTTGTGCTCCGTGCCGACTTCCTCGACAACGATGGCATCCTTCTCCATCTGCCGGCGCAGCTCGTACATCAGCCGCGGCCATGGCACCGGCGCCCCTTTGCTGTTGCGGCCGGCCTCCTCGCGCGCTCTCTGCACCGCGGCCGTATGCTTGGCGCAGATCGAGCGGCGTTTTTCAGTGCGTGCTTTGAGCTGTTGCGGCGTCGCCATGCTCTTCACCGCTTCGACAAGCGCTTTGGCCGTCAAATCGAGACGCCCGAGCAGCGCGCTGGCCAGCGCCGTATTGCGGCCGATCCCCATGGGCTCCGCGCTGGCGTGAATGACGGGCAATCCGCTGACGAAGCTCTCGCGCCGCACGGGAAAGCGTGCACCGAAGTTGATGAAGCAGTCGATCGGGTTTGGATACAGATTCAGGTAACTGCGCACGGCCGGCAGTTCGCCGAGATACAGCGGGTGCATGTTGGGGAAGTCGGCGTAAAAACTGCGGTGCTGCGTGACCGGTATCGCCAGCAGCTCCGCGAGCTCGACGAGCGCGGTGCGCGCATTCATCTGCCCGACCTCGGGCCCGACGTACAGCAGCGGCGATTTGGCCTCCAGCATGTACTGCGCCGCTCGTTCAACCTCCCGCGGGTCCGGCTGCAGTTCCATCGAGATGTGCAGTGCCCGGCCGGAGTAGATATCGGCAGTGAGACCGCCCTGGTACAGCAGGTCGCGTGGAATCCGGACGTGCGTCGGCCCGCCGGGCAGCACGCCCGAGATCTTGTAAGCCTTGCGCACCCATTCGGCAAGACGCTCGGGCTGACGCGCGGTCCAGCGCCATTTCGTGTACGGCGCGACCGCGTTGATCCAGTCGTCGACGTCTTCGTGACTGTCCGTACCCTCGCGGTCGGTATCCGCGTGATCGCTGAACAGCACCAGCGGCGTGCGGTCCTTCATCGCGTTGTACATGTTGGAGCTCGAATGCGGCAGGCCGACACGACTGAACATGCCGTAGCCTGTCTTACCCGACGCCTTCGCGTAGCCGTCCGCAATCGACACGACCTGGCCTTCCTGGGTCGCCTGGATCAGCTGCAGGCCCGGGTTGTCGACGAGCGCGTCGCAGATGGGTCCGACGCCGGAGCCGTTCGAGACGAACAGGTACTCGGCCCCCGTCTCGATCATTTGCGCGAGCATCAGGTCGGCGCCGGTGCCCGTGACCGAACGGGAAAAACCCTCCGGCAGCGGCGACCCCGGCACCAGCGGCTCAACCGCGGCCAACGCCGATTTGGCCGCGGATGGGCCGAAACTGGCTGCCGCCATGCCGGCAAGAAACCCGCGCCTGGAGATCTTGCCACTAATGAGTTCGTTAACCAGCTTGCGCATTGTGTAGGCCCCTCAGCTGTTATTCTTTGTCGTTCGTGAAATTGTCCTGCAGATATTTCGTCAGGTCCGCGATCTCGTCGTCGTGCACCGGCGCGCCGCGGCCGATCATGTCGTACACGATGAATTGCCAGTCATCGGCGGTGAGGTCGGCGACGACCATTTTGCCGAGCGAGTGGCACTGCGTGCAGGCCAGCAGCAGCGTGTCGCGTCCCGGCCCCTCCGGAAACGCATCCTGGCTCGTGGCGACGGGCAAAACTGCCATGACCATGGCGGTCACAGCACTGATTGCCAGCAATACCGTTGTACGAATTTTCATTCCTTCTCCTTTATTCGGCGGCGGCCGAAAAGCGGTCGGCATATATGACTACGCCGCTGTTATCGACGAGCGTCTGTATGCGCTGCGGTAGCTTTTCCAGCGCCAGCTCGCGTTCGATCTGAGCGTACGCCTCATTGAGCGTTGGTGCACGCGGCATCCTGTGATCGTAGACGACGAGAATATGGTAGCCGAGACGCGACTCGACCGGGCCTGTCAGGTCGCCCTCAGCGGCCGCGAAAGCGGCTTTTTCGAACTCTGTGCGACTCGCGGCATGGCTGCGCTCGAAGCAGCCCAGATCGCCGCCGGTCGCAGCCGACGCCGCATCGGTGCTGCGTAAACGCGCCAGCTCCTCGAAACTGGCCCCCTGCTCGAGCTCAACCACCAGCTGCTGTGCGGCCTCGATGGAGTCCGACTGTATGTGGCGCACGCAAACCTGCTCGGGCGTGGCGAGCGTATCCTTCACGTCATGATGCAGGGTGATTACGTCGCCGGGCGGGATCTTGATTTCCTGCAGGAGATGCTCGTTCAGCAGCTCAAGCAGCTTCTCGTCGCGCACGACCTGGCGCAGCAATACGTGCCCTGCCGACCCGGCGGACGCCACCTCCGCCAGGAACGCCTCCAGTTCGGCATCGTCTGCAAACAGCTCGCTGAGCTCCTGGTCTACCACCGATGACGGCAGCTCGATTTGCCGCCGACCGGCCTCCCGGAGCAGGATCAGTTCGGTCGCATACTTTTCGAGGTATTGCTGCCGCAGCTGCTCCAGCAAAGCGGGATCCTGATCGGCGAGCACCACACCCTGCCGCCGTGCCAGGAGTCGCACGGCGACCTGAAATCGCTCGTCGACTGCGGCACGGGCGATAGCCGTGTCGCCCAGCTCGATGACAATTGCAGCAGCGCCACCGGCCAACGCTGTGCCAGGCGCCGCCGCAAGCAGCAGCGCCGCAAACAGAATCGTGGCACGAGCGATCATGTCCGGCTGTGTCGCGCGAACTAGCGCGAGTCCGCGCTCAATCGCGCCCCCTTGATATCGGGCTGATAGCCGTCATCCCTGTACACCGTCTCATCAGCCTGCACGGTCATGATTACCTTGTTGTTCTTGATCTCGGCGTCGGGACCGGACAGGAAGTCGTTTTCAACGACGACGAAGTCCGCATACTTGCCGGGCTCGAGGCTGCCGACTTTCGATTCCGCGTAAAGAAATTCCGCCGACCGGTAGGTGAACAGTTTGAGCGCCTCGACCCGGTGGATCCCTTCCTCGGGCACGTACACGGTACCTTCGCCGGCTTTACCGGGAACCTGGCCGTCGTCGCCGATCTCGCGGTTCACATAAACGTCCAGCAGGCCCAGGTAGGTGCGCGGATTCGGCAACACGATCTCTGCTTCGCCGACGACTTTGACGCCCTGGTCGATCAGCGTCCGGATTGGCGCAAGAAACGCGTAACCGGGCTCACCATAATGCTGCTCGATATTGGTGGGCTCGATTGCCAGCGAACGACGCGCGTTAATCGGCAGATACAAATTGTACTTGACGAGGTCTGCAACGACGTCGGGTAAAGCGCCGGTCAGCGTGCCGTGCGCAAAGCCATTACGCATAGCGAGCACGTAATCCATCGTCAGCACGCCCGGATTTTTTTGCATCTGTTCTTCGAGCTTGGCGACGAAGATGCGCAGCGCCTTGCTGCCTACACCGTGCACGCCCGCAAAACGCCAGCCCGACCTGAGTCCGCGCATGAGCGCCTGCACAGTGGCGGAGTTGAAGTCGGGGCAGGTTTCGAGGATCTCCTTGACCTTGCGCTCATCGACACCGGGTTTGACCGGCAGGTCTTCGCCCTGGCAGCCGCGGTTCGGCGCATCCCAGTCGCCTTCACTGGACATGCCGTGCATCCACAGCCAGGGATTTGCTTCGATGGTCTGCCAGAGCACGCCCATGGACTCATAGAAAGCCGCGGCCGACACGGTCGCCATCGGCTGGCGCGCGAGATCGAAACTGTACGCAAACCGAATCGGCAGCTTGCCATCCCGCCGCAGCAGGTAATTGTAGGCACTGACCTGCTCGTTGGTATTGAGCCGCGAGCCGAACGTCGTCATGCCTGCCGGGTGGTAATACTCCTCGACGAGCTGCTTGAAACCGTAGCCGTACTGGTCCGGCGTCGGCTGCTCGCGCAACAGCTGGTTCAGGTGTGCGCGCAGCGGGCTTTGCAGGATGATGCCGCGGCCGCCCGGATCGTCCACGCCGCGCGCCTGATTGTTTACCGCCACGACGAAGTCCGGCCATACATCCAGGACTTTTTCCATGGCTTTTTCGTTGAACAGGATGACGCGATGACTTGCCAGCGCCGAGCCGAAGGCAAAAACGCCGACAGTGACTACCAGCGTCGTGATGATTTTCGCTCGAATATTTTTCATTGGTCGAAACTCCCGTCCAGAGCCACAACTTCGTCGGCAATCGGCCGGCCGTCAGGCCCTGCCGTCACGTGAAACCAGACATTCTTTTGCGGCGCGTCGAGAATGCCCGTCGCGCTCGACAGCACCATCGGGTAATTGGGCACGATTTCCGAAATATCCGCTTTGGTAATGCGCACGTCGGAGAGTTTCGGCGCGCTCATCAGCGTCGAAACCGATGCCGGTGTCGCAAAACCCAGCGCCGGCGCGTGCATCAGTTCGATGTTGAGCCACTCGTCGGGCGTTGGCGTCGCGTTCGCCAACAGCAGATCCATCGCACGCGCAACCCTGGCCATCGTGTCGTCGGGTGTTGCGCCGACGTCCATCATCAAGACATAGCCCTCAGGCGTCGTGCGCAGGCCGTACTGCTCTCTCGCGAAGTTTTCCGATTCGGACATCGGATGCACATGACTCTCGACAAAACCGGGTAAAACAGTCTTGCCCTTGAGGTCGACAATGCGGGTGTCTGGCCCGGCCATGGCCAGCATTTCGCGGTCGCTGCCGAGCGCAAGGATCACCTCGTCGCGCACGGCCATCGCCTCTGCGATCGTGCCCGGATCCGCGTTCATCTCATGCTCGTCCAGCGTCACGATCTTGGCATTCACGTAAACGGTATCGGCGTAGCGGAGAATTTCCGCCGGCAGACTGTTCGCGGACGTCTGCGCCATGGCGCCGCTGCCTGCGATCAACAACAGCATCGCGAGCCGTCGTGCTGCGCATGCTCCCGTAAAACGACTAAGTGTCATACAAGTTCTCCCGACTCGGTAATGGGCGGCCTCTGAACGGTGCAAACCGGCCCGGCGATCACTACGCAAACCACTGCTGCTGCACCGCTGCGAACAGTGGCACATTACAGCGAAAAGCCACGCGCGAAGCAACGAAATCCGCCAGCCTGCGACACGGCTCCGCGCAAGCTGCCCAGAACATTGCATTTGCTGCAATCCGTTACTCGGGTAATGAATCGGCCGCGCGCAATTTGTCAATTTGGCTGGTCAGCACAGCGTAAAGTTCCATTCGATCGATGTGCGCCCCGAGCAACTCATACAGCCGAGCCGTCATTCCGAACGCATAGAAATCACCGACGACGGCCTCGGCATTCTCGAACGACATCGCGTGCTCGATCAGAGCGATTCCGGCAGCGATGCCACGGTTCGCGGCTTCCGCGCGTCCGGCGCGCGGCTCCGTGCGCAGCTGCGATGCCGCCTGGATGTTGACGCCGTCGAACACGAAATGCGCGACGATCTCGTCAACGTCTTCCTTTAGTGTAAGCAGTTGATCGCGGCTCTCGCGTAACTCGCCGAGCGGCCATTCGTCGTTGCCGATGCGACCGCGAATGACCTCGGACACGAGCGCCTGCAATTCCAGCAGACGGTCGCGCGCTTTGTCGTTTACCGTGTCGATCGTAAACGGATCCCAGTTGCCGCCGCCGTGGGCGATCACCTCGCTCGCCGGTGACAGGGCCAGCAGCAACGCGGCTGCGCAGCACGCAAAACGATTGCTCGGTTTCAGCTTCATGCGTTTCTCCTAAATCCAGCGCAACAGCGCCAGCAACAGCAGCACCCATAACAGGATAACGGCGACGATTCGCAGCCTGCCCGTCGCCGAACGGTCGGACTGCAGGCCGATGAAATCCATAATGCCCGTCGCCGCATTGTTACTCTCCGCGCTGACGAACAAACCCCCAGCCGGATCATCGCCCGCGAGCGCGCTCATGAGTTCCGCGTCCGGCACCGAGAATATCTGTCCATTGACCTCCTCGAAGCCGATGAAGTTCTCGCTCTCGTCGTAAACGGGCAATCCCTCGGGCACATCCGCCAGGCCGACATGCAGTGCGATGATCTTCACGCCCAGGTCACGCAGTTTCGCGATCGCCAGCGCGCTGTCGGCATTGGATGCCGTTTGTTCGCCGTCCGAGACGATAATCAGGTACTTGCTGCGCTCGGGGCCGCGGTCGGCCTCGGGCAGGCTTTCGAAGAGCGGCAGCACGCCGTGCAGCGCGGTGCCGAGATCGGAACCCGCCTCGGTGAGCAGGCCGGTCGACAGCACATACTCGATGATCTCGCGGACCAGCGACAGGTCGTCGTCCCAGGCCAGAATCGTCTCGGATTTCACCGTGAACGCGGTAACGCTGATCAGGGCCGGGCGCGCGGCCGCGCCGAGGCTGGCCAGCAATGGCACCAGCGTACGCCGGGCACGCTGCAGGCGCGTGCCGATATCGCCCTTGGCGGCCGGTTCCGGGAGCGTCCCCATGCTCAGCGAAACGTCAGCGGCGATTGCCAGCAGCACCGGCGCACCCGATCCATCGAAGGGATCCTCATTCCTCCCGGTAACGATCAGCAACACCAGCATCAGCGGCAGCAGAACAAAGGTGCTGCGCACGCCCGTCGGCGTCGACCAAAGGCGCAAGCGCGCCCAGTAAGCGACGAGCAGGACCAACACCAGGATTGCGACGAGGGTCATCACGCGCGCCGTCCTCAGAACACCCGCTTTTCTGCCGACACAGCGGCGCCTTCGCCTTCTGCAGGTGTCTCCGGCCGTCCTTCGGACGCCTGCGGCGCCGCCGCCGCCTGCGGCAGGGACAGCAGGTAATCGAGCAACCGCCGCGCCAGCTGCATATCGGGATCAACCTCGAGGCTTTGCCGCAGGTATTGCAGCGCCTGTGTGAAGTACTCGGCTTCGGGCGTCGCCGCAAACAGCTCGAACTGCAGTCGGCCCAGCGTGTAGTAAATCGTGCCGAGCATTTCGGGATCTTCGACGGACGCATTGAGGCCTGCCAGCATGACGCGCGCCGTGCCGATCTCCCCCGTTTGCGCCAGATACAAAGCACGATTCAGCGTCGCCGACTGCACGTATCCCGAACGGCTGGCAATGACCGGCGCGGTGGGCCACAGATAGGCGGGCGGCCGTTTCAGATCAGCAAGCAATTCCTTGTACGAGTCGGCATAAATCGTGCTGAGCCGCGCGACATCTGCCGTAAGGCGACTGACCGCACCCTGCGCGTCGCTGACCCCCGCGGTCAGGCCGGGCAGATCGTTGCTCAACATCGCGACAGCCTCGCGCGGTCCGGCAGCAAAGTGCCCGAGAAACTCGTCCCAGGCATCGGCCAGCGTACGTTCGTCGGACTCCGCGTCCGGGTCCGCCCTGCTCAGCATTTCGACCTGCACCGAAATGCCGCGCAGCAGCTTGCGTTGCGACTCCTCGACCATGAGATCGAACAAGTCGGCGTTGGCTCGCGCCATGCGCGGGGTGAATTGACCGAAGAACAGCGCCGCCTGCAAGCCGCTCACAAGCACGATCACGGCGAGTGCCAGCAGCGCCAGGCGACCGAGCCGCTCCCTGTTGGCGAAGAGATACGCTTTCATTTCGCACCGCCACCAGCGACGGCGAGACGGCTGAGCGGCAGCCACAAGGTTCCGACCAGCAGCACCCAGACGAGCAGCAGCCACTGCGCGGCAGCGAGAATGTAGCGGGACAAATCCACGCGCTCGTGGCGGGCCTCACGATACGCGTAGTCCTCGAGTTCCGCGATTTCGCCCAGCGCTTCGTCCAGATAGCCTTCGCCGACATCGTCAATCGTGTAGACGCTGCCGATCGTGCGCACCGTACGCAGAAATTCCGTTGCCAGCGGCGACTGGCCGTCCGCCGTATCCGACGTGATCCATAACAAATAGAAAGCGATATCGAGCTGCCGCAGGCGCTCCAGCTGTTGCTGCAGGTAGTCGGTGTTTCTGGCTTCAGCGTCGGTCAGCAGAATAATCGCGCGGCGGTTGCGGCCCGGGTAGCGCTCCACGAGATCCAGGGCCTGCTCGAGTGCCCAGCGAATATTGGTGCCGAAAGTGACGTAGGGATCCATGCTCGCGAGCTGCTGCTCGATAAACTCGAAATTCGAAGTGAAGCCGGACATCAGGTACACCATCGAATTGAAATAGATAAGCCCGACTCGATCGACGTCGCGCCGCGATGCCAGGTAGTCCAGCAAGCTCTCGCGCGCAACTTCATAACGCGCCAGGTGCGGAATCTTGGCGGGGTCCTCCGCCTGCCCGACGTAGTAATCGGCCTTGCGTTCGTAGGTCGTCGGAAACTGCGCACGGAGCAAAGCCGTGTCTTCGCGCATTGACCGCGACGTATCGACGATAACCAGGAAGTCCCGCGCCCGGCGGTCGACCTCCACGAGCCGTGTCGCGGCGATATCCATCAGCGACAGCATCAGCAGCCCAGCGATCAGTACGCCGAGCTGCAGCGGCAGCCGATCGGCCAATCCGCCTGCAGGGGCCGAACGTTTCAGCAAATCGATGTCCGGAAACAGCGTGCCCTGACCGCGGGCCCAGGCAACACCCAGTACTGCGAGGCCCGCCGCGAGCAGCAGCAGCGGCCACCAGGAACCAACAGTGATGTTTGACAAGGCCATCGAAGCAGCTCTCCGCGCGTCGCTTACGCGCCTGCGAAGTTGCCCGTTATCTCTTCGAGACGAGTGCGCAGCTCGGCGCCACGCCCAACGGGATTGTGCAACAGATCGACAAACAGAGACCGCAGTTCGGTGTACGCTTTGTCGTCTTCGACCTCGTCGCCAGCTTCATCGGCGCGTTCGGCGAGATCGAGCCAGACGAACGGATCGATACGCAGCTCGTCGTTGCAGTACCAGACCACGCAACGACGCAGCGAGTCGAGGAAACGTGCCTCGTCCTCCCCATTGTCGTTACGCAGTTCCGCCAGCAGCGTTTGCCAGCGCGGCGCTGCCGCCGCCGATGCTTTTTTGTCACGCGAACCAAACGGCCACATAAACAGTCCTCCCATCAAGGTAAGCAATGCGATTCCGGCTGTAAGTACGGACGCACGAGTGTTGTCAGCCACAGTCAAGGGATCCGGGTAGCCGCCAGTCGGAAAATAGCGGGTGAACGGGTACAGCTGATCCTCTTCGTCCATGGCGATCGACGTTGCCACCGCCAGCGTCTCGGGCCAGGGCCGAAATACAACGGTCCTGGCAGCGGTCGCTGCGTCGGCTACACGCAATTGCCGATACTCCAGTGAGAACGTCGGCAGCGCGTAAGTCCTCTCTCCAGGACACGTCATCTGCTCATCGGGACAGCCCAGGACCTGGAAGCTCAGCGTTGCCTGCAGCTGTTCCCGATCAGATCCGGGAACCGAACCCCGTTTCAGCTGCCAATCGGCCGCTGCGATGGCGGCCGGATCTGCCCATTCGACCGCGAATTCTTCGCCCTCGGCGGCGAGCAATGCAACGCCGTCGGGATCATAGGTCACCGAAATCACGAGGGTAAGTACGTCGCCGAGCTGGACGCTGCGACGACTGTCTCCGGCAAGGCCGGCGTGGATGCTTATGGCCTCATCCCGAAACACCTCGGGCGCCAGGGTATCGGCGGCGTGCGTGCCGGCTATCGGCAGGGCAAGCATCACCGCGGTACCCAGCAACGCGCAGCGCAATCGCCGCGCAATCAAGTGCGCCGACTCCTGCGCCATCTCGCCAGTTTAGCCAGCTCCGGGTACACGTCCGCTTCCTGGCGCAGCACGAGATGATCCATACCGAGCCGCCGGAATAGCTTCTGCAGCAGTGCGACGCGTTGCGCCTCTGCAGCGTTGATTCTTGCGATTCGCGATGGCGTCAGCAGCGTCAATCGATGCGCGCGCCGTTCGGCATCCCAAAGCCGGATCGAACCGCGTTGCGCGACCGCCAGTTCAAAGCTGACGATAACCGGCACGACGTCACAGGAAATCGCTCGCCGCGCCTCGCGCCAGGCAGCCATGTCAGCTTCGCCCGCCTGTTCCTGTGTAGGGCAAAAGTCCGACAGCAGGAATATGAGATCGTCACGAATCGTTCTCTTGCGGGCCGCATGGGCCTCGAGGACGTCGATTGCATCGCGGCCAGGCAACAGGCCGGTCGCGTTCAACCGCTGCATGAGTCGCTCTAGCTGGCTCTTGAGATTGCGCTGCGCGATCGTCTCGCTTCGGTCCGCGCTGAAGAGCACGGTACGCACACGATCATTCGCGCGCCACAGCGAATACGTCAGCTGCAGCAGTGCCAGATTGCGCAGCGCCGCCTTGGGACCGAAGGCCATCGACGCCGACACGTCTGCATAGACCAGCACCGATGCCTGCGCTTCCGCCTCCCACTCATTGATCCAGGTTTCGCCAGGCGGGCTGAACTTGTCGATGTCGCGCGGGTTGTCTTCCCCCGGTTCGAAGGGCCGCGTCCGCAAAAAGCGCATGCCCTCACCGGCCCGCCCCAGCGGATGGCGCCCGGAAAAGAACGACAACGCGTTGAGGCGGATCGGTAGCAGTACGCCGAGTGTCTGCAGAGTACGTTTGTCGAGAATCGCTGCGGCTGATTCGTCCGGCTTAGTAAGCATATCCCCGCTCGCGCAGGATCAGGTGAATGAGCTGTTTCATGTCCACCGGATAGTTCGTCTCGATGCGGTGCGTCAGCATCGGGTAGGCCGTTGCGAAGACGTCGAAGGGTACGACTTCCTGCCGGCCGTGGAACAGGGCGTGCGCCCGCAACAACGGCGGCCAGAAACTCGATGCACGAGAGCTGACGCCACCGCTTTTACTGATGACCTCGCGGCCGATGCCGCTGGCGTCGAGCGCTTCCGCCGGGTAAGACGCGTCCGATGGCCGGGTCGCGACCGTGATGGCATTCATCAAATGAATGACGTCATGGCTCAGCTTGACGTCGGTGCGCGCGAGCTCCTGTATTTGCGCGAGCTCTTCGACCGTCAACGCTGGCTGCAGGCGCTCGATATTTTCCTTGAGAA
>Ga0224512_10004847_pt1 | contig 11239 bp, 14 predicted proteins | sample SF_May12_sed_USG_4_FD_169103 | JGI IMG/M metagenome (GOLD analysis project Ga0224512, IMG submission 169103) | Sediment microbial communities from San Francisco Bay, California, United States - SF_May12_sed_USGS_13 | ecosystem: Environmental > Aquatic > Marine > Sediment | place: USA...
CGATGTGTATATGCGCGAGGGGCATTACCAGGGGTCCGCGACGTACGGCTCCGCCTTGCCGTTCACATTGGGTATGGAAGGTGCCGGCAGCGTCGAAGCCGTCGGCGCCGGAGTCACGCAAGTCGACATCGGTGACCGCGTGGCATATTGTCTGACCCGCGGCAGCTACGCCCGGTACGCGACCGTACCCGCCTGGCGGCTTGTTAAGCTCCCGGACGGTGTCAATTATCAAACTGGCACGGCATTGATGTTGCAAGGCCTGACCGCGCACTATTTGAGTCATTCGGCATTTCCGCTCGATGCATCGCACAGCTGCCTCGTGCATGCCGGCGCGGGCGGTGTCGGCCGCCTATTGATCCAGCTCGCCCGGCGCCGCGGCGCGCGCGTTATCGCCACTGTCGGTTCCGCTGCAAAAGCCGAAATCGTCCGCAAACTCGGCGCCGACCTCGCTATTCAATATCGTGACACCGACTTTGAACGAGCCGTTAACGACGCCACCGACGGCCGGGGTGTGGATGTGGTTTACGATTCGGTGGGCAAGGATACGATCGAGCGCAGCCTGCTCTGTTTGCGGCGTCGTGGCACCTGCATCAACTACGGGGGCAGCTCCGGACTGGTGGCTGAGATTAGCCCGCTGGCGTTAGCGGAAGCGGGTTCGGTGTTCTTCACCCGGCCTCACCTGGCCCATTATCTGACCGATCGCGCTGAACTTAACCTACGCGCCACCGATCTCTTCACGGCGTACGCCGCGGCCGAACTCGATGTGAATATCGACCGCGTGTTCCCGCTGACTGGGGCCAGCGATGCACACGCGGCGCTCGAGAGTCGGTCCACGAGCGGTAAGCTTCTGTTGGCAATGAGCGATAGACCTGCACATTGACGTGTCACACTCGCGCCGCCGTTTCCTGAAAAACGCGACGACAACTGCGTTAGGTACCTTAGCGCTTGGCGACACCCCGCTGTCCGTTGCCACCGGGTCCAATCTGCGCTTTGCGCGCACGGCGCTCGATATGTTGTGTGATACTAATTGGTATTTACTTGGCAGACGGCTTCGATCCAGTCGTCCGGCGGAAGCGTTAGGGTGCATGGCAGCACCGGTCCGATTTCGTCGCCAAGAAAGTGTCTGTGCCCAGCCGTTCGATCGACGTTGCACACTTCCGAGATCATGGCTGTGGCCGCATTGAATCGTGTTACGGCCGTACCGAAATCGTTACGAAAATGCCACTTGTCGGCGTCGCGTTCGAGACAATAACCGTCCTACGGGGTCGGATACAGCGCCGCTGGGGTTACTGCGTTTGCGTAGGCTATCGAATATCGATGCTACCCGAGTATGAAGCCATCGGCCAACCGGTCCTGATGAGTCAGCTGGTCCAAGCCACTGGCGGTCGGGCCCGCGACGCGATCGAAGTCGGCCTGGGAGACTTCCGCTTCCTCCAGGAGCCATTCGCTGAACGCCGCGATATGGGGTCGGCGTTCATGGCCTTCGGGGCAGACGATGTAGTAGGCGACGTTTGATAGCGAATACACATCAAACAGTTTGACGAGGCGTCCGGCTGCGAGGTCGTCGGCGACATGGGCGCTGCGCGCAAGGGCTATGCCTTGACCGTCGATCGCGGCCTGCACCGTCATGCTGGTTTCCGGAAAACGGGCGCCGCGCGGCAGCGACTTGACTTCGGTGCTGGCATCGCGAAACCAGTCACGCCAACGTGGGCAGATGTCTTCGCTATGGCGGTACATGAGCGGTAAACGGAATAAATCTTCCGGGTGTTCCGGCGGGATGAAGCGCTCGAGAAACTTCGGGCTGCATACTGGGAATACATACTCCCTAAGCAACGGGGTCACGTGCATCTGCGGCCAAGCGCCGTGGCCGAGTCGGATCGCGACATCGACTCGATCGGCCTCAAATGTCGTTAGATCCTCAGTCGTTGAGATCCATACATCAATGTCGGGACGACGCTCGTTAAACCGGCCCAGCCGGGGCACCAGCCATTTAAACGCGAACGATTGCAGCAGACTCACGCGCAGCGCACTACGGTCCGTTTTTTCGTGAAGCGAATCGATCGCGTCGGTCATGCGGGTAATGAAATCCCGCACGATCGGAGCGACGCGTTGGCCGGCTTCGGTCAGCGTTATTTGGCGGCCGCGGCGCTGGAACAATTTCACCTCCCAAAGCTCTTCGATATGTCGAATTTGGTGACTCACGGCGCTCTGGGTGATGTGCAGCTCTTCCGCGGCCCTGGTGTAGCTCAGATGGCGGGCGGCGGATTCGAGTGCTCGCAACGCGGCGGTGGGGGGTAGTCGGGTCATATACTATGAATAATACCTCATGTTAGAGATGAAAAACTATCGTTTGATTTCAAAGGATTGTGATCCTATTCTTGGCATTGTACTCATGGTGCGATGCATCAAGTTTAACTTAACCTTAATTGTAGAGGGCTTACGACAATGTTGGAAATTCAAACTCGCATTGGTGCGGCATTTATCGGTGCCGTGACGATCCTGACCATTGGCATGACTTTGCTTGACATAATCGCTTGATTTATTTAGAGGAAAATCGAAATGACTAACGTAACACAGCAATACTGGGCCGACACCGAGTCCCAGCATTTTATGGATTTCGGCAAGAAACTTGGCAATGCGTGGCTAGCGGTAGTGCGCTGGCGGCAGCGCAATCGCGCGATTCGGGAGCTTTCGGCGTTGTCCGACTGGCAGTTGCAAGATATTGGCCTTACCCGTGGCACGATCAGTGAGGCGGTTGACAGCATGTTATCGCCCCGGAGTTCTTCGGCGACAATCGTCGAACTGCCTAATCGAACGAAGAACGAGGTAACCGATGAGCACTTGGAGACGCAAGCCGCCTGACATCTGTAAATACCGGCTAGTCGCCGGCCTGACCTAAAAAGGTCACCGTTTCACCGGTGGCCTTTTTTTATTTACAGGGATGTAATGTATGGCGGTTTTGCAGGAGCAAAAACTGGCGATTTACAGGGATGTAATGTATTCCGGTTTTGCAGGAGTGAAAATCGGCGATGGCATGCGGCGACGCCCGGCACTACTGCCGCGAGCACATCGGCACTGCCTGCTACAAAAAGGCCAAACGACACTGCTGCGCAAACGCTTCGGCGCGCCGGCCTAGCCGTGCATCGCGTATCCAGGCAAGGCCGATCGATAATGCGCGAACCGGATCGGCAATATTGACGCTGACCAAACGCGTGCCTTCGTAGGTTAGGTCGTCAGCCGGTTTCAAGTTCAATACCGAATATCCGTGGCCGTTCGCAACCAGGCCCCGAACCAGTTCGAAGCTTTGGGTTCGGTGGCGGATGACCGGGTCGACGCCCACGGCCTGGAACAGCGAACGGAAATATTCGCGGCTATGTGGCAAGTCCAAGAGAATCATCGGATCGGCGGCCAGCGCGCGAAGTTCGATCGTCGGTTGCCGCGCCAGGCGATGGGATCGAGGCAGGAGAACATAGGGCGGTATATCGATAAGCGGTTCGAACGCAATTTGATCCGACAATTCGAGCCCATACATGAGCGCGATCTCGCATTCGCCATCCAATAACCCGGTCTGTAGCGTGCTCAGCGTGCCTTCCAGAATCACCGTTTCGATGCCGGGATGGGAGTCCACAAAAGCCCGTAACAGTGACGGCAGGTAGAACGGCGATAAGGTGACGAAACAGCCAATGGTTAACGGGCCCGTTAGGGATCCGCCGAGTTGTTGGGCGCTGGCTGCAAATTCGTCGGCATGGGTCAGCAGGCGACGCGCGTCCGCGGCAACGTGCCGGCCCACAGTCGTGAGCGCTACGCCTTTGGCTTGATAGCGCAGCAACAGTTGCGCACCGATGTTCTGTTCGATCTGGGCGACGGCCGACGACACCGCCGGTTGGGAAACGAATAGCGCTTGAGCGGCCGCGGTGATGCTGGCGTGATCCGCTACGGCCACCAAGTACCGAAGTTGTTTCAGCGTTATATTCATAATAAAAAGTGAGGATATTATTAAATTAATAATAGTTTACATATGTTTGATGAATGCACACAATTGCACGCCGACCTGTAAGGACTCCGACGAGATCAGCGCTTCGTAAACTCGCGGCGGAAGCGATCCGACCACGGGTTGCCACCGGTGGTTGGTGTGCTGGCGGTATTCGACTGCGACCTACAGGAAGGGCCATGCTCCGGTAGCCGCTACGTGTTTGTCGGAGTGGTGCGTGGGTTGCGTGCCGAAGGGATTGTTGCTCCGCTTAGCTACACCGGAAGACATTACGCGACTCCGGCCGCGCTTGCGGCCTGACCACCAAGCCTGGCAGCGAGGTGGATCGGGCCTCTGGGAATACCCTGAATTGGTGTATGCGGCAGTAGAATACTGCGTCGCTGTGGTTGGGTTTACGAGGGTGGAGTGGCGCCATTGCTCGGCATATCGAGAGCGTACGGGTCGGTAGCGGCAGGCGTCGGTACCGCGACATAAATTGAGCGAGGAGGATAAATATGATTCGAACAGGGGCGGATTACATTGAGTCGATACGTGATGACCGCGAAGTGTGGATCAACGGTGAGCTGGTAGACGACGTACCGAGCCATGCGGCGTTTAAGCCGCTGGTGGATATTCGGGCGCGTATCTACGACATGGCACACGACCCGGCGCATCAGCATACGATGACCTATGTGGATGCCGATAGCGGCGAACGTAACCCCATCGGTCTGCGCTTACCGTTCGAACAGCAAGACTGGCACGACAAACGCTGTGCGGTGGATGCCGTGATGCGCGACATCGGTGGGGTCGTGACTCGTGTCGGCGACGAAACGATCGGCGAGATGTGGTCGTTATACGACGGCAGCGATGTGCTGGCGGAGATCGATCCGCGCTTTGCCGAGAATATCGAGCGCCATATTCATCGTGCGTTGCAGAAGGATATCTTCCATGTATCGGCAAACACCGATCCCAAAGGCGATCGCTCCAAACCGCCCCAAGAACAAGATCCGGATATGCTGTTGCACGTCGTTAAGGAGACCGATGCCGGCATCGTCGTGCGCGGGGCCAAGTATGAAACCGCTGCGGCCTATTCCGAACAAGCGTTCGTTAAGCCGACGATCGCGAATTGGGGCAATGACAAACTGTCGGACTACGCGGTCGGGTGTATCGTCAAGATGAATGCGAAGGGCATGAAGCATATCTGCCGCACCGGGTTCGCCGGACGCGCACCGGTAGAGGACTATCCATTGGCCAATCGCTTCGACGAGGTGGATACGCTAATCATATTCGACGACGTATTGATACCGTGGGAGGATGTGTTGTTTTATCAGCATACTCGCGCGGCCAGCTTCATACGGGCTACGCTGCATCGCTACAGCGCGTTTCCGTTTGTGCAGCGAATCCTGCTGATGGCGGATATGATGATCGGTGCGGCGTTGTTTAATGTGCGCCAGACCGGGCTCGATAAGCAACAGGCAGTGCGCGAAAAACTCGCGACACTCGCATGTTATCGTGAGGGCATCAATGCCCATCTCACGGGATCGATTGCTACCGCCGAGCGTAGTCCCAAGGGATTGCTCATGCCGAATCAGTCGTTATTATTTACGGGGCGAGTGTTGGCATGTTCGCAGTTGCCCGCAATGATGCATTTGGCGCGCGAGCTTTGTGGTGGCCAAATCTGCGTCACGCCGGACAGCGCGAGTTTTACCGCCGATGGCAGTATGCCGTGGTTGGAGAAATACTACAGTGTGAACGAAAACTGGGTCGCCGAAGACCGCCGCAAGCTGCTTGCGTTTGCCCGTGATCTGCTCAACTCCGATTATGCGGGGCATCGCCTTACATTTAATCTGTTTGCTCAGTCGCCGCCGTTCGCGCATCTGAACGCGGTATATAACAATTTTGACTTTTCCGGGCCGCTTGAATTCGTGCAAAACGCTGCGGGTTTGTCGGACCGGGTACTGGGTAACGCGGATTCGACCTCAAGAGGCAAGGCCGCATGAATAGCCACGAGCGGTTCCGCAAATTCAATACGAAAGTCACCTACCCGGAGCAAAGCCTCGACAACGATCTATGCCAAGTCGTCAAGGCCGGGAATTTGGTGTTTTTGCGGGGCCAGGTAGGCAGCGATTTCGCCGGCAACGTAATCGGTATCGGCAACCCTGCGGCACAGGCCGACCAAGCGATGAAGAATGTCAAACAATTGCTCGAAGAAGCCGGCTCGAAACTCGATGATATCTGCCGTATCGTCGTATATCTTACCGATCGCGGCTATCGCGACGCAGTGTATCAGGTGATCGGTAAGTGGCTGCAGGGCGTCTATCCGGTATCGACCGGCGTCATAGTCGACGGATTAGCCAAACCCGAATGGTTGATGGAAATTGAAGTGACGGCTGTTATTCCTGAGTAGCGAGCTGTTGCTCTATATGAATTTGCTCGTGGCGCATCGACCGAAACGGTCGGAACAAAGCGCAAAGCGTCGAGCATAATCTTGTTGCTGAGGAGAATTTCTAATGCGCACTAACTTCAATTACGACACCAAGGATCTTTGGCAAAAAGACCGGGATCACTATATTCATCCGTGGACCGATTTTTCGGTATTTAAAGAACAAGGCTCGCTGGTTATGGCGGAGTCGGAAGGCGTGTACGTGTACGACTCCGACGGTAATCGCTACATCGATGGGATCGGTGGATTATGGTGTGTAAATATCGGCTACGGTAGCGAGGAGATGGCCCAAGCCATCGCCGATCAGGTGCGTCGCATACCGTATTACTCGACCTTCACGCATCTCACCACGCCGCCAGCAGCAGAACTCGCAGCCAAGTTGGCAGAGCTTGCACCGGGCGACTTAAATCATATCTTCTATAGTACCGGTGGGTCGGTAGCGAACGATACGGCGATTCGAATCATTCATTTTTATTTTAACCGGCTCGGGAAGCACACCAAGAAGAAAATTATTGCCCGCACCGACGGTTATCACGGTAGCACGTATCTGGCGATGAGTATGACCGGTGTCGCGTTCGACCATCAGGGCTTCGATCTCGCACCGGGGCTTGTGCATCACATTTCCGCGCCGAATTGCTACCGCCGCCCGGAAGGAATGTCGCTCGAGGACTACTGTACGGCGACGGTACAGGAACTCGAAGATAAGATACTGGAACTCGGTCCTGAGAATGTGGCGTGTTTTATTGCCGAGCCCATCATGGGAGCCGGTGGGGTAATCGTTCCACCCCCCGGTTATCATCAACGGACCCAGGCCGTGTGCGGAAAATATGACGTGCTTTATATCTCGGATGAAGTGGTGACCGCATTCGGCCGTCTCGGTCACTTCTTTGCCTCAAAGGATGTGTTCGACCTGCAGCCCGATATCATCACCAGCGCGAAAGGCATCTCCTCGGGCTACGTGCCACTGTCGGCGACGATCCTGTCCGAGGAAATCTATGATGTGATCAGCGTGCCCCAAGCCGATGGCGCATTATTTACCCACGGATTCACTTATTCCGGGCACCCGGTGTCTTGCGCAGCAGGGCTCAAGAACATAGAAATCATGGAACGCGATAACCTTTGCGGCCAGGTGCGTGAACTTGGCCCGTATTTCGAAACGCAACTCGATACCTTGCGGGATCTACCGATTGTGGGGGATGTGCGCGGTAAGTGCTTTATGATGTGTGTTGAGAACGTGGCGGATCGTGATACCAAGGAACTGTTTCCGGCCGAGGTGCATATCGGCAATCGAATTGCCGACCATTGTGAGAAGCGCGGTTTGATTATCCGACCGATCGCGCATCTGAACGTAATGTCGCCGCCGCTCACCTTGACTCGCGAACAGATCGATGAATTTGTGTCGATATTGCGCGAAAGTATCGAAGCAACCCTGGCAGATCTTAAGGTCGAAGGAATCTGGGACAACTAGTTAGCGCGTATACTCGGAGATTAGGGCTTGGATTTCTTTTAGTCCCGATGGATTGGTGACATAGGCGTGAAATCCTGCGTTCATGCTCCTTTCAATATCCTGGTCCGTGCCGTTCGCAATAACCGCGATTACGGGTATTTGTTTCGTCGCGTCGTTCGCTCTTAGTAATGCTAAGGATTCCAGGCCCGTTATTCCGGGTGGATCCAGGTGGGCAGGGATTAGATCGGGGTGATGTTTTCGTGCTAGCTGTAGACTCAGCTCGGCATTGTTCGTAATTATTAATTCTGTATTCGGAATTAACTCAAGAGTTTGTTTCATTAAGGTGATGCTTTCTGTATTGCCCTCAATATACAGAATTGTTCGGCGAATGTTGGAAATCCCGGTCGGGCCCATCACATCAGGCACAGGACCCGCGGATATCGTTCTTGGTACGGTATTGTTCTGCGCATAATGGGCCGGTAATTCCAGCCAGAATGTGCTGCCTTCGCCACCACACTATCACAGCCGATGCGACCGCCGATCGCGGCGACGATTCGCTGCGAAATGGTGAGGCCTATACCGGCGCCGGTATCGGTCACACTAATGCGCAACATACCGTTGTCTTGTGGGACCGCGTCGATTGTGACGGTGCCGCCCTCGTCGTTGTATTTGATGGCGCTATTCAGGAAATTGACCAGTATCTGCGTGACACGCGTCGCGTTGGTCCAAAGTGGGGTGGAAGGCTAGAATTCGCTGCCCGATTAACGATCTAAATGTTCTGAGTCGCAGCCATGCCCGCATTGAGAGTGAGGCTTTGAGTAATTGCCGCGACTGGGTCGACAACCCCAAAAACTCGAGGAATCTGTCCGGCTTCGATCTTACTGAGTTCCAAAATTTGTTCGATAAGGGTCAGCAGGTACTTGCCATCCCGCATCAGTTGATCGACATATTGTTGTTGTTTTTCCGTTAGCGTGTCGGTGGGACCAGTATCCAGCAGTTGCCCGAATCCCAATATCGAATTCATAGGCGTGCGTAGTTCGTGGCTCATTGAAGAAAGAAACTCCGACTTCGCCCGACTGGCCGACTCGGCTTTTTCGTTCATTTCCCGGAGTAAAGCCGTTCGCTCTTCGACCTTTCTGCGAATCGCGATGTTTTGGTATGATAGGAAACCGATCACCGCGATCGTCAATACTGTGAGCAGCAATCCGCCGACCTGAATCGTTACGGCAATGGCAGTGGGCGGGCCGCCAAGATACTCCGGCAATACATCCCAGTAAAAATTCCATCGTGCTTGTCCTTTCGTAATTCGCACCGGTATCGCACTCAACACCTCCGGTTCCGGCGTAAGGGACGCATGGATGGGGCGTAATTTCGTCGATGCACTGGCATCGTTGCTGCGTTCGGCGATGCGCAGCTTGATCCCTGTCGGCGTTTGGGTAGACACCAGGAAATCGATGAGTTGTGAAATGTCGACCTCGCCGACCAGAACCCCGTCTGCGTCAGCATTTCGGACGCGCAGTCCCACTAAGGTTAGCAATCGATGTTCGGGGCCGGAACAGATCGGGTCCACGATTACTTGGTTTGGCACTCGGAATGCCGTCGTTACGACGGCATTCCATCGGTGGTTCGTCATCAGATCGTGGCGGGGCGCCAGCCCGCCCTGGTCATCGGAGTTGTAGGCGACCGGAAAACTTTCGTAGCTGTCGGGTGCTCGCTGCTCCGGCACGCCGACTGTCGCGATAGGCCCCCAAATCCAATTCCGCCTGGTATCGATCGGATCGCGCAACACGCCAGGCGTAGGCAACTGAATTCAATGAAAAGTCCGGATTCCGCGCTTCGGCATCGAATACCAAATCAAGAAATTCATCATTGGAAATTGGCTCGGGTCGTCGAAACGCGACAGCCATCCTCCGTATCATGGTTTCGGCCTGGGTGATTCACGATTCGGCCGCTCCTGTGGCCACCGTTGCATCCAATCGGGCCTGCCGTTTCCAACTTTCTATTGCGTTGGACTTGACCTGTCGGCCGATGCCAAACGTTCCACCGATACCTACGATCGCCGCCAGCGTAACAATGGCGAGCAGAAAGATTCCGGTCTTCTTCGGTACAGATAGGAAGCTGAGCATGGGGCCGAATATGTTTTTGTTTCGATTGTAATTCGATGCTTCGAATCTGGCTCAGAATAGTTGATTTAATGCCGTATTCCGAATTTGATCCTATTTGGCCCATATTGTTGTCTTATTCGGGAACAATTCTTCAGTCGTGAAAGCACTCTCGGGATAGACAATTTCCGCTATTATTATAGGGACGTTGCCCGCGCGGTTCATGCATCAACGAATGCACAGATTTGCGTTACGAAAATACGCTGGGCCCTGTTCCGGGCTGACTGTTATGGGATAAATTTTCGAAAGAGTAATCAGGAGTCGGTGGGAATCATGAAGAGTAGAAACATTCGTCGCGCAGTGGTCATCGCTGTCGGCTGCGCTGGATTATTGCTGCAGGTGACCCCGGCCACCGCGACCCATGAGGCCGATCATCGGTTTACTGTATTCGGGACAGTACAGGACACCAACGACCAAGTGTTGGTGGATGAGCCAGTGACGTTGTCTATCGATGGTAATAAGGCGATCGCCAATACGACGACGGATGAGAAAGGGGAATATCACATCCGTTTACATGTGCATAATGACGACTTGGGAAAAATTTTTGACTTATCGGTTCGCGACGACACTCGAAAGGTGCGGGTCCTGTTCAATCCCGAGGATCGCCAATCCGAGCGGGGCACCCGGGTTAATTTCGTTGTTACACCACGAACCGAGTAGTCACCCGGCGCCGCATATTACAGCGCGAACGAGGATGACTCGTCAGAAGGTTCAAATAATTCGTGATCGGGCACGAGTTCCGCTCCCAGCGTACGGACTTTCTCCCATTCGCTGCCATCCGGATCGTACATCGATATCCGAGCCAGTTGGGCCTGTTCCAGAAACAAGTCCGCATCCTGCATCGTATACAATAAGTTCAATAGGCGGATACGGTAGTCGTTGGAATTCGGAAATTTTTCCACTAAACGCAGCAGCAAATCGCGGGCATTCTCGAACTCTTCATCCTCGATATAACTATCCACTACCGACATCAGCGTGTTTTCGCTGGAATCATCTACCTCGGTCGCGATCTCCGAATCGCGAATTTCGCCATACAGAAATTCTGTACCCTTTCGCGCGGGTGGGGCGGCGATACGGAGCGAGTCCAGGTCGGCCAGCGCGTCACTGACTGACTCGAGATCTCTCGCGATGTCGGGCTCATCGATCATAAATTCTGCGGATTCTTGATCCAAATCCGTGGTGCTGCCGGTTTTTTGCAGCTGGCCTTCGTCCTCCTC
>Ga0224512_10004848_pt1 | contig 11238 bp, 11 predicted proteins | sample SF_May12_sed_USG_4_FD_169103 | JGI IMG/M metagenome (GOLD analysis project Ga0224512, IMG submission 169103) | Sediment microbial communities from San Francisco Bay, California, United States - SF_May12_sed_USGS_13 | ecosystem: Environmental > Aquatic > Marine > Sediment | place: USA...
GCGATGACGGTCCTCTCACCACTGCCCTGGTCAATGAGGTGATCCAGGCTGCCGAGGGGACGTTCGATCGCATCGTGGTCGACCTCGGAGTCAGCGAACCGGACGATCCCCTGCTCTACCGGGCCACCTCCCGGATCTTCACATGCGAGGCAAGCCCCAAAGGTCTGGTGAGGGCCGCAGGAACAGTCGAAGCCTGGGCTGCCCCGCTCCCTGCCCTGGTCCTCAACCGGGTCCCCGCCGACCGTGAGGAAGATACCGTCCGGGCCGCCCGCCACTGGCTGGGCCTCGAGCCAAGTGTTCTGCTGCCGGCCCTACCGGAGGTGGGAGATGCCGCCCGGGTGGCCGGCCCTCCGGACTCCCGGCTGGTCACCCTGCTCGAGCCTCTCCATCACCCGAACCCGGCGAGCCTCGAATGAGCGGAGGCCTGCCCTGTGCACGTCCAGCGACCGGCGGCTAGACCTCGGCCCGGTAGGTACCGAGATGGTGCAGTTCGGCCATGGAGCCGGGCAGCGGGCTGAAGACCTCCGCAAACCCGTCCGGGCCCGGCCGGTGGATGAGATCGACAAACATCCGGTACCGCCAGGGCGTATCGGTGGGACGCGATTCGATGCGGGTCAGGTTGGCCCCTCGTAAGCCGAGCTCGGTCAGGGCCAAGGCCAAAGCACCAGGACGATGCTGGGTTTCAAAGGCCATGCTCGATTTGTCCGCATCGTCGGCGATGGCCGGCTCCCCACCTGCCAACACCACGAACCTCGTGGTGTTGTGGGTGCGATCCACCACGTCGGACATCAACACTTCGAGGTTGTGAGGCCGGGCTGCTTCCGGCGGGGCCAAAGCTGCTTCAGCCGGGTTCTGGTGCTCGGCCGTTTCCCTCACTGCCCCCGCAGTATCGTGCGTCGGAATCGGCTGCCAACCGCGGACCTGGATTATCGCTTCGGCCTGCGCCAACGCCTCGGGATGCGAACGGACCTGCTTGATTCCGTCGAGCGACGCTCCCGGCAATCCCAGGAGTGCGTGCCGGACCTCCACCTGGTGTTCCGCCACGATGCGGGCCGGCGCATCAACCAGCCGATCGAGGACTTGCAGCACGCTTCCAGTGGTGGAGTTCTCGATGGGGAGGACAAGCCGCCCGACTTCACCAGCCCCCAGTGCTGAAAAGGCCGCCACGAAACTCGGATATCCGACGAGTTCGCCATCGGGAAACATCTCACGCGAGGCCCGGTCGCTATAGGAGTATTGCTCTCCCTGGTAGCCGATCAACATGCCGCGGAGATTAGTACCAGTCAGCTACCAGCTACCAGCTATACCACCGGATCGCTACGGAGAATAAACTGGGAACTGGCAACCGGGAGCAAAGCGAGCTCTGGTTGCAGGTCGCTGCCCCATTCTTAGGCAATTCTCAGAAACCCTTCACACGATCTTCACCGTCGTAGTGAACGATGCCATTTCCGAAGGGATCACGATGAGCGACATCATGAAAGCGAGGAAAGCCGGGGGCTACGTGCGGAAACCGGGTACCTATACAGCCGGCCGCGTGTGCTCGCAAGAAGACTGCGATACACGCCTGTCAACATACAACGCCCGCCCGACGTGTCGCCTGCACACCCCGGTCCGGTTCCCGAGAGTGCGCGGCCAAGTGGCTCAGTCGTGAGCACCAGCCTGGCGGCCGCAGCCAGTAGCGAGTAGCCGGCAAAGGCTTAGCCCCGGCTATCTGCCGTTGGGCCCGTCGCCATCAACCATGGTGGCGATGAGTACGGGAATGGTCTCGGCAGGATCGAACCGGAAGGCCATGATTGCGCTGAAGCCGGCACCGTCCGGGGCGTCCTCTCCTTCGATACTCCACAGGGCAGATGCCGGGCCCGTGTTGTCGGGTGTGCAGGTACAAGATCCGTCGAACGTCCATGACCGCCCGTCCTCGAACACAACCTGGATATTTCCCTTGCCCGTCGCCGAATCGGCCGGGGTTGTGGTGGTCGTCGTTGGGACCTCGTTCGTTGGTTCACTGCTTGTCTCAGTGGTGGTGGTAGTTGCATCAACACCGGCGTCCGCAGCCGTCGTGGAGGTCGCCGAGTTGTCATCGGCGCCGCTGCAGTAAGACGGAAACACGAAGACCGAGATGCACAAAAGAACCATGAGTCGCCTGCTGGGGGCCATGAAAAGACTCCTCGTCGGGGATCACCCGTCGGGCAATCCAAGTCCATGGGGCATGTGTCTCTCGACCGAATGGACCCCCTCACCGACGGAGGAGCTTCCTGACAACTTATTCCAAATGCTGCCAATAGTCGGTGTTTCTTCCACCCCAACGACCCCCAAGCCACTCCGGCTTGTTGATAAAGTCTCCACGTGCCCGAAGCCCGAACTGCATTTGACCGGCCTCCAGCTTGGGTAGCCGACGCCGTCTTCTATCAGATCTTTCCGGATCGGTTTGCCCGTTCCACCCGGGTCCCCAAGCCTGCAAACCTCGAGCAGTGGGATTCACCCCCGACCCGGCACGGCTACAAGGGTGGTGATCTCCTCGGTGTTGTAGAACGGTTGGACTGGTTGACCGATCTCGGCATCAACGCCGTCTACTTAAACCCGATCTTCCAGTCCGCCTCCAACCATCGCTACCACACGCACGATTACTACAGGGTTGATCCCCTGCTCGGCGGAGACGAGGCCCTCAGTGCGCTACTCGACGCCTGCCATCAGCGCGGGATACGGGTCATCCTCGACGGAGTCTTCAATCATGCAAGCCGCGGCTTCTTTCAGTTCCATGACATCCTCGAGAACGGCTACGACTCGCCCTGGATGGAGTGGTTCACCGTCAACGGATTGCCGCTCAACCCCTACCGGAACGGACTGCCGGCCAACTACGACGCCTGGTGGGGTAATCCGGCTCTTCCCAAGTTCAATACGGACCATCACGAAGTTCGCGAGTATCTGATGCGAGTAGCCGAACATTGGACCGGGCGCGGAATCGACGGTTGGCGCCTCGATGTGCCCGCCGAGATCACTACCACCGGGTTCTGGGAGGAATTCCGGGCCCGGGTCCGGGCGGTCAACCCGGCTGCCTACCTGGTCGGTGAGATCTGGGGCGACGCCACGGACTGGCTCAGCCCGAGCGGTCGTTTCGACGCTGCCATGAACTACATCTTCGCCGGCAAGACCCTGGCCTTTGTCGCAGGCGGCCGCATCGACCCACGGCTCGCCGACGGGGTCGACTACCCGGTCACACCATCCATCGATGCACGCACCTACGGCGAAGCCATCGAAGAGCAGCTGGCTTCATACCCGGACCACACGACCCGATCGAGCTTCAACCTCCTGGGATCCCACGACACCGCCCGATCGTTGTCGGTGGCGGGTGGCGATGTCGACTCGGCGGTCCTGGCAGCTTTGCTCCTGTTCACCCACCCGGGGGCGCCGTGCGTCTACTACGGCGATGAGATCGGGATGACCGGAGGCCGGGAGCCGGCTTCCCGGGGCTCCTTTCCGTGGGGCCGCCCGGATCTGTGGAACGGTCAGATTCTGGACACATATCGAGACCTCATTGCCCTCCGTCACGCTCACGCGACTCTGCGGCACGGTTCCTATCGGAGATTGGCGACACCGGGGAATTCCGGCCTCTATATGTTCTTGCGCCAAGACGCCCGGCAACGACTGCTCGTAGCCGCAAACGCCAGTGAGACGCCTGCTACAGCCTCTGTCCGCAAACTCCGGACCGGACGGGACTACCCAACACTATGGGGTACCGGAGCGATCAAGACCGAAGGTGGGGAGATACAGGTGACCCTCCCAGCACGGTCCGGCTCGGTCTGGCGAATCGAGCCCTGATCCATCTGCGCCGGCTCGTCAGAACGGTCTGGCCCGGGGACTCTGAGATCAAGTGTGGCACCTCATCTGACGATCGGCACTACTGGCGACGGGCATCCACCTCCCGTGCCAAAGGGTTGCTCGCTAACCGGCCGCCCGAGCCGGCCGGCGCCGCCTGGCGGGCGCCTGTCCGAATGAACGTTCCACCTGGATCGGGGCATCTGCGACTTTGGCCAAGAGGGCCTCTACCTCGAAGATCGATGCGAGCTTGGTCTCGGAGAAGAGGTCCGTCGCGATATTGACGGACACGTCGCTGAGGTCTATCTGTACGTTGCCGCACTCATAACAACTGCGCCGGGCGATCCCTCCGCCTGCCATCCCGACCGGCGAGTAATCGTGCAATCCCTTCCTGCAATTGATAAGCCGAGCCATTGAGCCTCCCCGCTCCAGTAGATCAAACCCTATCGCCACTCTGTGTGTTCGTCACGACGCGGAGGGCATCAATTGGCAAAGGGGGTGGCGTGACTAGTCATCCTCGTGAAGCAGAAGGCAGGTCAGCTGATCTCGAAGACCTGCTCGGCGAGGATCTCGGCAATGTCTCGAACCTTGACGTCGTCGCCGTGGCCGAGTTCCTTGACTCCGTCGTCGATCATGATGAAACAGAACGGACAGGCGACGGCCACTTCGTCTGCGCCGGTATCAACGGCTTCGCCGGCTCGCTCCGTACCGACCTTCTTGCCGATCTGTTCTTCCATCCAAAACTGGGCGCCACCGGCGCCGCAGCAAAAGGACTCGTTGCCGCAGCGTTTCATCTCCACTAAATCGACGCCACCGATCGAGGCGATGACCGAACGGGGGGCAACGAAGATATCGTTGTGCCTGCCCAGATAGCACGGGTCGTGGTAGGTGATCTGTTTCGTTTCACCATTCCCTTCGGCCGCAAGGCGGCCCTCGTTGACCAAGGACATGAGCAGCTGACTGTGGTGCAGAACCTCGTACTCGCCACCCAGCTGCGGGTATTCGTTCTTGAGCGTATTGAAGCAATGCGGGCACTGGGTGATGACCTTCTTCACACCCAGGTCGTTGAGCGTCTCAATATTGGTGAGAGCCAGCTGCTGGAAGAGGTATTCGTTGCCGGAGCGGCGAGCCGGATCACCGGTGCACTGCTCCTTGGGACCGAGGATCGCATAATCAATCCCGGCTTCGGTGAGAAGCCGGGCTATCGATTGAGTCACCTTCACGTTGCGATCGTCAAACGAACCAGCACAGCCGACCCAGTAGAGATACTCAGCAGAATCGACGCCGTCGTCACCCAGGATCCTCACCTCAGCGTCGAGCGCTTTGGCCCAGTCTGCTCGGGAGGCCTGACTCAGACCCCAGGGATTGCCTTGATTCTCCATGGCTACATATGATTTGCCGAGCTCGGTCGGGAATCTGGATTCCATGAGGGACAGGTAGCGTCGCATGTCCAGAATCTTGTCGAGGATCTCGATATTGACGGGACAGATCTCATCACAAGCCCGACAGGTCGTGCACGCCCACAGTTCCTCTGGTTGAATGCGTTCGAATACCCGATCGGCAACAACCGTTATGGCGTCATCCAGGCCGACCGGAGGCGACACGGCCGGAACTCCGGACAGGGCTGCGACCTCCCCCAGTTTGACGACGATTTCGCGAGGATCGAGCGGCTTGCCGGTCAAGTTGGCAGGGCAAACCGATGTGCAGCGACCGCAGATCGTGCATGCATCCGTATCGAGCAACTGTTTCCACGTGAACTCTCCAACCACCGAGGCTCCGATCGACTCGATGTCGGTCGCCTCCATGAGGTTGGGTATGGCCTTCATCGCTCCTTTGGGCCGGTCTTTGGGAGAGAGGAACATGTTGGCCGGCGAGGTGAACATGTGCCGGAGCTTGGTGGTGGGAAGAAGCACCAGGAACGCAGCAAACGCCAATGCGTGGGCAATCCAGAAGGCCCGGTGCCAGCCTCCGGCCACCGACTGCGGGAACAAGTAGCTGAGCGGGTAGCCGACGAACGACCACGCCTCATAGTCGGGGCGGTCTTGCATCGAGATACGCGCCGCCTCGATGGCCACTCCGGAGACGCCGATGAACCCGAGGGTAAGCAGGATCCAGGCGTCCTCCGCCTTGGTCTTCAACCGCAGCCGCCACGGTCGCTGGCCGTAGCGACGCACAACCGCCCACCCGATCCCAATCACAAAGACCACCGCAGCCAGATCGAGGATCGCCGAGTAGATCTTGTACGTGTTGCCCTCCAGGAACTTCAACCCAGTCGGAAGCAAATGGTCGATCTCCAGGGTGACGGTTCCCAAGAACAAGACGATGAAGCCGTAGTAGATCATGGCGTGCATCAACCCGGCCGCTCGGTCGCGCAGCAGGGTTTTCATCGCCAGTCCCGCCCCCGCCGACCTCAGCCGCTCGCCCCAGCGGCCCGTGCGCGTTTCGCCCGTGCCCCGTTCCCAGTTCCGGGCACGCAAGGAGAAGAGGTAGAGCGCTAGAGGCAGGAACGCCGCAATGCCAACGTAGAAGAGGGCTTCGAGGGCAGGAGAGATATTGCCGAAAACCTCACGGCCAACCTCCGGGATGAAATGCCCGGGGAGCGAACCCAACCACCAAAACAGCAGGGTACCGAAGAAGGCGCTGACAGCCAGGCCGAAGAGAACTCCACTGGCGGTGAGGCGGCGACGAGGCTCCATCCCTATTCCTTCCGGAAGTCCGACGGACCGAGTCTAGATAGCGCCAGCACTCGCTCTGCTCACTCCAGCAAGCAGGCGGGAGGATCCTGGTCAATCGTGCTGCCTTCTTCTAAATCGAGGCGCTGCGCGGCGGCGGTGAGATCGCCTGAATCAGCGGTCAGACCCCGGATGAGCACGAAGACAGATCGAAGTTATCCTCAAAAACAACCTCGCTTTCGATATCGAAAGCACCGAGAAAGTCGGCCAATACCGTCTTGAGCCGCACAGCCGTCTGACACTCGATCCCGGCTTCCCGGACCTTTTGGTTGATGATGACAAGGGCCTCCCTGGTCAAGGCAGTCCATTCCTCATCGGAGATGCGGGCTCTGAGGAAAGGCCTGTTGAGTTGTACCAATTCTGAGCAGTCGGGACAGGTCTCCGGGTCGCCGATATGCACCGAGCCCCGCGGGATGGTGATCGTCGCCCGCGCTGGTTCGGACTCAGAGTCGATCTCGATCGTGGCTTCATCGATATCGACGCTCCCGGTCACAACTGCGCTTATGTAGATTGCTCCCTCGACGCTGCCGCGACCTACCTCCCCCCGATAGAACTCGGAGATGTGGTACTCCACGGTCGATACCCGCGCAATGCTTCGGATCTGGTCGACGGTCACCCGCGATGAAGAGAGGTTGCCGTCTCCGACCACCAGGAAGGTGACACCGGCCGCCAACAGGGCAACTGCCAGAAGCGAAACCGTTTTCGCAAAGCCGCTTGACCTCGTCACGCCGACCTGCGGTGCGGACATGCCCACTCTCCCTGTGAACCGCGCTGCTTTCAGTCGTCACGATCGCGGTTGCCGTTCTCCCCGCCCTACCCGGTGCCAAGCGCATTCTCGCTCAACGGACCACGACAACAAAGCGATTCTTTATCCGGCCCCTTCCCGCAATACGCCTCTTTCGCCGGGAAAAGGCCATCGAGTACGCGAGAAGCGGGCCGGCCGCAACCGCCCCGCTTCTCGGTGATACCGGGTTGTACTAGAGGCCTAACTCTGCTTTCAGCTCTTCGAGTTTGGCATCGGCTTGAGCGACGGAAATGGCTTCGCGCAACTCCGTCTCGGCACCCTCAGGGGTGGCTTCGCGCAGTTCGGCCCGGGCTTTGGCATCGGCCAGACGCACATCGATCTTGTCCTGGACCTTGTCGAGGCTGGGAGCCTCGAACTCCATAGAGGCACCGATCGACTCGACCGCTTTGTTTACGGCTTCCTGCATTTTGGCTTGCTCGAGCCGGCCGACCAGCTCCATGCGCTTGGCCGCCAGTTCCTGAAGACGCATCGCATTCTGTTCTACCGCGGTCTTGGCGCTCTCGGCCTGGGTAACGGCAATCTCGTATTGCTCCTTGAAACCGTTGAGGTTGTTCTCAGCCGCTTGCAGTTTCATGGCCAGGCTTTGAGCGGCTCTCGTCCACTTCTCCATGCCTTCCGTGTCGCCGGAATTCTTGGAGCTTTCCGCTTTCATGAGCGACTGCTTGGCCATCTCCCGCGCCTCGCCAACTTCATCCGCGGCCCGTTCGATCTTCGCCTCGATCTGGGTGCGGTGGGCAATGATCTTGGCCGCCTGGTTACGCAGCTTCTGATCCTGAGCGCGTGACTCCTGGATCGCCTGCTCGATCTCGATTTCGGGATCCATGGCTCGCTCGGCTGTGGTGCGGAATAGCGTCTTGAGGTATCCCCATAAGCGCTTGAAAAAACTCACCTGCTGTCCTCCAATGTTGATTACCCGGTGTGTCCCATAATACGGATTCTGGACGGGGCCTGAGCCGGGATTGACGAACGGTTGTGCGCTAACGCTTGCGGCGGGTCCGACCCGCTCCTCGCGACGAAGAGCCCCTCGACCGCGAGGCCGAACGGGAACTCGACCGGGAGCCGGACCGGGACCCCATCGACGAACGGCCCGAGCCGCTCGAAGAAGGGAAGATCAACCCTCCGAGCCCGGATGATCGACGGGGCCGCCGCCCGAAGTCGTACGAAGAACCTCGCGCCATGCCGGAGAGAATGACGGCCACCGCCCCCATCCAATCGAACCCGCCGCCCCCGTGGGAGCGGGGCGCCATCGGGGCAGGCACCCGGCGTCCACCCACCAGGATGTCGCGCGTTCTCGGCTGTTCTCCGCGACGCAGTTTTCCGGCGCATTGCGGGCAGACGCTCACCGTCTTGGTTCCGGCGGCCGTTTCGATCTTCGCTTCTTCGACCCCGGCCCGGTGGGTGGGATCGAAGAAGCACGAGTTGGGACGATCGTCCGGTTCGGGGGGAACGGCACGCCCTTCGACGACGGCTTCGGCGGCCTCGAGCTGCCACCGGGTCGTGTCCAGCTGGTCGGACAGGCGTTCCAACTCTGCCAGGTTTGTGGCTTTGTCGAGCTGATCCTGAGCCTCCTGATAGGTGGCACTGGCCGTACGAAAGTACTCCTCTGCCTGGTTTTGCTCAGAAAGGGTGACCTTGTCGGCCAGGTCGAGAATCTCGTTGGCAATTACGTCCAGCTGCTCCCGGATTTCTTGTTTCGCTTCTTCGAATCTCCTGCTCGTTGCCTGTTTGGCCTGCTTGGCCGCCCGACGGGTCATGAAGAACACAAGTGCTATCACACCGGCCACGACGGCCAAGAAGATGAAGATCCCGCCCCTGCCGGCCGAACTACCGCCGCCCGAAGAGCCGGTGGTCGTGCCCGTAGAGCCCGCCGGCTCCGCGACCAGCGACTCGGCAAAAACCCGGAAATCGCCCTCGTAGGTGCGGTCGCTGTCTCCCACGGCCTCATCGGCCGCCCTGCCGAGCTCGGAGCTGGAGAAAATGTCACTGCGAGCGCCAATCTCACCGGGTGAGATCACTACTACCGTCGCCCCCTGGTCGAGAAGAGCGAGGACTTCCTCAGCGAATTCATCGGCCCCCTCAATCGGGTCGTCCGCCAGGGCAACGAAGTAGAACCTGGTTTCCGAGTTGGTCACCCGGGCGACAACGTCTTCCATAGCCTCGAAATCGACTCCGGTGCCCGGCTCGATGTAGTAGCCCCGCGGATCAACCTCATCGGCAACATCGACGGGATCGGCGGCCCAGGCCGCGCCCGCCGGGCCAATCAGTGCCAGCAACAGCAGCAAGAAGAAAACGGTGAATCGGTGCATAAGACCACCCTACCGGTCCGTATGAGGCCGGAAGATTGGTTCAAGCAACTCCAATCCGGTTACTCCTCGGGAACGACGATCCACATGACGATGTAGACGAGCAGGCCGGGAAACCCGATCGAGGCGATCGACAGCAGGACATAACCAACTCGCACGAGTGCTACATCCCACCCCATGTACTTGGCGATACCAGCGCAGACACCGGCAATCTGAGCGTCTTCGACCGATCTCGTGAGGCGGCGGGCTTGCTCCATATCCAACTCCTTCGTTTCATACCCGACGATACGCCCCGCTCCAGGTGAGCGGATACGGTTTTGGATGCCGGGCAGAGCGAACTTGTCACTTGATGTCGAGAAGCTCCCCCGCAACCCGCGCCACATGCCCCGTGGCCCGGACGTTGCGGTACGCCATCTCGAGTCTTCCATCTGGACCGACGACGAAGGTCGAACGAATCAGACCCTCGTATTCCCTTCCGTAGTTCTTCTTCACACCCCAGGCACCCAGCTGCGCAGCCAACCCGTGATCTTCGTCGGAGAGGAGAGGGAAAGTCAGTTTCTCCTTCTCCTTGAATCGGGCATTGGACGCCGGCGGGTCCGGGCTCACGCCGACCACGGCGAACCCCGCGTCCAGAAAGGCCTCGTAGTTGTCACGAAAGTCACACGCCTCGGTGGTGCAACCCGGAGTCATGGCTTTCGGATAGAAGAACATGACCAGCCGCGAACCGGCAAAATCGCTCAAGGACCGCGTGTTGCCCGAATCGTCTACGAGAGTGAAATTCGGGATCTTTTCTCCAACGTCAACAGGCATGGGGACTCCTGGGTCGCTTGCTGCTTCTCATACAAAGTGTGAAGTACTACGTACAAAGTACGCAACGAAGATTACAAAGTACACGGTACCGACCGTCGGGAACGAACAGCCCGCCGATGGTGTTACCCATCTCAGGAGGTCTCTGCAATGTTTCGATCCAAGAGTGAGATGGTGTCGCCGGAAAAGGCCCTTCCCGGCCGTCGCGAGCCGATGCCACCGTCCGACCTGCACTACGTGAGCGGCACATCCCTCTACCCGCCGTTCCCGGAAGGCACCGAACAGGCGATCTTCGGCATGGGATGCTTCTGGGGAGCGGAGCGCCTTTTCTGGCGGATTCCGGGTGTCCACACAACCGCAGTCGGCTACGCCGGCGGCTACACAGCCAATCCAACCTACGAGGAGGTCTGCACCGGCCGGACCGGACATACCGAGGCTGCGCTGGTCGTGTACGACCCCCGCCAGGTCACCTACGAACGTCTGCTCCAAGAGTTCTGGGAGCAGCACGACCCCACCCAGTACATGGGGCAGGGCAATGACCATGGAACGCAATACCGCTCGGCGATCTATACCTTCAGCGATGAACAACTGGATGTGGCGAAACGATCCCGGGATCACTACCAGTCGCTGCTCAGCGATCGTGGCTACGGCTCGATCACCACCGAGATCGAACCGGCCTCCGATTTCTACTATGCCGAGGCCTACCACCAGCAGTATCTGGCCAAGAACCCGGGCGGCTACTGCAACCACGGTTTCTGCCAGGTCTCCTACGCGTAGC
>Ga0224512_10004849_pt1 | contig 11238 bp, 10 predicted proteins | sample SF_May12_sed_USG_4_FD_169103 | JGI IMG/M metagenome (GOLD analysis project Ga0224512, IMG submission 169103) | Sediment microbial communities from San Francisco Bay, California, United States - SF_May12_sed_USGS_13 | ecosystem: Environmental > Aquatic > Marine > Sediment | place: USA...
CGGCGACATCGACGACATCGGTACCAACACGCAGTACCCCGACGACACCGAGGCGCCAACAGTGCCGGCGAACGTCGCGGCTGTCGCGCTGAGCCACACCGAGGTGCAGGTCACCTGGGATGCGTCGACGGACAACGTCGGTGTCACGAGCTACACGGTCTACCGCGACACGGTTGTGGTGGGTTCGGTGGGCGGATCCACGCTCAGTTACAACGATGGCACTGCCTCGCCCGATACGACGTATGACTACACGGTGGAAGCTTTCGACGCGGCCGTCAACGGTTCGGGGCAGAGTGCGCCGCCGGCGAATGTAACCACGCCGCCGACGCCCAGTAGCTTCACGGTGAACCCGTCAGCCGACGCGTACGTCAATGCGTCGAATGCAGCCAGAAACTACGGCTCGTCCTCGCAGCTGCGCGCCGACGCATCGCCCGATGTGCGCAGCTACGTTCGGTTCGACGTGAGCGGCGTTACCGGATCGGTGACGCAGGCGACGTTGCGGATCTACGCGAACAGTGGTTCATCAGTGGGGGTCAACATCTCAGAGGTGACGGACACGTCATGGAATGAAGGCGGGATCAACTACGCGAATGCGCCGGCTGTCGGTTCGCTCCTCGGTTCGAGCACCAGCTTCTCTGGTGGGACGTGGGTCGAAGTGGATCTGACCGCACATGTGACAGGTGACGGCACGTATGTCGTTGCGGTCACGACGACATCGAACACCGCGATCAGCATGGCCAGCCGCGAGGCGACCAACACTCCTGAACTGGTCATCGATACCGGCCCATAGACCGGGACACAATCAGTCGATGTCGTTACCGCGGTGCCAGGGCTGTCGGCGGTGGCCCCGGTCTGAACCGGTGGTTCCGCCGAGTCGACCCGGCCGGCGTCCTGGTCAGGCGGCGCGACCGCGTATGACGATCACAGCAGTCACGACGATGCCGCCGATAGCTACCAGGTTGCCGCCGCTCGTCCGATGAAAACCTATGCGGCGCGGACTGCCAACCAGTGAACTGCCGTGAGAAGGGTGACGACATCGCAGCAAGTTTGACGTCGGACTCCGCTCTTGCGCGTCAGGTCTGGCGCCGCTGGAGGGCGAGATTGATGAACATGATCGACACGGTCACCGCGAAGATCGCGGTGCCGAAGACGTTCACTTGCGGGGGCACACCGACGCGAGCCGCGCCCCAGATGAACAACGGGAAGGTGACCGTCTGGCCCGAGTTGAAGTTGGTGATGATGAAGTCATCGAAAGAGAGGGCAAATCCCAGCAAAAACGCAGCGAACACGCCGGGCATGATCATCGGCAGCGTGACTTTGCGAAACGTTGCCCACTCATTCGCGTAGAGATCCATCGCAGCCTCTTCGAGATCTCGATCAAACCCCGCGAGCCTCGCCTTGACGGTCACCACCACGTAGCTGATGTTGAACATGATGTGGGCCACCACCACGGTCCAGAAACCGCGGGCCACGCCGAGAGTCAGATAGAACGCAAGGAGTGATGAACCCAACACCACTTCCGGTGTGGCCATGGGCAGAAAGAGGAGGAGATTGGTAGTTGACCTCCCCCGAAAGCTGTACCGGACGAGCGCGAGGGCGATGAGGGTGCCGAGGATGGTCGCCACGAGCGCAGAAAGGAACGCGATCTGCAGACTCGTGACCAGGGAGTCAAAGAGGTTGGGGATCTCGAACGCATTCGCCCAGTGTTTCAGGGTGAGACCGTTCCAGGTGAAGTTGAACCGGCCGCGGTTGTCGTTGAACGAGAAAAGGATCACAACCGCGACGGGCAGGAACAAGTATCCGAGGGCGACCGCTGCGTAGAAGCTCAGCGCATGGCGCCGGATGAAGCTGAGCAAGCGACCGCGGGGACGAACCCCTTGCCTCGAGGTGACCGACGCGGTCACGCCACCAGCTCCTCGGTGCCGGCTGCTCGGACGTAGGGGATGATCAAGCTGAGGATGACGATCATCAGCGTGAACGAAAGCGCGGCGGCGGTTGGGTAGTCGAGCACCCGGAGGAATCGGCTGTCGATGACATTGCCGATCATGAGCTGTTGAGGGTTGCCCAACAGTTGGGCGTTGACGAAATCGCCGGCCGCCGGGATGAACGTGAGCAGGGTTCCAGCGACGATGCCCGGCAGAGAGAGCGGCAGCGTCACCTTTCCAAAAGCCACGGCCGGGCTGGCGTACAGGTCCTGGGCGGCTTCGATGAGGGATGGATCGATCTTTTCCAGGGACACGTAGATCGGCAAGGTCATGAAGGCCAGGAAGTTGTACGTGATCCCAGCGACCACCGCCCATCCAGTAGCGAGGAGCCTCCCATTCTCGGCCAGCACACCGATGCTCTGGAGCGCGCCCACCACTACACCCGAGTCCGCCAGGATGACTTTCCATGCGAGGGTTCGGAGGAGAAACGGCGTGAGAAACGGCATCAAGACCATCACGAGCAGCAGGTTCTTGAAGCGGCCCCCTCGAAACGCGATGGCGTAGGCGAGCGGATAGGCAATCACCAGCGCGGCCGCAGTGGCGACGCCGGCGTATACGAACGACCGAATGAACTGTGAGCTGAACGTCCTCAGAGCATCCGTGTAGTTGGCCCATCTCCACGTCAGGAGATAGCCAGTCTCGAAGGTCCCCTCCTGAAGTGATACTGCTGCGAGCTGAGCCACCGGCGCGACGTAGAAGAACAGGAGCCACAGCCCGCCCGGCACGAGGAGCAGATACGGAACCGTGCGCCGTCCGAGCTTCGCTCGAATCCAGCGGGCCCACGCGGGCGTACTCGGAACGGATACCTCAGCTGCCATCGATTACGAACGAGTGGTCGGGATTCCAGCCGAGCAACACCTCGTCTCCGCGACGGAACGAAACCGGATCGACGTTCTGCATGACAGCAGTGATGCTCGCGCCGAACGGCGTCGTGACCAGAAACTGGGTGCTGATACCCACGTACGATGTGTCAACCACGTGACCGCGAATGACGTTGGCCGGCAGGTCTGAGGCATCCGGTGCATGCAGCCGGATCTTCTCGGGGCGCACCCCCAGCGACATCGAAGGAGACAGCTCCGCCCCATCCGGTGCATGGAGGCGTGTGCCGTCTTCGAGTACGACGTTGCGGCCATCGACCGATGCAACCGGGAGCAGGTTCGAAGCTCCGAGGAAGCCCGCGACGAACGAAGATCGCGGGTCTTCGTAGATCTCGGCGGGCGAGCCGAGGCGCACGATCTGGCCTTCGTTCATCACGGCGATCGTGTCGGCCATCGTCATGGCTTCTTCTTGGTCGTGTGTGACGTGAACGAATGTGATCCCCACTTCGTGCTGAATGCGTTTCAGCTCGATCTGCATCTCTTTGCGGAGCTTCAAGTCGAGAGCCCCGAGCGGCTCGTCGAGGAGCAGGACCCGGGGATGGTTGATGAGCGCCCTGGCGAGCGCGACCCGCTGACGCTGGCCGCCCGACAGTTGAGTCGGCTTTCTGTCGGTGAGACCTGGCAGCTTGACGAGATCGAGCATTTCGTTCACCTGGTTCCGCACCTGCTTCTTGTCGATGCCGCGGCGGCGAAGACCGAACGCCACGTTTTCGAAGATCGTGAGGTGTGGAAACAGCGCATAGGATTGGAACACTGTGTTGACGGGCCGCTGGTACGGCTTGAGTCCCGTGACGGGCTCTCCGTAGAGCCGGATGTCGCCGCTGTCCGGCTCCTCGAACCCGCCGATCATCCGCAGTGTGGTTGTCTTCCCACACCCCGACGGCCCCAGGAGCGCGAAGAACTGGTTCTCCTCGATGCTGAGCGTCACGTCGTCCACCGCGATGACCTTTCCAAAGCTCTTGGTCACGCTGGTCAGGTCGACAGCGGGGGACTCACCGGCCTCCGGGCCGGTGAGTCGCTGCTCCCGCTCGGTCGATGAGGTCATCAGGCTCCGATCACCGCTTGGAAGAGCTCGTTGAACTCTCGTTCCTCGTCCTCCTCCAGGCCCTTGAAGACGTGCGCCTTCGAGAGCGTTGCGTCGTCTGGGAAGATGAGCTGGTCGTCAGCCAGCTCCACGAGCTCGTCATCGCCGATCTCCCCGCCGAGGTCTCGCAGCGCCTGTTGTGCCCCTTGCACGGGGCAGATGAAGTTCACCCAACTCTCGATCTTTGCTGCCACGCGCGGGTCGTATGCGTAGTTCATCCACATCTCAGCGGCGAGCTTGTTGGTTGCACCCTTGGGGATCAGCATGTTGTCCGACCACAACATGACACCCTCGTCGGGGATGAGGAACTCGAGATCGGGGTTGTCCGCTTGCAGCTGGATCACATCACCAGACCACGCGAACGACACCCAGGCATCGCCACTGGCCAGGTCAACGGTGTACTCGTTACCGGTGAATGCCCTGATCTGGCCCGCAGCCACGGCCTCGCCGATCCTGTCAGTGGCCGCCTTGGCGTCCTCGGTGGTGGCCTGTGCTGGGTCGAGACCGAGCCCGAGCATGACGAGTCCCACCGTGTCCCGCATCTCGGTGAGCATCGTCACCTTTCCGGCGAACGCCGGGTCGAAGATGTCGTTGATCGACGTCAACTCACGTCCGGTTCGACTCGGGTCATAACCGATCGCCGTCAGCCCGGACTGCCAGGGGAGGGTGTACTTCCGCTCGGGATCGAAGCCCGGGCTCTTGAGGGCGTCGACCAGGTTGGCGGCGTTGGGGACGTTGGCCTTGTCGATCTCCTCGACCCATCCCAGCCGGATGAACCGAGCTGCCATCCAGTCGGTGAGAACCGCGATATCTCGCTCGATGTCCTGGCCATCGCTGAGCGGCGCCTGCACCTTGCCGAAGAACTCGTCGTTGTCGTTGATCTCCTCGATGTAGTTGACCGAAATGCCGAACTCGGCCTCGAAGTCCTCCAACGACGTCGTGTCGAAGTAACCGTCTTCGGTGACGTCGATGTAGAAAGGCCAGTTGGCAAAGTTGAGCTGGGTCGGCGCCGCGGCCGCGGTTGTCGCCGTCGTTGCGCCGGCCGCCGCCGTCGTTGCCCCCGCGGTGGTAGCCGAGGAGTCGCTGCCTTCGACGCCACAGGCGCTCAAGATGCTGGCGCCACCCAGGAGCACGGCGCTGCCCCGCAATAGGCGGAGGAATTCCCTCCGGTCAATGTTGTGGGCTCGCATAGCGGCCGCCAACGCGTCTTGACTGCCTCTGCGGGTGGTTCTGTGCTCGGTCATGGTCCTGCTCCCTTCGTGATCTGTTCAGTTACGGATGGGTCCGCGGCAGCCTCGAGGGCTCGGCTGCTGAGAGAATCCTTCGAATTCTCAGCGACGACCGCGTCTGGTTCGAAAGTCGTCCAACTAGGCCCGCCCATAGGTGAGCTGAGAGCGCTGCTCATGACGCCATCTCGGGGTTCTCCCACACGATCAGCGCAGCCCAACCGTCGTTCTTCTCGTCGGCCAAGTAGTTCGCGAGCACCCCTCGCACCTCGAAGCCGTTCTCGATCTGCATGGTGAGGGTCGGGTCGTAGAGCTCACTGGCGCTGACCTTGTCGCAGTACTCCTGCGCGGACATCTCGTGTTTGTGCTCATAGAACTTGGCGAGATAGCCGCCGGCGATGATGCCCAACTTGGCGTCGTTGACGACGAGACCTTTACGCAGGTCGTAGAGCTTGCGCCCAATGCCCCGGCGCCGGTAGTCGGGATGCACCACGATGTCGGTCCCGTAGTACCAATCACCGTCAGGGTCATGGTTCGCGCATTGATGGTCGCCTGTGATCCCCATGATTGTGTGCTGGGGATGGTCGAAGTCGAAATCGAGGTAGATGCCGGCACCCTGACCGATCACCTTGTCACCATCGAGGATCACGAAGAACCCATCTGGGAAGGTGTCGGCGTAGGCCACCATGTCCGCCTCCGACAAGAGCTCCGATGGGTCGGCCGACGGGAACGCCGCCAACTCAAGCGCCGCGCATTGGGCGGCGAGCTCTTTGGTGAGGTTGGTGACGGTGAACGTGAATTCCGTCATGACACCTTCGCATGTTGGTAGTCGTTGAGATCCGGGCGTCCCGACACCGCCCAGAAGTCACCAGTGGCAGGACGCATGATCGCGGCACCGCAGCTTTCGACGTAGTACGGGGGCGTAGCCACCTGGCAGATGGCGTCACGATCCCGCGTCATGGCCATCAGATCGATCGGGCTCACCGGAGTTGCGGTGATGAGCTCGCGGGCGCGTTCGAGCCGGGCTGTCGAGCTCTCCCGCAACATGACCGACCTCTCGGCTTCGTGCACCGCGACGTCCGGATCGAGGACGTGGTTCGTATGAGCGAAGGGTTGCTCGGCCACCTCGGTGACATGCACGGCCTGTGGCATCGCCTCGATGTTCACGGCCCTCCCATCGCGGTCCATGAGCAAGAAGTTGTGGGCGCCGGCGAGGTCGGCGTCGAGTACTGACTTCACCGCGTCATCCAAGTCGGTCTGCTGCAGCGCCTTGCGCACCACGAAGGGCCATGTCACCCCGACCCGGCCCCGCGCCGCCGTGAGGTTGTTGATCCCGACGCAGATCCCGGCCTCATTCATGCCGATCTGCCCGAGGCACCCCACCGTTGTGAACACGAGCGCGAACAGGGCATCACCTTGTTCGAGTTCGAGCAACACGACGTGCGCAGCCGCTGTGTCATGCATGTCCCAGGTCTGACCAAGCAGACCCAAGGCGTCGACAGCCGCGGCGGATGGCACGAGCACGGCCGTGCAGTTGTCTTCTTGCGGGGCGTCGCCGAACCGACCGCGCACCGCGTCGACGAAGTCGGTGAACCCCCCGACGATCACAGCCTCGGCCGCAGAGATGCCGCCGGCAGTTGCCATGGCGAGCATTTCCGCGTGCAAGTCGGGAGCGTATTCCTCATGCGCCGGCAACAACTCTTCCGCGAGCGACAGCAGTTGGTCCGTTGAGGCCGGATGGTTCGACCAGGTGCCAGACCCAGAGAGCGCGAGCCGGTCGTCCGTGTATGCGCGCAGCTCGTCCGCAAATGCGGCACCGTGTGCTGTTCCTCGGGCGGCAGGGTCGCCGGCCAGTGTCAGGCGTCGAATCATGGCTGCATCTCCGATGCCACTCTTGTCACCGATCCGTGGACGACCTCCAGTGCCTCCTGGAGGTGTTCATCGGAGATCGTCAGCGGTGGCAGGAACCGAACGCAATTGGAATACAGCCCGGCTCGAATCGTGATGACACCGTTGACGACCGTATCTGCGGTGATGGCAGATGCGGCCTCCATCCACGGTTCTTTGCCGGACGAGCTCTTGACGATGTCCATGACGAGCATCGAGCCGACACCCCGAACGTCGCCGACGAGTTCCGGGTGGGCCGCCTGGATATTCTCCAGCCGGGTCCGCATCAGCTGGCCGAGGTCCACCGAGCGTTCGAGGAACGCCGGATCACGGACTGTTTCAATCGCACCAAGCGCGGCGACGCAGGCCAGCGGATTGCCTGAGTAGGTCCCACCGAGTCCGCCCGGGTGAGGGGCGTCCATGATGTCGGCGCGTCCGGTGACCGCCGACAACGGCATGCCGGCCGCGAGCGATTTGGCGGTAGTCACGAGGTCGGGCACGACGCCGCTGTGCTCGATCGCGAACAGCTTGCCGGTGCGGCCGAAGCCGGATTGGATCTCGTCGACGACGAAGATGATCCCGTGTTCGTCGCACAGTTCCCGCAGCCGGCGGAGCCACGCGTGCGGTGCCGGGAGGAAGCCGGCTTCGCCCTGTACCGGTTCGATCACCAGGGCTGCGACGTGGGTCGGGTCAACGATCGCGGTGAAACAGTGCGTGAGGCGATCAATGTGCCACTGGACGAATTCGTCCTGTGACACACCGCGCGGCCGGCGGTACACATCGGGGAAGGGGAAGCGGTAGACCTCGGGTGCGAAGGGGCCGAAACCTTTCTTGAACAGGTTGAACTTCGAGGTCATGGCCATCGTCAGATTCGTACGCCCGTGATATGCGCCGTCGAAGACCACGATTCCCTGGCGTCCCGTGAACGAGCGGGCGATGTTCATCGCGGTTTCGACCGCTTCGGCGCCGGTGTTCATGAGGGTGGTCTTCTTGGCGAAGTCTCCCGGCGTGATCTGATTGAGCGCCTCGGCCACTGCGATGTAGCTCTCGTACGAGGACACGATCGCGCACATGTGGATGAGCTTCTCGGCCTGCTCTTGCAGGGCGGTGACGATGCCGCCGGGCGTGTGACCAACCGCGAGCACGCCGATGCCGCCCGCGAGGTCGATGAGCCGGTTTCCGTCGACGTCGGTGACGAGTGCGCCGTGGGCCGACTCGACCGCGATCTGGGTGAGTTTCGCCGCTCCACCGGGCGTGGCGGCCTCACGCCGTGCGACGATCTCGCGACTGCGCGGGCCTGGTATCTCTCCTACCAGTTGAATCCCGTTCGCCATACCGATCCCTTCCGTGCTGGAGTATGGCCGGGTCGGTGGGCGGTCGCAACCGATACAGTCGTGCAGGTGGCCGTTACAACTGATACGCTCACTCCGCCATGCCACAGCGATCGAATCAGAGGTCTAACGGCACCTCGATCGAAGCATCGACGGTGAACCGGCTGGATGAAACCGACAAGGCGATCATCCGGCACCTTCAGGAAGACGGACGAATGCCCTATACGAGATTGGGACCCCTCGTTGGGCTGTCGGCGCCGGCGACCCGCCAGCGGGTTCTACAGCTCATCGAGCGCGGTGCCATGCAGGTCGTTGCCGTCACTGATCCACTGTCGATCGGCTTCGGGACCCAGGCGATGGTGGGGGTCAAGGCAGAAGGCGGGATCGAAGTCGCCGCCGTGGATCTCGCGGCAATCCACGAGATCGACTACGTGGTCGTCACGACCGGCCGGTTCGATCTGCTCTGCGAAGTTGTGTGCGCGGACAACGAGCACCTGTTGAAGATCATGGATCAGGTTCGGTCTCTCGGCACGGTCGCGGACGTCGAAGTCTTCAGCTACGTGAAGCTGATCAAACAGACATACGACTGGGGCGTGCTCTAGCGAGCCTGCCGACCAGGACACGGTTCAGGGGCCCTACGGTCCGCGATCCGCCGCGCTTGCGCCGGCGCCCAGGCGGGCGGATCCGCTTATGACCGATGGCTGCGCCCGGGGGACTCGATGGGCAAAGCCCCCATGGGGCTCGGCTACTTCGGGTGAGGTGATCACCGGTTGGGCCGGGACGTGGTGGGTGAACACCGCAGTGCCCACGAGCTGTGTCCCGTCGAACGACGCTTCGGCGACGCGGTAATCGCCCTCCGGGAACTGCCTGGCGAGGTCGGCGAATCCGAACTCGTCGAGGGTCGGCTCCCGGGATTCGAAGAACAGCGACGCCATCGTGAGGTCGCGAAGCTGGCGGTGGGGGTTGATGGCGAGAATCTGGCGCCCGGACGGGTCGAACACACACAGCTCAGACCAGCCAGTGTCATCGAACTGACCGTGCACACCCAGGTCCCCGTTCGCTGGCGTTGAACTCGAGGTCAGCTTCGCCGTGGCGATCTCCGTCGTGTCCCCACTCGTGGCGGTGCAGCTTCGGGGCCGATGGCGATCCGTCGCTCGCTGAATCTGAGTGTCGGATGCGGCGGCTTCCGACTCGGAGCCTGAGATGGCGGCGACGGCTGCGAGGTTTGCGAGGGCAAGCACGAGTGCCGCGAGGCGGAGTTGGCAAGGTCGCGTCATGGTCTCTCCCTTCGGGGATGCTTCCTGGACGGCGTCCAGCGTGCCGGGGTGTGGCCATTTGCCGTCTGAATCGACGCTGGGCCGGGTCAGGCGACCGTCAGCGCCGATCTGCCAAGGGTCCGTTCCGGCGAACCCGGGCCGTGCGAACGCCGCGGGCTGGGTGATCGGCTAGCTTCCTGACGTCATGACCGACCCGTTTCACGCCTCACACCACACCGCCTACTCATCGCGAGCGTCGTTTTCCGGCGTGCCGGCCCGCCCCCTCGATGATCTTGGTGATCCCGGGGTCGTGATTCTCGGCGCGCCGTTCGACTGGGGCGCGTCGTACCGTCCGGGAGCACGGTTCGGTCCCAAGGCGATCCGCGACGCCGGGTATCTGGGATTCGACGGCTATCGCCCCCACTTACCCACGGGTATCGATGCACTTGGTGTGCTCGGAGTCGTCGATGCAGGAGACCTCAACCTGCCGGTCGGCTACATCGAGCAGAGCCTCGATCACATTGCGGACGCCGTGGAAGGTGTGTGCCGTCACGGATCCATACCGATTGTGCTGGGAGGCGACCACGCCATCACCTTCCCGAATGCCCGAGCAGTCGCCGCCGTCCACGGCGACATCGCACTCGTGCATTTCGACGCGCACGCCGACACGGGGGATCAATCGGCGAGCGGAATGCCGCTCAGCCACGGCACGCCGATGCGGCGGCTCATTGAATCCGGCGCGGTGGCCGGACACCGATTCGTACAGATCGGACTCCGCGGTTATTGGCCCGGGCCGGAAACGGTCACGTGGATGCAGGAGCAGGGAATGCGGAGCTATCTCATGCGCGACATCGGAGAACGGGGCCTGCGCGCGGTCGTTGACGAGGCCGTCGACTACGCGACCGACGGAGCTGATGCAGTCTTCTTGTCCGTCGACATCGATGTCGTCGACCCCAGCATGGCGCCGGGGACCGGGACCCCCGAGCCGGGCGGACTGACGTCACGGGAGCTGCTCGACACGCTACGCCGGTTGGCCCGCGAGCTCAATATCGTCGGCGCTGACGTCGTGGAGGTGGCGCCCGCGTATGACGGTCCCGGCGAGACAACAGCCTTGCTCGCGAACCGCGTGGTGCTCGACATTCTCAATGGCATGGCAGAGCGCAGGCTCGGGGTGGCGGGAGACAACCTCCCGTGACCCTCGGTTTCTGCTTTGCGGCGGGAGAATGCCATGAATGGCGCCACGACGCGCGCCTGTCAGGCTGAATCTATCGAAAGCAGGCGGCGCAGTTCGCAGCTCGCCAGTCACGGTGAGGGCATGGTGTCGGAGCGGGACACCGGCGCCCGTGTATTCGGGCATGCTCCGGCGTGTCGCCTCTTGTTCAGTCCGCTGGGACGATGCGTCTTCCGAATCGGTGGATCCAGGCTGAGTCGATGACCGCGTTTTTCGCGGCGATGAGCGCATTGATCATCGGCGGCTCCGATTTCGTTGGAGGGCTCGCCGCGAGAGACGCGCCGGCACTGCGTGTGACAGTCTGGGTGCAGTCCGCGTCGCTGGCAACACTGATGGTGTGCGTGTGGTTCTTCGACGCGC
>Ga0224512_10004850_pt1 | contig 11237 bp, 10 predicted proteins | sample SF_May12_sed_USG_4_FD_169103 | JGI IMG/M metagenome (GOLD analysis project Ga0224512, IMG submission 169103) | Sediment microbial communities from San Francisco Bay, California, United States - SF_May12_sed_USGS_13 | ecosystem: Environmental > Aquatic > Marine > Sediment | place: USA...
ACGGTTCTTCTTATACGCTGAACGGTAAGAAAGCCTGGATCACGTCGGGACCGGTCGCAAAATACATGATCGTGTTCACGCAGACACTCGATCGTGGCGGCGAATCCGTCGGTATCAGCGCTTTTGTGATCGATACTGACAAACCCGGATTTCGCGTCGGCAAGACGGAGCCGAAACTCGGTATCCGTGCTTCGGCAACCTGCGAAATAGAATTCGAAGATTATGTGTGCCCGGTTGAGAATCGCATCGGCGACGAAGGAAAAGGCTTCAAGATTGCGCTAACGGTGCTCGATGCCGGACGCGTTGGCGTTGCGGCACAAGCCATCGGAATTGCTCAAGCCGCTTACGCTGCAGCTGTCGAGTATTCGAGGGAACGCAAGGCCTTCGGCGCGCCGATAGGAAGTTTCCAGGCGATTCAGGACAAGATCGCAGATATGAAAATGCGTATCGACGCATCACAACTGCTGGTATTGCGCGCGGCGTGGTCTAAGCAGCAAGCGAAGAAGAGCGGCGCGCGAAATACGCTGAATTCGAGCATCGCCAAGCTCTACGCGTCTGAAACGGCGATGTTCGTGACCCACCAGGCACTGCAAATTCACGGTGGCATGGGCTACAGCAAGGAACTGCCCTTGGAAAGGTATTTTCGCGACGCGAAAATCACCGAGATCTATGAAGGTACCAGCGAAATTCAACGCATGGTGATTGGGCGGGCCGAGACGGGTCTGCGCTAGTAGTCGTTTTCCGCAACGTGAACAACGAGCCCGTCCAGTTTATCTGACACCTCGATCTGGCAGGTCAGTCGACTGTTCGGCTTACGCTCGAATGCGGCATCGAGCATGCTGTCTTCCATATCATCCATTTCCGGCATTTTTTCAAGCCAGGCCTCGTCGATATAACTATGGCAGGTTGCGCAGGCGCAGGCGCCCCCACACTCGGCCACAATGCCGTCTATATTATTGTTTATGGCACCTTCCATAACCGAATAGCCGTTCTCTACCTCGACTTCATGACGGACCCCATCGGTGGCGACATAAGTGATCTTTGGCATTTGTATATCCCGTAAATATCGACGCGCAATTTTAAGGGCGCTGACCGTTTCCGGTCAACGCCCCATTACACAATGCAATGCGCGGTGTTGTTGCTGATTTGCCGTTCTAAACGCGAAGAGCTTTGGCTTTCTTGGCGTCCAGTTCCTGGCGTTTCTTGCGAGCGGCTTCTTCGGCGAGCTTGATCTGGCGATTGCGCTCTACGTCCGCGTCGATAACCCTTATCCACTGTTCTGCTGTGCGCGCAGAACGCGGCGTCTGGGCCGATTTGCGGAATGCGGCTTGCGCGTCCGAGTAACGACGCAGGTTATACAGACACATGCCAAGTGAAATCTGCATATTGTCAGGGTTCTTAAGGCCGCCTTTTCGAATCGCCGTGTTGGCCGATTTTTCGCATTCCGAGTAATTACCAATATTCAGATAGGCGTTGGCCAGCCTCTGATCAAGTTCGCCATGCGTTGCAAGTTTCGCGGCGGCCTGAAGCGCCGGAATTGCCTTTTTATCTTCCTGGGCCAGCGTCCACGCTTGTGACATCAAACGATAGTTCTTCTCGGTCTTCGGAACGATTCCGGCGTTCATCTTTTCTTCCAGCAGCGTTGCCGCTTTGTAGGGAACTTCCGCCTGCAGGTAAAGCTGCGCCATGGTCACGAACTCGGTGTCTTTCTCCAACATACCCTGCGTGTGCGCCGCATCGTAAGCGTAAATCAGCTTCTCATCCTCGCCCAATTCCGTAAACGCACCGGCAAGGGACTTCCAGTAACGCGCCTTTGGCCAGTTCTCGAGCAGGATAATTTGTATATCACGTACTTTTGCGTAATTTTCCTGCTGGAAATACGCGAAGTTGAGCAAGCCATACCAGTTCTCCTTCGCCGGCAGGCCGCGTTCCTTGGCAATGCGCATCGCGTTTTCTATTGGCGATACCATGTCCTTGTAGCGTTCCAGGTTGTAGAGGATCTGCGCCCGCAATATAAATGGCTCCGGTGCGGGGTTGGTCTCGAGCACGAACCACTTGTCCAGCGTATTGAGCGCCTTTCCATACTGCTCTTCCATCGTCAACAACTGAGCCATCGTAAACGTCGTTTGCTTTGCCAGCTGTGGCTCCAGGGTCGGAATCGCAAGCATCTTCTCATAAGTGCGAATCGCGTTTTTAGCATCGTCCATGTTGTAGTAAACGAAGCCAATGTAGTTCAGCACATTGGCCTGTTCGTACTCGGTAAGCTTGTCAGGATTGTAAAGGTTATTCAGACTCTTAAGTGCCCCGTTGTAGTTTTTCGCATCCACCATTTCCTGGGCTTTCTGAATACGCTCATACACTTCCTTGCTTACTGCCTGCGCCTGCTTGGTCTTGGTTTTGTCTCTGTCTTCGTCGGTCGCGTTTTGCGCCCCGGCACTACCAAAAGAAAGTACTCCAACGATCAATGCAAGGCATAGCTTCAAAGAAATTCCGCGATTCATGTTCATGTCAAAAAAGATCCTCTTGGATGACTTTTCCGCCTTCGCACTTGGCAGGCGTTATTCCTCAAGCTGGAATGAAATTCGGGTTTTTACGCCCGGCACATCGACAGGCACGCCGTCGACTACCCGCGGTTTGTACTTGAACTTCAGAACGGCACGTATGGCCGCACGCTCAAACAGACTGCTTGACGATTGCAGAACGATTGGGTCTTTGACCGTCCCCGCGGTCGTCACCGTGAAGGACAAATCGACAAAGCCCTCGAGACCCCTCGATAGAGCTCTCGCCGGATACACCGGTGCAACGCGCACGATGGGCAGGTAATCGCCTTCCGCGATGTTCATGCCGCCCGGACCACCAATACTCGTGTCCGCTGAAACTGTCGGCGGCGCCACATTGATGCTGGGCGCGTCAGGATTGATGTTGTCCAGTTCCTGAGGTGGGGTCTCAGGCGGCGTCTCGGGTGGTTTCGGCGGTTTTTCTGGCGTCAGGTCCGCGATATTGAGGTTCTCATTTCGCTTTACGCGGACGAACTCGAGCTTGTGGCGTTCGCGGGGATCTGTCAGCGCAGTCTTACCCGTGACAATAAGTAACTGCATGATGAACAGCAAACTCAGCGTAACGATCGTGCCGATCACTATTGAAAATACATAACGACCTATCATGGTCCGGTTCTCCTCAACGGGAGTTGCCGGTGTATGTCGCCGACAACTCCATTGTAATACGACAAACTTCCAGCGCCGTTGTTCCTAGCCGTCATCGGACGCAATTGCTACGTTAGCAACGCCCGCACCCTTCGCCGCTTCCATGACGATAACCAACGTCTCGTGGGTTGATTTTTCATCAGCCTGTATGACGATTGAACCTTTCGGATTTTCAGCGTGCAAACGCTCGAGGATCGAGCGAACCGCGCGCGGATCTCGCTTCTGGCGATCAATCCAGATCTCATCATTCGCACTGATCGCGATCAGTATGGATGCGTCGTCCTGAGAATCCGCGGTCACCGTGTCCGGACGTTCGACCTGGATGCCGGCTTCCTTGATAAACGTCGCTGTCACAATGAAGAAAATGAGCATGATGAACACGACGTCCAGCATCGGCGTCAGGTTAATCTCATTTTCTTCCTCGTTGACACCAATCGACCCTTGTTTTCTTCGCATTAGCTATTGTCCTGTTGAGTGCAGGGCTATCGTTTGTCCGCGATCGAAATATTGTAGACCCCGGCGCTTCGTGAGGAATCCATTACTTCCACAAGTACCTTATTCGATGACTTATTATCAGCCTGGATCACCACAGATCCTTTTGGGTTCTCTGCATGCAGTCTCTCAATGTTTGCACGGACAGCACGCGGATCGATCAGACGCCTATCGATAAAAATCTCATCGTTGGAACTGATCACCACAAGGATATTCGCCTCTTCCGGCTTGGACTCTGTTACAGGAGCATCAGGCCGGTTGACGTCGATTCCGGATTCTTTAATGAACGAAGCCGTCACAATGAAGAAAATGAGCATGATGAACACGACGTCCAACATCGGCGTCAGGTTGATTTCATTCTCATCCTCGTCGACATGAATTTCATCCAGATGTTTTCGCATGGCGACTGTCCTCTAGTGATCCATCGTGAGCGAATCCTCGAGGAATTCGACTTCACGAGCGGCGCGGCGAGATAAAAGAGTGACCAGGAGGACGCCTGATAGCGCCCCGACCATTCCCGCCATCGTCGGTACCGTGGCCTGGGATACGCCGGCGGCCATCGCACGGACGTTGCCCGAACCGGAAACCGCCATGACCTGGAATACGCTGATCATGCCTGTTACCGTGCCGAGCAGGCCGAGCAAGGGACACAGTGCAACGAGCGTCTGAATCAGGTTGATTCCCCGATTCGTTGCTTCGCTGAACCGCGAGATCATCAATTCGCGAATCTGCTTCGCGTTCCAGGACTTACGTTCCGGTCGCGATTCCCAATTATTATAAATCTCGCGTGACATCGCGCCCATCGACGTGCGGAAAAACATGATCCGCTCGACGATGACGACCCACATCAGGAAGATCGTCACTGCTATGACCCGGAGTACCGGGCCACCCAGACTCATGAAATCTCGTATGGCTTCGAAACTGTCAGCAAGCCAAAGCATGGCAACTCCTTTCGGCTCTAGCCATTGCGTTCGGAGTGCTGTGCGACGAGGCCAGCGCTCTGCGACTGTAGGATGTTGACGATCTTGCGGCTCTGACCACTGACCACTGTGTGCAGCAAAACCATGGGAATTGCCACAACAAGTCCGAGTACCGTTGTCATCAACGCCTGCGAGATGCCGCCGGCCATCATCTTCGGATCACCAGCACCGTACAACGTGATCACCTGGAAGGTCTTGATCATACCGGTAACCGTACCAAGCAGACCCATGAGCGGTGCGACAGCGGCAACCACCTTGATGAAGAGCAGTCCCTTGGTGAGGGCCGGCATCTCCTTCAGCGCCGCCTCGCTGAGTTTCAGCTCGATGGTTTCGGTATCGGCACCCTTGTTGCTCTCGTAAGCCGCCAGTACGCGACCCAGCGGGTTGTCAGTGCTTGCTGTGTCTCGCTTCAGCTGCGCGGAGACCTTGCGGCTGGCGCCAGACAGTGCAAACCAGCGAAGTATCGCGATAATCAGGCCAATAATACCCAGCGCGATTATGCAGTAACCGACGATGCCGCCCTGCTCGATGCGGTCCCTGATCGTTGGAGATTCGACCAGCAAACCGAGAATGCCACCCTTGGTCACATCGATCCCGAAATCGACGACGCCGCCATCGGCATCCATCATGTCACCGGCCGTAGACGCATAACGCCCGTCCGGCTGACGCAGCAGCTCGGCGATCGACTTCTCGCCTGAGTCATACTCCAGGTAGCCGTTTTCAGAAACAATATTGAAGGCGCCCACCCGGATGACTTCCATTTCTTCCTGCTGGCCATCCGCTTTCGTGACGAGGTGATTGAAGCGCGTAACCTTGCCGGTTTCGACAATTTCCTTCTGCAGCATTCCCCATAAAGTCTCGATGTCTTCAATCGAGGCCAGACTACTGGCCCCGGCCATCTTGGCGCCGAGTTCGAACAGGAATTCTGAACGATTCGGGAATTCGATGTTTGTGAGAGAAGCGCTGAATCGGCCTTGCGCATCACCAGACACGGTCTGCAAGACGCCAAACAGCTCTTTAAGGGCGCCCAGGCGCTCGTCTAGAGCCTGACGGGCCGTAATGATCTGCTGCTGATTATCCTCGAACTGCTGCTCGAGAGCTGCACTCGTTTGTTCTTCACGAGTTCGCTCTGCACGTGCCTGGTTCAGGAGCGACTGCTGCTGATTCTTGTTCTGTGCGAACGCAGCTTCACGTTTGCGCGCTTCCTGCGAGTCGCGCGCCTGTCCCTGCTCGATCAGGCGGAGAAGCTCAGCCATGCTGCGAGCTTCGTCCTGTGCGTTTGCCGTGGCAACAAAACCCAGACTCAGCAGTCCGGCGGCAATAATGAGTGTAATACGTTTCATTTAGTTAGCCTCCGCAGCTGCAACAGGAACAATAATGAGTTCCGGTGCAATTAATTGTCTTGCAACACGCAAACCCTTGCGAACTTCGTTGCGCGCCGAGTCGTCTACAACCCAACTACGCGCTTCATTATCCCAACGACCTGTAATCTTGGTGTCGTCAGACTGGAAGTAGAGCCCGATGCGACCGATGCGAAGCATGTTGAACGAGCGCGTGGCATCGTCAATTGTCAAGGACTGGGTGTAATTTTCAATGGTCGTGCCGTAGTCATTCTCGATCTGGTACGCCTCCATCACCTTGCGGAATTTCTCGGCGACGCTGACGTCGGAGCGCTCCATGATGCCTTTCAGATCTGTGATGCGCTTGTTGCGTTCATCCATCAGGAACGGAATGTCGAGGCGCACGGACTGGTCGAGACCGTCGATCATTCGTTCCATAAGGGGAAAGATCTGGCGGTTAATGACATCGACCTGGTCCATCGATAACCCGATGTCTTCCAGAACGGCCGACTGCCCTTCAACCTGGGCCCGCATCAGCCGGTTGTAGACCTTGAGTCCGTCGATTTCCTTGTTTATAGCCCTGTACTGGTCCTCGAGGGAACGAGTACCTTCAACAATCTTGTTGATACGCTCCTGCGATTGCTGTGCAAGGTTTAATCTGCGTTGATCAGCCTGCAATACCTGATTGACGGACTGGGCGAATACGCTGCCGGAAAGCAAAATTACCATTGTTGCGAAAAACGCTGCGGTAATGCGCCGACTGCTGCTAATGCACCGATTCATGAACGCTCCTTAAAGGTCGTATGTTGTTGTTAATAGTTACGGAGAGACATGCAACGTATCCACTGAATACATGCACAACTGAAAACTGGTAACGCAGATCATGTTGTAATTTGTGCACGCGCTCCTCTCCACCTGCGTCGCGCGACGACAAACTTTCCTGGAACTTGATTTTCTCTCTACTAAGTTAGTTCTTGGCCGCCGTGACATCGCCAGAGCTTCCCCGCCAAGTGTTCCTATAATTTTGTGACGTCCCCTTTACTTCGTCGCCAAGAATAACACATGCTTGCCAGATCGCCAGCCCATGAACTACATAAGTCTTAACTACATATAGGTCCTTTCGTTACTCGTGTCTAACATGCCGCGGTATGAGCACGAAGCCGCTAATGGCCGGCCAAACCGGGGCGTTCTGGGTAAGGTGTTTTTGAGCCTTATGTATAAGGCCGTATGAGACTGTAACGTAAATACAAGTTAGCCCTTTTTAATTATGAGCTTAGGGATAGTTGTTAATCGGATTTCTTTAGTAACACCCGTAACTGGTTATGCGATGGTTGACATCATTCCTGCGTTACAACATGATTCGGCGCTATGACTGGATCACAACGCAAAGTACAGGCCAACAGCCTGCGCGTATCGCGACTTGCCCTTCTGCTCCTCGGGAGGTACAGCGGGTAGCGCGTATCCAGCGTACGGACACGTAAACCCCGCATCCAAATGGATAGTGGGGTTTTTTTTATGAGAATTGCATCAGGCTTGAGGAACAACCATGCAAATGTACTCCGAATCAGACGTCGATATTTCCTGCCTGGCAGAAAGCCAGATCACCGTACTGGGCTACGGCAGCCAAGGCCGCGCGCATGCCTTGAATCTCAAGGACAGCGGTTTCAATGTCGTCGTGGGCTTGCGAAAGAGCGGTGCGAGCTGGGCCAAGGCGGAGGCTGACGGACTGGTCGTTATGGAGCCGAACGACTCGGTCAGGACTGCGAAGATCGTTATGTTCCTCACGCCGGATATGGTTCAGAAGTCACTTTATGAGTCCGTCGTGGACGATATCGACAACGGCGCCACATTGATGTTCGCGCACGGGTTTGCCGTTCACTACAAGCAGATAGAAGCGCGCAGTGACCTGAATGTCGCGCTGATTGCCCCTAAAGGACCTGGCGGTTTGGTGCGTCGGCAATACGAAGAAGGCCACGGTGTTCCCTGCCTTGTCGCGGTACACCAGGATGCCAGCGGCGACGCCCTCAAAATCGCCCTGGCCTATTCGGCCGGTATTGGTGGCGCACGAGCCGGCGTAATCGAGACGACATTTGCCGAGGAAACCGAAACGGACCTGTTCGGCGAACAGGCGGTACTCTGCGGCGGCGCCACCGAGTTGATCGTCGCGGGCTTCGAGACGCTGGTCGAGGCCGGGTATCAGCCGGAGGTCGCCTACTACGAGGTCATGCACGAACTCAAGCTGATCGTCGATTTACTGCATGAAGGCGGTCTCAGGAAGATGCACAAATTCATCAGCGATACGGCAGCGTGGGGCGACATGATCAGCGGCCCGCGAGTCGTCGACGAGTCATCGCGCGCAGCGATGAGAGATATCCTCACCGAAATCCAGGACGGCACGTTTGCCAGGAACTGGATCGCCGAGAACGAAAACGGCATGCCCGAGTTCAAACGCAGGATGCAGGCCGATCTCAAGCATCCCATCGAGAAAGTTGGCGCTGACCTGCGCAGCCGCATGGACTGGCTTGAAGACTAGGCCACCCCACTTAACGAATCCGAGGAAAAACCGGAGGATCAATCCGATGTCCGACAAGCAGATCCGAATTTTCGACACGACCTTGCGTGACGGGGAACAAGCCCCGGGTTGCAGCATGACGCTCAGCGAAAAACTCCGTGTTGCAAAGGCGCTGTCAGATCTCAGGGTCGATGTCATCGAGGCGGGTTTTCCGGCGGCCTCCCCCGGCGATTTCGAGTCTGTAAAGGCGATCGCCGACTCGAACTTCGGTCCCATCATCTGCGGGCTCGCACGCTGCAATCCTGGCGACATTCAAAAAGTTTACGAAGCGGTCAAAGGCGCGGATCGTCACCGTATCCACGTGTTCGTCGCAACCAGCGCAATTCATCGCGAGCACAAGCTCAAGATGGCTAAAGAGGAAATCATCAAGAGCGCCGTCGGTGCGATCGAAATGGCTCGGGAACTCGTCGATGACGTGGAGTTTTCGCCCGAAGATGCGTCGCGCACCGAGCTTGCCTATCTCGCCGAAGTGGTTGCCGCTGCGATCGAGGCCGGGGCAACAACCGTGAACATCCCGGATACGGTCGGCTACACGGTTCCCGCTGAGTTCGATCGCTTGTTCCGGTACCTCAAGGAGCACGTCGCCAATATCGACAACATTATTTTGAGCGTGCATTGCCACAACGATCTCGGCATGGCTGTCGCCAACAGCCTGGCGGCTGTCAACGCGGGCGCCCGCCAGATTGAGTGCACGATTAACGGTATCGGCGAACGTGCCGGAAATTGCAGCCTCGAAGAAGCGGTTATGGCTATCAAGACCCGGGCCGAGTTCTTCGGTCTCGAAACCGGCATCGATACGACACGGCTCTACCCGACCTCGCGCCTGGTTTCGAATATCACGGGCATGCATACACCGCGAAACAAAGCGATCGTTGGCGAAAACGCGTTCGCGCATGAAGCTGGCATACACCAGCATGGCATGCTGCAGCACGCGTCGACGTACGAAATCATGCGGCCGGAAGACGTGGGCCTGAGCCGCTCCAATCTCGTCATGGGCAAGCATAGCGGTCGGCACGCTTTTCGCGATCGTGTGGCCGAGCTGGGCTTTGAACTCGACGAATTCGAGACCAATCGGGCCTTTCAGGAATTCAAGAAGCTCGCCGACAAGAAGAAAGACGTTTATGACGGCGATATCGAGGCCATCATCATGAATGCCGACAGCGCATCGTCGGGTCCGTGGACACTGAAATCCCTTGAAGTTCAGACACACACCGACCAGCCGGCAACGGCTGCCGTCACACTGATTGGCGAGGATGGCGAGGACACGACAGAGAGCGCACACGGTGATGGCCCGGTCGCCGCCGCGTTTCTCGCGCTTGAGCAAGCCACCGGAGTGCAGCTGACGCTGAAAAATTTTGAGTTACACAGTGCATCGATCGGCGAGGACGCCCAGGGCGAGGTCACCGTAACCGCTGACTATGACTGTGAAAGTTATCGTGGTCGCGGCGCCAGCGTCGATATTGTCGAAGCCGGTTGCCGCGCCTGCCTGGAGGTGATGAACCGCATTCTTCGACGCAAGCAATACGGACGTTCCGGACCCGGCAGGCCGACACCAGAACAAGCAACAATCTAGGCTGCCAGCGCGGTGAGCAATACAACCTTGTTCGAAAAAGTCTGGTCGGACCACGTCGTCGTTGAGGAGACGCCCGATACGCCGGCAGTGCTGTACATCGACCTGCACATAATCCACGAGGTAACCACTCCGCAGGCATTCACCGTGCTGCGGGAAAGCGGACTGACCGTGCGACGGCCAGACCTGACGCTGCCAACCATGGATCACTCGACCCCGACGACCCCTGTTTCCAGTTTCCGCGACCTGGCCGTGGTCGGCGAAAGCGCCGCCAACCAGATCCGGCAAATGGAAACGAATTGCAGGGACTTTGGGCTGGACCTGATCGGCTTCGGCAACGAATTTCGCGGCATCGTACATGTCATCGGACCGGAACTCGGCGCAACTCAGCCCGGAAAGACGATTGTCTGTGGCGACAGCCACTCCAGCACACATGGCGCGTTTGGGGCCCTCGCATTTGGGATCGGTACGACCGAAGTTGGCCACGTGCTGGCAACGCAATGCCTGCTGCAACGCAAACCGAAAACGCTGGCCGTCAATATCGACGGAAAAATGCCTGCGGGTGTGTCCGCCAAAGATCTCATCCTCGCGGTGATTGGCAAGATCGGTGTCGACGGCGGGACAGGACACGTCATCGAATATCGCGGCGATGCGATAACGGCGCTCGACATGGAAAGCCGCATGACGATATGCAACATGTCGATCGAAGGCGGCGCGCGAGCGGGAATGATCGCTCCCGACGATACGACGTTTGAATACCTGTCTGGTCGTCCGCGGTCGCCGCAAGGGGCAGATTGGGATGCCGCAGTCGCGCGCTGGAAACGGCTGCACAGCGATGATGACGCACGATTCGACAAATCCGTCACGCTCTCAGCCGATGCGCTGCAGCCCATGGTCACATTCGGCACCAATCCCGGCATGGTAATCGGGATCAACGACCCTGTTCCACATGGCGGCGGTGACCCGAGCTTCAGGAAGGCGCTGTCTTACATGCAGATCGAATCCGGCAAACCGATGACAGAACACCCGGTGGATGTCGTGTTCGTGGGCAGCTGTACGAACGGCCGCCTGTCCGATATC
>Ga0224512_10004852_pt1 | contig 11236 bp, 11 predicted proteins | sample SF_May12_sed_USG_4_FD_169103 | JGI IMG/M metagenome (GOLD analysis project Ga0224512, IMG submission 169103) | Sediment microbial communities from San Francisco Bay, California, United States - SF_May12_sed_USGS_13 | ecosystem: Environmental > Aquatic > Marine > Sediment | place: USA...
GCGAATGGTGGTGGCGTTGACCCGCTTGTAGTGGTTGTACACCGCCACGGCCAGGATCTTCTTGGCCCGGTCCTGGCCGATGACGTAGTCTTCGAGGAAGGTGAAGATCTCGAGCGGTTTGGGCAGTTCCCCGAACTCGACTGCGTCGACGCCGGCGAACTCCTCTTCGATGATCTCATTGCAGAGTTCGATACATTCGTCGCAGATGTAGACGCCTGGTCCAGCGATGAGCTTCTTGACCTGCTTCTGCGATTTTCCGCAGAAGCTGCACTTGAGAAGGTCTCCACCCTCGCCGAATTTCGCCATGCTGTCTTCCCTACTTGGCTGCCTGGACGGCCGCCAACTCGCGCCGGCTGAGCACTCCGTCCACCACACCGTACTCCAAAGCTTCGTTGGCGAGCATCCAATAGTCCCGCTCGGTGTCGACCACCACCTTCTCGTACTCCTGCCCGGTGTGCTCGGCCAGGATCCGGTTGAGCTGCTCACGCATTTGCATGATGAGCTTCGCCTGGATCTCGATGTCCGTGGCCTGGCCCTGGGCACCACCGTGCGGCTGATGCATCATCACCCGGGCGTGGGGCAGCGCGTACCGTTTTCCGGGAGCGCCACCGGCGAGAATCACTGCTGCAGCCGAGGCCGCCATGCCCATACAGACGGTCGACACGTCCGCCGAGATGTATTGCATGGTGTCGTAGATGGCGAACAGTGAGGTGATCGAACCGCCCGGGGAGTTGATGTACAGCGAGATGTCCTTCTCCGGGTCTTCGCTTTCGAGGTGCAGCAACTGCGCCATGATGAGATTGGCGACCGTGTCGTCGATCGGGGTACCGAGGAAGATGATCCGATCCTTGAGCAACCGGCTGTAGATGTCGAATGCCCGCTCACCGCGACTCGTGGACTCGATGACGGTGGGGACGAGGTAGTTTTGAGCGTTCATTCTTCTTCCTCCGACAAGCCGATCGATTCATCTGGTTCGTATTGGGACGCAAGAACCTCGAAGTCGATCGGGCTGCCTGTTTCGTCGACGGGAACTGAGGCCTTCAAGAGGGCGTCGTGCGCCTTTCGCCTCAGGATATCACTCCTCAGGGCTTTCACCTGTGACTCAGAGAGAGACGCCTCGCCCCCCTCGCCGGCACTCACCGCAGCCATGACCGCAGCCACCTCATCGTCCTCTACGACGAGTCCGGCGTCATCGGCGACGGCGTCGAGAATCAGATCCGTTGCGACGTTGCGACCGGCGCTGCTGCGAAGATCGGATAAGAAATCATCCTGCGACTGATCCGTGAGCCTCAAGTAGTCGTCGAACTCGATGCCCTGCTCGGAAAGCGAATGATTGAACCGGTGGAGGACGTTTTCCATTTCGTGGGTGACGATCCCTTCGGGGATCTCCAGGTCGACCTCATCGACGAGGAGCGCCATCAGATCGTTCCGGTACTGGGTCCACGACGCACCGAGCTTGGCTTCACCCATCCGGTGCAACAATTCGGCACGCAATTCGTCCACCGTCGAGAACTCGGTCGTCTCTTCGACCCATTCGTCGGTCAGGTCGGGCAGTTTGCGTCCCCGGATGTCCTTGACGGTCACCGAAAACGTGACAATCTCTCCGGCTCGATCGCCAAACCCCTCGGGGAGCGGGCCTTCGAAGACCGCAGCACCCCCGACCTCCAGGCCCAAGAGGGCGTCGTCGAGGCCATCGATGAAGGTCGTGCTGCCCAGGGCGACCATGAGGTCGCGGGCGTCGAGCTCCTCGATCGGATCTCCGGAGCCGTCCTTGGCCGAGAGATCGATCGACGCGTAGTCACCTTCGGCGGCCGGTCGGTCTACCTCTTCGAGGTCTGCGAACTGCTCCCGAAAACGATCGAGCTGCTCGGTGAGTTCGTCGTCGGTGACGGCAGGAGAAGGCACCTCGACCTGGCGACCGACATAGTCCGGCGGCTCCTCGAGACTGGGCCAGGAGGCGACTTTCACATGGATCTCGAGGCCCCCATCGACATCGGACACCTGTTCGACGGCCGGCAGGGCCGCGTACTCGACGCCCGCCTCGGCGAGTGCATCGGTGACGATCTTGGGGAGCGCATCGTCGATCGCCTCGGCCCGAAGCCGGTCCGTTCCGACTGTCGCCTCAACGACCCGACGCGGGGCACGTCCCGGCCGGAAACCCGGGATCTTCAGGGACCGCGACAGGCGCCGGGCGGTTTGCTGCTTGGCCTCTTCGAGCGAAGCCTCCGGTACGTGCAGTACCACGAGCTTTTCGAAAGGCCCGGCCTCGGTGACGGTGGTTTCCAACGTGACTCCTCACACAGATCGTGTCGGCAGTGTAGGGGGCGGCCATGACAGGCCGGTTCGGATCGCTCGAGCGGCGGAGTCCGACCGTTTGGGGTGACCGACGGGATTCGAACCCGCGACAGCCGGGACCACAACCCGGTGCTCTACCTGACTGAGCTACGGCCACCATGGTGAGAGCGGACACTGTAGCCGGAACGTGCCCCCGGAGGGATTCGAACCCCCGACCAAGAGCTTAGAAGGCTCCTGCTCTGTCCCCTGAGCTACGGGGGCGCAGAGCGGGTGAAGGGAATCGAACCCTCACCACCAGCTTGGAAGGCTGGGGCTCTACCGTTGAGCTACACCCGCAGGATCGCCATTGTACAGCGACGGTCGGGCTGGCCGGATTTGAACCGGCGACCCCCTGCTCCCAAAGCAGGTGCGCTACCAAACTGCGCCACAGCCCGTGTCCGACATTGTGCCACGAATGACACGCCCACCTGGTGTCGAGACCGACCCGCGGTGTCACCGCCCCACGAGCGTGAAAACGATTGGCCGGTCCAGCCGCGGCTGCACTAGCCTGACGCCGGGTCGCTAGCTCAATTGGCAGAGCAACGGACTCTTAATCCGCAGGTTCGGGGTTCAAGTCCCCGGCGACCCACCATCCGGACCCGGCCCAGGCGGGTCCACGTACAGGGCAGGTAACCTGGACGGGCGCGGACGTAGCCGAATTGGCATAGGCGCCAGGTTTAGGTCCTGGTGGGCGAAAGCCCACTGTGGGTTCGAGTCCCACCGTCCGCACCACCCACTCACACGCCCTCCAGATGATCCGCCAGGGCGAGAATCGCCCGGGCCCGATGCGACATCCGGTTCTTGGCCTCCGCCGGCATTTCGGCCAGCGTGGAAGTACCAACGACAAAGACCGGGTCGTACCCGAACCCACCCTCGCCGCGCCGCTCGTGACCGATCGAGCCCTCCAGCACACCTTCGGCGGTGATGGCAGTCGTGCCGTCCACGAATGCGACGACGGTTCGAAAGCGGGCCGCACGGTCTGTGACGCCGCTCAGAGCCGACAGGAGCGCCTCGACATTCTCGGCATAGGTAGCCTGCGGACCGGCGAACCGGGCCGTATGTACGCCGGGAGCGCCGCCGAGGGCATCGACCTCGAGCCCGGTGTCGTCGGCAACGCATGCCACACCGGTGGCCGCATGGACCGCACGGGCTTTGAGGAGCGCATTGGCCTCGAGGGTTTCACCGTCCTCAACGACGTCGGCCCAGTCGAGGCCTCGCATGACCTCGCCCACAACGCCGGCCTCCAGAAGAATCGACTCGATCTCGACGACCTTGTCGGGGTTCTTCGAGGCGACAACGAGACGGGAGATCACAAACCGAGCAGGTTTCTCTGTGCGTCCGACAACTCGACGATGCCGGACCCGGCGAGATCGAGCAACAGGTCGAACTCACCTCTCGTGAACGGTGCACCCTCCGCCGTGCCTTGCACCTCGACCAGGAGGCCGCGCCCGGTCATGACAACGTTCATGTCGACGTCCGCCGCGACGTCGTCCACATAGTCGAGATCGAGCAACGGTTCGCCGTCTACCAACCCGACGGAGACCGCCGCTACGGTGTCGAGTACGGGCATCTGAGCAATGACGCCTTCGACGAGGGCCTGGCTCAATGCGTCGTACATGGCGACGAAACTGCCGGTGATGGCCGCGGTGCGGGTGCCGCCGTCGGCCTGCAGCACATCACAATCGACCCGCATCACTCGCTCCCCCATCGCCTTCAGGTCGACCACCGACCGGAGCGAACGTCCGATCAGTCGGGAGATCTCCTTCGATCGTCCACCGGTGTAGTTGTCCCGTCTGATGCGCTCCGAAGACGAACCGGGCAACATGCCGTACTCGGCGGTTACCCATCCCTCGCCAGAGTCGCGCAACCATCGGGGGATATCGGCGTCGATCGACGCCGTGCACATCACTCGCGTCTGGCCCATCTCGATGAGCACCGATCCGGGAGTCATATCGGTGAACCCCCTGGTGATCCGCACAGATCTGAGCTCGTCGGCGGGTCGGTCCCGTCGCGTCACATTGCCTCCTCGATGATCATTCCCGGCCCGGCCACTTCGACCTCGCCGCCATACCCGGTCGCAGCCTCTGCTGCGGACACCCGGGGATCAAGCGTAGGCCACAGGTGGGTCAAGATCGGTCGCCGCACGCCGGCCAACCTGGCCAGCGAACCCGCTTCGGTCGCCGTCAGATGATGCGGCCATGGCTTCGCCGAGGGATGTCCCTGGTAGGAGGCTTCGATCAGGAGGGCGTCGGCATCTTCGAAAAAGCCGACGAGGTCGGGGTCCACCCCCGTGTCGGAGGTGTACCCGTAGATCTGGTCGCCGTGGCGCACCCTGACGGCAACGGTCGGGACGGGGTGGTTGGTCGGACAGAACGACACCGTGAGGTCGTCGAACTCGACAACCGACAATCCGTCAACCGGCCGAAACTCGAGCGCCTCGAAGACCGCGCTTCCCTCGCGACCGATGAACGCTTTGAGACGGTCTCGGACAGCCGAGGGTGCGAATGTGGGGACGGCAGGCAGATCCGGGCTGCCGTATCGCCGTGCGTAGGCGAACCCGAAGATATCGAGGCAGTGGTCGCTGTGCTCGTGCGTCAAGATGATCGCGTCGATCGAATCGGCCGGGATCACGTCCTGCAGCGCAGCGAAGGTCCCCGACCCGGCGTCCATCCAGATCCGCGCATGGTCGGTTTCGACGAGGTAGCCAGACGCCGGTCGGCCGGGCGTCGGATAGGTGCCGTTGCAGCCCAGAACCGTCAGTCGCATCGGTCGCAGTCTACGGTTCCGTCGACCCGATCACATCCAGGGACACGTCCACCACTCCCCCTTCACCGAGCCGGTAGCAACCGACCTGCTCGCCGGCCACGACGAAGTACCACCAGGTCGGATCGGGCGCCTCGGCAACGTCGGTTTCCGACAACCCGACCGACCCCTCAGGATGTGAGTGGAACACGCCGCCCACCTCCCACCCGCTCCGCTCGGCATGGCACAAAGCCCCGAAGTGCTCTTCCGGGTCGACAATGAACCGGGTCGGCGAGTGAGCGATATTCGTCAGCGAATAGACGAACCGGACCACGCCTGCTGCGTCGATCGCGACAAGGCCACACGCCTCCTCCGGCGCACACCACGCGGCGTGCCGCCGCATGGCTTCAAGTATCTCGGACCGCACGCCGGGACTCATCACGGACACAGGCGCTGGGTGCTCCAGTCGTCGCCGGACAGGCAGTACTCGATCCGGTCATGGAGACGGTCGGGTTGGCCCTGCCAGAACTCGACCCGGTCGGCCTCGAGGCGGTACCCACCCCAGTACTCGGGGCGCTCGATCGGACCGTCCCCGAATCGGGACCCGGCCTCCTCGAACCGGTTCACCAACGCCCGGCGACTGGCGATGGGAGCACTCTGGTGCGACGCCCATGCGGCAAGCTGCGCGCCGCGTGGTCTCGAGGCGAAGTAGGCATCGGATTCGGCAGGATCGACCTTGACCACCGGTCCGCCGATCCTGACCTGTCGGTGCAAGGCCTGCCACACGAAACACGCTTCGGCGACCGGCCGAGTCAGCAACTGGTAACCCTTGGCACTCTCGTAATTGGTGAAAAAGACCAACCCGGACTGGTCAAAACTCTTCATGAGGACCGCCCGGACGGCGGGTCGGCCGGAGTCGTCGACGGTGGCGAGCACCATGGTATTGGGCTCGGCGACGCCGGCGCGTACGGCGTCGTCGAACCAGGAGGCAAACTGGGTGAACGGATCGGCGGCGAGATCCGCTCCGTCGAGGCCGCCAGCCTGGTAGTCGACTCTGAGCGGGTCCTCGGTCATCCGGGACTCCCGGCCCCCGACTCCTCAGCAGCCGCCGCGATCACAGCGGTTGGGGTGCGAGGTACCAGAACACGACGAGGAAATGGAGCACGGACCCGGTGACGACGAGGACGTGGAATACCTCGTGATACGAAAAAACCCGGGGGAACAGACGCGGGCGACGGGTCGCAAAGGCGATCATGCCGATCGTATACGCGACGCCGCCGGCGATCACCATGACAACCGCCGTCGTCGAGAGTCGCCTGGCGATCTCGGGCATCGGAATGACCACCAGCCATCCCATCGTTGTTGCGAGCGTGACCGTGAACCAGGTACGGACGTTGGGGAAAATCACCTTCTGTAGTACCCCGATAGCGACTGCCCCCCACACCACCAGCAGCGTACCGATGCGCCATGCTCCGTCCAGCGTGTTCACGGCGAAGGGCGTGTAGGACCCGGCGATCAGAACGAGGATCATGGAATGGTCGAGGCTTTGGAAGCGAGCCTTCCATTTATCCCGCCAGGGAATGGAGTGATAGAGCGAACTCGTCGTGTAGAGGGCCACGAGGGCCACCCCGAATACCACCATCGACCACATCCGCCTCGTGTCCCAGGCGGCCCGGGCGATGAGGGTGATCAGACCCGCCACGGAGACGAGGGCGGCCGTGCCATGGAGCAACCCGCGCACAGGATTCTGCATCTTGCCGAGGGTCAATCGTTCCACCTGGATACAGTAACCGAACCGAAGAGGAATGGTACGTCCTTCTGGCTCCCGCTACGTTCGGAGCGAATGAGCCGTCGCACGTTGTTTGCCCGTGGCCTTGCCAAGCGTTGTGCCCGTTGCGGGGCGGGGCACCTGTTCGTGCGATGGTGGACCATGACGCCGGAGTGTCCCCGGTGCGGCCTCCACTTCGAACGGGATCCCGGCTACTGGGTGGGCGCCATGATCGTGAACACCGCGGTCACGATCGGAGTGTTTCTGGTCACCTTTGTGGGAGTGATGGCCATCACCTGGCCAGCCGTGCCATGGCAGGCCACGTTGATCGGGACCATGGTGCTGAATCTGGTCGTGCCGGTCGTGTTCTATCCATGGTCGAAAACGCTGTTTGTCGCACTGGACCTGGCCGTCCGGCCTGTCGCTGAAGACGAGGTCGGCGTGCACCGGAGCGATTCCGTCGATTGAGAGGTCAGCGTCTGCGGCGACGCCTGCGCTGGCTCGGTTCGAAGGCCACGAACTCCGGCGGTTCGAACGCCATGAGATCACGGAGCCGCGGGTCGTTCGAGAACATCTTCACGATGGGCTGGAGGACCTCGGCTTCTTTCTGCAACGTCCTGACCTCGACGATCTGGTTGTACTCGACGAGAGTCACCACCAGACCGATGTCACCGGCCCGGGCCGTCCGACCGGAGCGATGCAGATAGGTCTTGGAGTCCTGGGGCGGGTCGTAGTGGATGACCACATCGACGCCCTCGATGTGCAGGCCACGGGCAGCGACGTTGGTAGCCACGAGCACCGGCGACGTTCCGCTCACGAACGTGCTGAGCACACGTTCCCGTCTCTGCTGAGGAAGGTCCCCGTGAATCGCTCGTGCCGCCAGCCCCTCCTTGCGGAGTTGTTCGGCGACGCGGTCACATCCGCGCTTGGTGCGGACAAACACGAGGACCCGGCCGGTCGAATTGGCAATGGCTGCCACCACTTTGGGTTTGTCCATGTGATGCACCTCGAGGAACCGGTGTTCCATCGTGTCCACCGTCACCTGGGCGGTCTCCACTTCGTGATAGACCGGGTCTGCCATGTGGCGCTTGACCAGGCGGTCGACCGCCCCGTCGAGAGTCGCCGAGAACAACATGGTCTGATGCTCCACCTCGATCTGGCGCAGCACATGATCGACTTGAGGAAGAAAGCCCATGTCGGCCATCTGGTCGGCCTCGTCGAGCACGACGATCTCGACGGCCTCCAGCGAGAGCGCTCCACGATCTCCCAGATCGATCAGCCGGCCCGGAGTGGCGACGACGATGTCCACTCCCCGCTTGACCTCGTCAACCTGGTGTTTGAGCGAGACTCCCCCGTACACGGCGACGACCCGCAGCCCGAATGGCTCGGCGAGCATCTCCATCTCTTTGGACACCTGAAGGCACAACTCCCTGGTCGGCACCAGGATGAGGCCAAACGGCAGGTGCGGCCGGGTTTCGGTCCGATGCATCACCATGGGAATACCGAACGCGATGGTCTTGCCGGAGCCGGTCTGGGCCTTGCCGCACACGTCCCGGCCGGTCAAAGCGTCGGGGATGGCCATGGTCTGGATCGGGAAGGGTTCGGTGATGCCCCGGTCAGCCAACGTAGCGATCAGCTCGGGAGCAATACCCAGGGATTCAAAGCGTTCGGTGCGCACGGTGTCTTCGGTCGATGAGGTCATGAAAAAGGGGCCAGGCCCCCCCAGAACGATAGCCGGTCACATGGGATTGACCGAACCCTCGTACGATGGCGCCCGCATGTCGTTGTCAGAACAGTCGCTCGATGCCCTCGAAGCCGTCATCGCGTCGAAGCCGGGAGGGTCACGGCGCACCGGCCAGGTCGAGATGGCATCCGCCGTCGCCAAAGCCATCGAAACAGAACGGCACCTCCTCGTGGAAGCCGGCACCGGCACCGGCAAGTCCTTCGGCTATCTGATACCGGCCATCTGCTCCGGCAGGCGGGTCGTTGTCTCCACCGCCACCAAGAGCCTCCAGGACCAGCTCGACCGCCGTGACCTGCCGTTTCTCGCCGAGGCGCTCGCACCACAGGGCATCGAATTCGCCTGGGCGGCGGTCAAAGGACGACAGAGCTACCTCTGCAAGTCGAGGCTCGCCGAACGCCTCGAGGTCGAAGGGATCGACTTCCAGCGGGACTTGTTCAGCGAGCCCGCCACGGGCGAGCCAGGCGATCTGGCCGAACTGGCCGTCTGGGCGATGGATCATCCGACCGGTGATCGTGACGATCTGCCACATCCGATCGATGACACCGCCTGGTCGGACGTGTCGGTATCCGGAACGGAGTGTCCCGGACGGGACGCATGCCCCAGCGGATTCGAGTGTTTTGCCATGGCGGCGCTCGACCGTGCTGCCGAGGCAGACATCGTGGTCGTCAATCACCATCTGTACGGGGCGCACCTCATGGCCGACAAGTCGGTTCTGCCGGAACACGACATCGTTATCTTCGACGAGGGGCATCGGCTGGAGGACACGTTTGCGTCGGCCTTCGGTTTCGAGATCGCTCCGTGGCGTTTCCGCCAACTCGACCGGGCAGCCCGGTATCTCAGAGGCGTCGTCGGCTCTCGCAAGGCCGACGGTCTGACCGAGGCCCTCGACGCCGCGTCGGCGGGCCTCGGGCGCATCCTCGAGTCCCAGGAAGGCGCACGCGTCCTCGACACGGCGCAGTCGGGTGTCGACACACCGATGCTGGCCGCCGCCCGGGCGGTGGGAAGGATCGGGCACGAGGCCAGGTCGGGTACGACGGCAACCCTTGCCCAGACGGGCGCCAAGGCGAGACTTGTTCGACTGGCCGGACACCTCGAGGCCGACCTCACCATCGGAGCCACGGTCCCGGACGGCCATGTCGCCTGGATCAACCGGGGGGCGTATCTGGTTGCTCCGATCGACGTCGGTTCGACTCTGGCAGAGAAACTGCTCGGCGACACCACGGTGATCGTGACCAGTGCCACCCTCTCATCGGGCGGATCGCTGCTACCCCTCGCCGCCTCACTCGGATTCGAGACGGAACGGACCAGCGGACTACGCGTTGCGTCGCCGTTCGACTTCTCCGAACAAGGCCGCATCTACGTGGCCGCCCATCTGCCCGAGCCGAACGCTCCCGAGTTCGCCGACGAAGCGGTGGACGAGGTCCTTGCCCTCGTCGAAGCAGCGGGGGGTCGCAGCCTGGTATTGACCACCAGCTATCGCATGCTCGACCGTTTTGCAGAAGCCCTCGTTTCGCTCCCCGACCTGCGAGTGCTCGTGCAAGGAGAACTCTCCAAACGCCAGCTCGCCGAGATCTTCGAAAACGACGAAACCTCCGTGCTTGTGGCCACCATGGGGTTCTGGGAGGGCCTGGACGTGCCCGGCCGCTCGCTGGAACTGGTGATCCTCGACCGGCTCCCCTTTCCGAGACCCAACGACCCTCTCTGGGTGGCACGGCGCGAAGCCGCCGAAGCCTCGGGCCGGAACGCCTTCCTCACCATCGATCTGCCACGGGCGGCGATGCTCGCCGCCCAGGGGGCCGGGCGCCTCATCCGCACGACGTCCGACCGGGGCGTGGTGGCCTTGCTCGACAGCCGGGTGGCGACCCGACGGTACGGCCAGACGATTATCAGGTCGCTGCCCCCGATGCCGGTTGTTTCCGACCGCTCGGCTGTGGCCACCTTCCTGGCCGGTTGACCTACTCCATCCACACCCGGGTCGGGGCAAACGGCAGTGGTCGCGGAGTCCGGTAGAAGCCACTCAACGGGAAGAGACGGAACGTCGCCGACGACGAGTGCTGAGCGACCTCGAGGGACGACTCGTCCACGATCGATCCGGTTGCGTAGTTGCTGGCCGAGTTCCACAGCATCCAGCCAGCACCGCGATCGTCGGCAGCATTGCTCTCGGCCTGAATCTGGGAGCCGTTGTAATAGAACGACTGGATCCACGGCCGAACGACAACAGGCGAACCGGTCAGCCGCCTTTCGCCGTCCAGAAGCGCACCGGACACGACGTCATACGGGTGTGCGTTCGGGTCGGCGAACCCGTACCAGCCCGTTGAGTAGTGCGAGGGGTACACCATCGGCGACAACACGTCGACGACTCCGGCCAACTGTTCGAGTTGCTGGCCGATGCCACCTTCACCGGGGGTCGACGTGATGAACCCGAAGATGGCGGCAGCGGTGGCGCACCCCCCGGTGGACAGAGCGGCCCGTGCCTCGGTGAGGAACGACGTGATGGCGTCGGCTCGACCACCGGCGTCGGAGGGACCATCGAACTGCACCCTCGACCCGAAGCCGTCCGGGAACCTCACATAGTCGAACTGGACTTCGTCGACTCCCATGCGGCACGCGTCTGTGGCGAGATCGAGGGAGTAGCTGCGGGCGTCGGC
>Ga0224512_10004853_pt1 | contig 11236 bp, 5 predicted proteins | sample SF_May12_sed_USG_4_FD_169103 | JGI IMG/M metagenome (GOLD analysis project Ga0224512, IMG submission 169103) | Sediment microbial communities from San Francisco Bay, California, United States - SF_May12_sed_USGS_13 | ecosystem: Environmental > Aquatic > Marine > Sediment | place: USA: California...
GCTGATCCTCGAAAGACAGGATGGTCATGTGCTTAAGGTGTTTGGCGAGGACGAGATGACCGAAAAAACGATTGGAGCAGCACTCCAGGCCGAGGCCAAGAGAATGCTTTTGAAGTCTCTCGATCAGCAGGACCCGGAATTGAAAGACGTTGAACTCGTGCTGATACCTGTTGATGTGCAAGTCAATGAAAACACCGGCCGGATTACCGGTGCAACAGACCGCAATACGTCGTATGCCAAGAGAAACGGAAGGATCGAACTGGGTGCCTGCACAAAACACGAGACCTTCAACCAGTGCATACCGGGCACCGGCGAGACATTTCAACTCGAGATCCGAAACAACAATTCCAGAGCAGTTTATGTCACCGTATTGGATCTGCGCAGCGACGGTCTCGTCGCCGCCGTCTTCCCTTTTGTCGGACTTCAGGCCGGTACAGTTGAGAATCGAATCAAGTCCGGTCAGAAATATCGCGTGCCGCTTGTGTTTACGGCGGAGCCTCCCTTCGGAGAGGAAAGCTTTCGGGCGTTCATCACCGAATATCCAACCGATTTCACTCCGCTCGTTGACCCGGCTACGCGAAAGGGTGATGAGGACGAACGGGCTAAGAATGCTAGAGACACACCATTGGGGATAATGTTTAGAGAAGCTGCAACCGGTCAACGGTCAGAGACCAGTTCCGCTCCGGCGACTTGGGCGACGAAGGTTGTGACTTTTTATGTGGTGCCGGGTAAGAAATAGCTGTTGTTTTTTTGAATTAGAAAACCGCTCCAATAAGCACGGGCCTTTTGTCCTTGGTCGGAAAGCGGAGAGAGTCATAAGAACTTCGATACGAGCTGAAACTGCCGGGAGGTAAGAATGAAGGGTCTCAAAGGACATCGCACAAGATTGAGACGGTCGGCATTTACGGCAATTCTGGTTTTTGGTTCCTTATCCTTTGGGCAGATTCCGGATGTTCGCTCTTTGCATACAGGTAATTCCCCCGAGCGAGGGATGTCTGTCAATGAGACACCCCGGTTAGTGGTCAATATCGGTCACTCCGGCAGTATCAGTTCGGCAGTTTTTTCGCCTGATGGCCGATTGGTTTTGTCGGGCGGAAAAGATGATAAAGCGGCAATCTTGTGGGAAACCGCCACCGGAAAAGAAATTCGCCGTTTTGTCGGACATCAGGCACAGATAAACTCGGTCGCGTTTTCACCCGATGGCCGGTTTGTTCTGACCGGAAGCGGGGGAAACGATTATGACCGTGAGAAAGTCGAAGATAATACTGCCCGCCTGTGGGATGCGGGAAACGGAATGGAGATCCGGCGCTTTAGCGGGCATAAAGATGCCGTTAACTCGGTCGCTTTTTCCCCGGACGGAAGACATGTTTTGACCGGAAGTGAAGATCGGACTGCCCGTTTATGGGAAACGGAGACAGGCAAAGAAGTGCACCGTTTTGAAGGACATGCGAACCCCGTCAAGGCGGTTGCTTTTTCTCCGTCAGACTCAAGCGTTATCGCAACCGGCGGGGGAGACTGCTTTCCGATGGGCTTTTTCGAAAGCAATTTTGCAAAAAACTGCACCGCCCGTTTGTGGAATTTGAACACAGGCAAGGAAATAATTCGTTTTGGCGAAGATCAAAAAACACTCGGATTCGGCGTACTCGTTTTCTCTCCGGACGGCAAAACCTTATTCACAGGTGCCGGACCGGCGGAAACGGAAAACAGGTTCGCTATCAGAGATGGTAACGCCGTTGTGCGCCGATGGGATATCACCACCGGAAGGCAAATACAACAATTCAAGGGTTGGGGGCCGCTTGCCGTATTGCCCGGGAACTCCCTTTTAGTTGGAGCTCAAATGTGGAACCTCAACAATGGCCGGAAATCGCTTTTTATTGGTGATGATGAAGCTGATGATTACGATGTCGGGGAAGTTGTTTCGATAGCCCTGGACCCAGGCGGCAAAAGCGTTTTGATGGTTAATGACCAAATTTTGGGTCAAGGAAGCGGTGGCGGACATATGGGAAGTGTTTCAATGCGGATCTTCAACCTGGGAACACAAGGAATAACTCAGGAATTCGGCGGCAATACAATCCCAGTGTTAAATGCCGAGTTCTCCAATAATAATAATTCATTTCTGGCGGGTGAGTATTTATGGGATACAAAGACCGGCAGAGTCAAGATCTTAGAGGATTATACGGTCCACGAAAACCTGAAATTTTTGACGGATTTTATGGTGGATGACGAGCTCTACCAGCCAAAATACTCATTTTCCCCGAACGGCGATTTATTCGTGAAAGAAGGAAAAGAAAGTGAGGAAAAGTATTACTTCGGAATCTGGGATACAGGTAACGGGCAACTTATTCAAAAATTCTTCAAATACGGGGTTGGCAACAAAGTGACTTTTACAAGTGATAATGAACACGCGCTAATTGAAAATTTTGGCGGCAGTTTGACTTTCTTGAATGTCTATACGGGAAAAGAACATTGGAAGCGTGATTTTAACGGGGATGCCATTGAGGCCGCCATTGAGGCCGTTAAATGGGGTTGGGGTGATAAACAAAGGTTTTTTAGCAAAATTGTAGCAAATGAAACACTCGTCGCAGTAATTAATCCATATTCAAATGATGATGAGGAAAGAAACTATCTCAAGTTTATTGATATTACTACAGGTAAACCTGTCCGACAGATGAAATATGAAGGCGATGATTTCTTAAACTTATCGCCGGACGGCAGATACATCGTGCTTCCATCAGGTGAAAAGCAGGTGCGCATATATGACGTTTTGTCTGACAAAGAAATCCCCCGGATCGGCCTTAGCCCGGATACAAAAGCATCCTGGTTATTAACAAAAGATAGCCGAGTTTATCCGCGTGGCATTTATGACGAAACGGATGCATTTTTGAACTCTATCTTGTCGCCCGAAACCATTCAGTTGGCAAAAAAGATCGAGGCCATGGAAATCGAACAGATTTCTGAAGAACTTGAGGATCGGGTGAAAGCCCTTTTAATAGAAGATTTTAATAGATTTATCGTCACCAATAAGACTGTGGATTTGCGGTTTCTGGCCGAATTGGATCTGGATCAGAAAACCAAGCAAGCAATTGCGGATGGACTATCAGGAGAAGTCCTGAAGAGATATAACCGGATGTTGCTTGAAAAACACATACTTGATTTCCCTGGTAGTTACTTTATCAGCGCAAGCGGATTCTCACGGGACGGAAGATATGTGGCAATAGCGACTTCCGGAGATTCGGTCGAAACGGTAACTGAGGTGTTTGAAGTTGAAACCGGTAAAAGGAAGGCTGTTTTGCGTGGCGTCGGACCAAAGGGGGACTTCTTTGCGGGAGTTCAGGAACTCGAGTTTTCCAAAGACAATAAATACATTCCTATTTACGAACCGGAAGTTGCTCAGGTTTGGGAAATGGCGACCGGCGAGCTTATCAGTCAGTTTCGTCACGAGGAGAACCTGATTGAAGACGCATCCTTTTCGCCGGACGGCCGGTTTGTGATTACCGGTAGTTTGGATGGTTCGGCACGAATTTGGAAAACCGAATCTGGCGAAGAACTCTGCCGCGTGATCACCTTCAAAGGCGGAAATTGGCTCGTCGCCGGTCCCGACGGAAGATTTGATACGAACGATCTCGAGGCAACGGTCGGAGCCAGTTTTGTGTTTCCCGATAACCCATTTCAACCCGTTGCCGCGGAGACCTTTGCCCGGGATTATTACGAACCCGGTCTTCTCGCACGTTTGCTCGAAGGCGAACAATTTCCGACGATCCGGGATATTTCGCTACTCAATCGGACACAACCGGAAATTGAGATAAAAGAGATTAAGGAAACCGGTTTGCCGGGTATGGTTGAGGTTCTGGTTGAAGTCGAAAATATCACAAGCGAATTTCAAAAAGATGCCAATAAAAAGCCTGTTCGTTCGGGAGTTTTTGATCTTCGGCTTTTCCGTAACGGTCAGTTAATTGGAGTTTCTACTCCGACGGACAACCTCGGGCATTTTATAAAAGCCGCTCCCGGGCTGATCGAGCAAAATAAAAAGTATATCGAAAAAACAGGCATGCTCATCAATACACCCGAAGACGCAGCGTGGCGAGAGGCGCATGATATTTTCACACTCAAAGCCGAAAATGTTACACGCATTTCGCCCGACAAAGTCAGATATACATTTAAGGACGTAAAGCTCCCGCGTGATGGCCGAGGGAAGGTTGAGTTCTCGGCCTATGCTTTTAACTCCGACAGGGTAAAGAGCGATACCGCAAGGACCGAGTACAGCTATGAGCCGAAAGAGACTCGATTGGGCAACACCTATCTCGTGTCTGTTGGTGTAAACAGCTACGAGAACAAGAGATACGATCTGAACTACGCCGCCAATGACGCCCGCCGAATGCAGGACGTGCTGGGCGAGGGTCTAAAGGTGAAGCTCAAGGCGACAAACCAGAAGCTCTACCAGATACCGATCGTCTCCGACAAGGCAGATGGCGCACGGCCTGCCGTTAACAACGCCACAAAGGAAGTTATCAAGGGAGTTTTCAGTCTCTTTGCCGGGAAGGCGGTATCCTCCGAAATCCTGGAAAAGATCCCGGTCAAAGAAAACGGGAAAGACATCAACTCAAAAGATCTCCCCCGGATAGAACCCGAAGACACACTCATCATCTCGGTCTCATCGCACGGCTACGCCGCACAATCGGGCATCTTCTACATCCTTCCAAACGACATAGGCGAGAACACGACAGGGATAACGGGCGAAGTCCTGCCAAAGCTCATCTCGAGCGACGAGCTCTCCCTTTGGATGAGAGACATCACCGCCCGCGAGATGCTGATGATAGTGGACGCATGTCACTCGGCTGCCTCCGTCCAGGGGTCGGGCTTTAAGCCGGGGCCGATGGGAAGCCGCGGGCTCGGGCAGCTTGCCTATGACAAGGGGATGAGGATAGTGGCGGCGACGCAGGCCGACGACGTCGCTCTAGAAGCGCGAACACTAAACCAGGGCCTCCTCAGCTACGCACTGATCACGGACGGCATAGAGAAGAAACTCGCAAACACGGAAGAACCGGAAAAAAACGAGCTCTTTATCAGGGAATGGCTCGAATACAGTGAAATGAGAGTCCCGGAACTATATGACGGTATCAAGGACGGGACATTCAAGAACGTCGGATCACAGTGCATCGGGCCAACGTGTCCGAAGATAGAGATAAGAAAGCAAAGGCCCGGCATCTTCGACTTCAGAAGGGATAAGAACGATTCGTTGCTGATGAGTTGGTCCAACTGAACGGGATCAAAGCAATGGGCAGGTGCTGCAAATGAGAAAAGTGAAGAGGCAAAACGGACCAATTATCTTGTTAGCCGGATTGTTGTCATTGAATTGCCGTAGTTTCGAATGCCAATTAACAGGCTAATATTGTCGTGTTTTATAAATCAGCAAACAAGTGGAGAGGAATCAGGTGTCTGCCGGTCATCGGATTGATTCTGTTGGCTTGCGTCACTGGAATCACTGTTCTTGTCTTTGGACAGGAAAGGGAAAAACGGATCGAAAGAGCTGTCGGCGAAGAAAGCTACAAACCAAAGCTGGTTGTGCAGGTGGGTCATTCGGGACGGATTAAAGATGCCATCTTTTCGCCCGACGGGAAATTGGTCGCATCCGCGGGAGCCGAAGGCGTGGTGTTTCTTTGGGACGCGGACACCGGCCGGCAGCTTCAGAGTTTTGTCGGTCATCCCGGGGGAGTCGGGCTTGTAGCGTTTTCCCCGGATGGCAAATACCTTGTCACTGGTGAAGGAGATTCCTCGTTCCTGGATGAAGATTTGGAAGTTGAAACGCCTGCGGATTCTACAATTCGCCTCTGGAACGTGGCCACCGGCGTAAACATAAAATCCTTTAAGGCTTCAAAGTTCGATTTCACTCCTGATGGAAAATACCTTGCCACAGGAGGTGCTGATTCTTTGGCGACCATTTGGAATGTCGATTCCGGTCAGAGCCTGAAGACATTTCGTGGGCATAGGGGAGAAATCACATCCATCGAGTTTTCACCCCGTAATGAAAAAGTCCTGTTAACAGGATCGAAGGACGGGACGCTGCGTTTATGGAACTTGAACAAGGGTGAAAACGAGAGTGAAGTCCTTTTCAAAGGGGACTCGCCGATAGACAAGGCTTGGTTTTCCCCGGATGGGAAATACATTCTTTTTCGTGATGATAAGGTTCATTTGTTTCATGTTGAATCTGGTCGAACGCTTATTTTGTCAGGCTCGGATACGGACATCGGCAATTTTTCGTTTTCAAGAGACGGGCGGTTTCTTTTATCAGCAGGAATGAAAAATGTGAACCATGATCATCTTCTCTTCGGTGATCAACGAGAAAGTATGGATCTATATTTATGGGACCTAAACTCGACAGAATCGTCCAAGAGACTACGTCACGAAGACTTTCACTTCTACGGTCCGGCCACATTGCTCTCGGATGGAAAACAAGTTTTGGCTGGATTCATAGAAAAAGTCCTTCCAGATGACAAAGAGGGACTCAACATTCCAAAGGTGGGGCTTTTTGACATTGGTGAGAATGGTGAACTGAAGCTTCTTGATCATATCCCGAAAGAGAAAACGAGTATCTTCCCCGATGGTGAAATGGGGTTTGCGGATGTGATCGCTATTTCTCCTCATGGCCGGCGTTTGCTGATCGTGACGAACCCGGTTGGAGGATTCGGCAATAGCGGGGGAACGTTTGGCTATACTTTTCTGATAGTTTATGACCTGACAGAGAAGAGATTGGAAAGCCTTTCGGGAAATGTCGTCAAAACAATGAAGACCGGTGAGAGCTTACTCTATGGAGCTGCCGTCAGGGATCCAGGCGATCAGATCGCATTTACAAATGATAAGAATTTAATACTTTCCGGTTCGGCTTTTTGGGAAACGGATGGAAGCGGTGTTTTCTCTCTGGTTAATAAAAGCGTCGGAAACGAAAAAGCGTGTCTGCTGGCGGTTTCAAAGGACGGCCGGTTGGCCGTTGTCGCAGATTGCATGATGAAGTATGGGGATGATGATGGTAAGGAAAAGAACGCAAAAAGGCTGATCGATTCATACACGGGGCGGACGAAGCTTGGACTGCCCGAAATGAAAATAGGGTTTGCCGGAGTCGGCACTTTCGATGATTATGCGAGATTTTCCGATGACGGGCGATTCCTCTTAACTTGGGACGGGGAACGAATCTACCTATATGAAACGCGAACCGGAAGCGAGCTTTGGAACAAGGCCGTGGACAACGAATATGACGGAGCCACGGAAAGAGGAATTGGAGCTGGTCCTGACAGTTTTGATTTTTCAATTTCTGCGGATGGTAAGTATGTTCTCTTGAAAGTGGGAGGTGTCCTGCCGTTCGAAAAGGAATGTCAGATCCTGCGAATAGATCTCGAGACGGGTAAAACCTCCAGGACCTTTAACAATATTTGTGAAAACCGCAGTGTTTATCTAAGTATTTCACCCGACAGCAGTTCTTTTGTTATCAAAAGAGAAACTCCCGGACTGTTTGACATCGAGACGGGTCTGGAAAAATGGCGGTTTGATGCATATTCGACCGGATCATTTTCCAAGGCCACTTTCAATTTCTGGAACCTGGAAATTTCCCCTCAGAATCGTTTTGTGCTCCTCGGAGGCGTGCTGACAGAAGATAAAACATCCATGGAATCGGAGACCGTAAAACTGGTTGATGCGGCAACCGGAAACGAACTCGGAGACTTCCCCGATCAAAATCCCAATATGTTCGTCTTTGCGCCCGATGGCGGTAAATTTGCTACGATCGATCCATCCCGTAGGATCGTCTCGTTGTGGAATACCGATTCCCACGCTCTACAAGCAAAGATTCAAATTGATGACGGATTAATTACCTCGCTGGCCTTCACGCCGGATCCGAATCTTTTTCTGATCCGGACAGAGGAGGGAGTAACCAGGATTTGGAATCTAAAGCCGACAAAAGAACTTTGCCGTTTGGTCAAATTTGACGGGGATGACTGGGCGGTTATCACTCCCGAGGGAAGATTTGATTCGAACAACCTGGAAGATCCAAAGGGATTGCACTGGATTTCACCCGACGCACCGTTTGAGCCGCTTTCCTTTGAGATATTCGTACGGGAGTATTTCGAGCCAAAACTCCTGGCCCGGCTTTTGAAATGTACCGAAGAGGGAGATTGCGATAGGGAGTTCAAACCCGTTCGGGATCTGTCCGCGCTGAATCGCGCGCAGCCCAAGCTCAGAATACGAAGTGTCAGGAGCACCGCGAAGCCCGGACTGGCAGACGTTCTTGTTGAAGTAGAAAACGTGGAAAGCGGATATCAGAAGGATAAGAGCGGCAAGGCGTTGAGTTCAGGCGTCTACGATCTAAGGCTGTTTCGCGACGGACAGCTTGTTAGATATTCGACATCCGACGAAAACGTAAAAAGCACGCTCAGATCATTTACGAATCTTGACGAAGAATTGAAGGCGTGGAGAGAAGCCAACAAGATCGATCTTAAGGACGGCAAGGCAGTGCTTACCTTTAAGGACGTAAGGCTCCCGCGTGATGGCCGAGGGAAGGTTGAGTTCTCGGCCTATGCCTTTAACTCCGACAGGGTAAAGAGCGATACAGCAAGGACCGATTACAGCTACGAGCCGAAAGAAACTCGATTGGGCAACACCTATCTCGTGTCTGTCGGTGTAAACAGCTACGAGAACAAGAGATACGATCTGAACTACGCCGCCAATGACGCCCGCAGGATGCAGGACGTGCTGGGCGAGAGGCTGAAGGTGAAGCTAAAGGCGACAAATCAAAAGCTCTACCAGATACCGATAGTCTCGGACAAGGCCGACGGAGCGCGGCCTGCCGTCAACAACGCCACCAAGGAAGTTATCAAGGGTGTTTTCAGCCTCTTTGCCGGAAAAGCAGTATCCTCCGAAATCCTGGAAAAGATCCCGGTCAAAGAAAACGGGAAAGACATCAATTCAAAAGATCTCCCCCAAATAGAACCCGAAGACACACTCATCATCTCGGTCTCATCGCACGGCTACGCCGCACAATCGGGGATCTTCTACATCCTTCCAAACGACATCGGCGAGAACACGACAGGGATAACGGACGAAGTCCTGCCGAAGCTTATCTCGAGCGACGAGCTCTCGCTTTGGATGAGAGACATTACGGCAAAAGAGATGCTGATGATAGTGGACGCATGTCACTCGGCGGCCTCCGTCCAGGGATCGGGCTTTAAGCCGGGGCCGATGGGAAGCCGCGGACTCGGGCAGCTTGCCTACGACAAGGGGATGAGGATAGTGGCGGCGACGCAGGCCGACGACGTCGCTCTCGAGGTCGGATCGTTAAAACAGGGCCTCCTCAGCTACGCACTCATCACGGACGGCATAGAGAAGAAACTCGCCAACACGGAAGAGCCTGAAAAGAACGAGCTCTTTATCAGGGAATGGCTCAACTACAGCGAGAAAAGAGTGCCTGAGCTTTACGACGCGATCAAGGACGGGACATTCAAGAACGTCGGATCACAATGCATCGGAGAAAGCTGCCCGAAGATAGAGATAAGACAACAAAGACCCGGCATCTTCGATTTCAGAAGGGATAAAAAGGATTCGTTGTTATTGAGCTTGCCGAATTGAACCTAAAAAACTCGCTTCTGAAACACAGTGTTTTCGTAATACGGGTTGTAGAGATCAGTTTTCGGCTTCGGACGAAAGGTTGTCGACACTATTTTTTAAGCGGATGTAGTTACAAAAGATTCGTTGCAACTCGGCTCGTCGACTCCCGAGCAGTATTTAGATATCTGAGAAACTCTTTAATTAGTACGGCCGATGACATCCGCTTGAGCTTGCTGTTCTCGGCCTCGAGCACTTTCAATCGACGAATGTCGCCCGCTTCCATTCCGCCGTAACTCGATTTCTACTTGAAATACGTCGATTGCGACACCGCGTGCCGGCGGCATACCTGGGTCGCCGGCGTACCCATTTCTGCTTCGTTCAAAATCCCGGTGATCTGATGCTCGGCAAATCTGCTTCTCTTCATTTTCGGTCGTCTCCTTCTTTCCTATTCTGACCAAAAACTGTACTTTTGTGAGGTGCAATCTTAATGGAGTCTTACCCTTGATCCGTGAAAAATCAAATTCCGGAATCTATGAAGAAAGGAAAATCTCAGTTATGAAGAAAACCGCGAAATGGAATCGATTAATCCACTTACTGATGGTCATCCTTGTCGTGAGCACCAACGTGTTCGCGCAAGAAGAAGATCCAACCCCCGAGGCTCCTGAGTCCCAGATGATAGCCGCTTTCAGTCATGAGAATTGCGAGATACAAATGGCGAATTCGGATCTATTCGCGAATGCACTTCAGGATAACCCGACAGCGACCGGGTATGCTCTCATACGTGGACGGCCATTGCAGTTCAGAACCTCAAAGAAAGAGATCGAATCATACTTCGACACCAAAGGCTTGGACAAACCGACAATTGTGAGAATAATTTCCGAAGCTGACCCGCCGAATGTTGAATATTGGCTTGTGCCTGTCGGCGCGGATATGTCATCTGTCGTCCCCGAAGGCGAAAAGGAAAGCGGCGAGACCCTTGAGCAGCAGCTGGCTTCCGTCAAAAAGCCTTTCATCTTTGAGACCCAGGGTTCGGGCTCCGTTTGCCCGGAAACGTACACCGATGTTTACGCCGACATGTTAAAGGCGGCTAAGTCGAGCCGGGGAAATATCGTGTTTTACCAACCGACCCGCCGCGCGTATCAAAACGCACGAAAGGAACTGCTGAAAGAACTCGTTGATCTTGGAATCGAGCGAAAACGATTGCGCACATTTTGGGTTAAAGGTTCGTTTCCTGGAGATGAAGGAACGGAGTTATGGTTTTTGCCCTAGCTGCCGATAAATTTTACCGGTTGCACACTTAAGAGGGGGTTGTAAGTTCGAGTCTTACCTGTGGAGCCAATTCTAAAAGCCCGGCCGGCTGGTCGGGCTATGTTGTTCTTGCCAGACTTATACTTTTCAGAATCGTCCCGTGTTGGAGTATGCCGACTATAACGGGCCCGGAATTTGGAATGCAAAAAAGTTCCCTAATGCCGCTTCCAGACAGCAAAATCGAGTACATTTAGCGTCCTATCCCTAGCGTGAGACCACTCACCAAATTTAAAACTCTATTGGTATAAATCATGAAGATACAAAAGATAGCCTTTTTAATGGTATTTACGTCCGTCTTACTTGCAACAAGCACGTTCGCGGATTCTCCAATAACATC
>Ga0224512_10004854_pt1 | contig 11234 bp, 11 predicted proteins | sample SF_May12_sed_USG_4_FD_169103 | JGI IMG/M metagenome (GOLD analysis project Ga0224512, IMG submission 169103) | Sediment microbial communities from San Francisco Bay, California, United States - SF_May12_sed_USGS_13 | ecosystem: Environmental > Aquatic > Marine > Sediment | place: USA...
AACAAAATCGCCAACTGCCAAATCAATAATGATATGCTCCAAATCTTTGTTCAATACATTATGTAATGCAAAGGAATTTCCAAACTTTACATCTGGATGTTTTTGTTTTAGTTTCTCATAAATTTCCGAAAAAAGCTCTTTGTATACGGGAATGTTTTGTTCATAATAGCGAAATTGTGATTCTGTCTCACCAGCAATAATTACTTTATCTATGATATGATATCTTGACAAAATTGCATTAAGAACATTTACAAGTCTTTCTTCTCCAATTGAGTTAATAGAGGGTTTTCCTATCCAATCAGGAAATGGGCCTAATGTTTCTCCGTTAATAACAGAAAAGAATAGTGTTACTTTGAGATTATTTTTTTCGTTTAGTCCCATGATAACATCAGATTGATTCCAATTGAATTCTCCTCTTTGAGGCTCAATAATATTCCAAAAGAGGTAGACATTGCTTCTACCTATTCCAGTAGAAGATGCATCTGAAAAGATTTCATTAATTTGTTGCAATGATACTGACTGGTTTGGTGAATTTATTACAAGGCCAATTTTTTCATTAGTTTTCTGAGTAAGTATTGATTCTGAGTTTGATAAAATCATTGTCGTAGTAACTATTCCGATAACTATTGCAATGCCTATACCCATACCAAGAATCTTCTTATTCACACAGACTCAAAAAGAGAAGAAAGTAAAAAAGTTATGATTTTCTCATCCAGATGTACAACCACTATATCCACATTCTATGCAAATACTGCATCCCTCTACAAAGACAAGATTGTTTTTACATGTTGGACATAGACGATCTTCAGAAACGTCTTCAATTTGATGTGGTTCTGATACTATTTCTTCGTCATGGACTTTTAATGCAAGTGCAGCATTAACTTGGGATTTGATATAGGGATTTTTTATGTTTGTTGTAACATATTCTGTAATGTATGGGCTTGGTGTTACATCAAATGTCTTTTCTGCATTTTCGCTAGTCATATGGAGTACTTGTTTGTGTCGTGAACCATCACGGTACACTGTAATTCCTTTTAGACCTAATTCATGAGCCAACAGATATGCAGATTTCACATCTTCTGCAGTGACATCATATGGCATGTTAATTGTTTTGGCAATTGCATTTCCAATCCAATCTTGCCACACAGATTGGGCCATAAGGTGATCCGCCCAATGAATATCCATTGCAGTAACAAAGACCTTTTGCATCCACTCTGGAATTTCAGGAATTCCTTTAAGAGAACCATAATTATCTGCAATCTTTGCTAGTATTTCATCACTGTAAAGATCATTTTCTTTAAGGACTTCTTCGATAATCTTGTTAGTATAAAAGAATCTTCCAACAGTGACTCTCTTTTCAAATACTAGAGCAAATGCAGGCTCCATTCCATTAGAACAGTCTGCAATCATAGACAAGGTACCTGTTGGAGCAACAGTTGTTGTCAGAACATTTCTAATTCCATGTTTTTTGATTTTTTCAATTAGTGCATCCCATTCGTATGAATGTAATTCTTTTGGCTTTTCATAATATCCGGCAACAGGAATTTTTCCTTCAGGATATTCTGTTTTTGAACAAAGTGGGAACTCACCACGAGATTTTGCAAGTGCAACACTTTCTTCCATAGAATAGTATGTCAATGCTTCAGATAATTTTGATTGGAGTTCATATCCTTCTTTAGAGTTGTACGGGATTCTTAGTTTGTATAAGAGATCTGCAACTCCCATCACACCCAATCCAATTCTTCTTGATTCTTTTGATGCTACATTGATTTCGGGTACTGGATAATTGTTTACATCAATGATATTATCTAAGAATCTAGTAGTCTTTCTGATTGTTTCTTCGTATCTTTGCCAGTCAAATTCGTATTCTCCATCGGCTTTTCGTTTTACAAGATTTACTAAATTGATAGAACCGAGATTACATGATTCATATGGATAGAGACTCTGTTCTCCACAAGGATTTGTTGCTCTTAGTGGAGCTTGTCTTGCTTTTGCAAATACATTGTATTTGTTAATTTGATCAAAGAAGATCAAACCTGGTTCTGCACTCTTCCATGCAGATAATGCAATCAGGTCAATTAATTGATGTGCATTAATTTCTCTAACGGGTTTTTTATCACGTGGACTTCTAAGGATATACTTACCGTCATCGGTGTTTACAAGTGCATGCCAAAAGTCTTCCCAGACTCCAACACTAACGTTAAAGTTCTCAAGAATTCCCGGTTCTGTCTTGTTTGTAATGAATTTTTCAACATCAGGATGCCATGCTTCAATAATACCCATATTGGCTCCTCTTCTCTTACCACCTTGTTTGACTACCTCTGTGACAGTATTGATTATGTTCATGAATGATACTGGTCCTGATGCTACACCTGATGTTGATGCTACAATATCACCTTCTTCGCGTAGATCAGAGTAGTTAATTCCAACTCCACCACCTGATTTGAAGATTAGTGCCGCATCGGATGTAGATTTCATGATTTCTTCCATTCCATCCTCCATTCCAAGCACAAAACATGCAGAAAGTTGGCCTAATCTTCCACCTGCATTCATCATTGTCGGTGAATTTGGCAAGAAATCTTGGGTACTCATCAGGTCAAAGTATTCGGTAATTTTATCTGCATAACTATCGAATTTCTTGGCTGCAATCATTGTCAAAAGGTCTTTGAAACTTACTTTCATCTGACCTTTGCTTGCAAGAGTGATGTAATGATTGATTAAGGATCTGAAATGCCACTTGTTTAGGAAGTATTCACCAATTTTGAATTTATAATCAAAATTGTCTAGTTTGTCCAGATATGCTTTTGCTTCATCGAGATTTTGTGTGATGTTTCCTGACTTGTCAAACACTTGAGCATCATAGAAGAGGTCACCTATGCTAACTAGAATTGCAACTCTTTCAAACATTTGAGTTGGGGTCTCAGTGATCTCATTCTTTCCATTTCTGAAAAGATATCTAGATGCTAATACTCTCAAGCAGTTTAGATCAAATTTCTTGGATACTGGATCCAAGTTCTTTGCATTCAGGACTTTCATTTTTTCGTCCCTTAGTTTTCTTCTTTCGTGTCTGTAGACGATATACGCTTTTGCAATATCGCTATTGCCACTATCAATCAAAGTTGATTCTACAATATCTTGAATATCCTCAACGCTAGGTGTTCTAGAGTTGGTGAATCCTTGTTCCACTAATTTATCAACAACTTTTCCTGCTAGTTGATCGGCCAGTCCACGATCGGCTTTAGATGTGGCTGCCAATGCTCTGTAAATGGCATTTGAAATTTTATCTTTATTGAAAGTCGTTATCGCACCACTGCGCTTACGAATTTCATTAATAGTATTTTCTATTTGCGAATTATCCAATTATAATCTCCTCGCAAAACGTATGATGATTATGGATATAACTTGTGTGCTCGAAAAATTTTGATCTTGTCGCCTTCATGAGTCAATATTCTTTATACCAGTACTATGAATTTCATAATGGCATAACTTTGTTAGTATGTGACTATAATTGGATATCTGAAATGGATCAAAATTTTTCTGAAAAGATCGGAATCAGTTTTTCATTTACGGATTTCAGACAATATAAGGCGACTTACACTTTGGACATTTGTCCTCAAATGGTTCATCTTTAAATCCACATTCGCCACATATTGCTACATCCTTTACGGGCTTGAATGAATTTGTTAGTTCTGATGCCTTTTCAATGACTTTTTTAATATTAGCAGGTTTAGCATTTTTGTCAATTTGCAATGTTACAAGCAGACCACCGTTTAGTAGTTTGGATAACTTGTTGCACTCAACAATAGGCTCACTTTTGTTCGTAAATTCGGCAATTTCAGATGCATTAATCACTATACCTTGTGAGTAAACATCCCCTTCCATAGAGTTCAGAGCAGAATTCTTGCCATACTTTTCACCATCAAGACTTGCAAATCGGGCAGAGCCTTCAGTTTCAGTCATGGATATAGCTACAGGATCTCCAATTTCTTTGCCCTTTTTGGCACCAACATCTATTGCAGTTTCAATTACTTTGTGAAGAATTTCTTTACCTTCTTTGTTATCTTGGAATCCAAGAATATTATATACGGCCTCTTTGAGACCTACAAGATTGACATTGAGGGATACGGAACTTCGTTGCATGTACTGAGTATTTTTTGCAAGAATTGGATTTAGTCCTCGTCTAGTAAGATCAGAAATAGTATTTTTTCTTAGTGCCATTGAAGCTAATGCTGGTTTCATTAATAGTGCAAGTCTTGCTCTAAAATATGTTTCATCCTTGTTAGACTCAAATGCAAGTCTTGGAAGATTTATTGAAACTGATTCTAATGTTATTGATAACGGACCAGAGCTCTTTGTTATAGGGTTTGTTACACCATAACTTGAGGTTGGTCCTTTTGCAAACATTACATTACCACCAATTGAGATAATCTCTGCTAGTGCTTCTGAAACATCGGAAACTTTTCCTTTATCATAATCAATGATTAATCCAATTTTTGGGATAGGTGTAATCTTTGTGTAATTTTTGTATGCATTAATAATTGCATTAATGATTTTTGGATCAGAATTTAATTGGATTCTAATTGAAACATGAGTGCTTATTTTGTTATATTTTGATGTAGTAGAGGCAGTAGCAAATGCATTTGCAAGTTTTTGCTCCAATTCCTCAAGATTTTTTGAATGTTTTATGAATAATTGAGGGACTCCATCAAGTACAATCTCATGTGATGCTTCTTTTGAAAGCAGAGAAATTATAACAGATAATGCAGACGTAATTTCATCAAGTGATTTTGAGGCTGGAATTCTTGATACGTCAAGATATTTTCCTCCAAGATTAATTCCGTCTTCAATTAGTTCTTTAACATTAACAAAAATTGTATCTGGTATCATTGACCAGATGCCTGGATTTGTAATATGCAAATCACCAGAAAGATGAGAGTCTGCAACATCTTTTGGTAAGATATTTGTAAGAAGATGTTCAGCAAAAACTCTTTGACCAGTATTGAAAAGCAGACCTTCGGTTCCATTATCTACATTATCTAGATTTGTCAGTATTTCTTGGATATCAAATACAGGCATGCCTAGGCGTGCCAATTTGTTACGATATTCCTCGTGACCGTGCTCTAAGAGTACAGAATTAACCATTTCTCTGATAAGGGAGCCTGTAAGATAGGTGGTTTGATATTTGTAAATTCTATTTTCCACTTCTTCAGTAATTTTTTGTGCCAATTCCAATGGAAGGCTTCCTTCTCTGACAAGTGATTGTATGATCTTATGAGAATTAAATTCCTCAATTGATTCATGTGACGTTCGAACGTACATCTTTCCACTTTCAATAATTGATCTTTCTTCGATCTGTCTTGCTAAGCTTAAAACAAGTTTCCCAAGATTTGTGATTGTATATCTTCTTTCAGATTTGTTAAGTGCAACAAGAGATTGTCTCAATAACTTTCTCAAATGATATGCAAATTTGCCACTTTCTTTTTTTGACTTGAATCCGGCTAGTGATTTTAATTCTGAATAAGTTAAAGGTCCCTTGGAATTTAGAATTCTTAAAATATCAATTCTGTTAGGACTTGCCATTACAGAAAAGATCATTCTAACACGTTTGGATGTTGATTGAAGAATTCCACTTCTCTTTGGTTCTGATATTTCTTCACTCAATTCCATGCTTCTGCTAAAAATTGGGGGTAAATAAGATTTGTGACTAGATCATATCATTGAAATTTTGATCAGTTTTAGATCAGAAAACAAAATTTTTGAAATTTTGTAATACATTTTATATTTTTAAAGATCAAAAAGAAAGTATTTAGATCAGTTTTCCAGTTCTGATCAAAATGTGCATCTAATATTTAGGATTAACAATGATTAGATAGGAAAGGTATTTAGATCAGTTTTCTTGGACGTCAAGAGAGAATTCTGTAGTAGATAGTTTTTGTCCACAAGATGGGCATTTTCCATTATAAGGATTCATTACATCTTTTAATGATTTTAGCATCTTCATGTTTGTGATCTTTTCTCCACATTTTCCACATGTTACTTCAACAGACATGAAGATTATTAATTGTGCAAAATAATTAAGAAGAGATTCTGAATTTTTTTAATAATTCAAACAAATTATTTTACTGTTTTTCCATTAGGATTCCGCATTCATCAAAACCGGTGATCTTTGCTCTAGTTCCAATGGGAAGGTCTGCAGGTGTTGAAATCCCGGCCATAAATCCTGAAATTCTAAGGTCAGAATTGTCTAGTTGTAATACGACAAAGGCATAAGGGGTGTATTTTTCAAAGCCTGCAGGAGGTACTGTAATTATAGTATAGGTGGCTACTGTGCCAGTTCCCTCCAAAATTGCATCCTCAAATCCCTTACTACCACATTTTTGACAAAAATAAACAGTTGAGAGATGTAAAAAACCGCATTTAGTACACTTGTGAGCAAGAACCTTACCTTCTTTTGCTTTTGCAATTAATTGCTCTTTAACAGACATTTTATACACTTTGGAATATGTGAACAGCACAACTTGCTCCAGTTGCACCAAAGTTATGAGTCAAACCAATCTTTGCATCTTTAACAGTTCGTGCACCAGCTTTGCCAGTTAATTGATCAAACACTTCTACTACTTGTCCTACACCTGTAGCTCCAATTGGATGTCCTTTTGATTTAAGGCCACCTGATGGATTAATTGAAATATCGGAATTTAGTTTTGTTCTGCCTTCACGAACAGCCTCAACACCCTTTCCTTTTTCAAAAAAGCCTAAATCTTCGGTGTCTACAACTTCTGCAATTGTAAAACAATCATGCACTTCAGCAAAGTCAATATCTTTTGGAGTAATTCCTGCCATTTTGTATGCAGCTTCAGCTGCAATCTTTGAACTTGGAATTGTTGTCATATGTTCACGGCCTTGTAAAGCAGCTGGTGAACCACCTCTACCTGAACCAATTACTTCGATATAATCTCCACCATTCTCTTTTGCAAATTTTTCTGAACAAAGTATTACAGAGCTCGCTCCATCTGAAAATGGACAGCAGTCATAAAGTTTTAGTGGACTTGCAACTACTGCTGAATTCATTACATCATCAATTGTAATTTTCTTTTGCAAGTGAGCTTTTGGATTAAGTAATCCATTATCATGATTCTTTACTGCAACTCTAGCAAAGTCTTCTTCTGTTGCATTAAATTCATTTAAGTAAGCTCTTGCCATCGATGCGAACAATCCTGGAAATGATGCGCCAGCTTGTCCTTCATAGAAAAAGTCTGAACAATACGCAAAGTATGTTGTTGTCCATTCTGTACCAGTATGAGTTACTTTTTCAACTCCAGTTACAACTAGGCAATCATAAAACCCTGCTGCGACATTTGCATAAGCTTCTCTAAATGATACTGAACCACTTCCACAAGCTGATTCAATTGATAATGAGGGTTTATCTGAAATTCCAAGGTTACTCATCAAAACGGGTCCAAGATGAACCTGTTTATCAGCCATTCCAAATACGTTTGAAATGTATGCTGCCTTAATTTCTTTGGGATCAATTCCGGCATTTTCAATTGCTGCAACGGATGCCTGAGTAGTAATATCTGCAATGCTATCGGCTAATTTCCCATATTTTGTGCTACCTGCACCAAGAACGCAAACCTTTTCCATAAATATGGCTGACCCCATTCCCTATAAAAATCGTTTTAGTAAATTCATAATAGGAAATGTCACAAAAGAAAACTCTGCTTCAAACAGTCCAAATTAAAAAAAAATCAAACAGGCATGTTGTAAAAACTACAAAAACAAAGGTCAGTATTTTTAAAAAAGAGATCATGCAATATTTGGATTCTAATGGATTTCTTTCTTGGTCATCAAAAGAAAAAAAATATATGATTTTGGGAACAAATTCGCCAAAAAAGGGGCTTGTTAAATGTCCTGAATGTAAGTTGGGTGAATTGATGGTTATTCGTTCTAGAACAACTAGAAAACGCTTCATGGGATGCTCCAACTTTTATGGAGGATGTAAGGCATCTTCACCACTTTTACAAAAAGCAAGACTTCGGGCAACAAAGAAAGCTTGCAATGTTTGTTACTGGCCCATGGTAATTTTTAGATATTCCAAGAATCAAAAGTGGACAAATCAGTGTTCAAACTTTAATTGCGATAGCAGAAAGCCTATAACTTCAAAGTAGGATAGATATCTGCTCTTCTGTTTTTTAGTAATGGTAATTCCTTGCGGATTTGTTTTATTTTTTTTGATTCAATGTTTACATAACCAATTCCTTGTTTCTTTTTCATGTCTATCAAAATCTTGCCAAATGGATCAACTACCAAACTTCTACCACAATAAATATTTCCAACTTGATCAGGAGCAATTACATAGCAACCATTTTCGATTGCACGTGTTTTGTTTATTGTAATCCAATGTTCTTCTTTCATATTTCCTTTTACCCATGCTGATGGTGCAACTAAAACTTCAGAGCCAGATATTGCAAGGGTTCTTGCCATCTCAGGGAATCTCAAGTCATAACAAATCATCAAACCTATTTTCCCAATCGATGTATCTACTGGCTTTGCAATTTTTGAACCTGATTGCATCTTGTCTGATTCTCTGAATCCTAATGCATCATATAGATGAATTTTTCTATAATTTGAGATTACTTTTCCTGTTTTATCCATTACAAATGAAGTGTCATAGACACGATCTTTCTTCTTACTTTTTTCATAAAATGAACCTACTACTTGAATATGATTTTCCTTTGCAGCGTTTGCAATAATACTTACAAAATTTCCAGTAATAGTTTCAGCTGAATCTGCAAGTTGCTTTGATGTTTGTGATGAATTTGTGTAAAACATCATAAATTCAGGAAATGCAACTAGTGTAGCTTTATTTGCTGCTGCTTTTCTAATGTAATCTAAAATTTTTTTTAGATTTTTTTCTTTGTTGGTTGATGCTTTGAATTGTACAATTGCAGCTTTCATAAATTTTCTAATTTTAAATAAGAATAAAAATATACACAAACAATTTTGGTACATACACCAAATGTACCACTTTGTTATTATGTAATGTATTGACAATTCAATTATCGACCATTGTGTGTATGTCTATTCCTGTGGCTGGAGGGAAAATTAGTCTTTTTATTTTTTAAAAAATACTTAAAGTTGGTTTCCTGCCAAAAACCAGTTTTCTTTTGGATGATCTTCAAAAACAACTATTACATGATTTTCTTTTGTTTTTAGAATGTCTACAGCAGCTTTTGTTATTGCTTTTGCGTACTCATTTTTTTGTTCTTGAGTTCTTCCAGGATACATTGATACTGTGATCAAAGGCATAGGATATTTGCAAGTTTGTTTGATTTATTCTTTAAAGACTAGTAATTAGGGTCTGTAACCATATCTTGTGCCATAAGTAAATTCTGAGCTGTGTGTCTTTTTGTAAAGATAACCTGTTGCAAGTCCAACTACAAAACCTCCAATATGAGCAAGATAAGCTACACCTCCACCTGCTACACCAAAACCTCCTATGAAAAATGGAAGTAAGTTTTGAAAAACTAACCAAAATGGCAAGAACCACTTTGCTTGTATATGCATCATCCTCCAAAAGAAACCCATCATAAGAAAAGTTTGAATTCTAGCTTTTGGGAAAATTACAAGATATGCGCCTAATATTCCAGAGATTGCACCTGATGCACCAACTGCAGGAATTACACTGTTTATGTCACCATAAATATGGATTAGTCCAGCAACAACTCCCCACATGAGATAAATTCCAAGATATTTTACCTTACCAAATTTTTGCTCAATGTTATCACCAAAGATCCACAAGAACAACATGTTTCCTCCAAGATGCATAACACCACCATGCAAGAAAATAGAACTTAGTAGAGAGACATAGGGCATGTCAGGACATGAAACTCGAAGGGGGCCTGCACCAAAATCGACATTCAGTACAGTACCTCCTCCAATGCAATTTGGAACAGCACCCCAATTATAAAATAAATTAAATGCACTTTGATTTGTAAAATCTAAAAATTGTCCAGTAGATGCAACTTCGATAAAAAATACAATTACATTAATTATGATTAATGCATAAGTTACCGTTGGTTTGAATCCTGGAGGATGTGGATTTTCATCTCTTAATGGAAGCATTAGATGTTTATCTTGATTAAAATTTGTATAATAAGATTATTCCAAAGAATATTTTCTTAAGAAAAAAGAAAAAGATGTTATTAATTATGTGGTTCGTGTTCGTTGTATTCTACTTCTAATAGATCTAGTTTATCAAGGACATAACAAATTTTTTCGCCTTTATCTGTTGGTTCTAGATTTCCTCGAAGTAAGTCACTGTCTGCTTTTCTATCACCATTTTGATCTAGCTCTTCTGAAAGACCATGTACATTAACATAGATATTTCCTTTACATAATTCTCCAAGCATTGATGATAAAGTTACACTATCAGGTCCATCCCGACCAGGTTGTCCTAAATCATTTGCATCTCCATCATCCCATAAGCCTTTAACTACACCTTTGTTTGGTTTTATTGCTATATCGCCATCATCCTGAGATGGTCCTTTGTATGCATTAAGAATATGATTCAAGCTACTCCAGATTCTTGATTATGTAGATGTATTTTTGTAATATCGTCATTTTCAGATGGTATTTTAGCCCAACCTGGATTTAGATCCATATCAGATTTAATCCAGTATTTTAGCTTCAATTCACCACCATCAAAGACTAACCAAGCCTTTGCTTTACCTGAGAAATCATTTTCTACAAATGGTACTGTAGCAGTATAAGTCAAATCTGTACTAAAGTGGGGTACATGTAAAAAAATATGAGGAATATGAAAACCATGTAAAAGATGAGGTAAAATTACAGGAATTACTAAAATTGCTAATACCTACAATCGCTAAAGAGAATAATGCAGATTTTCTTTCAATTATCGTTTGAGGCCTAAACAATTCAATCAAAATTATGCTTTTAGAGATTTAAAGAGACTGGTTCATACTTTGAATTAGATAGATCAGACACGCAATATTCCTTTTTGTATCAAGTATTGCAAGCCTTGGACAAAGGTTCCATCATCAATTGACCCTTCTGCCCACCAGCCTGCGTTGTTTTTAATCCAAGAAGGGATTTCTTTTGTATCTGAATCAGATTGATTGGTTTTTGGAATTACAATAATACTATTTTTTATAAGATATTCTATTCCTTGAATGAATGTATTATCATCAATTTGCTCTGCTGCCCACCATTCAGCA
>Ga0224512_10004855_pt1 | contig 11230 bp, 11 predicted proteins | sample SF_May12_sed_USG_4_FD_169103 | JGI IMG/M metagenome (GOLD analysis project Ga0224512, IMG submission 169103) | Sediment microbial communities from San Francisco Bay, California, United States - SF_May12_sed_USGS_13 | ecosystem: Environmental > Aquatic > Marine > Sediment | place: USA...
GGCAGGTGCGTGTAAATATAACGCACGCCTTTGCCCAAGGCGTCGCGCACGGCTTCCGCGGTCGCCGGCATGCCGGGGGTACGCCCCGCGGCCCGTATCTTGCGCAGGCTCTGCTCGATCGCCTGCGCCGCCGCCGGCGCCTCGGGGTTGCGCGGATGGCCCATCGACTGGGACAGATCGGATGGCCCGATGAAGAACACGTCGATGCCCTCCACCTGCAGCAGCGCATCGAGGTTGTCGATCGCCGCCTGCTCCTCGAGCTGGATCGCGATCAGCGTCGCCTCGTTCGCGGCCTTGACGTAGTCGGCCAGCGTGCCATGCGCGTCGTAACGTGCGGCGCGGGTTCCGGCGGCCAGCCCGCGGCGGCCGACAGGATGGAATTTGACCGCTTCGATGACTTCCTGCGCCTCGGCCGCCGTATTGACGTGCGGCACCTGCACGCCCATCACGCCCCGGTCGAGCACCTGCAGGATGTGCTCGGCGCTGCGCGTCGCCGGGCGGGCAATAGCAGTGATGCCGCAGGCCTCGGCCGCCATCGCCATCAGCTCGACGCTCTCCAGGGTCAACGTGCCGTGCTCGCAATCGAGCAGCACCCAGTCGAAGCCGGCGGCGCCGATGATCTCGACGATCTGCGGCGACGGGATCATGACGGAAACGCCGAACACCGGCTCGCCCGCGCGCAGCTTTTCCTTCATGGGATTGCGCATCACGGCCTCAATTCTTCATTGAAATACTGCAGGCGCCGCTCGTGTGCGGTGGCGTGGCTGCGCACCCAGTTGCTTGCGGTCTTTTCGAACGGGTGAGTCGCCATCGGATCGGTCACCTCGCGCCAGAAACGCGACGCGCATTCAGTCGACGATCGCGTCGTTGCGACTGTGGTCCACTGCCCTACTCGCGCACGCGCGAGAGCTTCTTCACGTCCGGCAGCCGCCTGAGGGCCCGCATGACGCGCGCCAGGTGCTGGCGGCCCTGCACCTCGACCACGAGCAGCATGGTGGTGTACACCGCCCGGTCTTCCTCCATGGTGATGGAGTCGATGTTCGACCCCGACTCGGCGATCTCGGAGGCGACCTTGGCGAGCACGCCGCGCTGGTTGGCGACCATGACGTTGATCGCCGTCTGGTAGAGCCGCGAGGGCGAGGGCGCCCATTCGACGTCGATCCACTGCTCGGGCTCGTTCCGGCGCGAGCGCTCGATCGCCGTGCAATCGGCGCTGTGCACCACCAGCCCCTGGCCCTTCTTCATCGAGCCGACGATGCCGTCCCCGGGGATCGGGCGGCAGCACGTGGCGAGCTGCACGGCCATGCCTTCGGTGCCGCGGATGACGATGCTCGCGGCCTTCGTCACGAGCTTGGGCTCGGCGTCCGCACGCATCACCAGGCGGCGCGCCACCACCGCCGGCAACTGCTTGCCGAGGCCGATGTCCGCGAGCAGTTCGCGCTTCGTGCGGCCGACGGTTTCGCGGATGACGCGTTCCCAGTTGACGTCGTCGATGTCGCCGAGCGCCACGCCGTAGCCGCGCAGCGCATGCTCGAGCAGCCGCTCGCCGAGCGCCGCCGACTCGTCGTACTGCATGGTCTTGAGGAAGTGGCGGATGTTGGCGCGCGCCTTTCCGGTGCGCACGTACTGCAGCCAGGCCGGATTCGGTTTGGCGTGGCTCGCGGTGATGATCTCCACGCGGTCGCCGTTGCGCAGCTCCGTGCGCAACGGCACCAGTTCGCCGTTGACCTTGGCGGCGACGCAGCGGTTGCCGATGTCGGTGTGCACCTGGTAGGCGAAGTCCACCGCCGTCGCCCCGCGCGGCAGGGAAAGGATTTTGCCCGCCGGCGTGAATACGTACACCTCGTCGGGGAACAGGTCGACCTTGACGTGCTCGAGGAACTCGTGCGGGTCGCCCGACTGGTTCTGGATCTCGAGCAGCGACTGCAGCCACTGGTGGGTGTTCTTCTGCAGGTCCGAAAGCGACACCGTGTCGTCCTTGTACATCCAGTGCGACGCGACCCCCGCTTCGGCGAGGTGATGCATCAGCTCGGTGCGGATCTGCACTTCCATCGGCACGCCGTAGGGGCCGATGAGCGCCGTGTGCAGCGACTGGTAGCCGTTCGCTTTGGGGATGGCGATGTAGTCCTTGAACTTGCCGGGCACCGGCTTGTACAGCGCGTGCAGCGTGCCGAGCGCGAGATAGCAGGTGGCCACGTCCTTCACCACCACGCGCAGCCCGTAGATGTCGTGCACCTCGGAGAAGGACAGGTGTTTCTCGACCATCTTGCGGTAGATGGAGTAGATGTGCTTCTCGCGCCCGCTCACGACGGCGGCGATGCCCGTTTCGCCAAGCTTCGCCTTCACCGCCGCCTCGACCTTGCCCACGACTTCCCGGCGGTTGCCGCGCGCCGACTTGGTCGCTTTGAGCAGCGTGCGGTAGCGCAAGGGATACAGGTGCGCGAAGGCGAGCTCCTGCAGCTCGTGGCGCAGCGTGTTGAGGCCGAGGCGATTGGCGATCGGCGCGTAGATCTCCATGGTCTCGAGCGCCACGCGCCGGCGCTTGGCCGGCGGCACCGCGTCGAGCGTGCGCATGTTGTGCAGCCGGTCGGCGAGCTTGATGAGGATGACGCGCACGTCGCGCGCCATCGCGAGCAGCATCTTGCGGAAGTTCTCGGCCTGCGCGTCCTCGGCGGACTGGAACTCGATCTTGTCGAGCTTCGACAGGCCGTCCACCAGCTCTGCCACCGGCTTGCCGAAGGTTTCCGAGATCTCCGCCTTGGTGACGGAAGTGTCTTCCATCACGTCGTGCAGCAGCGCCGCCATCAGCGCCTGGCCGTCGAGGTGCCAGCCGGCGAGGATTTCGGCGACCGCGAGCGGATGCGAGATGTAGGGATCGCCCGACTGGCGCTTCTGCCCCGAGTGCGCCGCCTTCGAGAAGCGGTAGGCGTCCGCCAGGCGCGCGATGTCCGCCTTCTTCAGGTAACCGAAGCGGCTCGCGTCGAGGCTTTGTACGGCGGCCATGCGGGGAGATTACCCCATGGCCCGCCCCCTTCGGGGGCTCGTCGCGAGGCTCAGGGAGCCGGGGGCGTGGGGATGGTGGGGTTGCGCTTCAGGACTTCGGTGCCGATCTTGCCGGAGGCGATCTCGCGCAGGGCGATCACGGTCGGCTTGTCGCGGTTGGGCTCGACCAGCGGCGAGGCGCCGGCGCTGAGCTGGCGCGCGCGGTAGGTGGCGGCGAGCGTCAACTGGAAGCGGTTGGGGATTCTGTGCAGGCAGTCGTCTACGGTGATGCGGGCCATGGTCAGGTTTCCGGTTTGAAGACTTCGGGATGCCGCGCCAGCTGCCGGGCAACGGCCAGGCGTTCTGCACGCACGACCGCCCGCAGGTCTTGCAGGGCGTCGTCGAAGTGATTGTTAATTATAGCGTATTTGAACTCCACGGCGTGGCTCATTTCTTCCATGGCGTTCGTCAGCCGCCGCCGGATGACGTCATCCGTGTCCTGGGCGCGCGCGCGCAGCCGCCGCGCGAGCTCGGCCATCGACGGCGGCAGGATGAAGATGCCGATGGCATCCGGGTGCAGGCGCCGCACCTGCTCGGCGCCCTGCCAGTCGATCTCCAGCACGAGGTCGAGCCCCTTGGCGCGGGTCCTCTCGATCACTTTCTGCGACGTGCCATAGCGGTGGCCGTGCACCTCCGCGCTTTCCAGGAACTCGCCGCGCTCGAGCATCGCCGAGAAGGTGGGCAGATCGACGAAGTGGTATTCGCGCCCGTCCTGCTCCCCGGGGCGCGGCGCGCGCGTGGTGTAGGACACCGACAGCGCAACGCCGCGGTCCGCCGCCAGCAGTCCGTTGATGAGCGAGGACTTGCCGGCGCCCGAGGGCGCCGTGATGATGTAAAGCAGGCCCGTCATTCGATGTTCTGCACCTGTTCGCGCACCTGCTCGATGAGCAGCTTCAATTCCAGCGCGCAATCGGCGATCTCGCGCGTCGCCGCCTTCGAGGCGAGGGTGTTGGCCTCGCGGTTGAGCTCCTGCGCGAGAAAGTCGAGCCGCTTGCCGGCCGCGCCGCCCGCCGCGAGCACGCGCTCCACCTCGCCGATGTGCGTGTCGAGGCGCTGCAGCTCCTCCTCCACGTCGGTCTTGACGGCGAACACGGCGAGCTCGGCGCGCAGGCGCTCGTCGTCGGCGGCGCCGAGCGCCTCGCGCAGGCGCTCGGCCAGACGCGCCTGGTAGGCGGCGTTCGCTTCCGGCACCAGCGGCGCCACCTGCGCGAGGCGCTTGCGCATCTCGGCGGCGCGCTCGGCGAGGATCGCGGCGAGCTTCGCGCCCTCCCTGGCGCGGGCGGCGCACAGCTCGTCCACGGCGCGCGCCGCCAGCACGCCGACGCGCGTGCGCAGCTCGTCGCCGTCGAGCGCGCTCTCGCGGATCACGCCGGGCCAGCGCAGCACGTCGCTCGCCGACAGCGGCGCGGCGTCGGCAAAGGCGCGCCGCGCCGCGGCTTCCAACTGGCGCAGCGCATCGAGCGCCGCCGGATCGAGCCCCTGCGCGGTGCTCGCGCCCGCCGCAAAGGCCAGGCGGCAGTCGACCTTGCCGCGCGAGACGCGCGCCGCGATTGCCTCGCGCAGCAGCGGCTCGAGCGCGCGCAGCTCGTCGGGGACACGGAACTGCAGGTCGAGGAAGCGCGCGTTCACCGAGCGCAGCTCCAGACTGAGCGCGCCGCGCGGATGCTCGGCCGAGGCGAGCGCGTAACCGGTCATGCTGTGGATCAAGGGGACAGTACGCGCGAAGGCGTGCGAATCGAAGCAGGTATCATAGGGGAGATGCCGGCCCAAGCCAACCAGCCGCTGCCGGAGGGCCGGCAGCTGCTCAACTACCGCATCCTGCGCGTGCTGGCCCATGGCGGCTTTTCGTTCGTCTACCTCGCGCACGACGAGAACGAGACGCCGGTGGCGATCAAGGAATACCTGCCGGCGACGCTGGCGTTGCGCACCGGGGAGGGCGCGGTGCCGGTGGTGCCCGAGGCGCACGCGGCGGCGTTCCGCTACGGCTTGAAGTGCTTCTTCGAGGAAGGCCGCGCCCTGGCGACGCTGGCCCATCCCAACGTCGTCCGCGTGCTGAATTTCTTCCGCGCCAATGAAACCGTGTACCTGGTGATGCGCTACGAGCGCGGGCGCACGCTGCAGGAGCACATCCACGCGCGCCGCGGCGTGCTGAAGGAGTCCTGGATCCGCGAGACCTTCTCCAGCCTGCTGAACGGCCTGCGCGAAGTGCATTCCAACAAGCTGCTGCACCTGGACATCAAGCCCGGCAACGTCTACCTGCGCGGCGATGGCACGCCGCTGCTCATCGACTTTGGCGCCGCGCGGCAGATGCTCGCCGGCGAGGCGCCCGCGCTGGCGCCCATGTACACGCCGGGCTTCGCCTCGCCGGAGCACCACGCCGACCGTACCAGGCTCGGACCGTGGAGCGACATTTACTCGATCGGCGCGACGCTGTACGCCTGCCTGCAGGCGGAGGCGCCGCCGCCGGCCGAGGAGCGCATGGAGAAGGACCGTTTCGTCACCGCGCGCCGCGCCGCCGCCGGCCGGTTCACGCCCGAGCTTCTCGACACCGTGGACTGGTGCCTGCGCCTGAACCACCTCGAGCGCCCGCAGAGCGTGTTCGCGCTGCAAAAGGCGCTGAGCGGCGAGAAGCCGCCCGAGTTCCGCGGCGCATCGCCGATTCTCGAGCAGCTGAAGGGCGCGCTCGCGCGCTTCGCCCGGCGATGAAGTTCACCCTGCACCAGGAAACGCATGTCGGCAAGCGCCCGTCCAACCAGGACCGGCTCGGCCACTGGCGCACGCCCGAGTCGGTGCTGCTGGTGGTGGCCGACGGCATGGGCGGACATGCGCACGGCGAGGTGGCGGCCGAGCTCACCATGCGTCACATCGCCGCGGCCTTCAAGCGCGACGCCCAGCCGCGGCTCGCGAACCCGGATTTGTTCCTGTTCCGCGCCGTGGGCCGCTCGCACGGCATGCTGCTGCGCGAGGCGCAGGCGCTGCGCCTTGACGACTCGCCGCGCACCACGGTTGTCGCCTGCGTGGTGCAGGAAGGCCGCGCCTACTGGTCGCACGTCGGCGACTCGCGCCTGTACCTGGTTCGCCAAGGCGAAGTGCTGGTGCGCACGCGCGACCATACGCTTGTGCAGCAGATGGTCGACGAGGGCAAGCTGCGCGACGAGGATGCCGGCAGGCATCCGGCGCACAATCGCCTGCTGCAATGCCTGGGCGGGGCGCAAACGCCGCGTATCTTGCCGACGGCGCACGCGCGCCTGGAGCGCGACGACATCGTGCTGCTGTGCTCGGACGGCTTCTGGGGTCCCTTGAGCGAGCGCGAGATCCTTTCCGGCCTGCAAGGCAGCGGCCTCGCCGAAGCGATCGCGCGGCTCGCCGCGCTGGCGCAGGAGCGTGCCGGCGCCGAATGCGACAACGTCTCGGCGCTCGCGCTGGCGTGGGGCGAGGATGCGGCGCCGTACAGGGACGGACCGCGCACGGTGCCGCTCGCCGAGATGTCCACCGAAATTCAGGATTTCGGCGCCACCGATCCGGATTTTCTGCGCATGACGGACGACGACATCGAGCGCGCCATCGCCGAAATCAAGACAGCGCTCAAGCGCCGCGATTCGTAAGGTGGGCCGATGGCCCACCCTACAATGGATGCATGAAGCGAATCGTGCTCGCCTCGAATAACCCCGGCAAGCTGCGGGAAATGTCGGCCCTGCTGCAGCCCCTGGGCGTGGAGGTGCTGGCGCAGAGTGCGCTCGCCATCGCCGAAGCCGAGGAACCGCACGACAGTTTCCTCGAGAACGCGCTCGCCAAGGCGCGGCACGCGAGCCGCGCGAGCGGCCTGCCGGCGCTGGCCGACGACTCCGGGCTGTGCGTGGACGCGCTGGGCGGCGCGCCGGGGGTGCACTCGGCGTACTTTGCCGGCCGCGAAGGCAGCCGCGAGGAGCGCGATGCGCGCAACAACGCCAAGCTCCTCGCCAGCCTGGGCGACGAGCGCAAGGCGCACTACCGCTGCGTCATGGCCCTGGTCAGAAGCGCGGACGACCCGGAGCCGCTCGTCGCCGAGGGCGCATGGCACGGAGAAATCGCGCGCGCCCCGCGCGGCGCCAACGGCTTCGGCTACGACCCATTGTTCCTGGTAGCGGAGTGTGGCCTTACCGCCGCCGAGTTGCCGGAAGCGGAGAAGAACCGCATCAGCCACCGCGGCCAGGCGGCGGCGCGCCTGCTCGCAGCCCTCAGGTGAACAGGGCGCTGGCAAGCAGGAGGAGCAACAGGATGAGCGCGGCGCCTATGCCTGCGACCGCGATCTGGTCGCCCGAAAAACGCGCCAGAAAGCTCGGTCCCCGCTTTCTTGCATCGTTCATGGCTTCTCCCTCCTTGTGCTGATCGGTGCTCGTGTGGCATCTGCGGACACGCTGTCGAGCAGCGCCAGCAGCCCTTGCAACATCTCGATCGGCGACGGCGGGCAGCCCGGAATGTGCAGGTCGACCGGCACCACGGCCGAGACGCCAGCGAGGCACGCGTCGCTGCCGGCGAAGATGCCGCCATTGCGGGCACAGTCGCCCACCGCGACCACCCATTTCGGGTCGGGCGTCGCCCGGTAGGTGCGGTCGAGCGCCTCCCGCATGTTCCGCGTCACCGGGCCGGTCACCAGCAGCACGTCCGCGTGGCGCGGCGACGCTACGAAGCGCAGGCCAAAACGCTCCAGATCGTAGAGCACGTTGGCGAGCGCGTGGATCTCGAGCTCGCAGCCGTTGCAGGAGCCCGCGTCGACCTCGCGAATGGCAAGCGTGCGCCCGAGGCGCCGGCGCGCCCTCTGATTCACGTGTGACGCGAGCTCGGCGATCGCGGCATCGTCGGGCGCGGGCGCAGCCTCGGTGAGCGGCCCCTGCACGAGGTTTTTCAGCAGCAGTCTACGCATGTCCGCGCACCTTAAAGATCGTGGCCCGAATACGAGCAGTTGAAGGACTTGTTGCACAGGGGGAAGTCGGCGACGATGTTGCCCTCGATGGCGGCCTCGAGCAGCGGCCACTGAAACCACGAAGGGTCCCTGAGGTGGCAGCGCGCGACGGCGCCGTCGGCGCCGATCCGCACCCAGGCAAGGATGTCGCCGCGGAATCCCTCGACCAGCGCGATGCCCTCGCGCGCGCCGGCCGCAGACGGCGCCGCGAGCGGCGCGTGAATCGGACCTGGCGCAATTTGCGGCAGGATCGATTCGATCAGCGCGAGACTCTGCTCCACCTCGCGGATGCGTATCCAGACGCGCGCGTTCACGTCGCCCGCTTGCACCACGGGGATTTCGAACGGCAGCCTGTCGTAGGGCGCATAACCCGGCGTGCGCCGCGCATCGAAGTGCCGCCCCGAGGCGCGTCCGACGAAACCGCCGGCGGCGAACTGCTGCGCGAGCGCCGAAGACAGGATTCCCGTGCCGACCGTGCGGTCCTTCAGCGAGGCCGTGTTGTCGTACACCTCGACCAGATCGGGAAATTGTTTGCGGATGAACCCCACCAGCGCGGACAACATCTGCTCGCCGTCGGCGGGCAGGTCGCTCAGCACGCCACCGGGGATGACCCGGTCCATCATCAGCCGGTGGCCGAAACAGGCCTGCGCAGCGCGCAGGACCTGCTCGCGCAGCCACCCGCATTGTGCGTGCATCACGGAGAGCGCGGCGTCGTTGCACACGGCACCGATGTCGCCCAGGTGATTGGCGAGCCGCTCGAGTTCCGCCATCACGGCGCGCAGCCAGACCGCGCGCGGCGGCGGCTGCACGGCGAGTGCCGCTTCGACCGCGTGCGCGTATGCCAGGGCAAAGGCAACCGTGCTGTCGCCGGACACGCGCCCGGCGAGCGCCGCGACGCGCTCGATGGAAGCGCCGGCCATGAGCGATTCGACCCCCTTGTGCGCGTAGCCCAGGCGCTGCTCCAGGCGCACTACGGTCTCGCCGCTCGCGGTGAAGCGGAAGTGGCCGGGCTCGATGATTCCGGCATGCACCGGGCCGACCGGGATTTGGTGCAGGCTCTCGCCTTCGGCGGGCAGGAATGGGTAGGCACCGCCGTGGCGCAGCCACGGCCGCGCGTCCCCGAGCCCCTCCGGCTCAAGGCCGTAGAGGTCGCGCGCCGCCCGCTCCAGACGCATGGCGGGCGGATGCACCCGTCCGACCGACGGATAGCGGTTGTCCGCGCAGGGCAGGCTGAGCATCGAGCACTCGCGCGACGCGCTCTGCAAGACCGCCATATGGACGCACCCCGGCTCTCCCCAGAGTCCGAGCAGGCACTGCTCGCCTGCGTGCAGACGCGCCGCGGCCGCCTGCCAGGCTTCGCGACCGACGCTGGAATGCGGCCAGTTCATCTCAGTTCAGCAGTGATGCGATGTGCTGGAACCACGCGACCAGCGCCGGCGGCAGCCAGATGCCCGCGACCAGGACGAGCGCAAAGTGCGCGAATACCGGCACGAACGACGCCCGCGATGGCTGGCTGCTGCCGTACGGCTCGCCGAACGCGAGCCCGTTCAGGCGCAGCAGCAGCGCCCCGAGCGCCAGCAGAATGCCCAGGCCGAGCGCGACCGCGAGCACCGGCTCGCGCGCGAACGTGGAGGTCACGATCAGGAACTCGGTCATGAAGATTCCCATGGGTGGCAGCCCGACGATGGCGACGACCCCGAAAGTGAGACCCCAGCCGAGCGCCGGATGGGACACGGTGAGCCCGCGAATCTCCGACATCTGCTGCGTGCCCTTCACCTGCGCGATGTGCCCCACGCAAAAGAAGATCGCCGACTTGGTGAGGCTGTGCAGGGTCATGTGCAGCAGGCCGGCGAAATTCGCCAGCGGCCCGCCCATGCCGAACGCGAACGTGATGATGCCCATGTGCTCGATCGACGAATAGGCGAACATGCGCTTGATGTCGTGGCGCCGGTACAGCATGAACGACGCGAACAGCACCGAGAGCAGCCCCAGCGACACCATCAGCGGCCCGGGCGCCAATGCCGCCGGATTCGCCGACATGATCGTCTTGAAGCGCAGCACCGCGAACAGGGCCACGTTGAGCAGCAGCCCGGAGAGCACTGCCGAGATCGGCGTCGGGCCTTCCGCATGCGCGTCCGGCAGCCAGGCGTGCAGCGGCACCAGCCCCACTTTCGTTCCGTAGCCAAGCAGGAGGAACACGAACGCGAGATTGAGGAGCGCCGGATCGAAAGCCGAGGCCTTGTCCACGAGCACGTTCCAGGCCATCGCATCCAGCCCCTCGCCGACGACCGCGTGTGCCGCGAGATACACCAGAATGGTGCCGAACAGCGCCAGCGCGATGCCTACGCTGCCGAGGAGAAAGTACTTCCAGGCCGCCTCGAGCGCCGCCGGCGTGCGGTAGATCCCGACCATCAGCACCGTCGTGAGCGTGGCCAGCTCGACTGCGACCCACATCAGGCCGATGTTGTTCGACAGCAGCGCCAGGTTCATGGCGAACATGAGCGCCTGATACATCGCATGGTAGAAACGCAGGTAGGCGGGGGTCAGCCGGCCGGTCTCCAGCTCGTGCGCGATGTAGCTGCCGCTGAACACGCTCGTCGTGAAGCCGACAAACGTGCTGAGCACGATGAACACGACGTTCAGGTCGTCGACGATGAGGTAGCGCCCGGCAGACGGGCGTTCTACGAAGAGCACGGCCGCCGACACGAAGGTCAGGAACGTCGCCAATGCATTGAGCCGCGCCGCCGTCCGGTCATCGGGCAACAGCGCCAGCACGGCTGCGCTGGCCACGGGAATGATCAGCACGGCGCCCAGGAACAATGAGCCGGGTTCCGTCATGGCTGCCCGCCGCGGTGCTCGTGCAGGGCGTGAATGTCGATCGTGTCGAAGCGCTCGCGAATGCGGAACAGGAAGACGCCGATCACGATCAGGGCGATCAGGATCGAGAATGCGACGCTGATCTCCACCACCAGCGGCATCCCCTTGGCGCCGGTGGCGGCGAGTATCAGCCCGTTCTCGATCGACATGAAGCCGATGACCTGGCTCACCGCATTGCGCCGCGAGATCATCATGAGCAGGCCGAGCAGGACGACCGACAGGGCGAATGCCAGGTCTTCCCGCGCCAGGGTCCCCGCCTCGGCCGTGATCGGCAGCATGACCATGATGGACAGCGCCACCAGTCCGATCCCGGCGAGCATGGTCAGCCCGATGCCGACCACCGGCTCGATGGTCTTGTGGATCCCCAGC
>Ga0224512_10004856_pt1 | contig 11229 bp, 6 predicted proteins | sample SF_May12_sed_USG_4_FD_169103 | JGI IMG/M metagenome (GOLD analysis project Ga0224512, IMG submission 169103) | Sediment microbial communities from San Francisco Bay, California, United States - SF_May12_sed_USGS_13 | ecosystem: Environmental > Aquatic > Marine > Sediment | place: USA: California...
CTGCTGGTCGACGAGTTCCAGGACACCGATCCCCTGCAGAGCGAGATCGTGCGGCTCCTGGCGCTGGCGGGACCCGAGCGCGAGCGCCCCGGCCTCTTCTTGGTCGGCGACCCGAAGCAGTCGATCTTCGGCTGGCGGGACGCCGACCTCGCCGCCTACGAAGGGTTCCTCGAGGCGGCCCTCGAGCGCGGCGGCGAGCGCTTCCAGCTGGTGCGCAACTTTCGTTCCGACCCCCCGATCCTCGCCGAGGTCGGGGCGATCGTCGCCCCGGTGATGCGCGCGGAGCCGAGCCTGCAGCCGCCGTTCGTCGGGCTCGAGCCCGACCGCAGCGGCGCCCTCGACATCGCCTCCCGGCGGCCGGTCGAGTACTGGGTGTCCTGGGAGGCGGCGGGCGCCGGCGGCGGCCCGGCGACGCGCCCCGAGGAGGCCGCGGCGCTCGAGGCGCGGGCCATCGCCGAGGACGCCCGGGCGCTCCACGACGAGGCCGGCGTGGGGTGGAGCGACATCGCGCTGCTGTTTCGCTCCACCCACCGGATGGACGCCTATCTCGAGGCCTTCCGCGCCGCCGACGTGCCGTTCGTCGTGACCCGGGACAAGCACTACTACCGGCGCAAGGAGATCATCGACGCCGCGGCGCTCGTGCGCGCCGTCGTCGACCCGCTCGACCACATCGCGCTTCTCGCCCATCTGCGCTCGGCGGCCGTCGGGGTGCCGGACGCCGCCCTCCTGCCGCTGTGGCGGCGGGACTTTCCGCGCCTCGCCAGCGCCATCGCCGGACCGTCGAGCGCGGCGCTGGCCGCGGCGCTGGCCGCCGTCGACGGCATCGCCGGGGAGCTGCCGCCCGACCTCCCGGGCCTCGAGCGCATCGCAGGCTGGGAGCTCTCCCTCGCCTCGGCCGTCACGACGCTCGCCCATCTCCGGCGCTCGTTTCGCGACGACCCGGCCGCCGACTTCATCGCTCTCCTGCGCCGGCGCTCGCTCCTCGAGATCACCGAGGCGGCGCGTTTCCAGGGGAAGTTCCGCCTCGCCAACCTCGATCGCTTCTTCCGCCGCCTCGAGCAGGCGATGATCGACCGCGGCAACGACATGCCCGCCATCCTGCGCACGCTGCGGCGCAGCATCACGGAGGCCCCGGACGCCCAGGAGGCGCCGCCCAAGGACTCCGGCGAGGACGCCGTCCAGGTGCTGACCATCCACAAGGCCAAGGGGCTCGAGTTCGACCACGTGTACCTGCCCCAGATGGGGGCGCCCCACCGCCAGGACGACGAGCTCCAGCTGTTCGCCGTCGACCGGCGCTGGCGAGCGGCCAAGGAGCCCCAGTACTGCCTCCTGCACAGCGCCACGCCCGGCTGGCACGAGGTCGTCGACCGGGCGCGCCGGGTCGAGGCGATGGAGAGCGTCCGCCTGCTGTACGTCGCCCTCACGAGGGCGCGCCGGCGGGTCGTGCTGCTCGGCACCTGGCCCGCCGAGCCGCTGCCGCGCCCGGCCGACCGGGCGCGCAGCCAGCTCGACCTCGTCCACTCGCGGCCGGGCCTCGGGAGCCCGGCCGCGCTGGCGCGGCGCTGCGCCGAGCAGGATCGCAGCTGGCTCGACGAGGGCGGCGTCCGGTGGCGCTTCCTCGGGCTGCAGGCGGCCGGCGAGCGCCGCGGGGCGCGCGACGGGGCGCCGGATTGGCTGCCCACCGCCGACGAGGTCGCCGCCCAGGCCGCGGACCTCGGGGGGCGCCAGGCCGCGGCCGCGGCCCGCATGAGCCGGCCGCGCCACGCGGGCGCCGCCGCGGCCGCCGCCCAGCAGCTCGCGGCGCTCGCGAGCTCCCTCGCGGCGCGGGAGGAGGGCGGCGGCGCCGAGCCCGCGGCCGCCGGCTCTCGCGACGAGGCGATGCTCGTGGGCACGGCCGTCCACCGGGCGCTCGAGAAATGGGACCTCGGCGCGCCGCCGGCCGGCGAGCTCGAGGCGGCGCGGCAGCGGGCGCGCGCGCTGCTCGCGACCTGGCTGCCGGCCGCCGAAGCCGGCCCGGCCGGGCGTCACGCCGACGAGATTCTCCGCCGCTTCGGCGGCGGCGCCTTGTGGCAGCGCTGGCTCGCCATCGGCTCGCACGTCGCGGCCCGCGAGCTCCCCCTGCTGTCGCCTCCAGACGGGGAGGCGATCGACTTCGTCGCCGGGGCCATCGATCTGCTGTACCGCGATCCCGACGACGGCGCATGGGTCGTGGCCGACTTCAAGACCGACCGCCTCGAGTCCGAAGAGGCCCTGCGGGCCCGGGCCGGGGTCTACGCCACCCAGGAGTCGGTCTACGTCGAGGCGGTGCGGCAGGCCCTCGAGCTGGACGCGCCGCCGCGCTCCGAGCTGTGGTTCCTGTGGCCCGACCGGCTGTGGCGCGGTCCATAGGCTCTCCGGCCGGCCTCGGGCAGTGTTCCGTCGCGATCCCCACGACCTTCGACCGGGAGGGAGCCTCCTTGCGCACCGCCATTACGACCGCCGCCGCCGTCCTGCTCTCCGCCACCGTCGTCGCCGCCCAGGATCGCTTCGAGCTCGAGGCGAGCTTCTGGGAGCCCGACCTCGCCGGCGGCGTCCGCGTGCTCGAGCAGGGGGTGGGCCAGGAGCTCGACTTCGGTGCCGACCTCGGCCTGGCCGCCGAAGGGGTGACGGACGTGCGCGTCGCGTTGCGGCCCTCGCGGCGCACCGAGATCCGCTTCGCCCGGCTCCCCCTCTCCGCCGCCGGCGACGCCGTCGCCACCCGGACCCTCGAGTTCGGCGGGGAGGTCTTCACCCTGAGCACCCGGATCGTCTCGCGGCTCGAGCTCGACTATCTGCGCGCCGGATTCGCCTGGCAGTTCCTCTCCTCGGCCGACGGCCGCTTCCGGGCGGGCCCGCTGCTCGAGGTCAAGGGCTTCACCGGCGACGCCTCGCTCGCCGCGCCGGAGCTTTTGCTGCCGGTGTCCGTCGCCGAGGACTTCGACGCCGCCTTCGGCTCCGCCGGCCTCGCCGTCGACCTCGAGCCGAGCGACCGCGTCCACCTCTTCGGCGAGCTCACGGTCGTGGTGGGCGCCGACGAGGGCAGCCAGACCGACCTCGAGGCCGGAGTGCGAGTGAAGCTCACCGGCCCCCTCGCGGCCCGGGTCGGCTACCGGTCGATCCGGATCGACCTTGCGGACGGAGACGATCGGGTCGACTTCGACGTCGAGGGCGCGTTCTTCGGGGTCAGCCTGGCCTTCTAGGGCACCGGGACCGGAGAGCAGGGCCCGCGTTCTTGACAACCCCGCCCCGGCGCCGCAGGCTGACGGCGCCGTGACCCGCGAGCTCGCCGCGCTGCCGACCCCGGCCCTCGTCCTCGACCTCGACAAGCTCGAGGCCAACGTCGAGCGCATGGCGGCCAAGGCGGACGCCCTCGGCGTGCGGCTGCGGCCCCATCTCAAGACCCACAAGTGCGAGCGGGTGGCGCGGCTGCAGCTCGACAGATCCCGCGCCGGGGCGACCGTCGCGACCCTCGCGGAGGCGCGGTACTTCGCCGCCCACGGCGTCGACGATCTCACCTGGGCCTTCCCGGTCATCCTCTCCCGTCTCGAGGAGGCGGCGGAGCTGGCCCGGCGCTGCACGCTGCGCCTCGTCGTCGACAGCCCGGAGGCGGTCGCGGCGCTCGAGGACCTCGGCCGGCCGCTGCACGTCTGGCTCAAGGTCGACTGCGGCTACCACCGCGCCGGCGTCGACCCCGAGGGCGACGCGCTCGTCGCCCTCGGCCGCCGCCTCGCCGGGTCGCGGCGGCTCGTCTTCGACGGCCTGCTCAGCCACTCGGGCCACGCCTACCGCGCGGCGTCCCCCGAGATCGCGCGCCGCGTCGCCGACGAGGAGCGCGACCTGATGGTGCGGGCCAAGGAGCGCCTCGCGCGGCTGGGCGTCGAGGTCCCCGCGCTCTCGATCGGCTCGACGCCCGCGATGGCGGCGGTCAGGAGCCTCGCCGGAATCGACGAGGTGCGGCCGGGCAACTACGCCTTCTTCGACTACACCCAGGTGCGGCTCGGCGCCTGCCGGGTCGCCGACTGCGCCGTGACCGTGCTCGCGAGCGTCGTGTCGCGGGGCCGCGCGCACTCCGTCGTCGACGCCGGCGCGCTGGCGCTGTCGAAGGACGCCGGGCCCGCGGGCGGCACCGCGACGATGGGCGAGATCTTCGCCGACTACGCCGCGGCCGCGCTCAGCGAGGACCTCCGCGTCGTCTCCCTCTCCCAGGAGCACGGCATCCTGTCCCGCCCCCAGCCCGTCGGCCGCCGGCTGCGCATCCTCCCCAACCACTCCTGCCTCACCGTGGCCCACTTCGACGAGTACGCCGTCGTCCGCGGCGAGGAAGTCGTCGACCGCTGGCCGATCCACCGCGCGCGGTGACGGCCGGCGTTCGGCGAAGCGGTCCCGGCGCCGGAAAGGCTAGTCGACGTACCCCAGGTCGCGCAGCGCCTCGAGGTCCTCGTCGTCGAGGGCGGGCGGCGGCTCTTCGTCGGAGCGTTGGAGGCCCTGGCGCACCACGCGCAGCCATGCCTGGAGGTCGGCGGAGGGCGGGGAATCGTCGGCGACCTGGGAGCGGCTCTCCGCCGGATCCGCGTGGACGTCGAAGACCCGGCGCCGGCCGTTGGTGATCCGCAGGATCTCCTTGCGCCCCCCCGCCAGCCGCGCCACCTCGAGGAGACCCTGCTCGCGCACCCGCTGCGGTGCGTCGCGGCGCTGGACGGCCCCCCGGTGGGCCTGGTAGTGGGTCACGCGGCCGGCGGCGGGGGGCTCTCCGGCGAGCAGCGTCGGGCTCCAGTCGCGGCCGGAGTAGAAGCCGGGCACCGGCAGCCCGGCGAGGCTCAGCAGGGTGGGAGCGAGGTCGGTGATGAGAGCGGGCTCCGCGACGACGGCCGGCGCGATCCGGCCCGGCCACAGGATCCCCATCGGCACGTGGAGCGTGGCGTCGAAGAGGTGGCGGCCGTGACCCCAGTAGTCGTGCTCGCCGAGGCTCTCCCCGTGGTCGGCGACGAGGACGGTGACGAGCTCGCCGTCCGGGAGGAGCTCGCCGACGCCGTCGACGAGGCGCCCGATGTGATGGTCGGCAAAGGCGATCTCGGTGTCGTAGCGGTAGCGGCGGTCGCCCGCGGCGCCCTCTCCGACCTGCGCGGCGAAGTCGCTCTGCAGCTCGTAGGGAGCGTGTGGTTCGACGTAGTGAACCCACAGCAGGAAGGGCTTCGCGCGCCCCTCGTCGCTCCACTCGTCGAGCCACGCCAGGGCGCGGTCGGTCAGGTCCTCGGCCGTCGCCTCGCCCTTGAAGACGCCCAGCCAGCGGTGCTTGTCGAGGACCTCGTAGTACTCCTCGAAATGCTCGCCGAGCCCGCTGATCCGGTCGCGCAGCGTCCAGTTGCCGACGTAAGCCGCCGTCTCGTAGCCGCGGCGCTTGAAGATCTTCGGGAAGGACATCAGGTCGGCGCGCATGCGCAGGCCGTTGCGCGTCGCGGCGTGCTCGTGGGGATCGATTCCGGTCACCAGCGAGGCCAGGGCCGGCGCCGTCAGCGGCTCCACGGTGCGCGCCTGCGAGAAGCGGGCGCCGCGCGCCAGGAGAGCGTCCATCCGCGGGGACGTCGCCCGCGGGTAGCCGTAGCAGCCGAGGTGATCGGCGCGCAGGGTGTCGACGGAGAGGAGCAGCACGCTGGGCGGCCGCGCCGCCAGCGCCCGGGCGCCGAGGAGCGCGATCGCCGCGGCGGCGGCCGCTCGGGTGGTCGATCTCATGCGGTGGAAATCTACCAGAGGAAGGGCGCTCCCCCTCAAGCGATCTCGAGGTCCTCGACGCGGCGCTGCCGTCGCAGGCGGCGCAGCGCCGCCACCGCCTCCACCGCCAGCCAGACGGCCAGCACGAGGAGGATCGAGCCCACGACGAAGAGGATCGCTCCCCCCGCGGCCCACTGGCCGAGGAAGACCCGCAGGTTGACGAGCATGGCGGCCAGCGTCGACGCCATCATGAAGAACATGGGCAGCGCCGTGACCCAGTAGTTGCGCCTCCGCCGGTAGAGGTAGAGCGTCACGACGAGGAGGGCGAGGCCGGCGAGCAGCTGGTTGACCGTGCCGAAGAGCTGCCACAGCGCGAGCCCGGCCGGCCGGCCGCCGACCTCGTAGAAGGCGAAGAAAGCGATGACCGCGACGGCCAGGCCGGAGGCGGCATAGCGGTCTCCCAGCCAGCGCCAGCCCAGGCTCTCCCCCATCTCGGAGATGTTGAAGCGCAGGAGCCGGGTGGCGGAGTCGAGCGTCGTCAGGGCGAAGGAGACGACGATGACCGCGACGAACGCCGTGGCCGTGCGATGGTCGGCCACCCCGAGCGACTCGATGAAGTGGGCCGCGCCGGCGACGAAGACGCCGATCGTGCTTCCCAGCGCCTGCATGGCCCCCCAGTCGGCGTAGGTCTCCTGCCACAGCCGGCCGGGCGTCACGCCGCCACCGCCCACGAGGCCGGCGGTGCAGGCCAGCACCGCCAGCAGCCCGAGCAGCGACTCGCCCAGCATGCCGCCGTAGCCGATGGCCCGGGCGTCGCCTTCCCGCGCGATCTGCTTCGCCGTCGTCCCCGAGGAGACGAGGGAGTGGAAGCCGCTCGCGGCGCCGCACGCGACGATGATGAAGACGAACGGGTAGAAGCTCGGGGCCCCTTCCGGGTGGGGGCGGAAGGCCGGGGCCGCGAACTCGGGCCGCGACACGAAGAGCCCGAGATAGCACAGCGCGAGGCCGAGGTAGAGCAGCAGCGAGTTGAGGAAGTCCCGGGCCTGCAGCAGGCTCCAGACCGGCAGCACCGAGGCGATGAACGAGTAGGCCAGGAGGATCGTCACCCAGCCGCCGTGCTCCGGCCAGGCGGCGCGCTCGAGGCCGAGCAGCGGCCAGCGGATGCCCGCCCACACGCTGACCATGACGAGCGCGAAGCCGGCGGCGGTCAGCGGCGCCAGCCTCATCCCCCGCCGGTAGAGCAGGTGCCCCATGACCAGGGCGATCGCGACGAGCGCGGCCGAGGGCAGGACGGCCGTCGGGAACGAGGAGGGGTCGGCCAGGGGGTCGGCCGGGCTCCAGGAGTTCGAGATCGAGAACATGACGGCGATGATGTAGACGAAGACGCCCATCGCGAGAGCGATGCCGAAGAAGATGATGAGATGGAAGAGCGTCTTGGCGCGCGAGCCGATGATCCCCTCGGCGACCTTGCCGATCGACTGGCCGCGCGACCGCATGCTGACGACGAGGGCGCCGAGGTCGTGGACGCAGCCGACGAAGAGCCCGCCGAGGACCACCCAGAGCATGGCGGGCAGCCAGCCCCAGATGACCGCCACGGCGGGGCCGAGCATGGGCGACAGGCCGGTGATCGACGCCCAGTGATGGCCGAAAAGCACGGGCCGCCGGGTCGGCACGTAGTCGACGTCGTCGCGCAGGGCGTGGGCCGGGGTGCTCCGCGCGTCGTCGAGCGCGAAGACCCGCCGCGCGAGGTACCTCGAGTACAGCCCGTAGCCGAGGCCGTAGACGACGAAGCAGACGAGGGTGGCGACGGCGGCCATCGGCGCATTCTAGACCTCCCGGCCGCCGCACGGCGCCCGCGTCCGGGGGTCGCGACGGGGCGCCGGGACCGGCGCCTTGACGGCCGGCGTGACGGGGCGCGAAGCTGCTACGCTAGCCGGCCGCGCGAAGGAGAGACGAGCGATGAACCCGATTTCGCTGTGGCGACGATCCCCGGCCGTGGTGGCCCTGGCTGCCTTGCTGCTCCTGCCGACGCTCGAGCCGCCGGCCGGCGCCGCCGAGGACGAGTCGATCGCGCCGGCGCCGCCGCGGACCGCGGGCGAAGGACCGTTCGCGCGGCTGATCCTGCGCGGCGTCACCCTCATCGACGGCACGGGGGCGCCGCCGCGCGGTCCCGTCGACGTCGTCGTCGAGGGCAACCGCATCACCCAGGTCAAGAGCGTCGGCGTTCCGGGGATGGCGATCGATCCCGAGCGGCGCCCGGAGGCGCGGGAGGGCGATCGCGAGATGGACCTCGCCGGCATGTACGTCCTGCCGGGCTTCGTCGACATGCACGGCCACATCGGGGGCGTCGAGCAGGGAACGCCCGCCGAGTACGTCTTCAAGCTCTGGCTCGGGCACGGCATCACGACGATCCGCGATCCGGCTTGCGGCAACGGCCTGGACTTCTGCCTCGAGCACCGGGCGCGGAGCCTCGCCAACGAGATCACCGCGCCGCGGATCTACGCCTACCCGGTCTTCGGCCAGGGGCGCGACGAGCCGTTCACCGAGCCCGAGCAGGCGCGCGCCTGGGTGCGCGAGATCGCGGCCCGCGGCGCCGACGGGATCAAGTTCTTCGGCCACCGCCCCGACATCATGGAGGCCGCCATCCGCGAGGCCGCCAAGGAAGGCTTGCGCACCGCCTGCCACCACGCGCAGCTCGCCGTCACCCGGGTCGACGTGCTCGACAGCGCGCGCTGGGGGTTGACCTCCATGGAGCACTGGTACGGCCTGCCGGAAGCGCTCTTCGAGGACCGCGTCGTCCAGGACTATCCGGTCGACTACAACTACAGCGACGAGCAGCATCGCTTCGGCGAGGCGGGGCGGCTGTGGAAGCAGGCCGCGCCGCCCTTCAGCCGGCGCTGGAACGAGGTCCTGGACGAGCTCCTCGAGCTCGACTTCACCCTCGACCCGACCTTCACGATCTACGCCGCCAACCGCGACCTGGCGCGGGCCCGCCGCGACGAGTGGCACGAGGAGTACACGCTGCCTTCGCTGTGGGAGTTCTTCTCCCCCGACCGCGACGCCCACGGCTCCTACTGGCTCGAGTGGACGACGGCGGACGAGATCGCGTGGCGCGAGAACTTCCGGCTGTGGATGGCCTTCGTCAACGAGTACAAGAACCGCGGCGGCCGGGTGACGACCGGCTCGGACTCGGGCTACATCTACAAGACCTACGGCTTCGGCTACGTCGGCGAGCTGGAGCTTCTCCAGGAGGCCGGCTTCCATCCCCTCGAGGTCCTGCGCTCGGCGACGCTGATGGGCGCGGAGGCGCTGGGCGCCGAGAGCGAGATCGGCTCGGTCGAGCCCGGGAAGCTGGCGGACCTGGTCGTCGTGGAGGAGAACCCATTGGCCGACTTCAAGACGCTCTACGGCACGGGGGCGATCCGGGTGACCGCCGACAACGAGGTCGTGCGGGTCGGCGGCGTCCGCTACACGATCAAGGACGGCATCGTGTTCGACGCGCGGCAGCTCCTGGCGGACGTCCGCGACATCGTCCGCCGGAGCAAGGACGAGCTCGGCTACGAGATCCGGCAGCCGGGCGTCGCGGGCGAGCCGGCGGCCGCCCGGGAGCCGGGATCGTGAGGGCCGGCGCGGCCGTCGCCGCCGCTTGCCTCGCGACGCTGGCCGTCGCCGCCGGGCCGGCGGCGGGCCAGGGCCCGGCCGCGGATTGGCGCGTCGAGAGGCTCGAGCGGACCTGGGAGATTGCCGCGGCCGCGGCCGTGAGCCTCGACAACCCGTGGGGCGACGTCGCGGTCCGCACCCACGCCGCGGCCGAGGTCTACCTGCTGGCGCACGTGCAGCGCCACCGGGACGATCCACGGGAGCTCGACCTCGCGGTCACGCAGTCGGACGCCGCGCTCGCCCTCGCCGTCAGGTTCGCGACGGCGGGCCCCGAGGCCGCTCCGGACGCCTGGGCGAAGCGCCGCGTGGACGTCACCGTCTTCGTGCCGAAGGCGGCCGCGACCCGCTTTTCCACGCGCGCCGGGAACCTGGAGATTCGCGGGACTCGCGCGCCCACCGAGGCCGCCACCGAGACCGGAGATCTGCGCCTTCGGATCGCCGGCCCGGTGGCCGCCCGCACCCGCGACGGCGACGTCCTCGTCCAGTTCCTGCGCACCGACTGGAGCCAGCCGGTCGAGATCTCCAGCCTGACCGGGGAGATCCGGGTCGAGATGCCGCGGGGCGGCAACGCCGAGGTGGTGGTGGAGACCCGAGGTGAGATAACCTCCGACTTCTCGACGCACGTCGAGTGGGTGCAGGGCACCCTGCTCAAGCGCGTACGGCTCTCGGTCGGAGCAGCCGGGATGCCGCTCGAGCTCTCGAGCCACCAAGGCCCGATCAAGGTCCTGCAGTCCCTCGTACCCGCCGAGGACGGCCCGGCTGAAGACGAACCCGCCAAAGACGACCCCGCCGAAGACGACCCCGCCGAAGACGACCCCGCTGAAGGCGACCCCGCTGAAGACGACGGAGACCCCACACCATGACCAGACCGAATACCGCAACCCTCCTCTCGCTCCTTGCCGTGACGCTGTCGATCGGACCCGCCCTGCAGGCCGCGGACGCCCCGCGCGTCGTACAGCAGGGGGGCATCGTCGTCGGCGACCCGGTGGTGGGCATCCCCGTGGACATCGACCTGCGGACCATCCCCATCGAGGAGCCGTGGAAACCGGGCGATCCGATTCGCGAGATCCCCCGCCGGGTCGACGACAAGACGGAGATCATCGTCGACACGCCGGTACGGCTCGATCCGCTGGTCGAGCTGCAGGCCGGCTATCAGGCCGGTCCGCCCCCGATCACAGAGTTCCTGAACTACGACGGCAACTCCTCGACGGCGAACCCCAACGACCCGACCGGCGACGTCGGGCTCAACTACTTCATCGAGATGATCAACGGACCCGGAGGCTCGTCGGTCACGGTCTACGACAAGACCGACGGCAGCCTCGACGCCGGCCCGTTCCCCCTGGACACGCTGTCGCCGGGCGGCGTGTGCACCAGCGGCATCGGCGACCCGATCGTGCTCTACGACCACCTCGCCCTGCGCTGGGTGCTGACCGAGTTCTCGAGCTCCGGCAACGGGATGTGCATCTACACCTCGCGCACCGAGGACCCGATCACCGGCGGCTGGTGCGCCTACGTCTTCAACGACACCTCCTTTCCGGACTACCCCAAGTACGGCGTATGGCCGGACGTGTATCTCGGCACCTCCAACCAGGGTAGCGCCGGCCCGGACGCCTACGCCTTCGACCGGATCAACATGCTGAGCCCCGACGGCACCACCTGCCCCACGATGCGGCCGGTGCAGAAGTTCGCCGCGCCCAACCTCCCGGTCTACGCCTTCGAGACCCTGACCCCGGTCGATCTCGACGGTCCGCCGCCGCCGCCAGGCACCCCGGCCTACTTCCTGCGCCACCGCGACGAGGAGCTGGTCGGCGACCCGCCGAACCCGGCGACCGACCCGGTCGA
>Ga0224512_10004857_pt1 | contig 11229 bp, 9 predicted proteins | sample SF_May12_sed_USG_4_FD_169103 | JGI IMG/M metagenome (GOLD analysis project Ga0224512, IMG submission 169103) | Sediment microbial communities from San Francisco Bay, California, United States - SF_May12_sed_USGS_13 | ecosystem: Environmental > Aquatic > Marine > Sediment | place: USA: California...
CTGCGCGACGACCACGGGTCTGCCCGGCTCGACAAGACGAAGGTCCGCCTCAAGCCACGCCAGCTGGTCGGCGTCCAGATATCCGATGTATCCGGCACCGTGCCAGAACACGTCGTCCAGAATCACATAGTGGACCGCACCTCGATTGAACGAGTAGTACCGAGGCCCAAAATGCCGACTGAAGGTCGCCGTGGACGCTTCATCCGTGCGCCCCTCGTAGTCCATGTCGTGGTTCCCCACAACTTGAAAGAAGGGCACGCTCATTCTCGCAACACCGCGCTCGTAGTCGGGATAGAGCTCGAGGTTGTCGAACATGATGTCGCCACACGCGATCCCGACGACTGGTCGCCCGCCGAGCCCTGCAACGGTTCGCTGGACGTCCGGCACCGATTGCTCGTGAAACCACTGCATCTCCTGCGCATCTTCGGTCTGGATATCAGCGAGGAGGAGGGCGACATGCTCCTCGTCTCCAGCGTCGAGCGGCTCGAATTCGAACGACGCGCGCATCTCGCTTCGTGCGTTGAGCGCGAGCGATTGATAGAACCGGGCAGTGCCGGTGGCATGCTGGGGGATGGCGTATCCCGACGGCACGCTCACCGTCACAAACGGTCGCTCCGCAGTCGTCACCAGCTCGTACGCACCGTCGGCGGCCGTCTCGACCACTGAGCGGCCGTCGCTCACGGCGACGCGGGCCAGGCCGCGGCCCCGGCTCGAGACCGTCCCGCGCACCCGCACGGGCGAACCAGCGCGTGCCGTGGTCCGCAGCACGCGATAGGGATCGCGGAGCACCAACTCCGGGATGGCGAGCCCGGCCATCGCAGACGCCGAAATCTCGAGAAACGACCGACGGTCAACCACAGGACGCGCCATGCAATCCTCCGAGCTGAGGAATGGGTGATAAGTTATCGCGCGGACATGAGGGGCGCATCACGGCCAGTCTCACTGAGCTGGAAAACGGATTGGATAAGAGCGATGTTCACCGTACGGCTGAAACCGAAGTGCCCAACACCTCGTCAGAGGAAGTAGCGTTCCTGGAGGGCTGCCATGGAGCACGCACTCATCGGCCTGATCGAGCCGGTCGTCGTCTTCGCGACGCTGTTCGGTGTCGCGTTCGGGGTCAAGTTCCTCGTGTGGGGCAAGGGTCCGATCCGACGCCCCCGTCTGCCCGCCAACGTGCCGGAACTCGATCAGCGGCTGACTGACATCGAGGAGCGCCTGGAGCAGACCGCAGGCGTCCTGGGGCAGCTCACCGACCAGCTCGCCGACGTCGACGAGCGCATGGAATTCACAGAACGTATGTTGGCGCGGCGTCGCATGGACACGCCCCCGGCGCTCGAGCTTCCCGAACGCGAGCGGGAACCCGGCAGGTCCTGACCTCGGCTCTCTAGCTCAGGCAAGGGCAACGTCGGCACTGAGACCTGTCCGGTTCAATGCGAGCAGCAGTAGACAGCCATCGCCGTCGCAACTACCTTCTTGACCTTCTATCCGATCAACGACATCCCCGTTCAGATCCAAGGAGACACCATGCGAGTCAGCGTCGGCCTCTTGCTGTTTGGAGCCGTAGCCTCCCCGCTGATGGCTCAGCAGGACGTGCAAATCCAAACGGTCGCAGCCGCCCCGGGAATCCATATGCTCGTGGGAAGCGGCGGGAACATTGGCGTCTCATCGGGCCCGGACGGCGTCTTCGTGATCGACGACCAGTACGCGCCGCTCACGTACAAGATCGTGGTCGCTATCCGCCGCTTCAGTACCGAGCCGATCCGGTTCGTGGTCAACACCCACTGGCACGGTGACCACGTGGGTGGCAACGAGAACATGGGAGAGCTGGGCGCGCTGATCGTAGCCCACGACAACGTGCGCGGGCGGATGAGCGTCAAGCAGGTGATGGAGGCGCTTGGCCGCACGGTGCCGGCCTCACCGAAGGGGGCGCTTCCCGTGGTCACGTTCAGCGAGACCACAACGTTTCACTTGAACGGCGACGAGCTGTACGTCTTCCACGTCCCTCATGCCCATACGGACGGGGATGCCATCATCCATTTCCGCCGAGGAAACGTCGTGCACATGGGGGACACGTTCTTCAATGGGGCCTATCCGTTCATCGACTTGGGAAGCGGTGGCAGTATCGACGGGATGATTCACGCCGCGGATGCCGTCCTGGCCCGCATCGATGGAGAGACGAAGATCATCCCTGGCCACGGAGCGCTCGGCACCCGGGCCGATCTCAAGGCCTATCGAGACGTGCTCGCCATCGCCCGTGACCGGGTCACCGATGCGATCGCCAAGGGGATGACCCTGGAGCAGGCCAAGGCTGCCAAGCTCATGGCGGAGTATGACGAGGCATGGGGCCAGGCGTTCATCAATCCCAATCAGTTCGTGGAGTTCGTGTATCGGAGCCTGCGAGCACAATGACCCGACGCGCATCAATGAAGCGTGTAACAGTTGCTTGCCTGGTGGCGCTGCCGGTCTTCGCGTCGACCGTGGTGGCGCAGGAGTCGCCGTACGTGACGGTCGAGGGCCGTCTGATCAAGGCGCTTTCCGCGGAGGAGGTCGACGGGTACGTCGCCGGCCGCGGAATGGGCTTCGCCCTCGCGGCGGAGTTGAACGGCTATCCCGGTCCGCGCCACGTGCTGGAGCTCGCCGACAGCCTCGGCCTCGATGCCCCCCGGCGTGACTCGGTTCGGGCCGTGTTCGATCGCATGCACGCGGAGGCAGTCCGTCTCGGTACCGGGATCGTCGCCGCCGAAGCGGCGCTGGATTCGGCGTTTGCCCAACGGCGGATTGCCGCACACGAATTGAGTGACCGGCTCGCGAGGATCGCAAGCCTGCGGGGCGAGCTTCGCTACGTGCACCTGGCGGCACATCTCGAGGTGACCGCCCTGTTGTCAGATCACGAGCGCTACGAGTACCAGCGGCTACGAGGATATACGGGGAACCACCGGATGGAGCACGGTGCGCACCAGCAGCATCGGTAGCACTGCAAGCGCAATCTGAGAGGAGCCGCGCACGATGAACGTGAGAGCGCTGTTGATGGCCGGAGCGAGTGCCTTGGCGATCGCACTCGGAGTGCTCCTCGTCATGCGTGGGGTCGCCAGCACGCCCCCCTTAGGCCCAATCGACGGGGGCGAGCTGCCGCCCACCGACCTCGAGCGCGTGAGCGCCGGTGACGCGGCCCCGGACTTCTCGCTCCGCGCGCTGTCCGGCGATGTGCACAGGCTCTCCGACTATCGGGGCGACCGGAACGTGGTGCTCGTGTTCTACCGAGGCCACTGGTGACCCTACTGCGCCGGTCAGCTCGTGAAGCTGAAGGGCTTACTCACTGAGCAGCAGAAGCGGACGACCCAGATCTTGGCCGTGTCGGTTGACGGCCCCGAGAACCTTCAGAAGATGGTTGATCGGATCTCCCTGGAAGACGGGGTGGCGCCCGACTTCCCGCTCCTCTCTGACCCGGGTCACGCCGTTATCGATCGTTACGGCCTATTTAATCCTGCCGATCCCAGAGGCCGCGAGATCACACACCCCGCAACGTTCGTGATCGATACCGCCGGCATTGTACGCTGGAAGATGGTTGAAGTGAACTACAAGATTCGGCCAACCAACGAGGATGTATTGAGGGAGCTGGGGGAGTTGGGACAGGAATTAGACGACTGAGACGATGGGGACGACCTAGACGACTTCTTGTCCCCGTCTCGGACCGTCTTTGCCTAGTCCGTCTTCGACCGTCTCAGGGGGTCTTGGATCGCGTCTCCACCCGCACGCCTCGCTTGGCGAGTTCGCTCGTGAAGCGATCGAATGGCACGTCTCTGACTGGCGAGAGCAGACCGCGACCAGAGATGTCCCCTGAGTTGATCAGTTGCGCACCGATGCTCGCTGTGAAGCCGACCAGGCGGCTCATCGCGGTGAAGCCTGTCTCGAGATCACGTCGGTCGATCACCTGGTAGATGATACGCCCGGGCTTCCCTGCCCGCGTGCCGGCCACGTCGACCCGGAGTATCGCGAGATCCTGTTCTGCTTCCCCGTACTGCAGGTGCGGCTCGAGCGCCCTTGCGAGGTAGCGCTTTCGGTCAATCGGGCGCCCATCCACGAGTACAGGATCGTCATCCAGCAGATGAAGGTCAGCGATCTTCCCCCAAAACGCCAAATGGCCGGGCCAGCGCAGTGAATACCGTCCGGCCTGACGCAGGGTCGACAGATCGAGCCCCAACGTCGTGAGGCACTGTACGAAATCCTCGTTGGGATAGGCTTCCAACCTACCCAGCCCCTCGATATCGAGCTCGTGCGTGTGCTGGCTCGCGAAGATGTCCGTTTCTGGAATCGTCACGGCTGCTCCATCCCGCACCACGCGCGCGGCGCGACGATACCCCCGCAGTACGCCCTCGAATGTCCAGCTGACCTTGTAGTTGATCGGATTGTCTGCTGCTTCTGGCGCGGGAATGCCCGCTCCGTAGCTCATGACTTCGGTCACCGTGTCGAACTGCCGCACCGCTTCGCCCAACAAGACAAGATCGATACCTGGATCCAGGCCGAACTCTGGAAGGAGAGCTACCGACCGATCCCGTGCTGCCCGCGACATCTGTTGGAGACCGGGCGTCACGAAGAACGTGTTGACGTAGTGCACTCCACGATGCACCGCGCACTCTGCGATCCGGTCGATGAACTCCGGCGGCAGCAAATCGACCACAATGTCGACGCTGCGTTCGAAGAGACGCTCGACCGCGCCCATGTCCGATGCGTCCACCGCTTCACACTGCACCCGGCTGCCGTAACCCATGCGCCGCACGAATGCCAGCAGAGCGTCGATGTCACGATCCGCCGCTACGATATCGGTAACTCGGTCACTTTGTGTCAGGTCATGCAACGCGAGTTTGCCTTGCATGCCAACGCCCAGGAGGAGCACGCGCATGGGAGCGATGATAAGGATCCGAGAGGCAGGAGTCTAGGAGCGGGGGGATGGAGCGGGGGGGCGGAGGAGACCGGCTACAAACGACTGTGACGACTGCTCACGCTCCTGTCCGACCGTCTTCGACCGTCGTGAGCCGTCTCTAGACCGTCCTGGACCATGTCAGTCCGTCTTCGTCAACACCTCCACACACTGCACGACCACGGCTGCCATTCGCTCCACGGCCGCTGCCGCGCGGAGCATCTGGTCTTCGGCCTCTTGCCACTGGCGTTGTTCGATCCCCTCACGAAGGCCGGGCAGCGTTTTGACGCCGTAGCCCGTGTAGAACCCCGGCGCGTAGACCGTGTGGCGGAACCACGGCCGCCGCGGCAGGCCCGCATCGTCACGCAAGGCCCGCTCGGCACGGGCGAGGATCCCATTGAGCCGATCCGCGTCGGCCCTCGACACGCCGTCGGTTGCCATCCGCTGCTCGAGCAGCGCGTCGTACCGGGCAGCCGCTTTCGCCAACCGTGCGGACGCGTTCTGGAGCGGTGCCATGTTGATATACGGTACAGCTTCCTCGAGTGACGGCGGCACGTACGGCTCCACGGGATCAGCGGCCAAACGATACGCTCCATCCGTGACGAGCGCATTGGACCGCTCCGTTTGCGCTCGCATGTCGTCCGCCAGCTTCACCACTTCGTCGACGTATCCGCTGAGCGTTTCCGCAAGGTTGCCAAACCTGAGGGGCAAAACCTCGGCATTCGCGAGGCGGAGCGTCATGCGCCCCATCGTCTGGACGAGCGCCACACCATATGCGAATCGGGGATCGCCGAACCGGGCATAGTGATCGAACGAGTCGAAGATCGAGTGATACGATCCCCCACCCCCTTCACCCCCGAAGTTGACCATCAACGACGGAATCGCGAGATGTTGGAGAAACGCTGTGTAATCGGAGCCCGACCCGAGCGCGTCGATACGGAGATCAACGGGGGCATCGGCCTCGCCATGTGCCACGCGTTCCCGCGCGTGGAGCCGTTGCCACACGCTCACGTCGGTCTGCGGGTCCGTCACGTCCCTCGCAACCTGATTGACGAACCGCTCGAGGGTGTGCGACCCACCGACATTGAGGAAGCCACGGAAGTTGCTGTCGGTGTTGAGATAGGCGACCGCCTTCTCGTCCAGCTCCTGGGCATAGTGCTCGACCCATTCGGTCGACCCCAAGAGCCCGGGCTCTTCGGCATCCCACGCCGCGTACACCACCGTGCGCCCGGGCCGCCAGCCGGCCCTCGCGAGTTCCCCGACCACGCGGGCCTCCTCCATGAGTGCAACCATCCCGCTCATCGGATCCGCTGCCCCAAAGACCCAGGCATCGTGATGGTTACCGCGCACGACCCACTGGTCCGGGGCGACAGTCCCTGCAAGCGTGGCAATGACGTTGTAGACGGGCTCGAGGCGCCAGTCGAATGCGAGCTTGATGCGCACCGTCGCCGGACCGGGTCCAATGTGATACGTGATCGGCAACCCCCCGCGCCACCCGCTCGGGGCCACGGGACCACCCAACGCATCGAGTAGCGGCTGGGCATCGGCGTAGGAGATAGGCAGAACCGGAATCTTCATGAGCGTGGCCGATTCCGACCGCGCCAACCGGTCAGCGTCACGCGTGGCCCCTCGGAACGGTGTCAACGGATCACCGGGATAGGTCGGCATGTCCACGACCGAGCCGCGCTGCACCCCCGCCGCCATGCGCCACGCACCACCCGGATACACATCTCCCTGTCGGTACCCGTCATTGAACGGGTCCGAATACAGGATGCAGGCCACGGCACCATGCTCGGCTGCCACCTTCGGCTTGATGCCACGCCACGAAGCGCCGTACCGCGCGATCACGATCTTGCCCTCGACGCTGACCCCACGACGCTCCAGCTCCTCGTAGTCCTCGGGGATCCCGTAGTTCACGTATACCAGCTCCGCGGTGACGTCGCCGTCTGCGGAGTAGGCGTTGTACGGGGGTAACCGTCCCTCGACGATACCGCTCGTTCTGTCTTCCGGGATGGTGGGCTCTCGCAGTACGGCGCGGAACTGGGTCGGCGCCAGCAGCTCGACGGCCCGCTCGGTGGGCGTCGGAAACAGGACGTGGAAGGTGTCGATGGTTACGTCGTAACCCCAGGTGCGGAACTGCTCCGCGATCCACTCGGCATTCTCCTTGGTATGCGTCGCCCCCACGTGATTGGGCGCGGCCGCGAGGCGCCTCATCCAACGCTCCAAATTCGCCGCGTTCACGGCGGCGTCGAATTGAGCCTCCACGGCGCGTTGCCGGGCCGCTCCATCTGCGGTAAACCCGAGCAGCGGGCCCTCGCTGAGCGAGTGCGGGGCGAAGGTGAGTGCCGCGGCCGCCAGGACAATGCCGGAGAGTCGCTGATCCATTGCTCATTCACTCGGATGCAGGTGACCGAACGGACAGGCGCCTGGCAAAACGCAGGCGCCCGTCAGGTGAGAAACCAAGGTGCTGACCGTTTACCGCCGACGGCGGAGCGTCTCCCAAATGGCCGGGTCCTCGGGACCGAGGACCCACGCGGAAAAGCCACGCAAGCCAAACTCGTCGACCACCGAGAGCTTGGCCTCAAAACTCCGTACGTCCTCCAGGAAGATCCACTCGAACGTTCCACCCCTGGAGTAGAACCCGAACGGAACCTGGTGCTGGTCGCTCCACTGCAGCTCGGCACCATGTCGCTCGAGCAGACCGAGTGCCCACGCGTGGCTCACTCCCTCACTGTACGAGCGGGCCATCTCCGGCACGATCTTATCTTCCTGCGAGACGTACCAGTGCTGCGAGCCCAGTGGGATGCCCATAGAGAGCTTCTCGGCTGGCATGAACTCCAAGAAGTAGCGGACCACCTCCCGCACCCAAGGGATACCCGCTTGGGGACCGGGTGGCGTGCGGCGCGTGTGCTGAGAATAGGTCATCAACGAGATGAAATCACCCGCCTCGGCAATCGCGCGCAGATCATAGCCGGAACGCCAGTTTTCGAACAGCCACGCGTGGTAGCGGGTTGGTCCCGGCAAGACGTCCGGGCGGTGCACTACGGCCATCGAAATCTGAAACCCGGCTCGGTGCAAGGCATCAGCCGCTTCCTGATAGAATCGCGTGTACGCATCGCGGTCCGCGATGTTGATGTTCTCAAAGTCGAACTGAATCCCTGAGAACCCGTGTCGCCGACACAGCTCGACCATACTGCGCACTGCGCGCGCGCGGGCCGTATCACTCGCGAGAAGCGCAGAGAGCATCTCCTGATTGAACCCCGGATTGAGAATCAGGGCCATGACCGCCACGTCATGAGCCCGAGCCAGCGCGATGATGCGTGGATCGACCTCACCCCACACGATTCCCTTGTCGTTGACCGCGTACGACGAGGCGCCAATGATGGAGATCTGGTCGATGTGCGCGAGCAGACTTTCGTAGCTCGTCTCACGATCGACGTAATAGAACAGCCGCTCGATGCGATCTTGGGCGGCGACGGACGAGGCCATCGCCCCGAGCACCACCACGGTGCTCAGGACGCGGCCCCATCTCAGATGAACCCCCAATCTGCGGGGATGTCCCGACGCTAACCGCACGGATTGCTCGGATTCGCGTCGCACTCCTGCTGCGGGATCGGCAAGTACGTGAACACCGGTGTGGTGGTCAGCGCCGTGCCGAAGCGGCGAGTGTCCTCCCACCGCTGACCCTGCATGTACAGCTCATACCGCCGCTCGTAGGCGATCTGTGCGAGCAACTCTGCCTCATCATCCAACGCGATATCCGGCAGCGCCGGTAAGTTGGCCAGCGGCTCATCCACTGAAGAACTGCTTTGGGTCCGCACGTCGTTCACGAGTGTGCGGGCTTCGGTGAACTGTCCTTGCCGCGTCAGCGCTTCCGCCTTGATGAGCCGCATTTCGTCCGGCAGGTACACTGGGTACGGCTCATTCGGCGTCGCATACTTGCGCAGCGGCAAGAGCAGTGAGTCCGGGTTTCCGGGGAACGGCGCCGCAAGGTCATCCACCCAATAACTCACCCGCCCGTCACCCGCCTCTGCCTGCAGAGCCCAACTCTCGAGCGGAAATACATACTCCGCCTGGAGACTCAGGTTCTCGATCGGATTCCGGTTGGGATCGGGATACGGAAACACCGACAACACCGACAGATCGACCCGATCGGCGGCCGTGATGGCCTCGGCGTACTGGCCATCGATCAAGTAGTACCGCGCCAGCATGGCATCGATGGTGTTTCTGAGATCGAAGCCAGTACCCAACGCGCGGCTGCGGAAGCCCGAGAGGTCCGCATCGCTGAAGCCGGCGATGTCGCTGCGTGCCGACTCCAACAGAGACAGCGCTTCAGTGAGTACGGCAGCACGTGGTTGTGGCACCGGGCCCTCGACGCTGATGTCGATCGGGACTTCCTCGTATATCGTGACAAGCGTGCCGAACGCCATGGCCTTGAATACCTTTGCCACGGCAAGCAGCCCGGCATCGAACGCCGGCCCGATGTCGAAATTCGGCGCGTTGTCGAGCAGGGCATTGGCAGATCGAATCGTTCGGTACGCGGCTGCCCACGGCGCCTCCACCACCGCGAACGCCGGGTCGAAGCTCTCGCCGTCCAACAGAGACCGGTACGAGATGAGTGAACGGGATCCCGTCCCCCACTCGTCCGTCCCCAGCGACCCGGGGATCAAGAAGTCATCGATGTCCGATGCATACTCGCTTTGCATTCCGACCGCGGCGGCAATGATCCCTTCGATCGAGGTAAACACCGCCTCTTCGGTCGGCGCATTGGGATTGGTGAGATCGAGCTCACATCCTCCGAGGCTCAGGAGGACGACCAATACGATCCCACACCGCGACAGCAACAGTTGTTTGCTCGTCATGGTGCCGCCCTCCTAAAAGTTGAGTCCGAGACTGAACGTGAACGTTCGCGGCAATGGTGTCGTCGCAAAGTCCACGCCGCGAGACACGGTACTCGCCGAGAACATGTTCACCTCCGGATCGAGGCCGCGATAGCCCGTGAACGTCAGCAGATTACGGCCGGCAAGTCGGAGCGTGAGGCTCTCGGCGCCGATCCGCCGCACGAAGGGCTGGTCGATGCGGAACTGCACCGCGACCTCCCGCAACCGTACGAACGTGCCGTCTTCGACGTACTCCTCGTAGACATTGATGCGGCCGTTCGGATTGAGCGCGAAGGTGCGTGGAATGGTGTCCCCCGTGACCTCGCGGTCGACGATCCTGTCTGCACCGAAGTACTCTGAGATACGTCGGGTGAAGTTGGCAACATCATTGCCGAAGCGACCGTCGAGCAAGAAGCTCACCTGCACGTTTTGCCCGATGGCGACGGTACTGCTCAAGCTGGCAATGAGATCTGGATTGGGATCACCGATGACCCGCCGGGCATTCGCAGTGCTAAGGAGAGCCCCGGTAACGGGATCGATAACCGAATCGCGTCCTCGAATCGGCAGGCTGTTGGCGTCGTAGGCAATGCTGCCGTCGGGATTGCGCGCGTAGATCCCGCCAAGAAAGACCCCGATCGGTTGCCCTTCGACCACCGCATTGAGATAATCGAAGACCAACGTATCGGTCGCGGTCACGAGCTTCTCGATCTTGTTGCGATTCGCTGCGAGTTGCAGCCGCGTCTGCCAACTGAACGTCGGCGTGCTCACATTGACCGTCGTGAGTGCGGCTTCCCACCCCTTGTTGCCCAGCTCGCCGATGTTCTGGAACTGGTTCTGCACGCCGAGGCTGGGCGGCAGCGGGACGGCCAACACCAGGTCGGTGGTCTTCTTGTTGTAATAGGTGAACTCGAGCTGCGCGCGGTCGTCGAACAGGCCGGCATCCACGCCAAACTCGAACTCTCGCTGCCGTTCAGGCTTGAGGTCAGGATTTCCGGCCGTGTTGCTGGGCACGAGGCCCGGCAGGCCGCCGTATGCCACGTCGAAGTAGTTCTCGAACCGACTGTACAACCCGGGTGGCTGGCCACCGGTCTGACCATACGCTGCCCGGAGCCGCATGGAGCTCACGGTTGCGCCGAGCGAATTGCGCCAGAAATCCGTTTCGCCAATCACATACGACAGGCTGACCCGTGGGAATAGCTGCCAGCGCTCGTCCGTACCGAAGGCAGACGATGCATCGAGGTTGACGCCACCGGAGACGTAGAGCTTGTCGTTCAAGCTCACCCGCTCCTCGAGGAACCAGTCCACCGTCCGGAACTCGGAAATCGATTGCGAGGCAAACTGCGTAGCGCCGCCGACCAGCGTCTGCCCAGGCGGAAGATCGCGGGCCGATGCGCTTACCACTTCGCCTCGGTCATTGGTGTAGCGGAAACC
>Ga0224512_10004858_pt1 | contig 11227 bp, 11 predicted proteins | sample SF_May12_sed_USG_4_FD_169103 | JGI IMG/M metagenome (GOLD analysis project Ga0224512, IMG submission 169103) | Sediment microbial communities from San Francisco Bay, California, United States - SF_May12_sed_USGS_13 | ecosystem: Environmental > Aquatic > Marine > Sediment | place: USA...
GTGACGGGGCGCCGCCAGCGGGGACCGCCAGTTCTTATGGCGGAGCGCACATGTGATCCACAACGAACCGGCGTGATGCCGGACCACGTGGCCTTCTTCGTCGACGAGGCAACCGCGGTTGCCGGTGAACAGTCCACGACTCTCGACTGCGTGGAGATCGCCGAAGGGGTCGACACGGTTCAAACGGGGCATGAGTGCAGTGTGACATCCACCGGGGATGGACGAGGGATGCAGCGGACCGACCTCTGAAGTACCTGGCGCGCCGGACTAGCGTTGCGACACGCCTGACGACCCCTTCAGGCGGACACGACCGAGAGCGACAGGAGATTGTGGATGCCCCGGATAACTCCCAACTTGTGGTTCGATGCCGAAGGGGAAGCGGCGGCCGACTTCTATGTCTCGATCTTCCCGAACTCGAAGGTCAATCATGTATCGCACTACGGCGAGGCAGGCTCGGGCGAGTCGGGCTCGGTGATGACGGTTGACTTCACTCTCGACGGACAGCCCTTCATGGCGATCAACGGCGGCCCGCGCTTCCCGTTCACCGAGGCCATCTCGCTACTCATCAACTGCGCCGATCAGGGCGAGGTCGACTACTACTGGGAGAAGCTCACGGACGGTGGCGAAGAGGTCCAGTGTGGATGGCTCAAGGACCGTTACGGACTCTCGTGGCAGGTCGTGCCTCCCGGTATGGAGGAGTTGCTGGCCGATCCCGATCCTGGACGATCCCAACGCGCCATGGTCGCCATGCTCGGAATGAAGAAACTCGATCTTGCCGGGCTGCGCGCTGCCGCCGACAACGGATGACCTGACTCGGTCATGACCAAACTGGAAGTCCACTTCACGGCCCCTCTCCAAAAGAGCCCCAACAAAGGCGGCTGGACCTACGTCGTCATGGACGGGTCGGCGGAGTTCTTTGGCACCCGCGGCCTGGTGAAAATCAGCGGAACGGTCGACGGCCATCCCTTCCGGAGCTCGTTCATGGCCCTCGGCGACGGAACCCACAAACTGCCCATCAAGACTGACATCCGGCGGGCGATCTCCAAAGAGGCCGGCGATTTGGTGACGGTCTACCTCGAGGAGCGGATCGATTCATGACCCTGCGATCACTCACTCGCTGGGCCTGGTTTCCGTTCGGAGCGGCGATCGGAGCGTACTTCGCGGCCCCCTGGCTGTTGAAGCGCGCCTTTGCTCCTCCGCAACGAGACGCCGACCACACCCCCAACGATCTCGGGCTGCCCGAGCAGCAGGTGTGGTTGACCGGCCAGAACGGGAAGCGTCTTCATGGCTGGTTCATCCCTGTCGAGGGTCACGCCCCGGCCGTCGTAATCGTGCATGGATGGGGCGGGAACGCCGCCCTCATGCTTCCCCTGGCTCCGCACCTGTACGAGGCCGGATTTCACGCCCTCTTTCTGGATGCTCGCAACCACGGCCATTCGGACCATGACAGCTTCGCTTCGATGCCCCGTTTTGCGGAAGACCTCGAGGTGGCGATCGACTGGTTAAGAGCCCGTACGGAGGTGGCATCGGTGGGGGTCATCGGCCACTCGGTTGGTGCGGGTGCTGCCATCTTCAGTGCGTCCCGTGGCGCCAACCTGGACGCCGTCGTGTCGGTGTCGTCGCCGGCCCATCCGGGTGAGTTGATGCGCGAGCAAATGGCGAAGGTGCCGGGACCTCTGCTGACGGTCATGTTCGAGGTGATGCAGCGGGTCATCGGATTCCGGTTCGATGCGTTTGCGCCCCGTAACCAGATTGGCGCTGTCCGTGTGCCGATCATGCTGGTACATGGATCGGCCGATGAGGTGGTCGGCATCGACAACCTCGAGGACCTCGCCGCCGCCCACCCCGGAGCCGAGGTCCTGGTCGTTCCCGGCGCCGGTCACAGCGACCTCGCCCCCTTCGAGCCGTACGTCGCCAACATCACAGGCTTCCTGGCCAGGGCGCTGGGCCAGTAGGAAGACGTTCGCTCTCGCTGCTGCCGCTTGCGTTGTGGATACGACCTCGAATGAAGTGATGCCGGCTCTGGTTTCGTGTCGTGCGATGCCGATACGCTGTCTTTGTGCCGCAGATCAAGGGGAACGGATAGCTGATGCTTGGCTCGGACCCGGTCAGGGTGATCGTCTCCAATGATCCGCTCGGTCCCGATGAGCGACGCGTCCTCCTGCCGGACCTGGAAAGACGAGGGATTGCTCCGGGCCTGCTCGACGTGATTCCGCCATCCGGACGCTACTTCCAGCTCCTTCGAGCTGTTGGGTCTGGCGGCGAGTTGCTGGGAGTGACGAGCCTCATGAGTGTCCGGCCATTCGTGTCGATCAAACAACTCCTCGGCGAGGGCAATCATGTTGGCTGGGACACCACGATCTATTACGCCGAGGACACGGACCGTCCGCAGGTGGCAGCCGCCATCCTCAACGCCATGGCCGGCCGCAGTTTCTACTACGCCATGTTCTTCGGGCGCATGGATGACGATGTTCGCGCCGCATTGCCGCTGGTGCGGCACCGGCTTCTGGAGACCGACTACCGCCTCGGCCAGATCGATTGTCGGGGCTTCGACGACGTTGATGACTTCCTCGCTCTCCATAAGCGGCTCAGGCGGCACCTCCGTGATTTCTCGAGAGCAGAGGGGAGCGTGCATGTGAGGTCCGGGCCGGTAGACGGCCGGCTCTCCCAACGATTCTCCGAGCTGGTCCATGCAACCTACCGCCATCACGGTGGGGTCGGACGGTGGCAATTCAAGGAGTATGCCTACCAGGTCTGCGGTTCCTTCTTTGGGACGTGTGAGGACGCCGTGCATATCTACACGGAGCACAACGGCCGCATCACGGGTCTCCAGTCCTATGTCCGCCATCGAGATCGTCTCGAGCTCTCCGAAGGCGGCTTCGACCGTTCTCGAGACAACCATCACGCCTACGAGGCGATCATCGCCGAGTCGGTCGCCGTGGCGATTCGGGAAGGCTTGGGGTGGGTTGGTTATGGCGGGATCTGGAACGCAGCCAAGGACCGGTACACGGATGAGGAGGACCGCACCCCTATCTATGTGCTCCAGCTGTACAGCAACCAGTTCAAATACCGTTTGTTCGGAGATCGCCTCTCGAAATGGGCGTTTCGCACGTACTTCGGAGGTCGGTTCGATGGGGCTTCCGGCGCAACGAGTGTCGTATCCCGTCGCTCAAAACTCTGATTTTCCGACCGGACCCAGTGCCAGGAGGGAGCTTTCGCCGGCCCGGAGCTTCTGCCCGACCGCGAGAGCCGGCAGGTCCTCGGGTCCCATACCGGGCAAGAACAGATCCACCTGGCTGCCGCGCCGGATCATGCCAATCTTCTGGCCGATGACCACCGCATCGCCCGGCGCGACGTAACAGTCGATCTTGTTGACCTGCTGGTCGGCGATCTGCACCACGTACGCATCGTGGCCGTCACCTTCGACGTGGATGATGTTCCGTTCGTTGGCGACGATGTGGGGCGAGCGCGTGTGCATCGGTTGGATGCGGAACAGGTTGCGGAGAAACATGCTGCCCATCACGTAGTTGTGAGGCGCAGGGTGATACGACACCTCTTTCACGATGCCGGCGATGGGGCTTCGTTGATAGTGAACGTCGAAGGGCGACATGAAGATCCCGATGAGCACGCCGGTGGGCGGACGGTTCAGCCCCTTGACGATGTCGTCGAGTGGAATCTCGGTCTTCTCCTTGATGGCGATGGGGACCTTGCCTTCCTCGACAGCTGCGACGTAGACGATCCGGCCGTCGGCGGGAGCCACAATGGACGCGTTGGGATCGATGGGGCGAGCCGGGTCTCTGGGGAAGAACCACCGCTCGTATGCTCTGACGAGTAAGGCCATGAGACCGAAGAACCCGGCGAAGGCCATGACTCTCGCTCGCATCTCACTTGCTCCTCAAGTTGCTCCGGTCCAGCTCTCGGCCCAACCCTCGACGCCGACCGGGTATGGGTCACGAACAGCCTAAGGCCGACCGGTTGCCCGCCGATACGCAAATTGCTGTGATCAGCCCAGGGCGGCGCGGAGTTCGCCGATCTGGCCGCGGTGCTCGGCTTCGTGCTGCATCAGGTGGTGGAGGATCCAGGAAACCCCGACGCTCTCCTCGCCCTCATGGCGACTCAGGTCGAGATCGTTGTCCTCGAGGGTGCCGAGCGCTTCGAGCAATCGCTCACGGACCCAGGCCAGCCGCTCGAAATGATGAGTCGGCGTATCGACCACCGGGCTGAGAGTGCCACCGTCGTCGCGCACGTCGACGGGAAACCACTCGAACGCGGCTTCAGGGAACTCTTCGAGGAGCAGGTCCGCGTAGACCCAATCGAGTTCGATCGCAGCGATGTGATAGAGCAACGTGCCCACCGAATTCGGCGCCCATGGCAGGGTGGCGTCCAACTCGTCCGGTGTCAGGTCGGCCAGATCTCGGAGAAGCCTGCTCCTCGCGTCTTTGGTCATGGCCACGAAACGCCCGACCAGGGGCGGATAGCCGGGTGCCGGTTCTAGATGCCTGGGTCGCACGATCAGTCGTTCCTCCTCACTTTCATGTATAGCCAATTCCGCCGCAGCTCGGGCGATCGGATAGCCTTGCCTGCGTGAGCCAGCTACCGGACTACGTTCTCCGAAACCGTGCCCATTGGGACAAACACGCCGATTGGTGGGCGGAACTCGGTGAGCGTGCGTGGCTACAGGAGCCGCAGTGGGGGATCTGGGGTCTCCCGGAAGAGCAACTGCACCTCCTGCCGGCCGATATGACCGGGATGGATGCCATCGACCTTGGCTGCGGCACCGGGTACGTGCTCGGCTGGATGCACCGGCGGGGCGCCCGGGTTGTCGGTATCGACAACTCGGAACGCCAACTCGCCACCGCCCGCCGCTTCGCCGAAGAGCATGGTGTCGAGGTCGAACTCATCCACGGCAACGCCGAGACGGTTCCCTATCCGGACGCATCGTTCGACTTTGTGATCTCCGAGTACGGTGCGGCCATCTGGGCCGATCCCTACGTGTGGATTCCGGAGGCATGGCGCTTGTTGCGGCCCGGAGGACGCCTGGTGTTTCTCGGCAATCATCCCCTGGTGATGCTCGCCCAGTATTACGACAGCGATGAACCGGTCACCCGTCGCCTTTTGTATCCGTACTTCGGCATGCACCGCATCGACTGGGACGACGGTAGGGACCAGGGGACCGAGTTCAACTTGCCCATCTCCAGGTGGTTCCGGCTGTTCAAAGAGGTGGGTTTCGAGGTCGTCGAATACCTCGAACTCCAAGCCCCGAACGCCGGTGAAGAAGTCCGGTTCTACGTGAGCGCCGACTGGGCAACGGACTATCCGGCCGAGCAGGTGTGGAAGCTCTCCAAGCCGGCTGAGGAATCCACCGAGGGTTAGGTGAGCGGGGACGAGACCGGGCAGGTCTCTGGTGTGCGCCGGGGGGCTACGCTCGGGCACATGACAACCCTTCGCGTTCTCTTTCTGGGCGGTACCGGCATCATCAGTTCGGCCTGTGTGAGGTCGGCGATCGAGGCCGGGTACGACGTGACGGTGCTCAATCGCGGTGCGACGGCGACTCGACCTCTGCCCGATGACGCCCGCGCGATCGTCGCGGATGTTCGAGACCCGGCCGCGGTGGGCTCAGCAACGGACGACCGCGACTTCGACGTGGTGCTCGACTTCCTCTCGTTCACTCCCGACCACGTCCAGCCGCACATCGACCGGTGGGCAGGTCGGATCGGTCAGTACGTGTTCATCAGTTCTGCGTCGGCCTACCAGACCCCGCCGGCACGGCTACCGATATTGGAGAGCACCCCGCTGCGCAACCCCTACTGGAAGTACTCACGGGACAAGATCGCCTGTGAGGACCTGCTCGTCGCCGCCTATCGGGAGGACGGTTTCCCCGCCACGATCGTTCGGCCGTCGCACACCTATGACCGGACGATGATGCCCATCCAGGGTGGATGGACGGTGGTCGAGCGGATGCGACGCGGGGTGCCGGTCGTCATCCACGGGGACGGGACATCGTTGTGGACGCTCACGCATCACTCCGACTTCGCCAGGGCCTTCGTCGGGCTGATGGGCGACCCCCGCGCCGTGGGCGACATCTTTCACATCACCTCCGACGAGGCGCTGCCCTGGGACCAGATCACTGACATGGTGGCGGCAGCCGCAGGTGTCAAGTCCCCGCAAATCGTCCACGCGCCTTCGGACGCCATTGCGGCCCTCGACGAGGAGTGGGGTGCCGGATTGCTGGGCGACAAAGCACACTCGATGGTCTTCGACAACAGCAAGATCAAGAGCCTGGTGCCAGGATGGCGGGCCACAGTGCCGTTCTGGCGTGGTGCCCGGGAGATCGTCGACTGGCACGACGAAGATCCGCAACGCCGGATCGTGGACCCCCAGGTGGACGCCCTGATGGACGAACTCGTCGAATCCTGCGGCCCGTAGGCGGCGCGTGATTGCGCCCGGACGCTCAGGCAGGGACCTCGACTGTGACGGTGGTACCGGAGTCGACACCAGAGCGGATGACCAGTGAAGCGCCAACCAGCTGAGCACGCTCATGCATGCCCATCAGACCTAGGCGACCCGCCCTCACGTATTCACCCGGTGACTCAGGGGCCGTGAAGCCGCGACCATCGTCTGAGATGGCGAGCGACACACGGTCTCCGCCGAAGGTGATCACGACGTCCACCCGAGTGGCCTCGGCGTGCCGTTCTGCGTTGCGAAGAGCCTCTTGTACGATTCGATAGAGCGATACTTCGACGGCCGGGTCGAGCCGGTCGGCCAGCCCCTGCACTGTCAGTTTCGTAGCGAGACCGGGCGGTTTGTTGGCTTCGGCGAGGAGCCACTCGAGGGCCGGCACCAGGCCGAGATCGTCGAGCAGCGTGGGCCTTTGGTCGCGAGCGACTCTGCGTAGCTCCCCGAGAACGCCGGCCGCGCTTTCGTGCAGGGCTGACAGTTCGCCGGCAGACGCCGGTGATGTTCCTTCCAAGTTGCGGACGAGCATCGCCAGATGTTGGGCAGGCCCGTCGTGGAGGTCCCTCGCCAAGCGCCGCCGCTCTTCCTCCTGAGCTTCGGTCACGAGTTTCACATAGGTCGATAGCATCACTTGCTCCTGCTCGACGAGCAGAGCGTTTTCGACACGAATCGCTAGCTGGTTGCCGACGGTCGTCAGGAAGTCCGTGACCTCCCCTTCGGGCATCCCGGCATCGGTGGGTTTGGCGTAGACGTATCCGTGGATCTTGTCCGTGGCGATGGATGTTTCGATGATCCCGACTGCCTTCAGTTTCGCCGATGCGTCGCCTCCCCGGCGCTCTACGGCGTCCGAGAGCTCTGAGTGGTCGGTATAGGAAGAAGACACCAGCGGGTCGGCCTGGTCGTGGTGCCACAGGACGATCCCGGCGTCCTCGAACTCCGTCAGATCAACGAGCTTGGCTAGGACGGAACGAGATGCTTCGGTTGGTGTCCTGGCCGAGAGCGCCGCTGCGGCAAGTTCGTTGAGGGTTTCCAGTCGGTGAGCTGTAGTTTCGGCCCGCTGGCGTTGCTGTCGTTCGCGCTCGACCGGCAGCGACATCACGATGCCCATGCCCACGACCACCACGACGAAAACGAGCTCGAGCGTCCATTCGTAGTCGTCGAGACTCCAGATGACCACGTTCACGGACGCCAGCATCCCGGCCCACAGTCCGGTGAGGACCCCTCCCTCGGAACCGTAGACGAGCCCGGCATAGGCGACCGGCGCGAGGTACAAGATGACGGGTATGTGATGAGCTCCCGGCATCGCGTCCCACAAACCGAGATGTATCAGCTCGGCCTCGAGAGCGATATGGAGTGCGCTGATCAGCAGGACGGCGGCCTGAATCGTCCAGAACGCCCTCTCGTGCAGCCGTTGGCCGAGCGCCATGCCCAGGCGTCCCAACCGCGTCGGCTCTCGCGCTGCTGCCGTCATGCCAGTTCGTCCAGATTCAGCCAACCGTTGCGGAGCCCTTGAATGACGGCCTCCGTTCGTGACGCGACCTCGAGCTTCTCGAAGATGTGGCCGAGATGTGTCTGCACCGTGCGAGGGCTTACTTCGAGCTGTGTGCCTATCTGCTTGTTGGAGCTCCCCCGGGCAGCCAGTTTCAATACATCCATTTCGCGATCCGTCAACGGTGTGGCTTGGTCGAGGACGGTTTCGGCTCCGGCTGCGAGGCTCTCGAATAGCGTACGAGTGATCCGGGGATGAAGCACCGACTCTCCGGCATGGACCGCCCGGATGGCGCGAACCAGGTCCTCGCCTCCGATGTCTTTGAGAAGGTATCCGGCGGCGCCGGCCTCCAGCAGGGCTCGCACGTAGCCGTCTTCGTCATGGACCGTGAGGATCAACACCGCGACGTGGGGATGGGTGGCCTTGACATGGCGGGTGACTTCTATGCCGGAGAGGCCCGGCATGGCGATGTCGACCAACGCCACGTCCGGCTGGTGTTCGTCGATTGCCTCGATTGCCTTCGAGCCGTCTTCGGCGGTGGCAACGACTTCGATGTCGTCGTGTTGGGAGAGGAGCTGGCTCGTGCCTTCGCGCACGAGTGCGTGGTCGTCGGCTATCACCAGCCGAATAGGCGCCGGCATAGGTCGATTGTAGGCCGAAGGCTCCCCTTTGCCCGGGTCGACATGGCGTACCGGCCATCGGCCGAATTGCGTACTTCCCGCACGACCTAGGTCCCTGGCTCCCGTCGGGGGGGACGTGGTCTGCTGTGGAGGAGCGTTCCAAGAGCCCATGGATCGACCGACCACCTGTCAGGAGTACATCATGTCAATCACGGGTAGATGGAGATGGATGCCGCTAGTGGCCGCTTTGGCGCTTTTCGTGGCGGCGTGCGGAGGAGCAGCAGCGGACGTAGGGGATTCGGCCGCCGTGGGGGATGTCAGCACAACTGTCACCGAGGAGCATTCTGAGGATGAGGCGGAACATTCCGACGATGAGGCCGAACATTCCGACGATGAGGCGGAACATTCTGAGGATGAGGCGGAACATTCTGAGGATGAGGCGGAACATTCTGAGGATGAGGCCGCCCATGAAGATGAGACGTTCGTGTTTGGTGAGCCTGCGGACGCAGCCGACGCCGACCGGGTGATCGAAATCGATGCCAACGATGACTTCACGTTCGGCCCAGCAGAGATCGCAGTCACTGCAGGCGAAACAATCACCTTTGTGATCACCAATACGGGAAACCTCCCCCACGATTTCACGCTCGGGGATGAGACAACCCAGGACGCCCATGAAGCCGAGATGGCGGAGATGGCTGGCATGGCCGCCGACGAGATGATGGGACATGACGACGCAAATGCGGTCGTCATAGCCGCAGGCGAGACGAAAGAGCTCACCTGGCACTTCTCGGAGGCGGGTACGATCGTGATGGGCTGCCATCAGGTCGGGCACTACGCAGCCGGCATGAAAGGCACCATCCAGGTCGACGCATAGTCTTCGCAGATTTGTGACGATAGCCAACCGGCGGGCCAAAGCCCGCCGGTTGGCTGTGGCGCGTCGAGCACGCATTCCGGTTGCGTGGTGATCAGCGACGACCAGAAGAATGGCTCTGCTCGCGTTGCACGGCGAGGCGTGCAAGCGATCAGGCGGCGGCTAGCTGGCGCTCGGCCCGGCTTTTTCCGTAGCGAAGGTAGAGCGAAGGAACGACAAAGAGGTTGAGCAAAGTGGAGGTCACCAAACCACCCATGATGACGACTGCCATCGGATGCTCGATTTCGTGGCCGGCGATGTCGCCGGCGATGACCAGCGGGATGAGGGCCAACCCGGTTGACAGCGCTGTCATCAGAATCGGGATGAGCCGCTCCATCGCGCCTCGCAAGGCGAGGTGCGGCCCGAATGTCTCGCCTTCTTCGCGTTCGAGATGCTGATAGTGATTGATGAGCATGATGCCGTTGCGGGCGGCGATGCCATAGATCGTTAGGAACCCGACGAGCGACCCGATAGAGATCAGGCCGCTGCCCGCATAGGCAGCCAGGATGCCGCCGACCAGAGCCGAAGGAAGCGTAAGGAACGACAAGATCGCCAGGCGAGGGCTGCCGAACGAGCTCAGGAGCAGCAAGAAGATTGCCGCTGCGGCAACCAGTCCGAACAGGCCGAGTTGGCGGCTGGCGGCTTGTCGCTCTTCGAATTCGCCAAGGAGTTCGGCCCGGTACTCGAGTGGGAATTCCACGGTCGCCAACTGGGCCTCTACGTCGGCCACGACCGAACCCAAGTCCCGGCCGCTCACGTTGGCGAGCACGTCGATCCGGCGGGCAACATTCTCCCGCTCGATCTCGTTCGGGGTGGATACGAGGCGGACTTCGGCGACATCGGAGAGCAACACATGTCTGCCCGTGTTGGTGTTCAGCAAGATCTCCCCGAGGCTCGTTGTGCTGTTGCGCGTTGCCGGCGTGGAGTACACGGATACGTCGAGAGCCTTACCCGCGCGGTAGTAGTCGCCCACTTCCGTGCTCGACATGTAGGCGGCAGCCGCACGGCGCACGTCACCCGGCTTTATCCCATATTGCTGGGCCGTGATCAGATCGACTTCGATCTCGATCTGCGGTATCTCCACCTGCAGTTCGGTATGAAGGTCGACGGTCCCTTCGATTGAGGACAACCGGCTCTCGACTCCGCCGGCCAGATCCCGGAGGACCGCGAGGTCTGGTCCGTAGATGCGGACGACGATGGCCTCGCTCGTCCCGGTCAAGACCTCCTTGACCCGCTCTTTCAGGTACGTCTGCACATCGCGACGGATGCCCGGGTACCCGTCGACGGTTTCCTGGATGGCAGCCAACGTCGTGTCGTAATCGGCCTCGGGGTCGATGCTGACCCAGTTTTCAGTGAAGTTGATGCCCACGACCTCATCGGAAGCCAGCGCCCTACCGATGTGAGCACCGAAGTTGCGGACGCCCGGTATCGCTTGCAGTTCCTCTCCAACCTGAACGGTGATCCGGTACATCTCCTCGTGCGACGTACCGGGCTGGGTGACCCAATGCATGAGGAAGTCGCGTTCGCGAAAGTCGGGCAGCAATTCCTGTCCGAGCCCGGGCGCAACGGCTGTACCAACCACGGCGAAGATCGCAACGCTGGCGAAGGCAATACGGGGCCGCGTGATGATCGGTGACAGGATCCTCTCGTATCCGCGGTGGAGCAGGCGGGCGACCGGGGACTCTCGTTGCTCGATAGGGACGTTGCGCAGCAACATGTAGCTCATCGCCGGCGTCACGGTGAGGGCGATGA
>Ga0224512_10004859_pt1 | contig 11225 bp, 11 predicted proteins | sample SF_May12_sed_USG_4_FD_169103 | JGI IMG/M metagenome (GOLD analysis project Ga0224512, IMG submission 169103) | Sediment microbial communities from San Francisco Bay, California, United States - SF_May12_sed_USGS_13 | ecosystem: Environmental > Aquatic > Marine > Sediment | place: USA...
TGGAATTACGGAACGAACAAAAAAGCGGTTATCAAGTTGGCAGAAATCGGAATTTGCTCGGCCCCGTGCTTCGCGCTGTTCCCTGGATAGCATGAAATAGTCGTCGAGCAGACCGTAGGCTACTTCAATTTTGCCGATATCGTGCGCTGCGCCGCACTCTGAGCAGGCCACCGAATTGCCGTCGTCCGTCATCGCGAGGAGCGCTCCGTGGTAACGGTGGGCGTCGGCCCCGATCCGTTATGCCGGGCCGTTATGGTTCGAATCTGGACATCCTGAAGGCGTCCCAGCATGACCAGGGCCAGTATTGCACCAGCCAGCGCAAATGCCATATCGGATTGTGTATCCCATGCATATCCCTGGGTGCCGAGGAACGCCTCGGCGCCGGTTGCGGAAATTTCCGCAACCGCCCACTCGAGTATTTCGTAAAAGGCGCTAAGCGCGAGGCAAAAACAGGCAATGAAAAAATTGCGCCAGGTTGGCGAAGCCAGCACGGCTTTCCGGATCAGTATTTCCCTTGCGATAAGTGCCGGAACGAAGCCCTGCAGGAAATGTCCGAGCTTGTCGAAGTTATTTCGCTCGAAACCCAGCACCGGCTTCAGCGTATCGAACAGCGGCACCTCCGCATAGGTGTAATGCCCTCCGACCATCAGCACGATGCAGTGGACGAGTATCAGCGCATAAAGCAGCGGCGTCAGTGGAAAAGTGCGGTAGGTGACGACCAGGATAGCAAAGCCTATGATCGCGGGCGCTACCTCCAGGGCCCAGGTAGGATAGTCTTTCGGGTTTATCCCCGACCATATCAATACTATGGCAAAAATCGCAGTCCAGGCGATTTTCATTGCTCAGAAGGGCATCGGCATCAGCTCCGACACCTCGAGCCTGCCGCCGATTTCCAGAAAAGGGCATGCCCTGGCAATTTCCAGCGCCTGCTCCATGGAATCCACGTCGACGATCGTGAAACCGGACATCGACGTTGTGCTGGCGCCGGTAATGGTCCCGTCGGAATTCACCGTTGTTGTATTCCTCAAGGGATTGGCGGGACTGATAGCGGCGTCCCCCAACGAGGATAACCATTGCCTGTACTTCGCAAAATGTCGCTCGCCTTCTTCCGGGCTCGAAGGCTGTTCGCCGCCGAGGTAACTGATAATGTATCGAGGCATCATTCTCTCCCGAGCTTCGGTTTCCTTAAGTGTGCCAAAGGAAACGGTGGTCGTATCGAAGACGTTCGTCCCCAGGGCTGGGAATCCCGAAATAACATGTGTTTATCAGTCGGTATAGTACTATGTGCGCCCCTCAGGATACCCGAACTATTTCGGCCTCGCCACGGCCATTCTGGCGGCATATCCGGAATCGGCGTATACGGCACGGCACCTTGGCAGGCAATTCGCCTGGATATCGGATAGTACCAGGGTGGGACGTCCTTCTATCAAGCTTGCGGGTGTGTTTTTCGACAGGGGAATTTATGGGTTCATGGGTCATTTAGAAATAGCTAATGTCGATACCGGGAAAAATGGGCTCCTGATAACGGATCTCCGGCAGGTAGTGGACGTTAGCCGTTTTTTTGCGTGTTGCCATGATGGATAACCGCGGCGTCGACACGCACAGTTCCTGCCCTGAGCACGCGCGCGGTGATGCCGCCATGACCGCGCATCGCGTTATAGCCACCCGCGCCCAGCTGGCGCTCCATCTTGCTGCAGGGATGGCAGGGACCGCTGAATTCCAGCAACGCGTCGCCGATGCGAAACGTCTTGTCTTTCAATGCCAGCAGGTTGATGCCAGCGACCACGATATTGCGGCGCAATAGTGCTGGCGGAATGGATTCTCGCCCGAGGCAGGCGCCGATCACGTCGAGGTGTTCCCGCTGAATTAGCGTCACTTGCCTGGGATTTCCGGCTCGCCCGCTGAAACGATCGCCGTCGAGCCCCCTGGCAACGATCAACTGGACCGAATCGAGCGCTATCATCGGTTCAGAGCGCGATGGTCTGATGCCGATCCACATCACGCGTCCGACCTGGGGCAAGGTGTCCAGCAGCACCTGCAGCGGTTTCGATTCAACCAAACGAAACCCCCCGACGATCCGCTAAGATGCGAGTCGGCGGCCAGCAGCGACGCCCCGGGAACCTCCTTCGACTGCCTACGACTGGTAGCATGGTTCGGTAACCACTGACTCCGAAACGGTGTTTCAAAGGCAACGATCGTACATTGCCAGTAGCCTTTCCCAGTGCCGTTCGGCCGAATCCCGATGATACTTGCCCTGCCGCAGCGGAAATACGAATCCATGTTCCGTTCCCGGGAATATCTCGACGCGATAATTGATGCCGGAAGCGGCGAGGTGAGTAGCCAGGTCCTCGATCATTTGCCGCGGCGCGTATTCGTCGACCTCGGCGCAGCCAAAGTACATTTCACCCCTGATGCTGGCGGCGGAAAGGTGTGGCGAGTCGTCGGCATCGACGCACAGGCGTACCCCGTGGATCGACGCCGCTGCGGCGATGCGATCGGGAAAGGCGGCCGCGGCCGAGAACGCGAACGGGCCGCTCATGCAGTAACCGACGCAGCCCAGCTTCCCTTCGCGGGCCGCGTTATCCGCTGCGGCGAAATCCATCAGCGAGCGAATGTCATCGCAAACCATGCTGTTGGTCAGCGAATGCATGTGTTCGAACATCTCGTCGCGGCCGGAACTGCTCATATCGAACTCGCGCAGGCGCCGGTAGTAGAGGTTGGGTAGCATCACGTAGTATCCGGCGGTCCCAAGCCGACTGGCCATGTCATGCAATTCTTCGCGCCTGCCCGGTGCATCCATCAGGAACAATATGACCGGGTAGGGACCGTTTTCCTCGGGGTGGGTGACGAGAGTATTCATCAAGCCATCCGTGGTGGGTATGTCGATATCTCGATAAATCATGATTGTCAACCGTATTCAGTTCAAAAAATGCCGAGCGTCCGGGCGCGGTAGCGCGCGGCTGCGGGTTGGCGCGGTCGTCTGCGCCAGCGAAGCGCGGTTACTCGATGCGCAGTCTATTTCGGATTCCCGGACTGCCATAACCGCGCCTGGCGTTCTGTTTCGAGCCGGGTTCTTTCTATGCGCCTGCCCCGTCATTCGGTGCGTCTCAACTCTGGCCCACCAGCACTACGCCAGCGCAGATCAGCATTACACCGAACGCGCGCACCGCGGTGACCTGCTCTCCAATCATCCAGCCGATGATAACCGTAAAAACGAATCCCAGTCCCATCAGGGGGTAGGCCTTGCTCACGTCCCAGGTCGAAATCACTTTGAGCCAGACCAGGGCGGCGAGGGTATAGAGTACGAAACCACCGAATACGAACCGGTCGGAGAATACCGTGATGGCCGAGTGAATGCCGAAAGGCTCCGTCAGCGCCGCCTTGATTTCGCTGCTGGACATTCCTTTCTTCAGGGCAAACTGGGCGCTCACCGCAAAAACGATACTGAGGATAGCAACGATCAGGGTCTTCATAATTGAAAGCCTCGCTACAGGAATAAGGCCGAGATCATCGATGCGACCATTGCCAAAAATACGACCCAGCTGCCGCGATCCCTGATCGCGTAAACCAACGGATCGTCGTGAATTTCTCCTCTCGAGGCCTTTATCCAGAGGCGCGACAGCCAGTAGAAAAGAGCCAGCGCGCCTATCCACAGCATATTAGGGCTTTGGTACCTGGTCGCGGTTTCCGGGGCGTTGATAAACAATCCGAAGACTACGACTGCGGAAACAGACGCGCCGACCCCGAGCGGCCACAGTACGGTCAGATCACCGACGCGGTATCCCCGTCCGCTGGCGCTATCGCTGCCGACCTTTTCATAGGTCACCAGTTCCGAGCATCGCTTGACCAGTGCCAGGCTCAGAAACAGGAACAGGGAAAACGCGAGCAACCAGGTGCTCATCGGTACCTCGATGGCAACCGAGCCCACCAGTATCCTCAGCGTGTAGAGCAGCGATAGCACGATAACGTCGACCAGGGCAAAACGCTTCAGAAACCAGCTGTAGCCGGTCGTCACGACAAGATACAGCAGTACCATAAGGAAAACCTGCGGCGATTTGAACAACGCCAGGCCCAGCCCGGCGACCAGCAGGATGAGTGCAACCAGCATTACCGAGGTCACGGGTATCTCGGCATTTGCAATTGGGCGGAAACGTTTGCGCGGATGCACTCGGTCGCTCTCGATATCGAGGATATCGTTGATCATGTAGGTTGCTGAGGCCACTAACGAAAACGCGAAAAATGCGATCGTCGATGTTATCAACTTGTCGGCGTCGAGAAATGAAAAGGCGGTCAGCAGCGGCACGAATATCAGCAGGTTCTTGAGCCATTGATGAACGCGCAGCGCCCGTAGCCAGGTGCGGTAATTTGTGCGCGTATGCGGAAACTCCGTTTCGATCGGCGTCGTCGAGCGCACGGACTGGCTGACCGCGGCAGAAGCGTTGACGAGCACGGCGGCGGTGGCGGACTTCCAGATAGGAATATCGGCCGCGCTGTCGCCGGCGTAAACGAAGTGTTCGCCGACCCGATCGTAGATCGCCTTCAGCTTGTTCCTGCCTTTCAGATTTATGCCATTTTCGGTTGCAATTACATCGTCGAAAAGACCCAGATGTCTCGATACCTCGTCGGCTACGCGTTTATGCGAGGCGGTCGCGAGTACAATCTGGCGACCGGCGGCCTTTTCCTTGCTCAGGTAGTCGAGCAAGGGTTTGCGGTAGGGCAGTTGCTCCGCCGAGAATTCGGATCTCGATGCGACGAACCGCTTGAATGCCGCCCGCCCGCGGGTTAGCCAGAAAACCATCGCGATGAGGTTGAAAGGGGATTGCTTTAGCAGTCGCACGACGGATTCCACCAGGGTGTCCGACGGGGTCAGCGTCCCGTCGAGATCGACGACTAATGGAAATGCGGCTGGTTTCATCTGCAATTCTGTTTCTTGCTGCACGATCTCGATAACAATATCACTGGGTCGAATCCTATCACCGCTTTCCGACTAAAGATAAATTCACTTGCTCTGACCGATGCCGATATCCATTCGACGCGATTGCCGGACGGGGCCTCGATTCCCCGGGTCCTCTTGCCGGAGCAGCGGAATCTGCCGCTATTCTAGCTGAACTATCGGTCGATACGGATGGATCGGCTTTTAATATATGAGGCTTGCCTGCATAAATCGAGGTGTTTATCCTTGCCGCACCTGCCTTGATGGGGTGAATCCGTCGCAATTGGCCGGGCAATCGGTTCATATCCTTGAATGGAGCAAGCTTTCGATGACAGACCCGGATACCGCGAGTAGATATCATTTTCGCGGTAGCGTCGGTCCCGGTCGCCGTGACGGCTGGATGGTCGGGATGCTGGGATCGACTCGGCGGCTGGCGCCGCGCTGCGGTAATTGCCTGCTCATCGCAGCTGCTTTCGGTCATCGGCTCGATGGCTGAATCGCCGCAAATTGCATCGTTGCAAAGGAGAATGATGACCGGAAAGGCAGCCGAGGAGCGCCAGCGTATCGCTTTTGCGGTGGCCATCGCGGTCGTGTTGCTGGTCAAGCTGTACCTGGCTTACACGCTGCCCGTGAATTCCGACGAGGCTTACTTTTATCTATGGGGCAAGTACCTCGACTACGGCTATTACGATCACCCGCCGATGATCGGCTGGTGGCTCGCCGCGCTCGGCAGCGTCAGCGAGTCTCCGCTGGTGCTGCGCACGCCGGCAATCCTGGTGATGCTCGGCGGCGGCGCTTTCGTCTATTACGCCGTGCGCGAACGAGATGCGCGCACCGCGCGTCTGAGCGCGCTGGTTTTTCTGCTGACACCGGTTTACGCACTCGACATCTTGATTACGACCGACATCCCGCTGCTCGCCTTCGCGTGGCTATCGGCCTGGGCCTTCAGCCATGCCCTGCAATCGGACCGCATCGCCTGGTATGCCGTCGCCGGAACGCTGCTCGGCTGCGCTTTCCTCGCCAAGTACTTCGCCGTTCTGCTCGGCCTGGCCTACCTGGCCTACCTCGTCCTCGCACGGCCACCGAGATGGCAGCTGGCGCTTGCGCTGGTGGGCCTCTGCGCTTTGCCCGCGGGTCTGCTCAACCTGGCGTGGAACTACTTTAACTGCTGGGACAATATCCTGTTCAACTCGGTGAATCGAACGCGCGGCGAGCAATGGGAAGTTACCAAGCTGCTGGAATACCTGGGCACCCAGCTGTACATCGTGGGCCCGGTGCTGCTGTACGAGATATGGGCAGCGCGCGGTCGCGTCGCCGCCGCCGCGCGTCACGCGCCGGCGGCGCTATACGCGATCTGCTTTGCTTTGCCGCTGACGATTTACCTGCTGGTGTCGCCGCTTAAATCGATCGGGCTACACTGGGTGCTGATATTCTACCCGTTCCTGTTCATCGTCCTCGGGCACTCGCTCGACCTCCAGGCGCTGCGCCGCGGGGTCGTGTTCGCGGCATTTTTCACGATGCTGCACCTGCTCGGGATAGTCGCGTTGCTGCACGGTCCGGCCGCGTGGTGGCAGGGCAGCAGTTATTACCCGTCCATGTTTTACTACATGAATACCGCTCAGATCGCCCGCGAAATGCAGGCGCAGGTGCCCGCTGCCGAGCTCGCGACCACCAGTTACGCGCGCTCGGCAGCGCTCGAGTATCACAGTGGTCGGCGTGTCATCGTGTTTGGCGGCGGCTCGCAGCACGGAAGGCAGGACGATATCCTGACGGATTTCAGGAGCCTGGCCGGACGCGATATTTTCGTGTTGACCGCAGACAGGCCCGATCCCGACCGCTACCAGCCTTTTTTTGCCGACATCGAGCTCATCGAGTTGCGTGTCGCCGAAGCGACGATATACGCGGTACTTGGCCGAGGCTTCGAATATATACCCTACCGGGACCAGGTACTGAGCGGAATCAGGGACAGCTATTATCGGCTTCCGTCGCTGCTGCCGGTGGGCGAGTGCGGATTTTGCAACCGTTATTTCGATAAACCGGGTTGCGCCGACGGCGCGGCTACCACGGACGACCACTCGGATTCGCGCCGCACGCACCGATGATGCCCGGAGTCGCCGTCGCCGGATGCGCATTGGCTTAACCAGACGGCCTGTTTATACTGCCGCTGCGCGCGAGAAAAAAATGCTCATCTATCATATTTTTTCGGCCTTCGTCTACGCAATAGGCCGGCAGTACTCGGACAAAAAGAACTTTAATGCGGAGGTGGATTTCGTGTACCGGCAATATCGGAATTTACCGTGGTATTTCCGCGCGGTATTTGCCTGCCTCGCGCTTTTGCTCGACCTGGCGCTGATGAAGGGTCTGCTGCCGTTTCACCGCCAGCAGCTGCGGGAGCGGTTGCACAGGATCAAGCGCCTCAAGCGCCTGAACCTCGGAGTAACCAACGATTTCCTGACCTTTTTTAACGGGCTTACCGCTTTTTCGGTTTATTCGGATCCGTCCCGGGACGCGGACGGGTGAGAGTTTTCCAGGACATCGTCGTAGGCTCGGGTCCCGGAGGGGCGATCACGTCGTATTTCCTGAAAAAAGCCGACCGCGACGTGCTGCTGATCGAAGCCGGCAGTCGGTTGTTCCAGCAGGATACGGTTGCTTTTTCGAAAGACGAAATGCTCAGAAAATACTGGAATGGGGGGCTCACAGTCGCGCTCGGCAATCCCAAAATACCGTTTGTTCTCGGCAAGTGCTTCGGCGGCGGCTCCGAAATCAACGCCGGCATCTATCACCGGGCTTCGCCGGAAGTGCTCGAAGAATGGGCGCGACGTTTTCAGTTGCGCGATATCGACGAGGCCTCGTTGAACGAGCATTACGAGTATTTCGAAAAGGAGCTGACGGTATCGAGCATGCCGGATAACCTGATTCCCAAAGCCTCGAGATTGCTGGCCGAGGGGGCAAGCAAGCTGAACTGGAAGTGTTTCGAGGTGCCGCGCTGGTTCGACTACGACAAGCCGGAAAACCAGAAACAGACCATGAGCGAAACCTTTCTGAGCAGGAGCATCGAGCTGGACCTGGAGATGGTTTTCGAAAAAACCGTGCGCAGGCTGAAGCAGAAAAACGGTATCTGGCATGTTGTTAGCTTCGAGGGCGACAGCTATCACGCGGAGAATATTTTCCTTTGTGCCGGCGCGGTACAGACGCCATCGATTCTGATGCGCAGCGGTATCGGCAGAAACGTCGGCAGGAGCCTGCAACTGCACCCGACGATAAAGGCAACTGCGTTGTTCGACGACGAAATCAATACCGAGGGGATGGGTGTCCCGGTCCATCAGGTCAGGGAGTTTTCCCCGGCGATAAGCCTGGGATGCTCGATAAGCTCGCTGCCATACCTGTCGCTGGCGCTATCCGAGTTCGAGAACTACACGACTTTTGCGCGCGAGAACTGGAAAAAAATGAGTACCTACTATGCGATGATCCGTCCCGAATCCTGCGCCCGGATCATCAACATTCCGTTTACCAGGGACCCGGTAATCAGGTATGACCTCAGCGACAGGGATGTCGCGAACCTGTTGTCGGGCCTCAAAAAATTATGCCAGCTACTGTTCGCGGCCGGCGCGCGAAAAGTATTTCCGTCGATTCTGGATGAAAAATTCATCCTCGATTCCGCGGACGAGATCGAAAGCAGGCTTGCCAATGTCGACCGCAAGCTGATCCAGTTGATGTCGATCCACCTGTTTGGTAGCTGTCCCATGGGAGAAAATCCGGCGCTATGCGCGACGGACTCCTACGGCCGCGTCAGCGGTCAGCACGGACTGTACGTCAACGACGCGAGCCTGCTGTGCACGTCCCTGGGCCTGAACCCCCAGGGCACGCTGATGTGTTTCGCCAGGAGAAACGTGTTGCATTTCCTGGAGACCCGTAATGGCTAGGGTCGCCGTCGTTACCGGCGCGAATGGCTGGCTCGGCAAAACCCTGATTGGCTTCCTGTCAGAGGGTCACCCGCATCATCCCGATCTGACGGCATCACCCTACGACGAGATCAGGTGCCTTGTCCTGCAAAACGAAGATGCCGGCTTTCTCGAAGCCATATCCGGCAAGGTCAGAATCTTCCATGGCGACATCACCAGCCGCAAATCTCTGTCAGATCTCTTTGCTACCGATCGGGAATTCGATTTGTACCATACCGCCGGTATCGTTCATCCTCGAAACGTCCGACAGTTTTACGAGGTGAATCACGCCGGCGCCGTCAATGTCCTGAACGAGGCCTGCGACAAAAAAATAAGAAAAGTGGTGTTCGTATCCTCCAATTCGCCGCTGGGCTGCAACCCGTTTCCCGATCACCTGTTCGACGAGGATTCTCCGTATCATCCATACATGAATTACGGGAAGTCGAAAATGAAGATGGAGTTATCGGTGAAAGGGCTCGCCACAACCAACCGGGTCAACCTGACCCTGATCCGCTGCCCATGGTTTTATGGCCCGAACCAGCCGCCCAGGCAAACGGTGTTTTTCAGCATGATTAAAGACGGCAGGATGCCCGTGGTTGGCGACGGGTCGAACATGCGCTCCATGTCCTACCTGGATAATTTGTGCCAGGGTATCATGCTGGCCGGCCGGAAAACGGAGCTTGCACGTGATGTCTACTGGATCGCGGACGAAAATCCCTATTCAATGAACGATATCGTTGATACTGTCGAGAGTCTGCTGGAGCAGGATTTCGGCTTCGCGGTGCAGCACCGGCGGTTACGGCTGCCATGGCTCGCCGGGGAGATCGCGACCTTGTGCGACTGGTCCATACAGAAGCTGGGGTTCTATCATCAAAAGATGCACGTACTGTCGGAAATGAACAAGACTATCGCCTGCTCGATAGACAGGGCCGTCAGAGAGCTGGATTACCGTCCGCAAATCGCATTACGGGAAGGCATGAAAAGATCCATACAATGGTGCCTCGACAACAACCAGGCTATATGAAGATAGAATGAAAGTACTGGTGACAGGCGGATCGGGTTACTTCGGTGAATTGCTGTGCCTGCAGTTGCTCGAGAGGGGGCATGAAGTTCTAAATCTCGACGTCAACAAGAACCTGGACGAGGATACGCGGATCACGTTTATCGAGGCCGATATTCGTGATTACGACCGCATAGCGCAAAGCTGTACGGGGGTCGATGTCGTATACCACAACGTTGCCCAGGTGCCGCTTGCCAAGGACCGGCATTTGTTCGAAACGGTCAACAAGAACGGCACCGAGAACATATTGAAGGCGGCCCTCGAAAAGGGCGTGCAAAGACTGGTCTATACCTCGTCGAGCGCGGTATTCGGAATACCGCAAAAAAATCCGGTGTTCGAATCGACGCAGCCGACCCCGATGGAGGCCTACGGCAAGGCCAAGTACGACGGCGAATTGTTGTGCCGGGAATACTCGGAAAAGGGCCTGGACGTCAGTATCGTTCGACCGCGCACGATACTGGGGCATGGCAGGCTCGGAATTTTCCAGATTCTGTTCGAATGGGTTTTCACCGGCAAGAATATTCCAGTGCTAAACGGCGGGAATAATATTTACCAGTTCGTTCATGCCGAGGACCTGGGCAACGCCTGCATCCTGGCGTCCGAGAGACCGGGATTCAATATTTACAATTGCGGCGCCGAAGAATTCGGCTCGATGAAGGATATGCTGCAATCGCTGTGTCGACATGCCAATACCGGCTCCATGGTCAAATCCCTGCCGATGTGGCCGGTGGTGATCGGCATGAAAATAACCTCGTCGCTGGGCATGTCGCCGCTGGGCGCCTACCACGCAATGATGTATGGCAGGTCCATGTATTTCGACATCTCGAAAGCCATAACCGAACTGGGCTGGAATCCCCGTTACTCGAACGAAGAGATGATCATCGAGACCTACGACTGGTACGTTTCGAATCGCGACAGGGTTTTAACGAATACCAGCGGCAGCCATCACAGGAAAAAACTGAGGCAGGGCGTGCTCAAAATCGTGAGCCGGTTGCTGTAGTGCTGCCGCGACGCAGCCTCTAGTACATCGGATTGCCGTTTTTCGATTCGGCCGGCACCTGCTGAATCGCATCCCAGTGCTCGACAATTTTTCCGTTCTCGTCAAACCGAAAAAAATCCATCGTCACGTACTCGTCACCCCCGGGCCAGGTCTGGTGGGTATGTAACGCCACCAGGTTGCCCTCTGCAGCGGCGCGCACGAAATCTATTGCCTTGTCCGGGTAGTCACGGGCCATCTCGGCGAAATACTCGATAAACGCCTCCTTGCCATCGCCCACTTCCGGATTGTGCT
>Ga0224512_10004860_pt1 | contig 11224 bp, 12 predicted proteins | sample SF_May12_sed_USG_4_FD_169103 | JGI IMG/M metagenome (GOLD analysis project Ga0224512, IMG submission 169103) | Sediment microbial communities from San Francisco Bay, California, United States - SF_May12_sed_USGS_13 | ecosystem: Environmental > Aquatic > Marine > Sediment | place: USA...
ATCCTCCAGTTTCATGCCTCGCTGTTCTTCGTATGGCTGGCGGTCTTTCCATTCTCGCGGCTGGTGCACATCATCACCTTCCCGTTGCGCTACCTGACCCGGCCTTCACAGCTGGTCAAGTGGCTGCGGCGTGATCGGCCGGTGAGCAGCTAGCGCGAGCCGGTCGGGGCGGGTCGGGTCCAGAGCCCGTTGACGCGGAGGGGGCCGGTCCGAGATGGTGCCCTCTCCGACCTCGCATCGCTCGGCCACCTCCCCCAGGCGAAGTGGGGTAGGACGTTTTTGGGCACTTATGTTCCTGAGGTGTTTGGGTTGTGTTCGTCCGCTCCCGGGTTTGTCCGGGGAGGTGGTTCTCGCCGGTAGACGAGAAGCGGAGGGGCAGGGCTTGCTTCACTCGCCTTCGGCGCGGTACACCCGCACGTCGACACGTTCCATGGTCACGAGGCCGTCGCCGAACTTGGTGTCCAGGGTGGGGAGGATCGCTTCGATCTTCTCGGCGGTGTCGACACACTCGATCACGATGGGTAGGTCCTGCGAAGGGCGGAGGATGTGGGCTGTGTGGACCCGGCTGGACTTACGTCGGAGCTCAGAGTTCGGCGAGATCGCCGACCACCGATTCGAGCCGCCGGATGTACCCGGCCGGGTCGGTGCCGAGAGGAATGACCATCACCCGGTCGATGCCCAGGTCGGCGTGCGCTCGCATCTCCTCGACGAAGCCTGTGGTGGCCTCGTCGGTGGCGGGCGGACCGCCCAGATACATGATGGTCTTTTCGATGCCGTCGTAGTCGGTGCCCTCGGTTTCACAATGCCCTGCGAGCACCTGCAGCTTGTGGGCGACCTCGGGCGGGCCGGAGTGTGCGTAGGGACCGGTCGCCAGGTTGCATGCGTCGGCATAACGGGCGACCAGTCGCAGCGTCTTCTTCTCTCCTCCGCCTCCGATCATGATCGGCGGGTGGGGCTTCTGGACCGGGCCGGGGACGTCGATGGTTTCGGCGAGGTGATAGTGCTTGCCTTCGTACGGCCCGTCTTCGTCGCTCCAGATCTGTTTGGCGATCTGCAGCGTCTCCTCCAGGCGCTCGAACCGCTCCGAGGTTGAGGGAAAAGGCACACCGAGCCCGTGATGTTCGCGGTCGTGCCAGGCGGCCCCGATCCCGAACCCGGCCCGACCTCCCGAAAGAATGTCGAGGGTGGTTACCGTTTTGGGGAGCAGTCCCGGATGGCGGTAGGTGACGCCTCCCACCAGGAGGTGAAGGTGGATCCTGGACGTGATCCCGGCGAGATAGCCGAGCGTGGTGTAGCCCTCCAGCATCGGCTCGCTCGGTCCGCCCAGACCGGGCAATTGAAAGAAGTGATCCATGACGCTGAGGGCTGATGCCCCCACCTCCTCGGCGGCGGTTGCCACGTCGGCCAGGGTGGCGCCCATCGCGCCGGGTTCTTGCTCCCAAGAAAAGCTTGCCACGTGAAAGCCGAGTTGCATGAAGTTTCCTTCCAGGGATTGAGTACCAGAGCGTAACGGCCGGGGGTGCCCTATATTCCGGGCGGCCCGAACCGGGACAAACCCTCCTCGAGATCGTCGTCCGTGTCGACACTGAACCACGACCGCCCATCCTCATTCCAGGATTTCCACGCAGTTGCTTCGACGGGACGGAGGAGCATTGCGTCGAGAAGAGACTGAACCGAGCCGTCGGCCGCGTCTTCGGCCGCGGCCTGCTCAGCCCACGCCCCGGGGTAGATCCCGCAGGTGACCTGGCGGGCGCCCTGGTCGATGGGGATCACGGCGTGCAATGGCCCGGCTTGCCGGAGGAGATGTTGAAGCGTCCCGCTGCGGACCCACGGCTGGTCTACCGCTACCAGCAAGACCGGTTCACCTCCGCCGATCCGCAGAGCCGTCGCCAGCCCGGCCAGAGGTCCCCGCCGGGCCGGATGGTCGTCGGGCACACATTCGATTCCGGCCAGGGTTCCGGATCTGCCAACTACCACCAGGCGATCCGTTACCGATCCGAGGGCGGTTGCCACCCATTCGACCATCGGGCGGCCCGAAACCTCGACGAGTGCCTTGTCGCGACCCATGCGCGAGGCGGCGCCGCCGGCCAGGATGACACCAAGAGGGTTCATGGGCATACGGTAATTCCTCGTGCGCGGTCCCGGTTTGCTTTGCTCAGGCGCTACCGACGAAGAAACCCGCCTGCTTGGACCGAATGCCACGGAGGGTGGTGTTGCTAACGCAGACTGAGGACTAGGGTTTCAGGCCGGGGAACATCGGTGACGGCGACAGAGTCGACGAGGCAGCATGAAGTTCGACATCCAGATCGTCCCGTACCGTGCGGAGTTTCGCCAACGAGCGGCCCGACTGAGGAGTGCCGTGCTCGGGGCCTCACCCGCGGTCAACGAGCAGTACCTCGATTGGAAATACGAAAGAAACCCGTTTCCCGAGGCAACGGCCCTTTTCCTGGCACTGTCGGGAGATCGGGTCGTGGGCATGCGCGGCATGTTCGGGACCGGCTGGAAGTTCGCATCCGGCGATATCGTCGCCATGCCCCAGGATGCGGATGTCATGGTCGTGACTGAGTATCGCGGACGCGGTATATACCGGGCTATGGACAACGCGGCACTGGCCCTCATGGCAGATCGGGGTGTTACCCACATGATCTCGATGAGTGCCAACGAAGCCAACCGTGCGGCCGCCACTCGTTTGGGTTGGATGGAAGTGGGTGCCTATGAGTACGCCAGGAGACCGGTGCGCGGGTGGCCGTTTGGGCCTGAGTTCACGGGTCGCATGGACGATGCCATCCGCCGCAGATTGCACGCGGGACTGCTCGGCAAGGGCCAGTTTCATCTCTTTGACCGAAGGGCCAACAATCGTTCGAAATCCGAGACGTCCTGGAGTGGATCCCGGGTGCACGCCGACCGGCTTTCCCAGGTCATGGAGCGAACCGCGAAATCCCACCCGATCTACCCGCTGTCTAGCCCTGAATACCTCACGTGGCGCTACGAGAACCCGCTCTCGGAATACCGGTTCCTGTACTCCGGTAGGGACCAGGTCAACGGGTACCTGGTACTCGGCAAGGCCAATCCGTGGCATCTCTGGATTGTCGATATGGAGGCCCCCGATGCCGGCGTAGACCGAGATCTCCTTTCCCACGCGATCCGGGCTACGCCATGGGCGGCCCTGGATATCTGGACGGTGTCACTGACCGCGCCACGAGCCGACCTGCTCGAGGAGTTGGCCTTTCGCACGATCCCGCCCAACCGATCGCCTCATACGGATGGCGTGTTCATGGTGCGATCGACGGCCGTGGGAGATATGTCGCTGATGCTCAACGGCTTGTCCCTGACGGACGTCGCCAACTGGGATCTCCGCATGATCAGCTCCGACGCGTACTGACCAACTCCAGTAGCAGGAACGGATCTACAGGAAGCGCAAGACGGAGTTGGCCGGTTGCCGCTGTTTGAGATTGCGGTACCAGATGCACAGCGGATAGAGAATGACCAGTCCGGCCAACCAGTAGACGTACATGATCGGGATGCTCGTCCCGGCCGGTTCCAACCAGGCGCCCAGACCCGCGTATACGTAAAGGTGCGCCACATAGAAGAACAGGGGGACTTGCCCGAAGGTAGTCAACGGTTGGGAGAGGCGACGGGTCCAATCTTTGGCGCCGGCGAACAGGCTGAGAAGGACCAGGTTGGCGCCCATGGTCAGCAGAGTGAACGTCATAGCGGGCGGATACTTGACCACATTCAGGAAATCAATCCAACCGTTGCCCGCCCGAGGGCGGATGTTGCCGAAACCGTCGAGGACCCTGAGAACCCAGAACGCGACAACCGCTCCTACGCCGAGGAGCCGGGCCCACCGGAAAGCCTGGCGATCGTCGATCAGCATCCATTTTCCGAAGGCCATACCGAATACCACCAGCTCCAGCCAGCCGAGGATCGGGTAATTCGACCAGAAAACGGCGTCGCCGCCGCTGTATCCGAAGATCAGCCCCAACGGCTGATCGAAGATCATTCCCCAGCGTGAGGGATCGGGGTGAGAGAACTCGACACCGACGAAGAGGGCCATCCCCACCATGGCGAGGGAAAGCGGCCCAAGTCGCAGGAACAAGCTGCCCAGAATCATCCCACCACCCAGAGCCGCCAGCACCCCCAGGTAGAACGTGGGGAACGGTTGCGGACCGAGCTTCCACGCCAGGTTGACGAGGCTGAATTGCAGCGCAATCAGAACCGCTCCGCGCACGAGGAAGTGTCCGACGATCGCCTTTTCGCTCCAGCCGCGCTTTCGGCGCGATTCGGCAAACAGCACCATTCCGGCCCCCATCAGAAAGGCGAATCCGGGAGCCACCGGATGCGTGATCAGGCGTGTGATGAAACTGAGGGAATCGGCGTAGGCCGGGAAAGGTCCTCCCCAGTGTTCACCGGATGAATGCCGATGCGCGACGAAGTAATTGGCGTGGTCGACGGCCATCAAAACAACGATCAGGCCCCGCAACGCATCGAGCGCCACGTAACGGGAGCGTCTCGGAGCTACCGGCGGCGGTTGCGGCTGAGCGATCGTCATGCGCCCGACTCCCCGTTGGGCCGACATCCTCTGCAACCGTACCCAGGCTAGTCGGGCAGACCGCGGGAGACCCGGCAGTCGCCGACCGGCGGCAGCGAAGCGGGGAGGATGGGTCGCGGCGAACGAAGAACAAACGACGCACGGAGAGCGCCCCCTACGGCTCGCGGATCTCGACGTTGAGGGTTAGGTCACCGGCCTGCTCGAAGTGCAGGCTCAGTTCCAGTTCGGTCCCTTCGGAGAAGTCCTCGAGCTTGTCGATGCACATCACGTGGAGTCCGCCTGGTTCGAGGACCGCAGATCCTCCTGCCGGGATCGCGATCCTGCCGCCTTCTGCGGGTCGCATGGCCATGGCTCCCTCGTCGTTCATGTACGACTCGTGAAGCTCGACGGCTCCGCAGGCCGGCGAACGGGCGCCGATCAGCGCATCATCCTCTGGGCTCCCGTTGTCAATCGTCATGAAGAAGGCGCCTGCGGTGGCAACGCTTGGTGACGGGCGCCCCCACGCCTCCGAGACCTCGATGCCGGTTGCCCGACTGCAAGACACGGCGGTGGTGGCCACCACTAGTGACAACCCGGCCAGCGCCCCAGATATAGTGATCCGTTTCACTCTCTGTCCTTCCGGATACACGTGTCCGTCCTCCCTTCCGTTCACCGCAGCATGTACTCGAGGTCGGCGGCGATGGCGTCTGCGCCCGTTCCGTAGCCGATGACCAGCTTGAGGCGCCCTTCCCGGTCGATCACATTGAGGGTGGCGACGTGATCGACCAGATACCCCGAGGCTCCTTCCTCATCGTGGGCCTCGTACCAGATGCCGAACGGCGTGGCGGCGCTGCGTACCTCATCGTCGGTGCCGGTCACCCCGACGAAGGTGGGATTGAAGAACTCGACGTATTCGGCCAGCTTGGCGGGGTCATCGCGGGCCGGATCGACCGAAATCATGATCAGCTGCACGTCCTCGGCCTCGTCGCCGATTTGGGCGAGCGCTCTGTTCACATCCGAAAGGGTGGTCGGACACACGTCGGGACAGAACGTGTAGCCGAAATAGAGCACCACCAGTTTCCCGCGGTAGTCGCTGAGGCTGACCGGTCCGTTCGCCGAGGTGAGGGTGAAATCTGCGGCCGGGACCTCCGATTGGAGCACCGTTCCGGAGAACTGGTGGGGACGCAACCGGGGCAATACCAGCCAGGCGAACAAGGCGAGGACGACCGTGATGCCCAACACCACGGGAAGCAGACGGCCGACGGGTTTGGAACGGGGGGATTCTTGGAGATCGGTCATGGTGAGTAACAGAGAAACAGGTGGGCGGCTTCGTAGGCGAGGGTAGCGGCGCCTGTGCTTTTCTCGACTTCCTCGGCAATGACGCCGATATGGCGAACGATGCGATCGACATCGGGTGAGACGGTCTGGTACCGGTACTCGTTGCGGATGACCCCGTACCCGTCGACCAGTACGAAACCGGGGTCGAGCAGGAACGTCCCGTCGTCTTGCTGTTCGTAGAACGTGCGAAACCCGCCACCGACGATGTCTTTGAGTGCGCCTGGATTGTCGGTGGTCACAAAACGCCAGTCCGGTCCGGCCTCGAGATCGGCGGCGTGGGCTGCGAGCACCTCAGGGGTGTCGCGGTCCGGATCGACTGAAATGGTCACGAACTCGACCTGGTTGCCGTACAACTCGACCTCCGGGAGCCGGCTCTGCACGGCCTGTATCGTTGCGTCGATATCTCCACAGGGTGGCGGGCAGTGGGTGTAGGTGAAGCTGTAGAGCACGAACTTGCCCCGCAGGTCTTCACTGGTGAGGCTCTCACCCGATTGGTCGGTGAGCGTGAAACCCGGAGCGAGCCGGACCCGGGGCAGCACCTGCACCGGCTGGAATACGACGAAGGCGCCAACAGCCAGGAAAACCACCGCCGCGAAGCTGATCAGCCCGACCTTCCAGCCGCGGCTCAACACGGGGATTCCCTGACGGGTGCCGGCCGTTTGAGCCCGAAATCGTGCCACATCATCATGAGCCGGTCCATGGTAGTTGTGGTTCCGTACGGTTTATCCGGCCTCGATCGAGGACCGGGAGGCCGGGGCTACACTGCCTTTCCGTCATGCGCCGCCTCCTTCCCTTCCTCGTTGTATGCCTGGTCTTGCTGTCGGGTTGCGGTGAGGACGGTGCCGGCAAGCTGGCTCCCGACGCCGACCCGGCCGGTGTTCCGAACTTGGTGGGAAGCTATGTCGTCAACGGTTTCGACCCGCTCGGGACCGAGTACGGGGGCCACCTGACTATCTCCGAGGGAGAAGGTCTCAACCGCTACGACCTGCAATGGATCATCACCGGGAGTATCCAGGAGGGAATAGCCAGCCTCGAGGGGAATCAGTTGATCGTGGAGTGGAGCACTGTCGATGGACTCAACCGGGACGTTTCGGGAACTGCCGAGTACACGGTGACCGAGGCGGGGGAGCTGTACGGGACCCGGACGGTGGCCGGGAGCGACGAGGTCGGCAGGGAAGAAGCGTTTCCGAATCAGTAGCCTGTTCCGGTGCCGGTCGCCAACGGCCGATCGCCGACGGCTGCGACAGACCGGGCAGAAACGCAGTTACCCGGTTTGGCGATCGCTGAGAAGGCTGGGCCGAGCGTGGCCTGGGTCCCGAGCCCTGATGCAAACTCTCAGCGGTTTGCTAAAGGAACGCCGGAAGGGTTTCGATATATATTCCCATGCCTGATTTCAAGGGAAGGATCCGGCTCGAGGACGGTGACGGTCTGGAGACGACCTTGACGGTCGACTCGGGACGGTTCGTCGCGAAAGCCGGCGAGCACGAGATCGGTAACTGGGCGGTCAACGAGCTGTCGGTGGTGCGTCGCAACAGCGAGTTCCTCATCAAGGTCGAAGGCGAGGAACTGGTTGTCGTCATGGCCGATCCACTTGGCTTTTCGGAGATTCTCGGGGTCAAAGAGGAGAAGTCGAAGGAACGTCGCAGCAAAAAGGCCAGGTCGCCGAAACTCAAGCGGAAAGAACGCTCCACGCCGGAGGTAAAACCGCCCGACGCCGCTCCTCCCGCTCATGACGCAGCTCTTCCCGCATATGCCGTCCCGGCCCCGGCGGTCGTCGCGGAGCCTGCGCCGGTGGCGGCTACCGCCGTGGTCCAGGCTGCGGACGAAGTACCGTCGCTCTGGCAGCGGATCCCAATGCGCACCAAGTTGATCGGCCTTGGGGTGATCGGTTTCGTGATCTTCTTCATTCTTGCCCCCAGCCTGCTGGCGCTTTTGCTCCTGTTGGCCGGGGTTGGGACGCTGTTCCTGGCAATCGCCGCCAAGAACGAAAGCGGATCGGGCTTCCTGCCGCCGCCTTTCTTTGCCACAAATCTGGCCGTTGCCGGTGGTATCGGGAGTGTCGTGCTGTCGTTGGTCATCATGGTGATCACCTAGCCCGATCCCGCCCCGGGACGACGTTGGGGTTCCTTTTTGCAGAGATAGATTGATGCGCGATAGTTGGGGTCCGCCCATCATGAGGTGTCCGCCGTGTACCAGGCCTCCGACAACCGTTACGACAGCATGACCTTCGCCCGTTGCGGTCGCAGCGGCCTCGACCTCCCGAGGATCTCGCTGGGGTTGTGGCACAACTTCGGTGGTGATGGATTATCGAAGGGTGCCCGCACCATGCTGCTCAATTCGTTCGATCGGGGTATCACCCATTTCGATCTGGCCAACAACTACGGGCCACCGCCCGGATCTGCAGAAAAGAACTTCGGCAAGATCATGGCCACCGACCTGGCTCCGTACCGGGACGAACTGGTCATCTCGACCAAGGCCGGCTATCTGATGTGGGACGGACCCTACGGCGAATGGGGATCGCGGAAATACCTGATCTCGAGCCTCGACCAGAGCTTGAAGCGAATGGGTCTCGAATACGTCGACATCTTCTATTCGCATCGTTTCGATCCGGCTACGCCGCTGGAGGAAACGATGGGCGCCCTCGACTCGGCGGTGCGGGCCGGCAAGGCTCTCTATGCCGGCATCTCCTCCTACGGTCCGGTCCAGACCAGGAAAGCGGCGGCCATCCTGAGGTCACTCGGCACCCCCTGTCTCATCCACCAGCCGTCGTACTCCATGCTCAACCGCTGGGTAGAGGATGGACTACTCGATGCTCTCCAAAAGGAAGGCATCGGCTGCATTGCGTTCTCGCCGCTCGCCCAGGGTTTGTTGACCGACAAATACCTGAAAGGTGTGCCGAAACGCTCCCGGGCTGCCCTGGGTGACTCGTTCAGTACCGACCTCCTCACGGAACAGAACCTGGCCAACGTTCGGGGACTCAAAAAGATCGCCGCCGAACGCGGTCAAACCCTGGCCCAGATGGCTCTCGCCTGGGTGCTGCGCGATCCGCGGGTGACGTCCGTCCTGATCGGGGCCAGCCGCTGGAAACAGATCGACGACAGCCTCGGAGCGCTGGAAAACACTGCTTTCACCGCCGAAGAGCTGACCGCCATCGACCATTACGCCCTCGACGGCGGCATCAACATCTGGGCCTGATAGGTCTGGTTGGTTGGAGCGAGCCCACAGACTTGCTCTTCTCGCCGAGCTTCGCTCGCCAGGTTTGGTTGGTGGGAGCGAGCCCCCCTCCGGTTCTCGCCTGTCGGCGAGAACAATCCTCCCCCCTTCTCGTCGAGCTTCGCTCGCCAGGGGGGAGGATTACCAGGGGCGGATGGTGGGGGCTTGGCCGGAGCTGAGGTCGATGTTGGCTATCTGGTCGATGAGCTGTGGTGCGTAGGCAACCAGGATGAGAACGACCGTCGCAACAATCCATGGGACCCAGCGGTCCAGCCAGCGGGGGGTGAGCTGGGGGTCCTGCTCGGACTCGGCTACGGGAACCTCGATCGCCTGGCCCGACCCGAGCCTCTCTTTGTCCCAGGCGGTCCGGGCCACGATCATGACGTACATCACTGCCGACACCAGGAGGATGGCGCCACCCAAACCAACCCGCAAGAGGTGGCCGGTCCACTCCTCCGGGACATAGGGGGCTACCCCAAGCGGGGTCCGGCGGGGCGCACCGAGCAAGCCCAGCACGTGCATGGCGTTGGAGAAGATGAGCATGCCGATGAACCAGGTCCACGCCTGAATCACGGCCATGCGCGGTTTCCAGAGTGGCTTGCCGGTGATCCACGGCACCAACCAGTACGAGATGCCCATGAACGAGAGGGTGGTGGCGGTCGCCACCGTCAGATGGAAGTGCCCGGGTACCCAGGTGGTGTTGTGGATCACCAGATTCACGTTGTACGAAGCGTTGGTGAGCCCTCCGATGCCGCCGAACATGAACAGGATCCCGGCGAGAAGCTGCGCGGTGACCGACCCATCGCTCCACGGGAGCGCGCGCACCCAGCCCAGCAGGCCCTTCCCGCCTCGCCGGCGCGCCGCCCGTTCGAGGGAGGCGATAACGGTGAAGGCGGTGAGCATCGAAGGCAAGAACACCGAGTAGGTGAGCACGGCATGGATGTACTTCCAGGCGGCCGGCACTCCCGGATCAACGAACTGATGGTGGAATCCGAGCGGCACCGAGAGCAGCAGGAAGAGCCACATGGCCAGGCGGGCCAGCGAATCGGAGAACAGCTTGCCACCCGCCTGCCTGGGCAGCATGCCGTACCAGGACACGTAGGCAGGGAGCAGCCAGAAGTAGACCAGCGGGTGACCCGTGAACCAGAAGTAGGTGCGGGCCAATTGCGGGTCGGTGCCTTCGATCAATCCCAGCGACCAGGGGAGCAGCATGGTGAGGATCTCGACTGCAATCCCCAGGGTGGCGAACTGCCACATGGCCATCGTTACCAATCCGCCGAACGCGATGAACGGGGTGCGGGTGTCGGGATTGTCTTTGCGCCAGGCGCGGTATGTGAAGAAGAAGCCGTACCCCTCGATCCAGCTGCCGACCACCACCAGGGTCAGTCCGGCGTAGAACGCCCAGTTGGCCTGGAGGGGCGGGTAGAACGTGTAGAGGACCGATGCTTCGTCTAACAGGATCGGAACGGCGGCAGTGACCAATCCGACCACCATCGTCCAGAAGCCGATCCGGTTGAGCTTGGGGAAGCGCAGCCCCCGCTTGAACCCGATGAGGGTGGTCAGGGTGAAGAACCCGGTGATGAAGAATGTCGTCCAGATCAGGGCGTTGAGCACACCGTGGATGGTGAGGCCCTGGTAGTAGGTCTTGAAGACGGGTTGAAGATACGGGTAGAGATCCACTCCGGAGAACTGGAAGGCCTGCAGGGGGCCGAACAAGCTGCCGATCGATAGGGCAATCACCGCCACCAGAATGTGGGCACCGATGAACCGCTTGTCTCTCCCGGTCACCTCATAGGTTGTCGGCTCGCCTCTTCCTACCTCTTCGCGGGTTGCCATTACTTCTCCACCACCGTCAGGCTCCCGAACATGAAGGCATGTCCGGTGCCGCAATACTCGGTGCAGACATATGGGTATTCGCCCACCTCGTCGAAGGTGTGAGTCAATTTGGATACGTGCCCGGGGAGGATCTGCATGTTGATATTGGTGTTCTGGAGCTTGAATCCGTGCTGAATGTCCAGGCTGGTGACGTAGAAGGTCACGGTCGAGTCAACCGGGATTTCGACCTCTCGGGGATCGAACTGCCAGGCGGTGGAATTGCCGATGATGTAGAGCTCGTACACACCCGGGGATAGCTCCCGCAGC
>Ga0224512_10004862_pt1 | contig 11218 bp, 8 predicted proteins | sample SF_May12_sed_USG_4_FD_169103 | JGI IMG/M metagenome (GOLD analysis project Ga0224512, IMG submission 169103) | Sediment microbial communities from San Francisco Bay, California, United States - SF_May12_sed_USGS_13 | ecosystem: Environmental > Aquatic > Marine > Sediment | place: USA: California...
AGACGAAGGTGCAGGTCATGCCGGCCTTGACCGCGTCCCGCTTGGCCTTCTTACCGCCGACGCTGAGTTTTGTGCGCGATCCCGACACCTTGGCCTCGACCTTCTTGCCCTGATAGTCGATGACGATGGCGCGCCCGCCGTCGTTGATGGCGACCACCTTGCCGGTGTGGCGCGCCAGGCTGACCTTGGCCTGGCCGGTGGTCCCTTTAAATTTCATCAGGTCGTCGAGGTTGGCCAGGACGTTCTTGGGCGTGGCCGCCATCTTTTCAACGATGGCCTGGATCTCGTCGCCGGTCACCAGATCGACCTCGCGGCGCAGGCGCTTGGCATCATCGATGAACTTCGGGTCCTCGGTCATCTTGGAGAAGGCGACCCGCACCGCCTTGACGCGGTCGGCGGGCACCCCGGGAGCCAAGGCGAAGGGCCGGCCCATGGCCTTGGAGGCCATGACCAGACGGAAATGGCTTTCGACGTCCTCCACCTTCATGCCGGGCACGACGCGGTCGGCCTTGACGTAGTCGAACACCATGGGAACGCCCATCTTGGCGAGTTCCGGGTGGGGCTTCAGGGACATCTGCAGAACCGGCACCATGTGGCCGTCGGTGAGGTACTTTCCGGCCTGTTCCTTGAAGGACGACCAGGATTGGCAGATGCCGTCCAGTTCGCCGCGCTGGATGCCGAGATGGGCCGGCGGGGTCGAGGGATAGCCCTTGATCAGCTTGAATTTGGTGCCCAGCGTGTTGTTGAGAAGGGCGGGCTGGATTTCCGTGTCGGTGGGGCCGGTGCCGCCCATCACGAATTCGCGCGTGAAGGCGTCTTCGAAGGATTTTATCCCGGTGCGCTTGGCGATGGCGCAGACGCCCGCCTCGTTGGCAAGGCTGCCCAGCCAGTTGAGCTCCTGCGCCTTGAAGCGCGGACCCTGCTGTCCCATGATCTGGACCAGGGCCAAGCTGCGCTGCAATGCGGCGATCACCGTGCCGTCCTTGGGCGCGACGTTGGCGACGAAGTTCATCACCACGATGGACCCCGCGCCGTCCATGTTCTTGGTGATGAATCGGGGATTGCCGGGGATGTAGCGGCTGATGTGGCGGGTGACCAGCCGGGCGTAAATGTCGTAGCCGCCGCCTGGGCCGGAACCGACCAGCATCTGCATCCGCTTGCCCTTATAGAACTGGGCGACCGGGTCGGTCGCGGCGTCGGCCGCGCCCGTTCCAAGGCTGAACGCCGCGGCCAGGGCCAGGGCGATGGTCTTGGTTTTGGTTGTCATGATTGTGATCCTCTTTCAAGGGTCCACAGGGGACCCCGTTGGCCAGCCCTTGCGGTTAAGCCGCCCAGCTCAGGCAGGTGCCGGAAAAAATGTGCATTTTCAGGGTTATACGCCGCGCACGGGGATCGCCTCCGGCCGCTTGGGCCGGACCCGGTTCCGAATGGCATCTATTGGGGCGACATCCTCGCAATTGGGCCCAACCCGGACCGCACACGCGGCCGTCCGTCCGCCCAAATGAGGCGCGAAATTTAGTCTCAAATTCGCTCGTGTCAATCGGATTCGAAGGGACGGCGACGTGTTTTTCGTCCTCGCTGGTCTGCCGGCGGCGCCGGCGCGAAAACGCGACATTTCCCGCCGCGGGTTCCTCGGCTTGGTCGGTGCCGATGCCACCACGGCGCCGATTATGCCACGCGGTATGTCTCCGCCATCTGCTTGAAAAAGCCCGCCGCCGCGAGCCCGTCGTAGACCCGGTCGTCGACATAGTCGCCAAGCACGTGGCTGGCCCCGGGCGCCGCCACCGTGGCGATGACGTTCGCAGCCGCTTCGTGGCTGGGTTTGGCATTGGGCGGGCTGGAGGCGCGAAAATTGGCGTAAGCGAGATCCAGGATGCCGGCATCGGTGATGGCCAGCGCGTCGCCCAGCACCTGCTTGGCCCGCCCGGCATCGGCGATCGCCCGGTAATTGGCTTCGACGGTGGCACGGAAGAAGCGTGTCGCGCTCTCCAGGTTGGCGTCCAAATACCGCTTGTCCATCACCAGCCCGGAATAGAGCCAGGGGATGCGCTCGGCCAGAAGGTCGACGATGGGCGTGAGTCCTTCGGCCAAGGCGGCCGAGCGGTAGGGTTCGCCCAGCATGGTGGCGGTGACGGCGCCGGTGCGCACCGGTGCGAGCCGCTGGACGCCGATCTCCTTGAAGGTGACGTCGTCGCGGCTGAGCCCCAGCTTGCCGAGCGCCAGGGTCGTCGTCGCGTCGCTTTCCGAGCCGACGCTGGAGATGCCCACCGTGCCGCCCTTGAGGTCTTCGGGTTTGTCGATTCCGGGCGCCGTGAACAGGGCGGAACGGACGACATTGCTGAGCGAGCCGATGGCCCGCACATCGGCACCTAGGGCGTTGGCGCGCACCACCGAAGACAGGCCGATATGCATCAGGTGCACGCGCCCCTCGGTCAAGGCGGGCCCGGTCTCGCTGCCGCCCACCATGTCGACGATTTCGACCGCCAGGCCCTGGGCGTCATAGAGACCTTCGGCCTCAGCCATCCAGATGGCGAGAAAGGTGTTGGCCGGCGAGGTCATGCCGACCCTGAACGGGATGGGATCCTGGGTGGTTGCCACGGGGGCGGCCTCCTGTCTGTTGGCGTTGGCGGGATCTAGGGCACCGGTTCCAGCCGGACGACCGCGCCCGGGTCCTCGTCGGTCAGGATATAGAGATAGCCGTCGGGCCCGTTGCGGACGTCGCGGATGCGCTGGTGCCAGTCTTCCAGCAGCCGTTCCTCGCCGACCACATGTTCGCCGTCCAATGTCAGGCGATTGAGATGCTGCAGCGCCAGGGCGCCGACGAAAAGGTTCCCTTTCCAGCCCGGGAACTTGTCGCCGGTGTAAAAGGCCATGCCCGAGGGCGCGATGGACGGCACCCAATACTTGATGGGTTGCTCCATGCCGGGCTTGTGGGTGCCCTCGCCGATGGGAAAGCCGGCGTAGCTCATGCCGTAGGTTATCACCGGCCAGCCGTAATTGGCGCCCCGCTTCAGGATGTTGATCTCATCACCGCCGCGGGCCCCATGCTCAACCGCCCAGATCGCTCCGGTCCCGGGATGCCGGGCGATGCCTTGGGCATTGCGGTGGCCATAGGTGAAAATCTCCGGCTGGGTGCCGGCGCGGTTCACGAAGGGATTGCCCGGTGGCACCTTGCCGTCGTCGGTCAGGCGGATGACCTTGCCGATCAGGGTGGTGAGCTTCTGGGCATTTTCGGGCTCGCCGCGCTCGCCGGTGGTGATGTACATCAGGCCGTCGGCACCGAACACGATGCGGGAGCCGAAATGGACCCCGCCGCTCCCGCCCGGCCGGGCGGCGAAGATCACCTTGAGGTCCTCGAGCCTGTCGCCGGTGAACCGGGCGCGGGCCACATGGGTGCCGATCCCGTCCATGCGGCGGCCGGCATAGGTCAGGTAGATCAGCCGGTTCTCGGCAAATTTCGGGTGGGTCACGACGTCCAGCAGGCCGCCCTGGCCGCGCTCGACCACCGGGGGAACGCCGGCGATGGGGGCCTTCACCAGTTTGCCGTCCCGGATCAGCCGCAGCCGTCCCGGGCGCTCGGTCACCAGCATGTCGCCGCCCGGAAGGAAGGCCAGCGCCCAGGGATTCTCCAGGCCGGAGGCGATGGCCTTCAGGCGGAAAGCGGCTTGTTGCGAGCGGTAAACCTTGTCCTCGGCGGGTGCGGCGTCCTGGACAGGCGCGGCGGCGCAGCCCAGCGTCACCAGAACGGCCGCGGTCAGGGTCGTGCACGCGGCGCGGCGGGCAAGGCGGTGGGTCATGGGTCCAATCGGTGTCATCGGAGATTCTCCTTCGGCCGGTGCAACCAGGTTTCGCCCCTGCCTAGCCAAGGAATGTGTCAATTCTGCGCTGGAAGCTGCCCCCTCAGGCGCCGCCGGGCGTCCATCGGAGGAAGCGGGCGAGCCCTTTTCCCATCACCCATTCAAGATCGTCGGTGGAGAGGAAGCCGAGCTCCTCGGTGAAGACGGTGACGCACTGGCGGTAGCTTTCGATGATCGACCAGATGCGGGTGAGATCGGTGCCCCAGAAGGCGCGCTCCGGCCCGAAGGCGCGGATCAGGCGCTCCAGGACCGCGTGCAGGTTGCGGTAGGGATAGGGCTCGGAGGAATAGAGCGGTATGGAGCTCACCTTGACCGAAACGTTGGAGAAGTCCGCCATGGGGATCAGGCTCTCGATCGCCGCGACGGCGTCATCGTCCTTTTCCCGGTTCAGGTTCATGTGATCGATGATCATCCTGAGCTTCGGGTGGGCGCGGGCGATCTCGGCGAAGACCGCGTTCTGCCCCGGGGCGAACAGCATCAACGGGATGTCGTACTTTTCCGCCTCGGGCCAGAACCAGTCGGCGGTGCCGTCATGCAGCCAGGGGGACTCGGCATCCTTCTGGAAGGCAAGGCGGATGCCTGTCATGCCGGGGGCGGCGGTCCATTGGGGCAGCAGGGCGGCGTTTTCCGGCCGGGCGAGGTCGATCCGCCCCATCACCGTGAACAGGCCGGGATACTTGGCGGCACCGGCCAGCGCCAGGTCGTTGCGCCCGCCCTCCCATCCCGGGGGCACGAGGACGGCGGCATCCACCCCGGCCTTCGCCATCTGCGCCCGCAGGTCCTCGTAACCGAATGGATCGGGCAGGTGAGCGGCCGGCGAAAACCAGGGCCGGTCCGGCGTTGGTGCCGCCCAGATATGCACCTGGGAATCGATGATCACGGTGCTTACTCCGCGGCCTCCGCCCGTGGCGCGTAGCCCAGCGTCACCGGCTTGGCGAAGATGTCCGACGTCACCTCGCTGACCCGGCGGCAGCCGACATAGGCCATGGTCTTCTCGAATTCGGTCTTGAGGATGGAAATCGCCTTCTCCGCCCCCGCCTGGCCGGCGACCGAGGTGCCGTAGAGCGTCGCCCGCCCGGTCAGCACCGCATCGGCGCCGAGCGCCAGGGCCTTGACCATGTCGGACCCCCGGCGGATGCCGGAATCCAGGATCACCGTGGTCTTGTTGCCGACGGCGCGGACGACCTCCGGCAGCACGTCGATGGTCGGCGCCGCGGCATCCAGCGCCCGCCCGCCGTGGTTGGACACCACAACCGCGTCGGCGCCATGCTCCACCGCCAGCAACGCGTCCTCCTCGCGCAGGATGCCCTTGATGATCAGCTTGCCGGGCCAGAACTCGCGCATGCGGTCGATATCGGCCCAGGTCATGGCGGTGTGGCGCATCGGGCGCTCCTTGCCGGTGCCGGTGGTGACGCGCTGGTTGTACTTGGCGGGATAGTTCTCATGGCGCGGCATGCCGGTGGTGGTGATATAGCGCGCCATCACGCCGAGCAGCCATTCGGGATGCAGCGCCATGTCGGTGACCGAACGCGGCGAAATGGTGAAGGGGATGGTAAAGCCGTTGCGCTTGTTGTATTCGCGGTTGTTGCCGAGCGCCCCGTCGATGGTGACCACCAGGGCCTCGAACCCGGCATCCCGGGCGCGGCCCACCATTTCGTAGGACAGCTCCTCCTCCTTCCACATGTAGAGCTGGAACCACAGGCGTCCGCCCGCCACCTCGGCGATCTTCTCCATGGAGGTGATCGACCCGGTGGCCAGGGTGAAGGGGATGCCTTGCGCGGCGGCGGCCTTGGCCAGCTCCAACTCGCCCTGGTACCAGGTCAGCCCGGCGATCCCGGTGGGCGCGATGGCCATGGGCAGCTCGGTCCGTTTGCCCAGCAGCTCGGTGCCCATGTCCCGGTCGGACAGGTCCACCAGGAAGCGGGTGCGCAGCTTGAGCCGCTTGAAGGCCTCGCGGTTGTCGGCCAGCGCCACCTCGTCCTCGGCGCCGCGGTCGAGGTATTCGAAGACGCCCTTGGGCAGGCGGCGGCGCGCGATCTCGCGCATATCGGCGATGTTGTAGCAGCGATCCAGTCGCGACATGGGATCCTCCCCTGTTCCGGTTCTCTGACCTGTTGTGTCTTGGCCGCCCCTACCTTCCCGGGCGCAGGCGGTGATCTTAGCGCCGCCGGACGGCCCGGGGCCAAGGAAAATGCGGCCGGCGGCGGCGATCTTAACCCCGCCCGCGCGCCGCCTCGATGAGGGCGAGAATTTCGGGGGGCGAGATCGGGGCCTGGGTGATGCGCACGCCGAAGGGGCCGAGCGCGTCCTCGATGGCGGAGGCGATGGCCGGCGCCGCCGGCACCACGCCGCATTCGCCCACCCCCTTGACGCCGAGCGGGTTGAGCGGCGAGGGCGATTCCTGGGCGATCACCTTGACGCGCGGCATCTCGGTTGCCGTGATCAACAGGTAATCGGCGAAATTCGTGGTCAGCGGCTGGGCGTTCTCGTCGTAGGCCATGCGCTCGAACAGGGCGTTGCCGATGCCGTGGGCCGTGCCGCCGATCGCCTGGCCCGCCGCCATCATCAGGTTGATGATGCGCCCACTGTCGAAGGCCAGGATGTAATCGAGGATCTCCACCCCGCCGGTCTCGATATCGACCTCGACGCATGCCACCGCCGTGCCGCTGGCGTAAGCGGGGCTGTCGAGGATGACGTTCTCGCTGGCCTCCAGGCCCGGGCCGATGCCGCCCGGCAGCGAATAGCCCGGCGTGCCGGACAGCGCATGGGCGACCTCGGAAAAGCTCACCTTCACGTTGGGGATCCGCCCCCCCGTGGCGCGCGGATGGATGGCATCGCCGGTGATCTCGAGCTGTTCAACCGGCGTCTCCAGCATCGCCGCGGCGGTGGCGAGCGCCTTGTCCCGCACCTTGCCCGCCGCCACATGGGCCGAAGTGCCCGCCGTCACCGTGACCCGGCTGTTCGACGTGCCGATGCCGAGCGCCGTCGCCGCCGTGTCGCCGGTGGTGACGGTGACGTTGGCGATATCGCCGCCGAGGCTGCGCGCCACGATCTGGGCCAGCATGGTCCTGGTGCCCTGGCCGATCGCCGTCGCCCCGGTATAGACGTGGATGCGCCCCGACGTGCCGATGCGCACGGTGACCGCCTCGAACGGCCCGCGCCCGGTGCCTTTCATGAAGTTGGCGAGCCCGATGCCGATATGCCGGCCTTCGGCCCGGGCGGCCGCCTGGCGGGCGGCGAAAGCGTCCCAGCCCGCGGCCTCCAGCGCAGCCGCCTGGCTTTTCGCGTAATCGCCGGAATCGAGGACCACGGGCAGGCCGCCCCGGGTCTTGAGCGGGCGTTCATAGGGCATGGCCTCGGCCGGCACCAGGTTGCGCCGGCGGATTTCGGCCCGGTCGAGGCCGAGCTCCCGCGCCACCCGGTCGAGCAGCCGTTCGATCACGAAACTCGCCTGGGGGTGACCGGCGCCGCGCACCGGCGTGACCGGCACCTTGTTGGTCAGCGCCAGTTTGGCCCCCATGCGGTAGTGGGGCAGGATGTACGTGCCGGGCACCGATTCGGCCGAATTCTGGGGCAGGTTGATGCCCCGCGCGGTATAGGCGCCGTGCTCGTGGACGATGGAGCCGCGGATGCCCAACAGGCGCGCCTCATCGTCCACCGCGACCTCGACGTCCCAGAACTGGTCGCGTTCCTGGGTGGTGGCGATGAAATGTTCGCGCCGGTCCTCGATCCATTTCACCGGGCGGCCCAGCTTCAGGGCGGCGATGCACACCACCACGTCTTCCGGATAGACCACCAGCTTGGGCCCGAAGCCGCCGCCGATGTCCGGCGTCGCCACCCGGATCTGGTTCTCGTCCCGCCCCAGCATGTCGATCAGCACGCGGAGCGTCGAATGGGGCATCTGGGACGAGACCCACAGGGTCAAGAGGTCGGTCGCGGCGTCATGGGCGGCGACGGCGCCCCGGCATTCGATGGAATGGCTGCCGCCGCGATGCAGCGCGAAGGTCTCGGAAAAGACATGGGGGGCGGCGGCGAAGGCCGCGTCGACATCGCCGTATTCGGTATTGAATTCGGCCAAGAGGTTGTCCGCCGCCCCGGCATGCACCGGCGGCGCATCGGCGCCGAGCGCGTCCCGGCAGTCGGAGACCGCCGGCAGGATGTCGTAATCGACCATCACCAATTGGGCCGCGTCCTCGGCGATATAACGATTGTCCGCGATTACCACGGCGATGGCTTCGCCGACATGGACGGTTTCGGCCCCCGCCAGGGCCGGGCGGTTGCGTTCCTGGCGGTAGGCGGCGCTCGGCAGGCCGACCACCAGGAACTCGCTTTCGAGGAACGGCAGGAGGTCGTCTCGGGTCAGCACCGCGTGCACGCCGGGCAGCGCCCGGGCGGCCTCGGCATCGATGCCGGTGATTTTGGCATGGGCATGGGGGCTGCGCACGAAGGCGGCCTCCAACATTCCGGGCAGGACGATATCGTCGATGAACCGCCCCCGCCCGCGCAGCAGGGCGGCGTCTTCCAGGCGCTTGGGCGCATGCGCGTAATGTTCGGCGCTCATCAGCCCGCGTCCTCCCGCAGCCTGGCCGCCGCGTCGAGCGCGGCATCGACGATCCCCTGATAGCCGGTGCAGCGGCACAGGTTGCCGGAAATGGCCATGCGGACCTCGTCTTCGCTGGGGTCCGGGTTGTCGGCCAACAGCTCCTTCAGGGTCATCAGCATGCCCGGCGTGCAAAAGCCGCATTGCAGTCCGTGATGGTCGCGGAAGGCCTCCTGCAAGGGATGCAGCGCGTCCTCCCTTGGTGCCAGGCCTTCGACGGTGTCCACCGCGGCGCCATCGGCCTGGACCGCCAGCATCAGGCAGGCGCGGGCGCTGCGTCCGTCGACCAGGACCGTGCAGGCGCCGCAGACGCCGTGCTCGCAGCCCATATGGGTGCCGGTGAGGCCAAGCTCGCGGCGCAGCATGTCGGCCAGGGTCAGGCGGGTCTCGACCTCGAGCGAACGTTCCGTGCCGTTGACCATGCAGGTGATCTTGCGCGTCTCCGCCATGGTCACCGAACCCTTGATGCTTGGGCGCGTTGGGCAGCCCGGGCCAGCGCGCGGCACGCCAGCACGCCGGCCAATTTCTGGCGGTAGGCGGCGGGGGCATGGACGTCGTCCTGGGCCTCGATCGAGCGGCAGGTGTCAGCCGCCGCACGGATGGTCTCTTCGCTGCCCGGCCGGCCGATGAGGGCGGCTTCCGCCGCCTCGGCCCGCACCGGGGCGGCGCCCATGCCGCCGAGCGCCAGGGCGGCGCGGGTGACGATGCCGGCCGCGTCCCGTTCGATCAGGGCGGCGGCGGAGACGATGGCGAAATCGCCGTGGCGGCGGGCGAATTCCTGAAACGCCCAACCGTGCCCCGGCGCCCAGGCCGCCAGGTGGACGGCGACCAGAAGCTCGTCCCAACCGAGCGCCGTCATCAGGTAGCCCACGGGGAAGTCCCGATAGGCAACCTCCCGGGCGCCCCCCGGCCCGGTGATGGTGAGCCGCGCATCCAGCGCGGCGGCGACGGTGGGGATCTCGGCCGCCCCGTCGGAATGGGCGAGGGAGCCGCCGACGGTGCCCCGGTTCCGGGTCTGGCGGTGGCCCACCTGCGGCAGGGCTTCCGCCAGCAACGGGCAAAGGCGGGCGACGTCCTTCGAATATTCGACCTCGCGCTGGCGCGTCATGGCGCCGATCTCGATGCCGCCCGCCTCCTCGCGGATGAAGGCGAGCGCCGCCACCCGGTTGAGGTCGATCAGGTGATCGGGCTGGGCGTAGCGCATGTTGAGCATGGGCATGAGGCTCTGGCCGCCGGCCAGCAGCTTGGCGTTCTCCAGGCTCCCCAGAAGGCTGACAGCGTCTTCGATGGTGTCCGGCGCGTGATAGGAAAAGGGCGGTGGTTTCATGGCTCTGTCTTTTCGGCTGCGCCCCAGAATGCCACAACGGGCCCGGCCGTGGGGAACGGAAAAAGCGATTCCACGGTTTCCTTCCGCGCGTCCAAACGCTAGCTTGGCCCGAAAAGGGCGTGCATCCATGACCGTATCCCATAAACCGCTCAACCAACGCTCCGCGCGGGAGCTGGCCCAGGGCATCGCCGCGGGCGCCTTTACCGCCGAGCAAGCGACCGAGGCCTGCCTGGCGCGCATCGAAGCGCGCGAGGGCGCCATCAAGGCTTGGGCGCATCTCGATCCCCAGGCGGCCCTTTCCCGGGCCCGGGCCCTCGATTCAGGCCCGCCGCGGGGGCCGCTGCACGGCGTGCCGGTGGGCATCAAGGATATCTTCGATACCTTTGATGCGCCGACGGAGATGGGCTCCCCCATCTACGCGGGCAATCGGCCGTTCGCCGATTCTTATGCCGTCGCCGCCCTGCGCGCGGCCGGCGCGGTGATTCTGGGCAAGACGGTGACGGCGGAGTTCGCCGGCATGCATCCGGGCCCGACCGCCAATCCCCATGACCCGTCCCGCACGCCGGGCGGATCGTCCAGCGGGTCCGCCGCCGCGGTCGCTGATTTCATGGTGCCGGTGGCGCTCGGCACCCAGACCGGCGGCTCGGTGCTGCGCCCGGCGTCGTTCTGCGGCGTCGTCGGCTTCAAGCCCCAGTTCGCCGCGATCAGCCGGGCCGGGCTGAAGCTCGCCGCCGAGACCCTCGACACCGTCGGCGTGCTGGCGAGGGACGTCGAGGACGCGGCGCTGATCTACGACGTGCTGACCGGCCAGGTGCCGGCAGCGCCCGCGGAACGCGCCACCCCGCCCGCCATCGCCTTCTGCCGCACCGTGCTTTGGGAGCGGGCGGAGCCGGAGACCATTCGGGCGCTGGAGGAGGCGCGCGAAAAGCTCGGGGCCGCGGGCGCGGCGGTCGATGAGATCGACATGCCGGGCGACTTCCTCGCCGTCGACCGGGAGCGCAACATCGTCAACGCGGTCGAGCGCGCGCGCACCATGGCCCATGAATGGCACCATCACCGGGACGCGATCAGCGACACCCTGGCCGAAACCCTGACGGAAGGCCTGGCCACCCCCCATGAGGCCTACCTCGCCGCCCTGGAGACCTGCCGGGAGGCGCGCGCCCGGCTGCCGGGGCTGTTCGGCGCAAAAGACGCGCTGCTTGTCCCCTGCGTGCCGGGGGCGGCGCCCCGGGGCCTCGGGTTCACCGGCGATCCGGCCTTCCAGGGGTTCTGGACGGCGCTGCACGTGCCGACCATCACGCTGCCGACCCACCGGACGGATGATGGCCTGCCGGTGGGGATCCAGCTGGTCGGCCGGCCGCGGGAGGACGCGGGCCTCTTGGCGGTGGCGCGCTGGACCCTGGCGCGGCTCAAGGGGAGCGACCCATGAAGCTC
>Ga0224512_10004863_pt1 | contig 11218 bp, 8 predicted proteins | sample SF_May12_sed_USG_4_FD_169103 | JGI IMG/M metagenome (GOLD analysis project Ga0224512, IMG submission 169103) | Sediment microbial communities from San Francisco Bay, California, United States - SF_May12_sed_USGS_13 | ecosystem: Environmental > Aquatic > Marine > Sediment | place: USA: California...
GCCAACGTGGGTGCCCTCAACCTGGCCGAGCTTTGCCGGCGCCTGGAAGTGATGGGCAGGGAAAACGACCTTGCGGACGTCGTCGTGATTCACGAGCGTTTCGAGAAGGAATTTGAGCGGGTGGTAGCTGCGCTGGAACGTCAGGCCGAGTCATCAGCCGCATGACGGAAACCAGCGCATCTCGCAATCAGCCGCGCGTGCTCATAGCGGACGACGACCCGTCCACGCGCCTGATAATGCGCGAAGTGCTGCAGCGAGCCGGATTCCAAGTCATTGAGGCCGTTGACGGCAAGGAAGCGCTCCACTTGTATGAAAGTTCTGCCCCGGATGTGATTCTTCTGGATGTCGAAATGCCGCATTTCGACGGTTTCGCCGTCTGCAAGCAGATTCGCGACGGGGAGACGACGAGAAAGACGCCCATATGCATAGTTACCGGACTTGACGATGATGAATCCGTTGACCGCGCCTATCACGTCGGCGCGACCGACTTTATCGGCAAGCCCATCGCGTGGCCCGTGCTTGGGCATCGTCTGCGTTACATTCTGCGTGCCAACGAAGCCCTCAATGAAATCCGGGGGCTGGTGCTGGCGCTGCCAGACACGGTATTTGTTCTCGATGACCAGGGCCGCAGCTACGATCTGGCGAGCGACGGCGGAATTGGTGCATCCGGTAATATTGGCTCCATGAATGGCCAGGCATTTGCAGAGATTATCGCAGAGGAAGACAGGAGCGCGGTGCAAGACTGCATTAAACGTGCGCTGCTCAGCGGCGAACCGCAGATTCACGAGCACTCGCTTGCCAACGGCAAGCACCATCTCGAAACCCGCTTTGTTGCTCGTGACAAGAACTCGGTACTCGCGATTGTCAGAGACGTCACCGAACGCAAAAAGGCCGAGCTGCGGATCCATGATCTGGCTTTCTACGACCGACTCACCGGGCTGCCAAACCGGCATTTGTTCTCGAAGGAACTGGATGTCGTTATAGATACTACGCGCATCGAGCAACGGCAATTTGCAGTCCTCTTCCTCGACCTCGACCGTTTCAAACGAATAAACGACACATTAGGCCACTCAACCGGTGACGAACTGCTGAAGGCAGTCGCCAACCGGCTGCAAGGCTGTTTACGATCGGTAGACCAGGTCGTACATGTCGATGAGGAGGGCTGGGAAAATGTGCGCCTGGCGAGACTCGGCGGAGACGAATTCGTCATCGTGCTGCGCAATGTCGGGTCGGAGGATGACGCAGCAACCGCGGCATTGCGCATCATCGATTCCCTCTCGCGACCGTTTGATTGTGATGGTCACCAGTTCGTGATCACACCCAGTATCGGTATCGCAATATATCCGCAGGACGGAGACACCAACGACGAGCTGCTGATGAATGCGGATGCCGCGATGTACAAAGCGAAGGCGGCGGGTCGCAACACCTACAAGTCTTATTCGGAGACTATGAAGGTGCGGTCGCTGCATCGACTTGATATGGAAGGCGAACTGCGGCGCGCGATCAATAATGAGCATTTCCAGCTTTACTATCAGCCAAAGGTCGATCTCGCATCCTGGACGATCGTTGGCGCGGAAGCATTGCTGCGTTGGCACCATGCCACTCGCGGCTGGATATCGCCGACAGATTTCATTCCCATTGCCGAGGATACCGGGCTCATCCTGCCGTTGGGAAAATGGGTGCTGCAGGCAGCCTGCCGACAGCTCGGTAAGTGGCAGCATTCGCAAATGAATCATATCGATATGTCGGTCAATATATCCGGCCAACAAATGTACTCGGATGACCTGGTTGCTATCGTGAAAAGTGCGGCGACAAACGCCAGTATCAGGCCGGAAATGCTCGATCTGGAAATTACCGAAAGTCTTCTGATGCGGGATATTGACGACACTATCGAAGCATTGAGGACCTTGAAAGAATTTGGCGTTAGCGTGTCGGTCGATGACTTTGGCACTGGCTACTCGTCCCTGAGTTATCTGAAACGGTTTCCGATCGACGCGCTGAAGATCGACCGTTCCTTCGTCCGCGATCTGCATCGTGACGCTGACGACGCGGCAATCTGTGCTGCCATCCTGGCGATGGCGCGCAAACTCGACCTTAAGGTTGTCGCCGAGGGCGTTGAACTCGAAGAGCAGCTGGACTTTCTGCGCCGCCACGATTGCCAGCAAATACAGGGCTTCCTGTTCAGCAAGCCGCTTCCTGCCCGGGAGTTCGAGGCCCTGGTGCTGGCGCAATCCGAGCAGACTGAGAAAGCAGCCGGGTAATCCAAACCCAGACACCTGATCTCTGAATGTCTGACTGTATTTGAATTAGATGGTGCCCGGGGGGCAGAATGGACTCGCTTCGCTCGCCCCTCGGGCGCACTGCGTGCGTCCGACGCGCTGTGCGCCTCGATAGTTGGTGCACCATAAGAGGGCTTTTCTTCGATCACCAGCCGCACCTTCGGCGATTCAGGAACCCGGTACACACGTCCTTCCAGGAAGGTCCTTATGGCAGGCTATAGTGAGGTTCTTTCGTACGTTATGTTTTTCATTGTCACCGACTACGCGCCCCAAAACCGGGCTGCGACAGCTGGATGTTTCAACCCAAGACCGAGAAGCTGCTGTTCTTGTGAATCTCGCGGTTACGCGAGAAAAAACGGGTGTTCAGCTCGATACCAGTGATCGGCCACCTGATCACTACCGGATCGCGATCGTGATCCCTTCCCTTTTCACAGGCATCGATCAATTCCGCCATCAGGAAACCTGCTGTCGGGCCATTCTTGTACTGATTGCCGCTCGTGCCTACCGCCATATAAAAACCGCCGAGATCAGACTTGTCGTAGATCGGAATCCAATCGTCGCTAACGTCATAAAGATCGACGATGCCTTTGGCTTGTCCCGGAATTGGCAAGGTCGGAATTCTCTGCGCCTGGCGGTATACCTGTGCCTGCCACTGCTGATCGCTCACTTCCCGATCGAAATTATCCGGGTCATCGACCCATTCCTGGGGATCGCAGTCCGGATCCTGGCTGCCCAACAGCAACACGTCGCCGGATTCTGGTCTGCAGTAGGCACCGATATCGTTATCCGACGTAACATGACCATGTTTTTCAATCTCGAAATCTTTGGGCGCTGGCACATAGTGCACTTCATGACGCAATGCGCGTGTGCCAACTTTCATCGACTTGTCGACTTTCGCCATTTTGTTAATCACGAATGAGTGCGGGCCGGCGGCGTTGACCACGACTGGCGCATCGATTTCTTCGCCACCTTGCAACGTAATTCCAAGAACGCGGCCGTCTTGCTGACGAATGTCGGTCACTTCTTCTTTGAAACGGAATTTCGCGCCCTTGGCTTCTGCAGCACGCTGCACGTTATGAACCGAGAGTTGCGGATCGTTGATGTAGCCGCTCTCCGGTATGAAGATCGCACCGGTCAGCTTCTTACCCGAGGACTCTCCAAAGTGTTCGTCGCCCGGTCTGCGGGGCGGATAATAGCCAGTGGCATCAAGATAGGGCTCCTTTTCCAGAAGAGTCTCCAGATCCCACTCTTCGAACGCAATGCCGAGCTGTCGGTGATACTCCAGATGCCTGGACATATCGCGGTCTTCGTGCATCAGGATCAACATCCCGGTCTCTTTAAACACGGCGTAGCCGCGTTCATCCTCCACCTCAAGGTACTCGGGCCACTTCTTCCAATGCAGGCAACTTTCGTACGCCATCGCGGTCCCTTCCAGGGTGGAGTAATGGGTGCGAATGATGGCGCACGTGTTGATAGTCGAACCCGCGCCCGCGGCGTTCAACTTATCTATATTAAGGGTGCGATAGTTTTTCTTCGAGAGTTCGAAGGCAATGCTGGCGCCGATGATTCCGGCACCAATGATGATCGCATCATAAGATTGACCCATTTAGGTATCTCCTGTTCATGCCAAAAAATTGCCGCGTTTGTTCTGCCGTAAGTCAAGCACGAAAACATGCCACCCAATGCCCCTGGCCCATGTCCCTAAGTTCGGGTTCGTGCTGGCGACACTCGGCCGTTGCCAGCGAACAGCGGGTGCTGAGGTTGCAGCCTTTTGGCGGATCCGCCGGATTGGGCGGGTCCCCGGTCAGATACTCTCCCCGACGTTTTTGTTCCAATTTCGGGTCAGGAATTGGTATCGATGAGAACAGTATCTTGGTGTAGGGATGCAGAGGATTGGTATACAGTTCCTGCTGCGATGCCAGTTCCACAATTTTGCCGAGATACATCACCGCCACACGGTCAGAGATGTGCCGCACCACGGACAGGTCGTGCGCAATAAACAGGTACGTCAGCCCGAGTTGCTCCTGAAGTTCGCCCAGTAGATTGATGATCTGCGCTTGAATCGAGACATCCAGAGCGGCAACGGCCTCATCGCAAACGATGAAATCCGGATTCATCGCCAGCGCACGCGCCACCCCGACACGTTGCCTTTGCCCACCAGAGAACTGGTGCGGGTATCGATTCATAGAACTTGGATTCAGACCGACCCTGTTAAAGAGTTCGTGAACCTTCTCCTGCCTCTCCGCGCTGCTCAAATCGCTGTGCACGATAAGCGGCTCGGCAACGATATCGCCAACGCTCATACGCGGATTTAGCGAAGCATAGGGATCCTGAAAGATCATCTGCATGTGCCGTCGCATCTGTCGCAGACGATCCCCGCGCAAGGCAGTCAGGTCCACATCGCGAAAGTAGACCTCACCGGCGGTAGGTCGATAAAGTTGCAGGATAGCGCGCGCCGTTGTTGATTTGCCACACCCCGACTCGCCGACCAAACCCAACGTTTCGCCTTTACTGATATCAAAGCTAATTCCATCCACCGCTTTGACCGAGCCGAGCGCACGCTGCGCGATGATTCCCTGACTCTGGGGAAAGTGCATCTTCAGATTTCGGACCTTGATCAGAATCTCGTCTGTCGTCATCTCACGTACATCTCGCTATGCATTTGTTGCACATTTATGGTGCTTTTGTCGGACCTTATTCGTGATGCTGCACTTCCCAGCAGGCAACACGATGGCCCGGCCCAACAGCTTGCAAGACCGGTAATTCCCTCGAACACTTTTCGACAGCCCGCGTACATCGCGTCCGAAAGGGGCAGCCCGCAGGAGAATCGATCATCATTGGCGGCAAGCCTTCAATTGCTGTTAGTTTCTTTTCGCCGGCATTGTCAATTCTTGGCAAGCACTCCAATAGTCCTATCGTATAAGGATGTTTTGGCTCATAGTAAAGTTGATCAACAGCGGCCTCTTCGACCACGTGACCTGCGTACATCACCATAACCCTATCGACTAAACCTGCCACCACACCGAGATCGTGCGAGATCCAGATAATGGACATGCCGATGTCAGCCTGCAGTCGCTTGATCAGATCAACGATTTGGGCCTGGATAGTCACGTCCAACGCCGTAGTTGGCTCGTCGGCGATCAATACGTCCGGGTTACAAGCCAGGCCAATAGCAATCATCACGCGTTGGCGCATGCCACCGGACAGTTGATGCGGGTAGTTGTCCAGGCGTGATTCTGGTTCGGATATGCCGACCAGGCCAAGTAACTCTATCGTGCGCTGACGCGACTGGTGCTTATCCATGTGCATGTGCAAGCGCAACACTTCACCGATTTGGGTCGATACAGTTAACAATGGATTCAGGGAAGTCATCGGATCTTGAAAGATCATGGAAATACCATTGCCGCGCACGGCGCGCATTTCGCGGTCACTCAATTCCATCAAGTCGCGTCCAGCGAATAGCGCCTCCCCTGCTACGATCTCTCCCGGCGGTTGCTGAATGAGACGCATGATCGAGAGCATTGTGCAGCTCTTACCGCTACCACTCTCACCCACAATTCCCAGGGTTTCACCTTCAGCTAACTTGAACGATACATCGTCGACCGCCTTGACCACACCTTCCCGAGTGCGAAATTGCGTCTTTAGGCCGTTCACTTCTAATACTGTCATTGCTTCGACCGGTACCTATCCGAGTACGCTAACAAGGCTTTGTTAAAACACTCTAGCGGGGCTCGCGTCTGGCCAGCACCAATGACTCCTCCCTTTTTGTGCGCAATAGCAGTATCGATGACAGGCGTGACACCCGTCTGCACAACTTTGCGAATGTCGGTACCAACGGGTGCTGCTGCGAAGTCCAGGTTTGGGATCCGATAAGCATCATCAACGCCGCACGTGATCTGGCGCATCTCTTCAGTGAGTTCAATCGCCCGAGCCATTGACCCACCAACAAATTGTTGCAGCGCCGGGGCTGCTGCCTGAACATGGCCACCAAGGCCAACTGTCTCCATGATGGCACTGTCACCCAGATCAGGCACGGAATCCTTGTCGCTCCACTCGGACGAGAAATACAGACCCTCTATTCTGTTGGCCGGACCTGTAAACCATTGCTCATCCAGACCGCTGACTTTGATGCCAAACTCCACACCGTTTCTGGCCATTGCAGTAACGATTGTGCTGTAGGGCACGCCCTTCGCCGCGTTAGCCGACACTTTTGCTGCGGCCATGGAGATGCACAGAGAGAACTGATCGGCACTGGCGAGGTATTCGATGCATTCGGTCAGCACTGTTGATGCCGGGCAGGATCTGATTAACGACGGCGTCATGGCCAAGAAGAGCAAAGCACTACCGGCGCTGTTGCGATTGTGGCATTCATCGCCCATCTGCAACGCCTTTGCGGTGAGGTTCCGAACGTCAAGGCCGCCTCGCGCCCTGATTGCGGCTTGTAACGCCGGCCCAAGTACAGTCTCTATCCAGCGCCACTGTCGAATCGCTGCCTTGTTGTAGTCGTCTCTGTTTTGCAATTGACCACGAGGACCTTGAAAGAGCTGTGAGTAGCCCTCTTTGCCGCTGGCTTCATCGCGTACTACGGCCATAGGCGTTGAGGCACTGGTGATGCCCGCCATACCACCGACAGCATTGTAATCGTGGCACGGCGCGATATGTATTTCGCCATTCTCGACCAAAGCCTTTGCTGACTGCCGCGTGTTGGCCAATCCTTCGTAGATCACCGCATCGATAACGCCACGTCGTTGCGGTCCGCACATTTTCTCCCATGCGATCGGGGGGCCCGCATGCAAGACGGTATTTGCGGTCATGCCTGGAAGCACATCGAGCGCACTTCGCACATCCACCCAGACCGGCTGGCACGACAACATGGCTGCCAACGCTTTTTCGTTGGCTGCGGCAATCTTTTCGCGCAGCGACTCCTTTACCACGGTTGCCGAGCCTCAAACAGCCATGCCTTAAACAAGAATAGCGGGCTCGTTGCTGAGTTATCGCTCCACATCAGGCCGCCGCATAGCGTGATGAATACGCCTTTAACGCCTTATCGAAACATTCCAGTGGCGCCCGCACCTGCCCGGCGCCTATCAGCCCGTGCTCCTTGTGGGTGATGGCAGTATCGATGAGCGGGGCAATACGCGTCTGCGCGACTTTGCGGATATCAATACCTATCGGCGCACCCGCGAAATCCATGGCTGGAATCTGCACATCCTGATTCGTACCCACACAGATCTCACGCATCTCATTGGTGTTTGCGATGGCCTGCTGCATTGATCCCTGCACGTATTGCTGTACGGTCGGGGCCGCAGCCTGAATGAACCCACCTAAGCCGACGGTTTCCGTAATACAACTGTCCCCCAGGTCGGGGGCGGCGTCTTCCGGTCCCCACTCGGAGCGGAAGAAAAGTCCATCAACGTCATTTGCCGGTGCCGTAAACCACATATCATCAAGGCCACCAACCTGGATGCCGAACTCCACGCCGTTTCTTGCCATTGCGGTTACGACCGTGCTGTAAGATATTTTCTTGGCCGGGTCCAGCATCGCTTTGGCAGCAGCCATGATCGCGTGTAGAAAAAAATGTTCGGACACGGCAAGCGACTCCGTGCAACTCAGCACAGTGTCGCGGTTCGCATCTGCATGGAGCAAGTGGGGCGCAATCTCCCTGAAGAAGATAGCCGATGCGGCAATGCTGCGATTATGACATTCATCGCCCATTTGTACCGCCTTGGAAATGATGCTCTTGATATCCACGCCGCCCGCTGACAGCACCGCCGCCTGCAGAACAGGCCGCAAAACCTTGGCCTGCCAATGCAAATTTTCTGCTATCTTTTCGTCGTAGCTTCCCCACTTGATGAGTTGCAGTCCCCCGCCCTCTGAGAGACAACTGTAGGCACGGTTGCCGAACGTCTTGTTTTCCACGACCAACATCGGCGTTGTCGCGGACGTAATCCCTGCTCCTGCTCCAACAGTGTCGTGATGGTGGCAAGGCTCGATCATGATCTCGCCTCTCTCGATCATGGTCACGGCGTCATCTTTTGTATCGGCCAGGCCCTCCCACACGACTGCACCCGCTATCCCGTGTCGATGCGGCCCACACATTCTTTCCCATTCGATCGGCGGGGCGGAGTGCAACACCATGTTTTCGGTCATGCCGGGCACAACGTCCAGGGCGGGGCGAATATCGACCAAGACCGGTTGTCCCTTGAAGAGAATATCGAGAGTTTTTTGATTCGCTTCTTCAATTTTCGCCTTTATACCGCTCACATTTTTCTCCAGTAACGGTCCGGACTAAAGCAAGTCGTCAAGAATCGCCATGAGCTCCGGATCGCCTTTGACCGGTGGCTCCCAGGATACCTGGGCCACTTCTATACCCTGCTCTTGCATTGCCTCGGCAAACAGGTCAAGGCCAACATTGATGACTCTGGTCGGATAAGGTAACGGTTTGATTTCAATATTTGCCATCGACTGGTCTCTTGTTATTTGCCGGCTTGCCTATTTGCCAAAATAATAGCGCCTGCTAAACGACTCGCCTCAGCGTTACTGTTTGCTACCAGTACTCCGGCATCGCTTAGAAGTTTCTCTTGCCTCGAACGCTGCTGTGGATCCTCTTCTGTGCCGCACACGGAAGCTACCACTACAAAATGACGTTTCTCTTTCTCGGCCTGCCGCCTGGACTGCTGAATAGCATCTACCAGGCCTTCTACTGGGTTTGCATGGGCGCCGAAACCCAAAACGACGTCGAGCAGAATGACGCCAAGCTCGGCGTCTCGTGCCTCCTGCAACAGGCGTTGATTGCGCAACGCCGGATCGATCATGGGATGAGCCCTGCCTTGGGTAAATGCATCATCGCCCAGATCTAGCAAAGTATTCTCTCGACATGTTGATGGATCCGTCAGATGATATTTTTTGTTCAACGGTATGTTTGAGTAAACCTCACCAATTTGCTCTCGCAGGATTAACATGGCTTCATAACAGAGCGTCCCGCCGGAAAATAAGCCACGCAGATATAACTGTTCGGGTCCCAAACGCTGCGCCTCTCTAGTGGCCAGCGACTGCAACTCAATCTCTGCCGTGCCGGGACCACTACCTTGCGACACGTCGCCCGCGGTCAGGTACAGCACCTCATTGACCGAATCTTTGAGCGTAGCGGCGGGCGTCAACCCGGCGGCGCTAATCATCCCCGGATCACCGCCCAGGAAATTTACAACAACGGGTTTGCCACAGCGGGCAGCCGATTCAAGGACTTTCCGCGCGACCTCCGGATCCGGAGGCTTGGACGTAAGCACGATGATCTCTGTATTCACGTCCGCTGCGAGATATTCAATCGCTGCCAACATGGTAAGGCCGCCGACCGCCGCGTCGAGATCGCGACCGCCGGTGCCGATGGCGTGTGAGATGCCGACACCCTGACGATGGAGCAATACACTTAGCTCCTGGATGCCGGTTCCCGATGCGCCCACGATGCCAACTACTCCATGCCTGACGACGTTGGCGAAGCCCAGTCTCGCTTGCCCGATCACAGCCGTTCCGCAATCCGGCCCCATCACCAGCAGCCCCCTTTCGCGCGCTAATTTTTTCAGCTCGAGCTCATCTTCGATAGCAACGTTGTCGCTAAAGAGCATCACGTGCAAGCCATGCTCCAGCGCCCGCCGAGCCTCCGCGGCAGCGTATTCACCAGGAATGGAGATCAGGGCCAAATTCGCATCGGGCATGGCGCCCAGGGCCGCCTCGACAGACCGATAGGTATTTGACACGCCTGAAGCCCGCTGCATGAGCAAAGCATTTGCTTTTTCAAGCGCCCTCTTTGCAGCCTCTTGACTATCCGCAACGATCGCGACGATAAGATCATTCGCTGCGGCAGCCTCAACCTCTGCGGTATGCAATCCGGCAGTCGCCAATATCTTCTTGTTGTTGTCCGTGCCCATCATCAGGATGGTCTCTTGCACGCCTTCTTCGCGCCGCACCCGTTCCGACACTTGCATGAGTCGAACGGAATCATGATATTCGTGCACACGGATCTGCACCTTAGTGACCACTATGCTCGCTCACTGTTCGTGAAATAATTCATGAATTGCTGATGACCGTGTCATGGAAGTAGGGATAGGCGCCTATCGCATCAAACTGAATGTGATCGATGTTCGCCCGGTATGCGATAACGTTGGTGTTGCAATGCAGTGGCACGATCAGTGCCTCTTTCATCACGATCTTTTGTACTTCCTCAAATAGCGGCACAAACTCTTCCTTGCGAAGCGTTTGTTCCGCGCGGTCCAGTAATTCATCGAAGCCAGGGCTATGGCCAGCGGATCGCTTACTCCAGCCATAGCCACTCTCATCACTCTGTCGAGAATGGTAGACAAAACTGAGAAGCTGAGACGAACTGGCGTATTTGCCCTGGGGAATCAAGTGATGATCGCCCCGCATGCCGGCTTTGATCCACTCTACAGGCGGCACCTCGCTTACCAATACTTCAATACCGACTCGCCGCAATTGTCGCGTAACAATTTCGCCAAACTGCGGATAGAAATTCACCGGTAGCGCGTAGAAATTCAGTCTTAGCTTTTCGCCTTGCTTGATTCGAATGCCGTCGCCGTCAGACTGTTCCCAGCCTGCTTCCTCCAGCAGGCGTTCCGCCGCGGCGATATCGTAGGGATACATAGACTCCACCGAGTCGTCGTAACCCAGCGTGAACTGTGACACCGGCCCATAGGCGCGAGCGAATTCGTCCTTGAAGACCTCTGCAACCAGTGCATCCTGGTCAATCGCGTAGTTCAGCGCCTGCCTGACTAATAAATCATCCGTTGGTTGCCGCGCCGTGTTCATCATCATGCAGACGGGAATACCGCGAATTGGCCAGGTGTCTACGCGAAAAGCGGGATCCGACCGTAAACCAGCAATATCCGATGGTGGCACATAAAAAACTGCGTCGACCCCGCCCGCTC
>Ga0224512_10004864_pt1 | contig 11216 bp, 10 predicted proteins | sample SF_May12_sed_USG_4_FD_169103 | JGI IMG/M metagenome (GOLD analysis project Ga0224512, IMG submission 169103) | Sediment microbial communities from San Francisco Bay, California, United States - SF_May12_sed_USGS_13 | ecosystem: Environmental > Aquatic > Marine > Sediment | place: USA...
AGGAATACGCCAAAGCCGGCTACCCGCTCGATGCGGAGGCGATTCTGCTGTGCGAGCTCGATGGTACCGCCGAGGAAGTCTCCGAGGGCATCGCCGAAATCCGCACACTGCTGCTGAAGCAGGGCGCTGCTGAGGTGCGCACGGCGAAAGATGAGGCCGAGCGCCTGCGCATGTGGGCCGGGCGCAAGGCGGCGTTCCCCGCTGTCGGGCGGCTTTCGCCGGATTATTACTGCATGGACGGCACCATCCCGCGCAAACACCTGGCCAAGGTGCTGACGCGCATTGGCGAGCTATCGAAAGAATATGGGCTTGCGGTCGCGAACGTGTTTCACGCCGGCGATGGCAACCTGCACCCGCTGATCCTCTACAACGCCAACAACGAAGGCGAGCTCGAGAAAACCGAGGCACTCGGCAGCAAGATCCTGGAATTTTGCATCGCCGTTGGCGGCACAGTGACCGGTGAGCACGGTGTCGGCATCGAGAAGATCAACCAGATGTGCCTGCAATTCTCCAAGGGTGAAATCGAGCAGTTTCACGCGCTCAAAGCCGCCTTTGACCCCCACGGCCTGCTCAACCCCGGCAAGGCGGTGCCGACCCTTTCGCGCTGCGCCGAGTTCGGGCGCATGCACGTGCACAGCGGCAAGCTCGCCCATTCCGATCTCGAACGTTTCTGATATCCCATGGCCACCGGCGATCAAGACAAGTCGAACGAACTGGCCGAGGCCGTCAAGACCGCGGTCAAGAATCGCGCGCGCCTGACCATTACCGGTGGCGGCACCAAGCGCTTTTACGCTGGCGACGTCGAGGGCGATGCCCTGGACGTCACCGGGCATCGCGGCATTGTTACCTACGAGCCGACCGAACTAATCGTCACCGCCCGCGCCGGGACGACGCTGCGCGAACTTGAAGCGGCACTCGCGGAAAAGGGCCAGATGCTCGCCTTCGAGCCGCCGTGGTTTGGCGAAGCGGCGACGCTCGGCGGCACCATCGCCTGCGGCTTCTCCGGTCCGCGGCGGCCCTATGCCGGGTCGGCACGCGATTTCGTGCTCGGTACGCGCATCATTAACGGCCGGGGAGAGATTCTGCACTTCGGCGGGGAAGTGATGAAAAATGTTGCGGGCTATGATGTCTCGCGCCTGATGGTCGGCGCGCTCGGGAGTCTCGGCGTGCTGCTGGAAGTCTCGCTCAAAGTTCTGCCGATACCAGCCAAAGAAACAACGCTTTGGTTCGAGATGCCGGCCAATAAGGCGATTGACGTCATCAATGCCTTGGGCGCGCAGCCGCTGCCGCTGTCCGCCGCCTGCCACCTAGGCGACAAACTGTATATACGTCTCTCGGGGTCTGAACTCGGCGTGCAGGCCGCGCGCGACAAGCTCAACGGCAAGACGTTGGATAAAGGCAATGACTTCTGGCACGACATCCGCGAACACCGCAGCCGGTTCTTCCAGGACGCCGCCCCCTTGTGGCGCCTGTCCGTCCCACCGGCCACGCCCGCGATCAATCTTCCGGGGAAGTGGCTCCACGACTGGGGCGGGGCGCAGCGCTGGCTTAAGAGCGAAGCACCGGCCAAGGAGATCCAGGAGAAAGCAGAAAGTGTCGACGGCTATGCCACCTTATTTCGCCGCAGCAGTCGCCACGGCGCGCAATTCCATCCCCTTCCCAAACAACTTAGCGAGCTGCACCGGAACTTGAAACGGGCGTTCGATCCCGACGGCACGCTGAACCGCGAACTTTTCTCCCCTGTTCAGAGCGCCGCCTGAAAAAACGAAACGCTTACTCTGCCAACCAGCGTCTGCGTCTTAAGCGCTGTTAAGATCTCGCTTGCTGAGTATGAACTGGAACAAACATGACTCCTGTCTCAGACATTAGCGGCATCCTCGGGTGGTTTTTGCTGCTGTTTACCGTCGCCTGGATTGGCACCTGCGCCATGATTTCGCTCACGGGCGGATGGCACCGGCTGGCTCAGAAATTCCGCTCGACCTCCGTTCCCCACGGTGAGACGTTCCGGTTCGCATCGATGTCGCTCGGCACTGGGTTTTTCCCGGCACGCTACCGAAGAGTGCTTTCTGTCACGGTGGGGGCTTCCGGTATCGGCTTGTCGGTAAGTTTTATATTCCGCCTGCTGCATCCGCCCCTCTACATCCCCTGGACGGAAGTGGAGAACGTCCGTCCCGAGCGGGCGTGGCTTTCAAGCCATATCGCGGTCTACCTTCGCGGCTTCGATAAGCGCCTGTTGTTTCGCGGGCCTGCTGGCAGAAAAATCCTCGAGACGTTCACCGCGCTGACGCCGTCTTGACCCGGACGGTGAGAGGATGTCATTTCGTGCGCGTTGAAATCTGGCCCTGATCGTCTGAGATGATGATCTCCACGCGCCGGTTCATCTGGCGTCCGGCATCGGTCGCGTTGGTCGCCACCGGGAACGATTCGCCATAACCGCGGATTTGAATGCGGCCGGGATCGATGCCACGGTCGATCAGGGCAATGCGCACGGCACTCGCGCGACGTTCTGACAGCCCGATGTTGTAGTCTTCAGATCCGACGCTGTCGGTAAAGCCTTCGACCATGATATTGCGCTTGGGATAGCGCTTGAGGAAATCGCTGAGTTTCGAGACCACGCTCTGACCACCCTCGGCCAGTTCCGCGCGGTTGAATCCGAACAGGACGTCACCCAGGGTCAAAACCAGGCCACGCTCGGTGCCGCGCGCTTTGAGTTCGGATAATTCCATGGCCAACGATTCGGCTTCGGCTCTGGCACTGAGCGCCTCGGCTCTCGCCTTCTCCGCCTCTTGCGCCCTGATTTCCGCTATCCGCCGAGCTTTCTCGGCGTCGCTGATGCGGGCTTCCAGAATGGTTTTGTTGCGCTCGGCGCGCGCCATGTTGACCTGGTCCTCGGCGGCGTTCAGCTTGGCACGCTGCTCCGCGATGGCGATTTTCTGCTTGGCGAGGTAGGCGCGGTGATCGATGTCCTTTGCCCCACTTTGCCACTGTGCTTCGACGGCGCGCAGATTTTCTTCAGCCTCTTTCAATGCCACGGGCGCATATTTGGTGACTTGGGGATTGCGGGCAGCGGCCTGATAGGCAGCCCTCGCTTCCTCAAGGCTCTTGTTCTCGACAGGCGCGCTGGCACAGCTGGCGAGCGCTAGCGCCGCCACGGTGATCGTAATAATAATGAAAAAATTGAATTTGGTTTTCATGTCGGTTCCTTCGAATTTTTGACTCTCGACTGCCGGTCGGTCGATAGACTGTTCCTGAACGTGATTTGGATTACGCACCTAGGGTGAAAGGCCCATCTCCTTGCGCAATATCTTGATACTCTGGTTGAGCTCATCGACTGACATCTGCGCCTTGGTGGCAAGAGTGGTGACCTGGGCCAACTCGGCGTCGAGCTGGACTTGCTCCGTCAGCAGCGAGGCCTTTTTGTAGTCTTTGTTCTCGGTTTCGACTCTCGCCTGATTGAGCTTCTTCTCAGCCTCGCGCAGCAATAATGGTGCATGCGTTCTGGCACCGACCTCGATGGCCTGCTTCACCGCGGCGTCGGATTTCGCGAGTGCCGCATCCGGCCGCGGGACGCTCGCACATCCGCTCGCCGTCATTACGATCAATGCAGAGACAGCGACGGGGAATCGAATCCATTGATAGTGCATCATGGGGTATACCTCCTTGCAGCCGGGAGAATTGTTGGAATTGATTCTTGAAACAAGTTTATATATTACCAGTTTTCCGGCAATAAGTCCCGCGTTACGCCGAAAACGCGCCATTCTCAACGACAACTTTGGAAATTATTAAATGTGCGATAAAAAACATTAACAAATTTTATTTATAACAAAGTTATTCACTTATAAAAAAAGAATATGGCAGAAATAACGAATACTGTGCGCAACATTCTGTGACGAATTCATAGCATCGCTGCGGTCCTGGATTACAAGGAATATCGCAGTCTACCTTCGCGACTTCGGTAGTCACCTGTTGTTCCACGGGCCTACCGGTAGAAAAATCCTCTTGACGTTAAATTCGAATTCGCATCTTTGACACGGTCGGGATAATCAAGTACTTGGTGACTGCCCCGAGCTGAGGTTCTAATCTGGCACCTTAAGGTTGAGGTCACAATTTAGGACCTCAAGTTTCGGCGAATGTTATTCCGCATCATGAAAAACAGATTGTCAGCGCATGCCATGCTGTTAACATGATGCTGCATCCGGGTTAGTGATACCTGCCCAGTTCCGATAAGAAATATAGGACTTCCCCATGACCGTCTATTCCACGATCCACGAATTGCTGGCGGACAAGCCGGACGATGCCATCGCTTTTATCGGCAGCGGGTGTCCGTCTCTCACTTATGGCGGGCTGCGCAAGCACGTTGAGAATACCGTGGCCAGCCTCAACCGGTTCGGGATCTGGCGCAATGACCGCGTGGCCATCGTGCTGCCGAATGGCACCGAGATGGCCAGCGCCTTCGTGGCCATCGCCGCCGGCGCCACCTCGGCGCCGCTCAACCCGGCTTATCGCGCCGATGAATTTGAATTCTATCTTGCCGATCTCAAGGCCAAGGCCTTGGTGGTCGAGCGCGGCAGCACATCGCCTGCGCTCGGCGTCGCCGCAAAACTGATGATTCCTGTACTCGAAATTGTGCGCGCGAGTTCCGATCCTACCGGCGTCTTCGAGCTGGTGCCCGTCAAAAGCACCGAGACTACCGCCGCACCCTCGGGCGGCTATGCCGATGCCGACAACGTCGCCCTGGTGCTGCACACCTCCGGCACTACTTCGCGCCCCAAGATCGTGCCGCTGACGCAGAAAAACGTCTGCGCCTCAGCCGGCCACATCCGTGACATCCTGAGCCTCACGCCCGCCGACCGCGGCCTTAGCATCATGCCGCTGTTTCACATCCACGGGCTTATTGGCTCGGTGCTGTCCACGCTTTGCGCCGGCGGCAGCGTTTACTGCACGCCCGGCTTCAACGCGCTTAAGTTCTTCACCTGGATGGATGAATGCAAGCCGACGTGGTACACGGCGGTGCCGACCATGCACCAGGCGATCCTGGCGCGCGCGGCCAACAACCGCGAAGTCATCGCGCGCCACCCATTGCGCTTCATCCGCTCGTCATCCTCCTCGCTGCCGCCACAGGTGCTGGCCGAGCTTGAGCAAATATTCAACGCGCCGGTGCTCGAGTCCTACGGCATGACCGAGGCCTCGCACCAGATGACCAGCAACCCGCTGCCACCGCGCCCGCACAAGCCCGGGACCGTGGGCATCGCCGCTGGGCCGGAAGTGGCGATCATGAGCGAGGACGGAAAACTGCTGGGGTCGAACGCCACCGGAGAAATAGTCATTCGCGGGGCCAACGTCACCCAGGGCTACGAGAACAATCCCAAGGCCAACGCCGAGAATTTCACTAATGGTTGGTTTCGCACCGGCGATCAAGGCGTGATCGATGCCGAGGGCTATCTCAGCATCACCGGCCGCTTGAAGGAGATCATCAATCGCGGCGGCGAGAAGATTTCGCCGCGTGAGGTGGACGAGGTATTGATGGACCACCCGTCCGTGCAGCAGGTCGTGACTTTCGCCATGCCGCACGCCAAGCTCGGCGAAGACGTGGCCGCGGCCGTGGTGCTGCGCGAGGGAAAAAGCGCCAATGAGAAGGAGATTCGCGAATTCGCCGCCAAGCGGCTGGCGGATTTCAAGGTGCCGCGGAAAATATTAATACTGGATGAAATCCCCAAGGGCGCGACCGGCAAGCTGCAGCGCATCGGGCTCGCCCAGAAACTGGGCTTAGGCTAAGCCTCAATAACCCAGCGCGCCACCGTCCTTGCGTGGGTCGGAGCCGGCCGAGAGCACGCCGTTCTTGGTATCGATATAAATCGCCTGCGCTCCGCCAAGGGAGAGTTCGGTGCGACCGACCACGTGCCCGCGCTGTTGCAGCGCATGCAATACATCCTGCGGCACCGGGCGCTCCAGCGCCACCACACCGCCGCCAGGTTGAAACCGCGGCGCATCGATCGCCTCCTGCAAATCCAGCCCGAAGTCGAGAAAGTTGGTGAGCACATAGACATGCCCCATGGGCTGGTAGTCCCCACCCATGACGCCGAAGGACAAGATGTCATCGCCGCGATACGCCATCGCCGGGATGATGGTGTGCAGCGGTCGCTTGCGCGGGGCAATGCAGTTGAAATGCCCCGGCTCCAGCACAAAGCCGGCACCGCGGTTTTGCAGCATGATGCCGGTGTCGCCGCCCACCACTCCGCTGCCAAACGGGTAATACAGACTGTTGATGAAGGACACAGCATTGCGGTCGCGATCCACCACGCTGAGATAAACCGTGTCGCGCTGTGCTCGGGCGGCAGGCGCAATGGGATAGCGCGCGGCTTGCCGGGGATCAATGCGTGCATATTGTTTGGCGGCGAATTCCTTCGAGAGCATTTCTTCCACCGGCAGCTTGTTACACGCCGGATCGGCGACGTATTCATCGCGCTCGGCCACGGCCAGTTTGAAGGCCTCAATCACGAGGTGCAGGTGATCAGCGCTGAGAAACGTCATTTCACCTAATTTCGCCTGCTCCAGGATGTTGAGCGTCATCAGCGCCGTGATGCCTTGCCCGTTCGGCGGAATCTCATGCACCCGCACGCCGCGGTAATCGGTAAAGATCGGCTCGACCCACTCCGAGCGGTAATCGGAAAAATCTTCAAGCTCTAGCAGACCGTCGTGGGCACGACTAAAGCGCACGATCTCCTCGGCGATGGGACCGCGGTAAAAGGCGTCCCTACCGTTCTTCGCGATCTCCCGCAGCGATTTCGCCAATCGTGGATGACGATGCACCGTGCCAGTCACAGGCGCGTGGCCGTCTAACAGGTAATCCCGCCGGCTTTCGGGAAACTGCGCGAGCAGCGGCTCAAGATTTTTCCAGGATTTTGCTACGACAGGCGTCACCGCATAGCCATCCTCGGCATACTTGATCGCGGGTTGCAGCAGTTCTTCGAGGCGGCGCGTGCCGAAACGTTCGAGGGCCATCTGCCACGCGTCCACCGCGCCGGGCACGATCACCGACAGAATCCCGAATTCCGGCACCTGCATCAGCTTGCGGCGCTCAAATTCCTCCAGCGTGGCGCGCGCCGGCGCGCGGCCGCTGCCGTTCAATCCATGAAGCTTTCCTGTTTTCGCCTCGTGATACAGCAGGAAACAATCACCGCCGATGCCGGTGGACTGCGGCTCGGTGACGCACAACACCGCGCTGGCGGCGATGGCGGCGTCCATGGCGTTGCCGCCGGCCTTCAGCACCGCGAGCCCCGCTTGTGTTGCCATCGGCTGGCTGGTGGCAATCATGCCGCGTGTACTCATGACGACCGAACGGCCGGGATATTGGTTGTCTCGCATGGTTTCGTCTAATGAAATACCGTTTTACGATGCTGTGTCCGCCGCCCGTTTCATCATGCGGAATCACGCGGCGGCTGGCGACACACGCGGCCAGAAGGTAGCATACGTCCCTCGCGCCAAGGCAGTGCTTGTCATTTTTCCACCACGGGCACCACCGACGCGGACCAAGACCATAACACGGCGGAGGAGATTACATGCACTGGATTCGTTTCGAGCACGGTGGCCAGATCCAATTCGGCACACTGCACGATGACACCATCCGGGTCCACGAAGGGAACATGTTCAGCGACAGTCGCGCCACGGACACGACCGTGCCGCTCTCCGACGTGACACTGCTCACGCCCTGTGTGCCCACGAAAATGATCGCGCTTTGGAACAATTTCTACGCGCTCGCGGCCAAGCTGAACCTGACCGCGCCGCCCGAGCCGCTGTACCTGCTGAAGGCGCCGAATTCGTTTCTCGCCGGCGGACAAGACATCCGCGTGCCGGCCTCCTACGACGGCAAGGTCGTGTACGAAGGCGAGCTCGGGGTAGTGATCGGCAAGAAGGCTTCGAACGTCTCCGAGGCCGATGCCGCTAAATACATTTTCGGCTACACCTGCACCAACGATGTCACCGCCGCCGATATTATCCAGAAGGACCCAACCTTTCCCCAGTGGGCGCGCGCCAAGGGATTCGACACCTTCGGCGTGTTCGGGCCGGTGATCGCCACCGACGTGGACCCGCTTGAACTCAGCGTAAAAACCCTGTTGAACGGGAAGGAGCGCCAGAATTACCCGGTGAGCGACATGATCTTCAAGCCAGTGCAAATCGTGAGCTTGCTCTCACGCGACATGACGCTGTACCCGGGAGATATCATCTCCTGCGGCACGTCCGTGGGTGTAGGCTCGATGAAACCGGGCAGCAAGGTTGAAATCGTCATCGACGGCATCGGCACGCTGTCCAACGAATACAAGTAATCCGGAGGATTTACCCATGAAGCTCTGTATCGTCGGCGCCGGCGCCATCGGTGGTTTGATGGGCGCCAAGCTCGCGCTCGCGGGGGAGGAAGTGACACTGATCGCGCGCGGCCCGCACCTCGAGGCCATGCAAAAAAACGGCCTGAAGCTGATCGAGGAAGACGGCGCCGAACACGTGGCGAAGAACGTCAAAGCCACGAGCAAGTTGAGCGAGGCCGGCAAGCAGGACGTCGTGATCCTGGCGCTGAAGGCGCACCAGGTCGAGCCCATCGCGAAAGAGCTTCCGGTCCTGTTCCACGACACGACCAGCGTCGTCACGACCCAAAATGGCATTCCCTGGTGGTATTTCCAGAAGCACGGCGGTGAATTCGAGGGAAGGCGGGTCGAGACGGTGGACCCTCATGGCAACCTCATGGCCAGCATCGAGGTCGAGCGCCTGCTCGGCTGCGTGGTCTATCCCGCGGCGGAGATCGAATCCCCGGGTGTAATCAAATTGATCGAGGGCAACCGCTTTCCGGTGGGCGAGCTTGACGGTGCCGAAACCGAGCGCGTCAAAACCATCACCGCGACGTTCACCAAGGCCGGTTTCAAATCGCCGGTGCTGAAGGACATCCGCTCGGAAATCTGGCTCAAGCTCTGGGGCAATTTAAGTTTCAACCCCATTAGCGCCCTGACCCATTCCACGCTGGTGGACATCTGCCAGTTCCCACTCACACGGAGCCTCGCGGCCGACATGATGACCGAGGCGCAGACCATCGCCAACAAGCTCGGGGTTCAGTTCCGCGTGTCGCTGGAAAAGCGCATCGCCGGTGCCGAGAAGGTCGGCAAGCACAAGACCTCGATGCTGCAAGATATCGAAATTGGCCGCGCCATCGAAATCGACGCCCTGGTCGGTGCCGTGATCGAACTCGGCAAGCTCACCCAAACCCCGACGCCACACATCGATTCGGTCTACGCGCTGGTCAAACTGCTCGCGAAAACACTGGGCGAAGAAAAAGGGAAACTGCGGGTGGAAAAAATCACCTGACGATCAGCGCCCGGTGCTGGCGACTTCCGCCGTCCAACGCGCGATTTCGTCAATCGAGGCGTAAGGCGCGCCGATGTGGTCGGCGTTCGGCTCGAACAGCCGCGTTTGGGAATTTTTCGGGAAGGTATCGAACAACGGGATATTCGTTTTTCTCAGGCCCGGGTAGTCGCGTTGGGCGACGATCCAGAGGATAGGAATCTGTGGATTCACCGCGGCGGCGGCCCGCTTTGAATTCATTGCGCCCTCGGGATCAAACCAAGTCAGATACACAGCCGCCGTGGTGACAACCGAGAATGTCCCCTTCTTGCCCTCGTGGTCATCAAACCGGCTTTTTTCATCTCCTTTACCTTCGGCGACCATTTGCCGGGCGCGCGCCACGGAGTTACCCAGTTTTTCGCGAAATACCTGGCTGGCGACACTGCCGCCCGGGGCAATGCAGATGATGCCGTCCACGGCATGCTTCCCGGCAAAGTGAAGCGTGAAAACACCTCCCTGACTGTGGCCGGCGACGAAAACCTTCTGCGCCCCTTTGCCTCGCAGTGAAGACAAGGCGGCTTCCACCTGCTCTTCCGCGGCTGTGACGCTGGCGTCGTATTCACGGTTTCCGGACCAGGGCATTTCGAGATTCGCGACGAGATACCCTTTCTTCTCCAGGGCGCCGGCCAGCTCCGAGACAGTTTTGGTCGGCGAACCCCCTTTGCCATGCATGATGACGATGCCGATCTTCGGGGTATCAGACATGACTTTCACGGGGAGAACCAGGCTTACCGCACACAACAGTAAAGTCAATACAGATTTTGCCAAGTTGCCCACGCGCAGGAATCGATTCATAAACGAGAGCACTGGAGTGCTAGGTTTTGGAACTCGGAAACATCTTGGTGTACTTCATGACTTTCAGCTTGTTGTTCACCTTCTTCACTCCGGGAACATGTTTCACGATCTCGGCAATGATGTGACGCTCTTCGGAACTGGCGGCAATTCCCTCCATCGTGAGTTTACCGCTATCGGCGCTGATCGAAACCTTGACGTCAGCGGTCTTCGGACTGGCGCGCAGGGCCGCGCGCGCGTGATACTCGAGCGTCAAGTTGGTCAGCTTGGCACGGGAATCCGGCGTTTCCTTGAATTCGGGGCGTTTCAACAATTCCTTGATCATTTCCACGCAGGTCGCCACCGACAGGCGCTCGGTGTTGAGCGTGATGTCGTACTGCATGGGCTCGCCCCAACCCACGCCGAATTGGTGCTGCATGTTCGCACGGTGCGCCGCGTCGCTGTGACGGATTTCCTCGGCCGCCATGTCCTCGTCGTCGGTGCCGAGTGAATTCATGAGCCAATTCACGCGCGTCTTGAACGGCGCGCCGACGCGCACGCACGGAATATGCGGGATGGGTCGCAGGACATGGGTGGCGCCCCAACCACGGATAATGACATTGCCCTTGGCCGCCAGCTCCAGGATTTCCTCGACCTTGAACAGCGCCAGGCTGGCCTCGTCAGTGCCCCAGCGTTCAATCAGGCCGGCCTTGCCCTGGAGAAAGCGCGTCAACATGCTCTTGCGCAAATGCATCTTCTGGGCCACGTGGTCGATGATCTGGTGACGCACGATATCCAGACCCAGCTCTTCGGCAAGCTTTTCGGCAACGAATTTACCCTGCGAACCCGTCTCCTGATTCATGGCGATCACCGGCATGGCGTTCCTCCTTGCTATTCCACCGGACGTGCTTCGTCCAGGTCGTTATTGCCACGGCGCAGGCGCGCCAGCAGCTTCGAGATCAGCGGCCAGAATAGCATCAGCATGGCCAAACTGCAGATGCTGCCGACCAGGCCGTTGGACCAGAATATCGACACTTCGCCGCGCGACAGCAGCATGG
>Ga0224512_10004865_pt1 | contig 11213 bp, 5 predicted proteins | sample SF_May12_sed_USG_4_FD_169103 | JGI IMG/M metagenome (GOLD analysis project Ga0224512, IMG submission 169103) | Sediment microbial communities from San Francisco Bay, California, United States - SF_May12_sed_USGS_13 | ecosystem: Environmental > Aquatic > Marine > Sediment | place: USA: California...
GGCATCGTCATCTACGGCGCTGACACGCGGCTGAGTTTCGCCAACACGGCGTTTGCGCGCCTGTGGGGCCTGGACGAGGAGTGGCTCAAGACCGAACCCACCCACGGCGAGGTGCTGGAGGACCTGCGGGCGCGGCGGGTCTATCCCGAACAGCCGGATTTCCAGGCCTACAAGCGCGAGGTGATGGAGCTCTACACCTCCCTGATCCAGCCCCACGAGGAATTGCTCTACCTGCCCGACGAGCGCGTCTTTCGCGTCGTCACCAACGCCCATCCGCTGGGCGGCCTGTTGATGACCTACGAGGACGTCACCGACCGGCTCAGCCTGGAACGCTCCTACAACACCTTGATCGCGGTGCAGTCGGAAACCCTGGCCAACCTTCACGAAGGGGTGGTGGTGTTCGGGGCCGATGGGCGCATCCGCCTGTTCAATCCCGGCTATGCCGAGATCTGGAACCTCGCGGAAGACAGCCTGCGGGGTGAGCCCCGGTTGGCCGACATCATCGAAATGGCGCGCGACCAGTTCCTCTATGACGGCCCGTGGGAGGAGTTTCGCGACCGCCTGCTGGCCGGGGTGACCGACCGCACGCCGCGCACCGGCCGGTTCGATCGCACCGATGGCTCGGTGATCGATTTCGCCGCCGTGCCGCTGCCCGACGGCGCCATGATGTTCAGCTATCTCGACGTCACCGACACGGTGGCGGTGCAGCGCGTGCTGGCCGAACGCAACGAGGCGCTGCTGGCCGCCGACCGGCTGAAGTCGGAATTCATCACCAACGTCTCTTATGAGCTGCGCACGCCGCTCAACAGCATCATCGGCTTCACCGAAATCCTCTCCAACCAGTATTTCGGTGCCCTCAACGACCGCCAGATGGAATACGCGGAATACATCCTCCAGGCCTCCCGCGTGCTGTTGTCGCTGATCGACAATATCCTGGACCTGGCCCTGATCGATGCCGGACGGCTCGAGCTCGAACGCGGCGAGATCAAGGTCAAGGAGATGATGGACTCCGTGCTGACCCTGACCCAGTCGCAGAAGGAAGGCATCACGGTCGAGCTTAAATGCCCCAAGAACATCGGCTCCCTCGACGGCGACGAACGGCGCCTCAAGCAGGCCCTTTACAACCTGGTGCTCAACGCCATCAGCCACACTTCCGGGGAGGGCAAGGTGACGCTGGCGGCGCGGCGCCGGAAGGGCGTGGTCGAGTTCTCGGTCAGCGACACAGGTTCCGGAATCGCGGAAGCGGATCTGGAGCGCATCCTGGGGCGCTTCGAGACCGGCAGCGGCGGCGGGGCCAGCGGCGAGGGGCTGGGTCTGGGGCTGGCCCTGGTCAAGAGCTTCGTCGAACTGCACGGCGGCGGGGTCGATATCCGCTCGGCCCTGGGCGAAGGCACGACGGTCACCTTCGACATTCCCATCGCCGGTGCCGCGGGCGAGGCACCGGCGTCCGGCGGCAAGCGGGAGAGCGGCGCGGCATGAGGCCGGGGGCGGGACCGCCCCGGCGCGCCCTAGCCCTGGCCCGGCAGCCCCTTGGTCGTGGAATACTCGAAATGCAGCGCTTCCCCGGGATGGACCCGGCCGTAGGCGGCATGGGCCGCCGCCGCGGCCTCGGCGAACCCGGTCAGGATCAGTTTCAGCTTGCCGGGATAGCAGGCGATGTCGCCGATCGCGAACACGCCGGGGCGCGAACTTTCCATCGAAGCGGGTTCGACGGTGACGCGGTGCTGGTCGATCTCGAGCCCCCAATCGGCGATCGGCCCGAGATTGGTGGCGAGCCCGAAGAACGGCAGCAGGGTATCGGCTTGGAGCCGCCGCACCGTGCCGTCCAGCGCCTTGACATGGACGGCGCTCAACTGGCCCTTGGCCCCTTCCAGGCCGGCCAGCTGGAACGGCACTACAAGCTCGACCCGCCCGGTTTCCGCCAGGGCGCGCATGCGCTGAACGCTTTCCGGCGCCGCGCGGAACTTGTCGCGGCGGTGGACGACGTGGATCTTGGCCGCCACCTCGGCCAGGGACACCGCCCAATCGACGGCGGAATCGCCGCCGCCAGCGATGACCACCCGACGGTCCCGGAAATCTTCGCGCCGGGCGACCAGGTAATGGACGCTCTTGCCCTCATAATCCTTGATCCCCTTGAGCGGCGGCCGATTGGGCCCGAAGGCGCCGACCCCGCCCGCCACCATCACCGCCTTGGCGGCGATGGTCGTTCCCTTGGAGGTGGTCAGCGAGAACCCGTTCCCAGCCTCGGCCAGGTCCTCCACCCGTTCGCCCAGGTGGTAGACCGGCGCGAACGGCGCGGCCTGGGCGCGGAGCTTTTCGATCAGGTCGGTGGCGGAGATTTCCGGCCAGGCCGGAATGTCGAAGATCGGTTTTTCCGGATAGAGTGCGGTGCATTGGCCGCCGGCGGCATCGAGCACGTCGACGACATGGCATTTCATGTTCAGCATGCCGCACTCGAACACCGCGAACAGTCCCACCGGACCGGCGCCGATGATGACGACATCCGTCTCAAACGTTTCGCCGGTGCCGTTCCGGTCTCCGTTTTCGCTCACCCGCACGTCCTCGCCTTGACTCCTGGGCCGCCTAAGATAGACGGCTCGCCACCGTCTGCAAGTCCTTCGGCCTTGTCCGGGTCGGGTCCCGGCGTTACAACCGAAGCCATGAAGGCGAAGGCGGACCGCCCATGATCGAACACCGGTTGCCCGACCTCGAGGCGACCCGGGCCCTCGCCCGGCGCCTCGCGCCCTTGCTCGGCCCGGGTGACGTCATCGGATTGGCGGGGCCGCTGGGGGCCGGCAAGACCACCTTGGCCCGGGCCCTGATCGTGGCCCTGACAGAGGCCGGCGGCGACGGTCCGCTCGGCGAGGTGCCGAGCCCTACCTTCACCCTGGTCCAGGTCTATGAGACCGGCGGCGCGCCGGTCTGGCATTTCGATCTCTACCGCCTGGAACGCCCGGCCGACGCCCTTGAACTTGCCGTCGAGGAAGCCTTCGCCGAGGCCGTCTCCCTGATCGAATGGCCCGACCGGTTGGGCGGGCTGATGCCCGCCGACTGGCTGGAGATCGCAATCGAGCGGCAGACCGACGGCGCCCGCCATGCCCGCATCCGCGGCCACGGCGCGCGCGGCCGGGCGCTGGAAGAGGCTTTGGAGCGGGCGGCGGCATGAGCGGCGAGGCGGGACCAGCCGCGGCGGGCGCGGATGCGGCGCGGGACAGCGCGATTCGCGATCTGCTGGCGGACGCCGGGTTCACCGGCGCCGGGTTCGACTATCTCGCCGGTGATGCCTCCTTCCGGCGCTATGCCCGGGTGCGGGGCGGCCCGCGGCCGGCGCTGATCATGGACGCGCCGCCCGGGCGCGAGGACGTCGGGCCGTGGCTGCGCATGGCCCGGCATCTGCGCGGGCTCGGCCTCAGCGCGCCGGAAATCTATGCCGCCGATGAACCAGCCGGGCTCCTGCTGATCGAGGATTTCGGCGACGAGACCTTCACCCGGGTGCTGGCCGCGGGCGGCGACGAGGGCGCGCTTTACGACCTCGCGGTCGACGTGCTGGCCGCCATTCATGCGCGCCCGGCGTCCGACACGGTGCCCCTCTGGCTGCCGCCCTACGACGAGGAAAAGCTCTTGGCGGAGGCAGCCTTGTTCACCGATTGGTACCTGCCGGCGATCAACCGCCGGCCCACGCCTGATGCCTTGCGCGACGATTACCTGGCGCTGTTCAAGGCGGCGCTGGCCCCGGCGCGGGCGCTGCCGGCCACCCTGGTGCTTCGCGACTATCACGTCGACAACCTGATGCGGCTTGCGGGACGGGACGGGCTCAAAGCTTGCGGATTGCTGGATTTCCAGGACGCGGTCGCGGGCGCGGCCGCCTACGATCTGATTTCCCTGATCGAGGACGCGCGCCGGGATCTTGGACCCGGCATCGCGGAACGCGCCCTCGCCCGCTACCACGCGCGGTTCCCCGATCTCGACCGCGATGCCTTCGCCGCCGCCGGCGCGGCGCTCGCCGCCTGCCGCAACGCCAAGATCATCGGCATCTTCACCCGTCTCCTGCGGCGCGATGGCAAGCCCGGCTATCTGGCCCATATCCCCAGGGTCTGGCGCCTGCTGGAGGGCGATCTGGCCCACCCTTCGCTGGGCGACCTCAAGGCCTGGTTCGATGACGCGGTGCCGCCCGCCGGGCGCCTCATCCCCGGCCCGGAAGGGGCGGAGCCGTGAGCGGCGCCACTCCCAAGGTCGCCATGGTGCTGGCCGCCGGCCTCGGCCTGCGGCTCAGGCCGATCACCGCCGCCCGGCCCAAGCCGCTGGTCGAGGTGGCGGGGCGGAGCATCCTCGACCGGGTGCTGGACGGGCTCGCCGATGCCGGAGTCGAACGCTGCGTCGTCAACACCCATTACCTCGCCCATCAGATCGAGGCCCATCTCGCCGCCCGCCCGGCGCCGCCCGTCGACCTGTCCCATGAGGAGGCGTTGCTCGACACCGGCGGCGGCATCAACCGTGCCCTTGATATTTTGGGCCCGGGCCCGTTCTTCGCCGTCAACGCCGACATCCTGTGGGACGAGGGCCCGGGGGCGGCGGCGCTGACCCGTCTCGGCGATGCCTTCGATGCCGCCACCATGGACGCGCTCCTCCTGCTGGTGCCGCGCGGGCGCGCCGTGGGCTACGACGGGGCGGGCGATTTTCGCCTGGCTGGGGACGGCCGGATTGCCCGGCGCGGCGCGGCGGCCACCGCCCCCTTCGTCTTCACCGGTCTTCAGGTGTTGCGCCCCGAACTGTTCGATGATGCGCCCGACGGCGCCTTTTCCCTCAATCTGCTTTACGATCGGGCCATCGCGAACGCGCGCCTGTTCGGCCTGGAACACAGCGGTCGCTGGTTCCATATCGGCACCCCGGCGGGCCTCGACCTGGCCGAGGCGGCGCTGGGCGCCGAGGGCTAGGACCCCATGGGCGAAACCCGCCTCAACCTTTACTCCATCGATCCCCATCTGCCGTTCGTCGATGCGCTCGCCCGCGGCATGATGGCCCGCATCACGGGCGAGGCGCCCGACGACCCCCTTGCCCTGGCCCGGGCGACGGTGCTGCTGCCGACCCGGCGCGCCGTCCGTTCCCTGCGCGAGGCGTTCCTTCGGGCCTCGAGCGGCCGGTCCCTATTGCTGCCGCGCATGATGCCGCTCGGCGATCTCGACGAAGACGAGCTCTTGATCCTGGGCGACGCCGAACCGGCCTGGACCGGCGCGGGCGATGGTCAGGACGCGAACGCGCTGGCGCCGGTCATCGGCGGCGTGCACCGCCAACTCATCCTCGCTCGCCTGGTGATGGCCTTCGGCGGCCTCAATTGGGCCAGCGCGCCGGATGCCGGCCAGGCGGCGGAGCTGGCGATCGAGCTGGCCAGGCTCTTGGACCAGATGGAGACCGAGCGCCTCGGTTTCGAGCGTCTCGCGGACCTGGTCCCCGACCACCTGTCGTCCCATTGGCAGGCGACGCTGGAATTCCTCAAGATCGTGACCGAATACTGGCCCGAGCAGCTGGCCGAGGCCGGCGCCATCGGCCCGGCGGAACGGCGCAACCGTCTGCTGGCCGCCCAGGCCGCCGCGTGGGCGGACAAGCCGCCGGACGGCTGGGTGATCGCCGCCGGGTCCACCGGGTCGATCCCGGCGACCGCCGACCTGCTGGCGGTGGTGGCGGGGCTCGCGCGCGGCGCCGTGGTGCTGCCCGGGCTCGACCGTGGATTGACCGAAGACTCCTTCGCCGCCCTGCCCGAAAGCCACCCGCAATACGGCCTGGGCCGGCTGCTCGGCCATTTCGGCGTCGCTGCCGGCGACGTCGCGCCGTTCGAATCAGATTGGCCCCACGGCTTCGAACCCGAGGCGCCACCCGCAAGGGCGGAGATCCTGTCCGCCGCCATGGACGTGATGCCCCGTCCGGTGGCGGCGCTCGGCGCCGGGGCGCTTGACGGGCTTGCCCTCGCGGCCTGCCCCGGCCCGTCGGAGGAGGCGGCGGCCATCGCGCTCAGGATGCGCGGCGTGCTGGAGGCGCCGGGCAAGACCGCGGCACTCGTGACTCCGGACCGCGGGCTGGCCCGCCGGGTCGCGGCCAGGCTCGGCCATTGGGGGATCGAGGTCGACGATTCCGCGGGCGCGCCGCTTGCCGCGACCGAGGCCGGCGCATTCTTCCGCCTGATCGCCGAGATGGCGGCGGAACGATTCGCCCCGCTTGCCGTCCTCGCCTGCCTCAAGCATCCGCTGGCCGCCGGCGGCATGGCGCCGGCCCGTTTCCGGGAGCGGGCCCGGCTCCTGGAGATGGAGGTGTTGCGCGGGCCCCGTCCGGCGGCGGGGTTGGGCGGACTCGCCCAGCGCATCGCATCGGCGCTGGAGCAGGCGGCGCTGGAGCAGGCGGCGCCCGCCCGGCGCACCGAATTGGAAGCGCTGCAATCCTGGACCCGGCAGCTGGCCCAGACCATGGCGCCCTTCGCCGCCGCCATGGACGGGCCCGCGACCCCACTTGCCGAAATCCTCCGCGCCCATGTCGGTGCCGCCGAGGCCCTGGCCGCGACCGATGCCGAGGGCGGGCCGGAGCGCCTGTGGGCAGGCGACGACGGCGCGGCCTTGGCCGGATTCGTCGCCGAGATCCTCGAATCCGGGGGCCAGCTCCCGCCGCTGCCGGGCGCCCGGTATCCCGCGCTGTTGGGCGCCCTGATGGCGGGACGGGTGGTGCGTCCCCGCTGGGGCCGCCACCCCCGCCTCCACATCTGGGGCCCGCTGGAAGCCCGGCTGCAGCATGCCGACGTGATGATCCTGGGCGGGTTGAACGAAGGCACCTGGCCGCCCGATGCGGGCAACGATCCCTGGATGAGCCGCCCCATGCGCGCCGCCCTGGGCCTGCCCTTGCCCGAACGACGGGTCGGCCTCGCCGCCCATGATTTCGCCCAGGCCTTCGCGGCGCCCGAGGTCCTGATGACCCGGGCCGAGCGCGAAGGCGGCACCCCCACCGTGCCCTCGCGCTGGCTGGCGCGGCTGGAGAATACGGTTCCCAAGGCCGCCTTCGCCGCCGTCACGGCGCGCGGCCGGGCCTGGGTCCGGGCGGCGCAGCGCCGCGACGCGCCCAAGGCGGATGCCGCCCCGGCCGCGGCGCGCCCCCGGCCGGTGCCGCCGTTGGCGGCGCGTCCGCGCAAGCTGTCGGTGACCGAAATCGAGAACCTTCAGACCAATCCCTACGCGGTCTATGCCCGCCATGTCCTGCGCCTCAGCCCTCTTGACGATATCGACGCCGATGCCGGCGCGGCCGAGCGCGGCACCTTCACCCACAAGGCGCTGGAGCGGTTCCTCAGGGTCTGGCGCGATCGGCTTCCGGGCGACGATCCCGACAGCGTCGCCCAAGTGCTGATCGATCTGGGGCGCGAGGTGTTCCAGCCGGTCGCCGCGATGCCCGGCGTCCATGCCTTCTGGTGGCCCCGGTTCGAACGTGTCGCCCACTGGGTGGCGGCGCAGGAGATCGCCCGCCGCCGCCATTGGCGCCCGCTCAAGCCCGAATGCCGGGGCGAGATCGTCCTGGACGCGCCGGGCGGCCCGTTCACCCTGAGCGGCGTCGCCGACCGGGTGGATGAGGATGTCGAAGGCGGGCGCGCGATCGTCGATTACAAGACCGGCAGCCTGCCCGCGCCCCGGGACGAGAAAATGGGTTTCGCGCCGCAACTGCCTCTGCTGGCCGCCATCGCGGCGGAAGGAGGATTCCCCGACATCCCCGCCGGTCCGGTCCAGGCGCTGGCCTATTGGCGCTTGAGCGGGGGCGACCCGGCGGGGGAGGAAAAGGCCTTCACGGTTGAGCCGATGGAGGCCGCACGCGATGCGCGGGCGGGCTTGGCCGCCCTGATCGCGCTGTTCGACGATCCCGAATGGCCCTACCTGCCACGGCCGGTGGCGGGACATCTGCCGCGCTTCGACGATTACGCGCATCTCGCCCGGGTCCAGGAATGGGCCACCACGGATGCGGGCGCCGACGGGGGCGAGGGGTGAGACCGTGAGCGCGAAGACGAGCCTTTCCCCGGGTGACCAGGCGACGGCGGAACAGCGCAAGGCGGCGGATACAGATGCCAGCGTCTGGGTCGGCGCCTCGGCCGGCACCGGCAAGACCAAGGTGCTGACCGACCGGGTGCTGAGCCTGCTGCTGCGCGGCACGCCGCCGCAACGCATCCTGTGCCTCACCTTCACCCGCGCGGCGGCGGCGGAGATGGCCAATCGGGTGCGGAAAAGCCTAGGCCTTTGGGCGGTGGCGAGCGATGAAGAACTCGCCGAATCGATCGATGCGTTGACCGGCGCGCCGGCCGGACCCGACCATATGGTCCGGGCGCGGGACCTGTTCGGGGCGGTGCTCGACTGTCCCGGCGGGCTCAAGATCCAGACCATCCACGCATTCTGCGAATCCCTGCTGCGCCGCTTCCCGGTCGAGGCCGGCCTGCAGCCGCACTTCCAGCTGATGGATGAACGCACCGCGCGCGAACTGCTGGCCCAGGCCGGTGAGGAGGTCCTGGCCCGCGCCATGGACGGCGGCGCGGCGGCCGGGGCGAAGGACGCGGCGGAGGACGGCGCGCGCGGCCTGAGCGCGGCGCTCGCGGCGGTGTCCGGCCATCTCGGGCCCGAGGACTTCCACAAGCTGATGGACCGGCTGTCCGGCGATCGCACCCGGCTGCGCCTGCTGCTGGACCGGGCGGGCGGCCTTGATGGTGCGGCGCGGGCGATTGCCGGGTGCCTGGGGCTCACGGGGACGGAGACCGAGGAATCGCTGATCGCCGCCGCCGTGGCCGATGACGCCTTCGATGGCGCCGGCCTGCGCCGGGCGCTCGCGGTGATGGAGGCGGGATCGAAGACGGATCGGGACCGGGCGGCGCTTATGGCGCCGTTCCTGGCCGCGGCGGCGGCCGCCAGGCCTGGATTGCTGGCGGCCTATCGCCGCGGGTTTCTCAAGGCGGATGGGGATCCCTTCGGGACCTTCATCACCAAGGGGGGCTTGAAGGACGCGATTGATCCCGACGGCTTGATCGCCGCCATGGCGGCGGAGGCGGACCGCCTGGTCGCCCTGGAGGTCCGGCTCAAAACCGTGCGCAACCGGCAGACCTCGGTGGCGGCGCTCAGCCTGGGGACCGCCCTGGTCGAAACCTATGAGGACCACAAGCAGTTCCGCGCGCTGTTGGATTACGACGATCTGATCCTCAAGACCCGCGACCTCCTGCGCGGCAGCGGCGCCGCCCAATGGGTGCTGTTCAAGCTCGATGGCGGGCTCGACCACATCCTGGTCGACGAGGCCCAGGACACCAGCCCGGACCAGTGGGGCGTGATCGCCGCCCTGGCCGAGGATTTCTTCGCCGGCACCGGCGCGCGCGAGGAGGTGCGCACGGTGTTCGCCGTCGGCGATGCCAAGCAGTCGATCTACAGCTTCCAGCGGGCCGATCCGGACGCCTTCGAGGACATGCGCGCCTTCTTCCGCGCCCGCGCCCGGCAGGCCGGCCAGCGCTGGGCCGATGTCGACCTTCATGTCTCCTTCCGCTCCACCGAGGCGGTGCTGGGCGCTGTCGACGCGGTGTTCGCCGCCGCCCCGGCGCGCGACGGCGTGGGCCCGCCGGGTCCCGCCATCCTGCATCAGGCGGAGCGGGCCGGGCAGGCCGGCCGGGTGGAGCTTTGGCCCCTGGTGCCGACCGACGCGCCCAGCCCGGCGGATCCCTGGGCCCCGGACCTCAAGCCCGAGACCGGCTTCGACGCACCGGATCGTCTCGCCCGGATCATCGCCGCCGAGATCAAGGGATGGATCGCCGGTGGCGAGATGCTGGCGGCCCGGGGCCGGCCGATCCGCGCCGGGGACATCATGGTGCTGGTGCGCCGGCGCAGCGGCTTCGTCGACGCCCTGGTGCGCGCGCTCAAGCGGCTCGACATCCCTGTCGCCGGGGTCGACCGCATGGTGGTGACCGGCGAGCTCGCGGTGATGGACCTGGTGGCGCTGGGCCGGTTCGCCCTGCTGCCGGAGGACGATTTGAACCTCGCCTGCGTGCTGAAAGGCCCGTTCCTGGGCTTCGATGAGGATGCCCTGTTCGCCCTCGCCCATGGGCGCAGCGGAACCCTGTGGGCGGCCTTGACCGATCATGCGGCGCGCGACGAACGATGTGCATCCGCCCGGGACTGGCTGGGCGCGGTGCTGGCCCGGGCGGACCGGACGCGGCCCTTCGAATTCTTCTCCGCCCTGCTCGACCGGGAGGACGGGCGCGAGCGGCTGCTCACCCGGCTCGGCCGCGAGGCGGCGGATCCGGTCAACGAGTTCCTCGAACTCGCCCTGGCCTATGAGCGCACGGCGGTGCCGTCGCTGGAAGGATTCCTCGCCTGGGCCGGCGCCGGCGCGGTGGAGATCAAGCGCGATCTGGAGCAGGCGGTGCGCGACGAGGTGCGGGTGATGACGGTCCACGGCGCCAAGGGGCTCGAGGCCCCCATCGTCTTCCTGCCCGACACCACCCATGCGCCGAACCCCGTCCCGAGACCGTCCGACCACCTCCAATGGGGGCCGCCGGCAGCGGCCGACGGGCCCCAGATTCCGCTCTGGGCACCCAAGGTCGGCGAATTCGGTCCGGTGCTTGCCGCGCGCCGGGATGAGGTCCTGGAGGAGGAAAAGGAAGAATCCCATCGCCTGCTGTATGTCGCCATGACCCGGGCCGAAGACCGCCTCTACGTGTGCGGCTGGCAGGGCCGGCGGGCGATCCCCGGCGACTGCTGGTACGAACTGGTCCGCGGCGGCCTGGAGGCGGTGGAGGCAACCGCGCCCATCGAGGTCGATCTCGGGGCCGGGGTGCCCGGACTGATCCAGCCCGGGCTGCGCCTCGACCGGCCCCAGGAAGGGGCGCCGCGCCAAGAGGCCGCCCCGCCGGCGGGAGAGCCCGAGCCCCTGGATCTCGCCTGGGCGGACAGGCCGCCGGAGCCGGAGCCGGCCCGGACCGAGCCCCTGGCGCCGTCCGATCCCGGTGACGAGCCTCCGGTGACGAGCCCCGCGGCGGACGCGGGCGCCTGGTTCCTGCGCGGGCGGCTGATCCACGGCCTGCTGCAGCACCTACCCGGGATCGAGCCCGCAGCGCGCCCGGAGGCCGCCCGGCGCGCCCTTGCCCGCGGCGCGGGCGCCTTGGACGCGGCGGCGCAGGCGGACATCGTTGCCGAAACCCTGGCCCTGCTGGAGGAGCCCGGGTT
>Ga0224512_10004866_pt1 | contig 11213 bp, 11 predicted proteins | sample SF_May12_sed_USG_4_FD_169103 | JGI IMG/M metagenome (GOLD analysis project Ga0224512, IMG submission 169103) | Sediment microbial communities from San Francisco Bay, California, United States - SF_May12_sed_USGS_13 | ecosystem: Environmental > Aquatic > Marine > Sediment | place: USA...
GCAAGGGATTCCTGCAGGATGCACTCCGGCCGGGACATGCGGTAGTTTTCGAAGACGGGACCAAGGGGGACGACATGAACAACAGACGTATCGCTCTGCTGGGCGTCGCGGCGCTCGTGGTTGTGGCATGCGGCGGTGATGCTGCGGTGACCACCACAATCGTCAACGAGGCGGTGGCCACAACGCTGGCGCCGACCCCGACCAGCACACCAACATCCACCAGCTCAGCCGGCGGGGACGCCAACACTCCATCGTCGGGGAGCGCGGCGGCCGACGCGCTGCTCGCTGCAGACAACATCGACTCCTACTCGCATCGTTTCTCGGTCGAGTTCTCGGGCATCGACGCCGACGGACAGGACGTGACGAGGAGCTTCACGGTTGTGTCGCTCTTCCAGAAAGAGCCACCGGCGAGTTCGGTGAGCGCCGAGGTGACGGGGTTCGACGATCCGGAATTCGAGGCATTCGGCAGCTACGGCTTCACCGTGCTCGACGGGGTCACCTATGCGTCGGTGCCAGGCTTCGGCTGCACAACGAACCCACCGGGGATAAGCCCGGACAGTTTCCTGAGCGGCGCCTTCCTCACGCCAGACTCGGCCCTGAACGACCTGGAAGGTGTCGACAAAGTCGGGTCGACGACCTACGAAGGGTTCGACGTCGACGAGTACGAGTTCGACGAAACGGACATGGATCTGGCCCCCGAAGACGAACTCGAGCAGCTAACCGGTCGTTTCCTGTACTCCCCCGAGCTCGCCGTGGTGCTCTTCTTCGAATTCGATGGCGAAGGCACCGGGTTCTTCGAGGAAGGCGACATGGGGACCATCCATACCGAATCTGCGGTGACCGGTATCAACGAACCGGTCGACATCCAGGTGCCCGAAGGGTGCGACGCATCGGGGCAAACGACCACCGACCTGCCGATTCTCGCCGATGCCTCGGGCATGTTCTCGGCCCCTGGACTCACCAGCTACCAGACGAACGAGACCGCTGACGCGGTGCTCGCCTTCTACAAGACCGAACTCGTCGCGGCCGGGTGGGAGCAATCCCAGGAACCGTTCTCTGCTGCGGGCAACTCGATCGTCGAGTATCAGCTCGGCAATCGAACCCTGGTGGTCACGGTCGCAACGAGCGGCACGAAGAGAACGGTCACCCTCATTGAGGATCAATGAGGCGTCATCGAGGATCAATGGTTCGACGGACTAGTCACCTCAGCCAGATAAGAAGGGTCCGTCCGGCGCTTCAAGAACGAACCCGCACCTGCCGACACCCTATGTATGGGTTTCGGCAACAGCACAACGGTTGATGGCTCAGGACCATTCGGCCTGATGCTCACGGCATTCTTCGCCATCACCGGACGGGCACAGATCGAGCGCAGCCAGCAGCCCGGCGCATTCGGGATCGCCCTCGAGTCACCCATGCGCCACCTGCTGGTAGCAATGGCCGTCGCAGCTGTCATCGTAGCCGCCGCCCTGTACGGTCGACGGGGGGCGTAGGGGGTTCGCGGCCGATGGAGACGCCGAACGAACGCGTGTCGTCCGAACCACCCGGTACCGAACACGCCTAGCCTGGGCCGCGCTTCATGACGACCGAGCCCACCGACTACTCACGCAAATGGTTCATCATGCTCGCCGTTGGCATGGGCATCTTCCTGTCGACGGTCGACGGGAGCATCATGAATGTTGCCCTGCCGACCCTCCAGTCCGAGTTCGGAACGTCGTTCTCCGCAGTGCAGTGGGCCGTGCTGGCCTACTCGCTCACGCTGGGGACCTTCACTCTGATGGTGGGCCGCATCGGGGACATCTACGGGAAGAAACGGCTCTACACGGCCGGATTCCTCGTCTTCACGGCGGCGTCGGCCATGGCCGGGCTGTCGCCTTCGATCGGGGCGCTCATCGGGTTCCGGGTCTTGCAGGCGCTCGGAGCCTCGATGGTCCTCTCACTCGGCATCGCCATTCTCACGGAGGGGTTTCCGCCCTCCGAACGCGGCAGGGCGCTTGGCTTGTCGGGGACCATCGTGTCGGTGGGGATCGCCATCGGCCCAGGGATGGGAGGTCTCATCCTCGATCGACTGAGTTGGCGCTGGATCTTCCTTGTCAACATCCCGATCGGCCTGGTCGGCGCCTTCACGGCATCCCGGTTCGTGCCGGCAACCGCCCCCAAACAGGCCGAACGGTTCGACTACGCCGGAGCCGCGGTCCTCGGAGTAGGACTCACCTCACTCATGCTTTCGGTCACCTTGATCCAGGATTTCGGGTTCACCTCTGCGCTCGTGATGTCACTCGGACTGGTCGCCGCCCTTTCGCTGGTGGTGTTCGTCCGCATAGAACGTTCGGTCGAGTCCCCGATGATCGACCTGACCATGTTCCGCAATCCGCTGTTCACCGTCAATCTGGTGACCGGGTTCTTGACGTTTGTCTCACTGACCGGCATCTTCGTGATCATGCCGTTCTTCCTGGAAGTCTCCCTCGGATACCCGACCCTCAAGGTAGGCCTGCTGCTGGGTGCCTCACCGATCCTGCTCGGTATCGTGGCCCCGATCAGCGGATGGCTGTCCGACAAGATCGGGTCACGCCCGATCACCATCGGAGGGCTCCTCGTGCTCGCCGGCGGCTACCTGCTCATGCGCGGACTCGACACCGACAGCAGCGAGTGGTTCTTTCTGGCAGCGCTCGCCCCGATCGGCGTGGGCATGGGCATGTTCCAGTCACCCAACAACAGCATCGTGATGGGCTCGGTGCGCCCGGAACGGCTCGGCATCGCCTCGGGGCTACTCAATCTGACCCGAATCCTCGGGCAGATCACCGGGATCGGTGTGATCGCCACGATCTGGTCGATCCGGGCGGCAAAGGCCGGTGGCCAAAACAGCGCGGAGGGCATCGTCGCCGGTCTGGGAGACGTCCTGTGGCTCCCGCTGGGCATGATGTTGTTCGCTCTGGCGTTGGCAATATGGGGCTACGTCGCGGAGCGGCGCAGCCCGGACGCTGCACCCGCCCATCTATGAGGAGAGACCCCATGGCAGAAGAGATCAAATTGACCGAGGAAGAGTGGCGAAGCCGGCTCACACCAGAGCAATACCGGGTCGCCCGCCAAGCCGGCACCGAGCCCGCGTTCAGTGGCGAGTACTGGAACCTGAAGGACGACGGCATCTACCGGTGCGTCGGGTGTGGACAGGCCCTGTTCTCGTCGGAGACGAAGTACGAGTCGGGGTCAGGATGGCCGTCGTACTGGGAACCCATCCCGGGAGCGGACATCGCTGAAGAATCCGACCGTTCGCACGGAATGGTTCGCACGGAGGCCTCGTGTGGTCGATGCGGTGCGCACCTGGGCCACATCTTCCCGGATGGTCCACGCCCGACGGGCATGCGGTACTGCATCAACTCCGCTTCGCTGGACTTCGACAAAGACGCATCGCCCGAGTAGGCCGGAGCTCACGCCTCCGGGTCGACGAACGTCCGAAGCGGCGCCGCGTCGTCATGGGTGCCGGCATCCCCGGTTTCTCCCGGGAGTCGGTGGACCATCCGCACCGTGCGATACGCAAGCTCCACCGACGGTTCGGCAGCAAATGACGAAAGCACGTGCTTCCAGATCTTCGAGTCGATGGTCCGCCGGTCCCGCGCCTTCACCAGGACCCGCCCTGTCAACAGGACGCCGTCCTCACGTACCGACAGATACACCGTTGGCGTCAGTGCTCCGTACCGGATGAAGAAGTGCTTCGAGGCGCGCTCCAGTTCTTCGGAAGCTTCCATCTCGGTCGAGTCGATGGCGTGATAGTCGAGGGCGTGCTGAACCAGTTCCTCGGCGCGGCGCCAGTCACTCTCGAACGTGACGAGGACTGGCACTTCGTGCCAGATATGGTGAAAGCCCTGGGTGAAATTGGCCAGGGCATTGGAGAACAGGAGCCCGTTGGGGATGTGCACGATCCGTCCCGTCGACTGGTCTGCCTCTACCCAGTCGCGGATCTCCATCAGGCTGAATCGGAGGACCCGGATGTCGATGACATCACCGGCGGTGCCCTTGATCTCCACGCGATCTCCCACCCGGAACGGGGATCGGAGCATGATGTAGGCCCAACCGGCCAGATTGCGCACCACCTCACCCAGCGCGACCACGAGACCGGCACCGATGAGGCCGAGGAACGTGGCGAGGTCGGTCGTCTCGTCGATCCACTGGCGGGCCAGGAGCACCAGCGTGAGCAGGGTGACCAGATAGGTGATCGTCTTGCGGGTGCGGAACACCTGTTCGCTGTCGGTGATCCGCCGCTGAACCGCGCGGGCGACCACCCACCGCAGCAACACTGCGGTGACAACGATCACGACCGACCAGAAAAAATCGACCGTTATCGGATCGAAGCCTTCAAACACGCTGCCCTCGCCCCTGTCGACCCGCCTCCCACGCTACATGGTTGACAGGCCATTGGGGCGCGTCGATGCAGATCCGCCCGTGAGCGGATTCCTGCTGTGCGGCCGCTCCCTCAGCTGTGGACGAGGAAGGTCTCGATCTTCTGCTGGGCCGCCTCCATCACCTGGCTCGTGAGATCGGATAACGCCCGGGCAATGGCGAGCTCCTCGCCGACCACCGGCATCGGCGGATCGATCGGGTTCCGCTTCGCCTTCCCGAGCGACTCGAAGTGATCGCCGCGCAGGTTCAGCACGGCGTGCACGATCGTTTCGGTCTCGTCTTCGGCCAGATGAAGGTTCAGCGAAATGTCCTTTTCCATGGCTACCTCCTGCTGGCATTGTGCGACAGATCTCCCTGACACGGCAAGGGGCTCATCGGCCCTACCGGGTTCCCTAAGGACAGGGACAGGCGACCCTATCGAGAGTGCACGTGGCGGGAGCACAGTGACGGTAGGACACCGTGAAGGAGGTTCGTATGGCCGTCCTCATGAGTCGCAGGGAGGGCGACTCACTCATCGTCAAACACCACTACCCGCTCGCCGACAAGATCTTCGCACTCATCCGCATCGCCATCGGATGGACGTTTCTGTGGGCATTCATCGACAAGACGTTCGGGCTTGGGTTCACCACGGCATCGAATCAGGCCTGGGTCGATGGCATCTCACCGACGCGGAACTTCCTCGAATTCGAGACCAGTGGCCCGTTTGCCGATCTCTTCCAGGGCCTGGCAGGCCAGGCATGGGTCGATTGGCTGTTCATGGTCGGAATCCTCGGCGTCGGGTTGGCCTTGATCCTCGGCATCGGCATGAAGATCGCAGCGATCACGGGTGCCGTCCTGCTGGCGTTGATGTACCTGGCAGCGTTTCAGCCCGCCGACAATCCGGTGACAGATCATCACCTGATCTACGCGCTCGTGCTCGGCGCCCTGGCGCTCTCCGACGCAGGCGACACCTGGGGCTTCGGGACGGCGTGGAAGAGGACGAATCTGGTCCACAGATTCCCGTTCCTCGTCTGACCCGACGGTCCGGCCTGGAGCGATCGACGCCGACCCGGTTGGCGCGTCCGGGGACGCTCAGAAGTAGTAGCGACTCAACGTCTCGGCGACGCACGCCGGCTTCTCGGAGCCGTCCAATTCGATCGACACCTCGGACTTGATCTGGAGACCGCCGGTCACCTCGGAGACATCGATCAGTCTGGAGCGGGCCCGCACACGGGACCCTGATGGCACAGGCGTGATGAACCGGACCCGGTCGAGGCCGTAGTTGATGACCATCCGGACACCGTCGACCGACAGCTTCGGTGCGATCTCCGGAATCAGTGAGAGGGTCAGGAATCCGTGGGCGATCGTCGTGCCAAACGGTCCAGCAGCAGCCTTGTCGGCGTCGATATGAATCCACTGGTGGTCGTCGGTGGCGTCGGCAAACAGGTTGATGCGATCCTGATCGACGGTCATCCAGTCGCCGACACCGACCTCTTCACCGATCCTGGCCTTGAGAGCTTCCAACACGGACACCGGGCACCTCCAGGAGAGCTCGCTTTCCGGCTGATGCTACGCCGGCGGGACGGCGTCAACTTGCCCGGCGGATCTCTTCCATCCAGTCCCGGCGCAACTTTCTCCGCTCGCGCGACGTCGTCCCACCCCAGATGCCCTCGGTCTGGTTGGTTTCGAGGGCATAGGCAAGACAGTCGTCCAGGACGGGACAGGACGCGCAGATCGTCTTGGCACCGGCAATGGCCCCGACATCGCCGTCGTCGGGGAAAAACACACCCTGCTCGTCATCCATGCAGGCTGCTGCAGATCGCCATTCTTCGTAGATTTCCATCATGGTCATAGTGGAAAACGCTTCAACCCCGGCGCGCGTTCCCGTATTCCTTCGGCTGTTACGCAAGACCGGCCGGCGGCGGTTTGGTGGACCGGCGGCGAGTGGCATTTGCCGTCTTCTTCACTACAGTGCCCGCAACTCGTTGACCAACGGAGGAATGACGCATGCCAAACGAAGCCACCGATCCCTGGCCAGGGCTCATCAGATTGGGCATTCTCGCCCTCATGGGAGTTCTTGCCCTGTGGGCTGTCTTCACGATCGTCCAGGGTGACACGGCCTCGGCCAGCGGCGCAAGCGATGGACCCGGCGCCGCAACCATTCGCACTTCCGAGTTCGCCTTCGGCGGCCAACTGACCTTGCCGGCCGGTGACGTCGTTCTCACGGTCGTCAACGAGGGCAACGTCGAACACGACCTGAGCCTCCGCTCAGGCGGAGGTACCGGCCTCATCCGACCCGGTGAGTCGGCGACGCTCGAACTCACCGACCTCGCGCCCGAGGCCTTCGACGTGTTCTGTTCGGTGCCCGGCCACGAAGCAGCCGGCATGATTGCGACGCTCCAGGTGACCTCGGACAGCGTGGAGGCGGTGGACGAGCACGGCACCGAAGCCGATTGGGAAGAACTCGACCGGGCCATGCAGGAGTCCATCCTCCGATTCCCGGCCGCCACCGAAGGAATCGGCAATGAGCCGCTCGAGCCGGTCATCCTGGCGGACGGCACCAAGGAGTTCGAGCTGACGGCAGAGATCGTTCCGTGGGAGGTGGAACCCGGGAAGTTCGTCGAAGCGTGGACGTACAACGGCATGGTTCCGGGGCCGATGATCGAACTGGACCTCGGCGACAAGGTCCGGGTCGTGGTACACAACAAGCTCCCCATGGGCACAGACGTCCACTGGCATGGGGTCGACACACCGAACAACATGGACGGCGTGGCGCCGTTGACCCAGCCGCTCATCCTCTCGGGTGAGGACTTCGTCTACGAGTTCGTGGCAGACGCTCCGGCCATTGGCATGTATCACTCCCACCACCACGGGCAGATGCAGGTTCCCAATGGCATGTTCGGCGTCATCAAGATCGGCGAAACGCCCATTCCGGCCGGCCAGACCGTTGGCGGCGTGGAGATCCCCGAAGACATCGAGATCGCCGGCGAGCTGCCCATGGTCCTCAACGATGCCGGTGTCATCGGCTACTCGCTGAACGGGAAGTCGTTCCCGGCGACACAGCCATACGTGTACGACAAGGGCGACTGGGTTGTGGCGCACTATTACAACGAGGGCCTCCAGATCCACCCGATGCACCTGCATCAGTTCGGCCAGCTGGTCATCGCCAAAGATGGGTTCCCGCTCGACAACCCCTACTGGGCGGACACCATCAATGTGGCGCCCGGCGAGCGATACTCGGTTCTCGTCAACCTCGAGGATCCAGGCGTCTGGGTGTGGCACTGCCACATCCTCACCCACGTCGAACGCGAAGAAGGCATGTTCGGGATGGTGACGGCCATCATCGTCAACGAGTAGCGAAACGGTCCGATGGTCAACCCGGGGGGTCGCCTTTGGCGGCCCCCCGGCGCGTGCAGACCTCCCCGATTTGCCGAACCCAGGGTCGTGGACTTCGCTTTTCGACGGTGAGGACCCTGGGTTCGCCGATGATTCCTTTCAGGACCAGGGCTGGTACGGATACGATTCGGGTGCGAATCCAGGCTCATACCGACCCAACTCGCGACGGGCGACCGACCGTTTGTGTACCTCATCGGGTCCGTCGGCGATCATGAGCGTCCGGAGATGCCCGTAGAACCCGGCCAACGGATAATCGCCCGACAGGCCCCCGGCCCCGAACGTTTGCATCGCCCGATCCACGACCCAGACCGCCAGACGCGGAACAGCGACTTTGATGGCGGAGATCTCGATGCGGGCACCCTTCACCCCGACGGTGTCGATCAACCAGGCCGTCTTCAAGACCAGCAACCGGGCTTGTTCGATTTGGATCCTGGCTTCGGCAATCCAATCCTGGACGACACCGTGCTCGGCGATGGGACTACCAAACGTCTCACGCGCCTTGGCGCGGCTGCACATCATGTCGAATGCTCGCTCGGCCATGCCGAGGGCCCGCATGCAATGGTGGATGCGACCCGGGCCAAGCCTCGCCTGAGCGATGGCGAACCCGCTCCCCTCGTCGCCGAGGAGGTTGGTCTTCGGCACCCGGACCTCATCGAACCGGATCATCGGATGGCCACCCCGATCGCGGTATCCGAAGACGGTCAGGTCGCGTTCGACCGTGACGCCGGGGGTGTCGAGCGGAACCAGGACCATGCTCTGTTGCTGGTAGGGGTTGGCGTCCGGGTTCGTGACGCCCATCACGATCGTCACCTTGCAACGCGGTGAGAAGGCACCGGACGACCACCACTTGTTTCCGGAGATCACGTAGTCGTCCCCATCCGGCCGGATCTGCGTTCGGATGTTCCGGGCATCGGACGACGCCACATCGGGTTCGGTCATCGAAAACGCCGAACGGATCTCCCCGTCGAGCAACGGCCTCAGCCAGCGCTCATGTTGTTGAGGCGTGCCGAACATTTCGAGAATCTCCATGTTCCCCGTGTCAGGCGCCGCACAATTCAGTGCCTCCGGCGCCAGGTGGGGACTCCGTCCGGTGATCTCGGCAAGCGGGGCGTAGTCGAGCACGGAGAGGCCCGCCCCCCACTCCTCTGAAGGCAGAAAGAGGTTCCACAGGCCCTGCGACCTCGCCTCGGCCTTGAGATCCTCAACGATCTGAGGGTGGAACGACGGGTCGCCGGACGCTTCCATCTGCTCGGCATACACCGCCTCGGCCGGATATACGTGGCTGTCCATGAAGGCGTTCAGCCGGTCGGAAAGCTCTGCAGCGCGAGGACTCAAGGCGAAATCCATTTTGGGGTGCTCCTTCTGGATGCTGTCGCCCAAGCTAGCCACAGCGCGGTCCCCCATAGGCCCAACGACACGGGCCGTTTCATACCGATGTCCGCTCGCAATCGCAGGTGGCGACCCGGGTGGATCCGGATGCGGCAAGGGCACTCGATGGCTCGGGTTTGCGGTCCGAGCGGCGTATCCTGCCGGACGTGGACCTCATCTCAGCCATCTTCTCGGCCTTTGGCCTATCGGCGAGCGCCGGCCTGAACGCCTACATACCACTCCTGGTACTTGGCGGTCTGAACCGATGGACCTCACTGATCGACCTCGCCGAACCGTACTCACTCGTGTCGAACGTCTGGGTCCTCTCGGTGATCGGCGTCCTGGCACTCGTCGAAGTCCTCGCCGACAATCTCCCGGTCGTCAATCACATCAACGACGGCATCCAGACGTTCATCCGTCCGGTGGCTGGTGCAGTCGCGTTTGCGGCCTCCACCGACGCTGCGTCCGTCAACCCGGTGCTGGCGGTCATTGCGGGCTTGCTCGTCGCCGGTTCCGTGCACACCACCAAAGCCGTTGTCGTCAGGCCGGCAGTCACCGTCACAACTGCCGGCCTCGGCAACACACCGGTGAGCGTCACAGAGGACATCTTGTCAGCCTCCGTGTCGTTCATTGCCATCGCACTTCCCATCCTCATCGGTATCGGGATCCTGGTATTCGGTTGGCCAATCATCCGGTGGGTTCTTCGCAAGCGCCGTAAAGCCGCAACTCCGGGCTGAGCCCGTCCGCCGGCCCTGCGCCCAACCGACGGCCTACCTGCCGTTGGCCAGATCCCCGGCGAGGGGAGGTGACACCGGCCACGACTAGCCTCTTGAGCATGCATGAAGATCTCAAATCAGCCGTGGACGCAGCGTTTCCGAGCCTGGTCGCGGAGCTCTCGTCACTGGTCCGCATCCCTTCGGTGAGCGCACTCGACGCACCGGAAGTTCATCGATCCGCTGCAGCCGTCAAGCTGTTGTTGGAAGACTCCGGATTCTCTGCGGTGCGCCTCCTGGAGATCGATGGAGCCCATCCGGCCGTCTACGGGGAGATCCCCGGCCCGGCCGGCGCACCGACGGTCCTCCTTTACGCCCACCACGATGTCCAACCGCCAGGGCCTGGCTGGACTCTCGAGCCGTTCGAACCGTTCGAACGAGACGGCCGTCTCTACGGTCGCGGCTCGGCCGACGACAAGGCGGGCATCTTGATGCACGTCGGTGCAATCATCGCTCACGGCGGCACTCCCCCGGTCACCGTCAAAGTCTTCATTGAAGGCGAAGAAGAGATCGGATCCGAACACCTTGCTCAATTCCTCGACGCCTATGGCGGCCTGCTCGCTGCCGATGTGATCGTGATCGGCGATTCCGGCAACTGGCGCATCGGGACGCCGGCGCTCACGACGTCACTGCGGGGCCTCGTCGACTGCACCGTCGAAGTGAGGACCCTGCGCCACGCAGTTCATTCGGGAACGTTCGGCGGGGTCTTTCCCGACGCACTCATGACGCTGTCGCGTCTCCTGGCGTCCTTGCACGATGATCGGGGTCGGGTGACCGTCCCCGGGTTGGTGTCCGGCCCGTCGCCGGAATTGGACCTCACCGAACACGAACTGCGTGGCTACGCCAGCGCGGTCGACGGCCTGACGATCATTGGCGATGGCAATCTGACGTCGAAAACCTGGTCGCAGCCCGCCCTCTCGGTGCTGGCCATCGATGCCCCGACAGTGAAGGACGCTGTCAACGCACTGGTCCCGTCGGCGCGAGCCAAAATCAGCATGCGTCTGGCTCCCGGCGATGATCCGGCCAGGGCGATGGACGCACTGGTCGGCCATCTCGAACAGAACGTGCCATGGGGCGCCGAAGTCATCGTGACCCCGGGCGCATCGGGGGAAGCATTCGCCCTCGACACCAGCGGGCCGGCCTACGACGCCTTCCGGTCGGCCTTCGCCGAGGCCTGGGACACGCCCCCTGTCGAGATGGGGGTGGGAGGTTCGATTCCGTTCGTGGCCGCCTTTTCGGAGTCACACCCGGGTGCAGCCATTCTGCTCACCGGGGTTGCCGACCCGACGTCGGACTACCACG
>Ga0224512_10004867_pt1 | contig 11210 bp, 13 predicted proteins | sample SF_May12_sed_USG_4_FD_169103 | JGI IMG/M metagenome (GOLD analysis project Ga0224512, IMG submission 169103) | Sediment microbial communities from San Francisco Bay, California, United States - SF_May12_sed_USGS_13 | ecosystem: Environmental > Aquatic > Marine > Sediment | place: USA...
AAAGAAGAATGATAAAAAAGACAAATCTGAAAAGAAAAATTCAGATGTAAATTACTCAGAAAAGAAAAAGAAAGACAAGGAAAAAAAAGACAAAGATGATGACCATGAAGAAGAAACTAACAATAAAAAAGGTAATTCTGGCAAAGGGAATTCAGATATAGAAAATCCAGGTAAAGGAAACAAAGACAAAAACAAAAATGATTAATTTTCTAAAATTCTAACGAAAATTAATTAATTCATACGAGAAAAGGTAAAGACTAAAAATTCGAATTTTTGTTGAAAAATTTTCACGCCTATCTGCGCCCATTTTTGTCCCCATTTGGGTGGGTGAATCCCCGTGGGCCCATTTTTGTAACCCAAAACGGTTCAAGCCGTGCAAGATTCAGAGTATATCAAAAAGCTCTTTATTATTAATATTCTAAAATGCATAACTCAATGAAAAATAACGATGAGGAATACGACTCTTTTAACAATACCTATGACGAAAAACCAGAGATGTTTGGTCATCCCTACAAAGAATTACAAGATTACTTTAACAAGAGTACGAAAAGAGGCACTCTTCTTGATTTAGGTTGCGGACAAGGGAGAGATTCCATATATCTATCCTCGTTAGGATACCAAGTCACAGCAGTTGATATCTCTAAAGTTGGAATAAATCAAATGCGCAACAAAGCTCAATCCCAAGGATTAGAGATTGATGGTATTGTACATGATATTCAAAACCTGAAATTACAGAGAAAATTTGATGTGATTTTATTTGATATGCTTCTTCATGGATTTGAAAATCAAATTCAACTAGAATTACTTGGTAAATATTCAAACTCCTTGAACAAAGATGGGATTTTGTGTATTATTTATCCTGATGATTTTCAGGCAGAACATTTCATGAATTTGCTCAAATCTTTACCGACGAATTGGAATCTTTTAGAGGAGATAACAGTTAACGATGTTCCCAAAATCGAAGGTGAAGCTATTGATTTTAAATTCAAAATGATGGTTGCACAACTTTCATGAAAATTTGCTTTCATTTCTATTTCCAAATTGGTGGGGGGTGGGTACCTCTAAGGAATTGAATCTTGAAATTATTTTTTGGGAAGGATTGAAACTATAATTTCTTCATCACTTAGAATCAAAATTGGAAAAGAAACCTTTGTTTAAATCTGAGAAATCCTTGCAAAAAACATGAAACAATTTTTGTTTTTCGGCCTTGTTCTTACTTTATTATTCACGATTTCTTTTACTCTAATTTCAGAGCCTATTTTTGCTCAAATGAATAATCACATGTCTCCCTATCATCAAATGCAAATGATGAATGATCCATCCAAGGTGGTATGCCAACAGGGCATGGTTTTGATGATGAAAAATGCAACAGGGAATCCCGTATGTGTAAGTCCTTCTTCTTACTGGAGACTTGCAGATAGATATTGGGGTATTTTTGATACAGATCTTTTGAATCAAAATTCACAACATATGCAAGGTGTGATGGGCAGTATGATGAATCATCCGCAAATGTCCCAATACATGCATGATTGGATGACAAATAATCCACAGCACATGCAAAACATGATGGGTACTTGGATGCCCCAAATGACAAAAAACAATCAATTGATGATGAACATGATGGGACCTATGATGAATGATCCTGAACTTAGTAATCAAATGATGACTCACATGATGAACAATCCCCAAATGATGCAGTCTATGAAATCAAACCAACAATGGATGGGAATGATGATGGGACAACCAATGATGATGGATGGAATGTATAATGGAATGATGATGAATAGTACCATGAATTGTCCTTGGTGTCCATTTATGCAAAATTCACAAATGAGTCAAGGAATGATGGGAATGGATTGTCCTTGGTGTTCAGGTAATATGGGACATGGAATGATGATGGGACAAGATAACATGATGGGACAAGGTAACATGATGGGACAAGGTAACATGATGGGACAAGGTACAATGCATAATCCTATGTTAGGTGGAAATCAAACAATGGGTCATGGATGGACTTTGCATAATCCTTCACATATGCATGACATGATGAATCAAATGATGGGTGATCCAAACATGATGACAACAATGCATGAAATGATGATGCAAAATCCTCAACACATGCATGGTATGACAAGTAATATGATGGGACCTATGATGAATCAAATGGTGGGTGATCCAGAAATGAGACAGCAAATGATGAATCATATGATGAATCATCCTCAGATGATGCAACAATGGATGCAAAATCAAACATTCATGCAACAAATGAATAATCCATAATCAAACAAAAATCCTTATCAAATTTCCAACAAACAAACCGCACATTATAATCTCAATACGTAGGACTTTTGACGCCTGTAACGGGAGGATACTATTTTTACTGATAGTCGATAATCTCGTTAACACTTCAAAACTAATTTTCACTCCTATCTGTGTCTCATTTCCCCCAATCTGGTGGGTGAATCCAATTAGAATTGAACCTTTGAAATTATTTTTTGAGAAAGAATTAACTTTTCAGTTGTCCCTGGAAGACATAAAGACATAGCAAGATTTATGCATCGTTGAAAAATCCTTCTTATATTAAATTGAAAATCAAGAAAACTGGATCTGAAATAATAGTCATCGCAGCTATAGTCATATTACTAATTTATGTTGCTGATGCTATGGTAGGTCAGGGTGATGAAGGTTTTCTACCAATGACTGCAGAAGAACGAGGCAGAACATTTGGAACATCATCAATGATTTTATTCTTTGTAGCCTTTACCGTTGGATTTAAGGAACGTTCACCAACACTAACTTCTCTTCTTATTACAGGTGGAGCCATAATGGGAACATCAGTACTTGTTGCTTCTGCAATAGCAGAAGGTGGACTTCAAGCAGCTCCAACTGCATTTATCGGGGTGATAGTGATAGGATACATCATCATGGGACTTGGTATTCTAAGAGTGATACAAAGAAAATAAATTGCTTAGAATCCATAATACTCAATAGACATAAGATACTTACTATTCCATGGTAAAAGCTAATCTTAGAGTTTGTACAGATTGTGGTTGAGTTTTCAACCGAGAAATTGGAGATAAAAAATTTGAAGCTGTAACACGTGAGGATATTTTTTCATTCTTGGATAAAAGAAAAAAGAGCATAGAACAAGCTCCTGAGAAAAAATGGATTGTAACTTGGAATGACTATCTTGCCACACTATTAGGATTTATAGATGATGCAGTATCCGGAAGTTCTGGTGGTGAAACTAGTGAACCTAAATGTTCTCCAGGAAAAGAAAGACGGAATCTTTGCTAAAATTGATTGTTATGCATGAATTGTAATAATTTTATATTACGAAAATAAATTTAACAAAACAAAAGACACTCAATTTTATTGTATATACAATTTTCAAAAATGGCATTTAGCAATTGTTATATTACTATATTTTTGTCTGTAAATTTAATGACGAACAAAAAACAAACAAAAACAACTTCAATGCTTATTGCAACAATTCTTCTAACTGGAATGATGGGTTTTACGATTCAAAGTGCTCATGCTGTACCCTCCACTATTGACTTTGAGGGACTTTGTTCAGCTGTCATTGGTGCTCCAATTGTTACAGCTGATAACTCAGTCACCCTTAAGGTGGGAACAACACTTGTAGGTGCTACTGATGGTTTTGCAGTTACTGTGGGTGGTTTTCAAGAAGCATTTCTATCTACACCTGTTGATACTCCACATAACGCTGATGGAACAGTATATGTAGAAGGTGGCAAGTGTTTCTACTCTGATGATGTACAAGGATTTAATGCTGGGTTTAACTATTACCTCAGTTTTGCAAACCCTGTAACAACCTTAAGTCTAGATCTCTATGACTATTCAGATGATGGAAATTTTGATATAGAGTTTCCAGTTGACTGTAAAGGCAACGCCCCTTGTGATGGAGATGTTGCAACATTAACTGTCTATGACGATCTTGCTCAAACAAGTATTGTTGGAACAGGAACATACACAGTAGATGCAGCAAATTGGTTTGATGGTCAAGTTGCAAATCTTAGTGTTGCACCAGGCGCATCATTCGTTTCTGCAAGCATAACCTTTAGCAATATTGATAGAGGAACTGGAATTGATAATATCACATTTGATACCGTTCCACCATTAGAAATCTGTGAAGATGATACAATGGATTTGATAGCAGGTCAACATATTGATTCAGGCGATGTAACTGTAGTAAATGATGGAACTATACTCTTGATAACAATCCACACACAAGATGATTGGCAACTAAGTGAATCACACATACAAATCGGAGAAACGTTGGATGACTTTCCATTAACAAAGAAAGGAAATCCAAAAGTAGGTAACTTTGACTATCAAAGGGAATATGATCCATTGGTGACTGAAGATACATACGAATTCTTACTTGCAGACCTTGGTTTAGAATCAGGTGACACAATTACATTTGCAGTTCATACTGTAGTAGTTCAAACTGATTTAGACGGAGAGATAATTGCCGAAGAAACTGCTTGGAAACAAGGAGAAAGATTTGTACAAAAAGGCAATTGGGCAATGTACAACACATACGATATTCAAGAATGTGACGTAATAGAATAGACTTCAAAAATCACAATTTCTTTTTCTTTTTTATTTATTAAATTTAGAAATTAATTTTTGTGAGGTCTTGACAATGCTGGAATTTATCTTGTAAAGTTTAGAGTTTGAGAATAATTTTTCATTAGTTTGAGTCCCAGATTCTTTTCAATCTATTTTGTAACATTTGGAAATTTCAAGATCATCTTTAACTAGAGCTGAAAATATTATACTCTAATGAAAAGAACTCTAACAATTTCTGTGATTGCATTAATTGCTGTAGTTATGGTAATTGGTGTGGTATCACCAGCAATGGCCAAAAAAGATAACAATAATGGGAATAATGGGTGTAAAAATGCCAATCCAAACGCAAAGGCTTGTGAAAAGAATCCAAACACAGATCCTGTTATTTGTCAAGATTGTTTAGACAAATTGTATGAAACAGTCCTTGCCTGTCCAGCAGGAGATAGTCAATGTGTACTTGATGCAGGTGCTGTTTATCAAGAGTGTATTACTCAAGTAGATCCAGAAATAGAAATTTGTGAAGTAACACCTCCACCACCAAGATGATTCTAACTGAAGCTGTTGTCGGGGTTGGAGTATATCTAGTAAATTTTAGAGTAAATAAAGAATAATTTTTTAATTTTGAAATACCCAAAAACAGTTAATTTAAGAATTATTACTAAGAAGAGTTTCTATCATGGCTCATTATTTCGTCAATAAAATAACCCATGTATCACAAAGACCTTCTACTTGTGTGCATTGCGGGAAAATAGACCTCAAAGAAGATGCAGTTTTAGCTACCACTGGACCGTCTGAAAAAAATGCTGACTATGTTCCATCAGTTCTCTGTCTTTCATGTGAAACTTTGATGGTAATCACATCTCATCCGGGTGCAGTTATTGGAATACATCATTCTGCAGGAAACCAAGCTACAATGCGTGGATCTGAAAAATAATGTGATTTTTCCAGTCAATTGTTAAATTTGAAATTATTTTTTTTAAAACAAGAGGTTACAAGGTACCATTCCCTTGATTGGTCACCTCCTAAAACTTAATTTTCCCCAAGGAAATTAATCGTACATTGAATAAAGAAACGGAAGAAAAAATTCAATCCATTATTTTAGAAACCTTTCAAGATATAGAGCGAGAGTGGATTAGTTATTTCCAACACCGTGCAAAGCAGATGAATTTAGACCAAAAATCCTTCTTTATAGGCATGATGTACCCTAGAATAGTAAAGAATCTGGAGGAGAATGACATCCACATTAAATCCGATTCCTGGGGCGATCATGAAATCGAAAAGATACACTCCATAGTTGATGTATTGTATAAGAAGTTTGTTTAAATTTTTTCTTTTAATTTGAAATTGTTTTTTGGAGTTGCCGGTGCTGAAGTATATCTGATAAAGTTTAGGCCAAGAAATTAATTTTCTCCTTCACTTTTGAAATTAAAATCATTCCGCAGTGAATTTTCGTCCCTTCCTATTACTCCAAAGATAATTTGCAATTACTGAAATTACGATCATAATTACTAGGGAAATTAATATGAAATTATAATTAGAAGTAGAAGGCCACTCCAAAAATTCATCTATATCTTGATCTTGTGCGTAAATCTGATCAAAAGACATTGTATAAAGTATCATTATGGAAATTATCCAAATTCTAATTTGCATATAATCTTCTTTTAATTTTACATAATGATGTTGCAGAATTTTTGGTTTGAAATTATTTCTGAAACGATGAAAATTAATCCTCATACCATTTAGAAAATATTCTTTTCACATATTGTTGATACACTTTTTTCATATCGTCATCAGATGCTTGTATAAAAAGACGTAGAAATTCTGTCCCGCTAACTATTCCTACCACCTTTCCATTATCAATAACTGGAACCTTGCGTATTTCATTATTGGCCATAATTTCAATGATTTCAGCCACAGACTGATTGGGAGAAACATGAATTACTGGTGATGACATTATATCGGAAACTTTAGTGTTTGGCAAATACGATTTTATCATTATTTTGGTAGCAAAATCCCTTTCAGTTACAATCCCGATAGCATTATCGTTATCCGTTACAACAACAGAACCAATCTTCTGCCTTGCCATCAATTCAGAAACTTCTTTTAATGTTGCATCAGGTCCTACGGATACTACATTTGGATTCATTAGTTCCTTTGCTGGGAGGCCAACCTGTTCCTCAATTACCATACTCTTTTATCTTTTAGATTGTATTTTAGTAAACCGAAGAATATCATCCATAGAAATAAGAATTTTAAAATTATTTTTTGGGAGAAAAAAATTTTATTTTTCACAATAACCTCTTAATTATATTCAGACCATCAAATATTCCATATGGTATCTCACTGTTTGTTTTGTCCTGCAACTTTTGAATCCCCTGAGGAATTGTACAAACACAGCCTAACTTGCAAGGCAACATTGAAAAAGTTTTGAAATTATTTTTTGGAATGAATAGAATTGAATAAATTACAGTTATATTTTGAATTAGTACAGAAATGCCAAAATTCTTAGACAGTCATTCTTTGAAAGGAGTTGATCCAAAAGTCTTAAAAGAACTACAAAAATCCCCCAAAGATGAATTTGGGGTTACTCACCTTAACATAATGTACAACGAAGATGAGGACAAGTGCTATTGCTTACTTGAAGCTCCAAATAAAGAATCAGTTGAAAAACACCATAGTAAAAATGGTTATACCTGTGATGATATTTTAGAAGTGGGAACAACAGCTGATCCAAGTTATTAGGACCTGTTTAATTATTTTTGAAATTATTTTTTTGAAAATTATAATAATCGTTCTTAGGGTAATTCAAATTTAAGGTACTACACACTCGCCTTGATGGTTTAGAGCCATATGCTGTGCATAAAGCATGCATGGATTTCCATATGTTATTCCATCTATTCCACACATGGGATTATATTCCATTGTACAAGCTATTGCAGGTTTTTCGATCTGCCATCCTCTATTTTTTAGTTTTTCAACTGATTGAGAATTAACACAAGCAGGAGACGCATTGTGATATTTGAACATCAAATTTTTTCCTTCTGCACAAACAATATTGTCAACAGAAATCCCGGCATATTTTTGTTGATGTGGTCTTAGATACTGTTTCATCATACCATCCATGATACAAATTTTGCCGGGATAAACACCGGGTCCACATCTGTCATCTAAAACACACATTCCATCTAATGAAGCAAAACCAGGTGCACACATTCCATTAAAAGACATGTGATGATTTCCTGTCATATTTCCCATCATTTGTTGACCCATTATTCCTTGTTTTCCCATTTGTTCATCATGAGGCAATCCCATATGTGTAGCAAAAACAGGATCATTATTTGCGAATAGGATAATTATTGCTACCAAAATGCTGAAAATTAGGAAATATTTCATTATCAGATGATTAGTTTTACTGTATTTATATGGAATTCTTAATTCTCTATTCTGAGTTTATTTTTTAAAATTTTTAATTTTAAAATTATTTTTATAAAAGATAATTCAGGCGCTAGAATTTATCTGGTAAAGTTTAGAAAAAATTAGAACATGTAATCTAGATTTTATCCACAGAATGGTATTAAACTAACAAATTATCAAAATACTAGTGATTCTTAATAATACTCAGAAACTTTTAGCAGTAACTTTATCTCTAGTACTAGTTACTGGAATGACTAGTCCTGCTTTTGCAGGAGCCGATCCAATAACCTCATGTGATATAACTCAAAATCAGTCCGTTTCTTTACAACTTGACGCAAATGAAGAATCCGACATCATTCCAAAGTCAATAACCTGTGATGGTGAGCTTGATGAAATTGATTGGGTAATTGGTTGTCAATTAAATGAGGTCACATTTCCAGATGGTGATTTATCTGGAAACTTTGTAGGTTTTGATGAAGTAATAACGAATCTAGGCGATACATCAGAAGAACATTGTATTGTTACATTTCAATTGGGTGGATTGTTTGGAGGAAATGTAGAGGTGATTCAAGAAATTTGGATAAATGAATCACAAGAACCAGTTGCAGGAGAACTCCTCACAGTTGATTCTTCATCACTTGTTGTTGCAGGACTGTCAAGTATGATATGGATGGTACCAGCAGTTGTAGGTATTGTCGGCGCAGGAGTATATCTGGTAAAGTTTAGAGGAAGAAATTAGTTTTTTAATTTAGTAATTTTTTGGAAATAAGTTCAATCGCTATTATTCTTAAACTCATTTAACCAATATTTGGCCTTACCAGATTTCCAGTAAACTTGCCATTCTTCGGGAGAATCTAAAATGTTAGGTATTCGAAATATGGCCAAAGGAATAGTAATATCATTTAATTTGTTAATCTGATTATTAGAAAGAACACTGTTTCCAGTTTTTACCTCCACCCATCGAAAATCATTAGGTGTAAGTCCATCTAATTTTCTTGGATCTTCACTTGGGTAAGCTTTGCAAGCAAGAAAATCATACACAAATGATGGGCTAGCCTCATCTCTATTGGAGGGTCGTGAAATATAATGGATTTCTTCTTGAATTTCAAAAGGAATTGTTACCAATATTCTTTCAAATCCAAAGGTAAACTCTATTCTGTTATTATGGGAAGGATTCCTGTAAATTTTTTCAGTAGAAGTCCATGCCCAACCGTGCAGGGTGCTGTATTGTTTGTAACAGCTCTCTCCAAGTTCTCCTAGGAATTGTGGCGTAATGTCAACTTGACTCATTATCGCAAAAAATAATGCATTTCTTTTAGATAAGAACAATGTTGATTTTCTTGAACAAACAAACTCCCGTTATTCTTTAAGTTATGGCGCAAAACTCAGGCATGCGAAGGGGGGGTTCTCTTTTTACAGACTGTCGATAAAAATAGTATCCCCCCTTTCTAGGCACTAAAAGTTACCTTAATCCAGATTATAATGCAGAATATGTAGAGTCGGAATTTTGGTAAATAGTAATTTGTTATAATGCACGTTATGACGCTTAAAGGAAAATCAAATCACTACAATGTTAAATTCCTCAAAGGCTACGGCCATTTTATCTCTGTCAAAAATTCAAAGATAATTCTCAAAGACTGTCATGACCCATTCTCGGAATCAGAAAAGGAAGAATGGTTTGTCAAAAACATGCCCTATGAAAAAATCATTCTCTCAGGGAAGGGATACGTTTCAACTGAAGCATTATCAATACTGTCTCAGAATAACCGAAATGTCATTTTACTGGATAATAAAGGGAATCCGGTTACATTCTGTAATGGAATGATGAATTCACTTACTGCTACAAAATATCGAATTGCTCAATACGATACATTTCGAGATGAAAAAAGAAGACAGTATCTTGAAAAACAACTAATTTCAGCCAAGAAAGAATCTCAACTAAAACTACTGAAAACAATTGGAAGTTCTGTTGAAAACCTACCTGATAAAGAACATCTTGCAAGCAAGATCTATTTCTCTGAATTTTCCAAATTCATACCAGAAAAGTATGGGTTTACATCAAGGAATCAGTCGTTTATTAGAAATTCGAAGAACGATGCAACAGATGTCATCAATGCACTGCTTAACTACGGCTATTCTGTTTTGGCAGGTGAAATCTCAAAGTTTGTTTGTGGGTTTGGTCTTGATCCTTACTTTGGTTTCATGCATCGTACTCATTCTGGTTTTCAACCTTTAGTGTATGACTTGATTGAACCATTTAGATGGCTTGTAGATTACACAGTTTTCCAGATTGCCATTCACAAAGATTCAAGATATAGAATCAAACTAAAGGAGTTTGCTCATACTAGGGAAGGAAATGTGGTTTTAGAGTATGATCTGTTAAAGAGATTTTTGGAGATGCTCGAGAGAAATTTTCAGAAGGAAAGAAAATTTGAGTTTAGACCTGGCAAAAAAACCGAGGACCATCTAAAAACTGTTAAAGAGATTACAATTATAAAATTAATTATTCAAAATTTAATAGGTTTTTGTTTAGGAAAAAATGTTTTACCAATCTAATTGAGGATATAGTTTTTGAAAATGTTTAATAGCTTTATCTAATTTTAGTAGTTCTATAGAATTATTTTCTTTAACAAATTTTTTTCGGAGTTTTTTTAATTCCACTACTTTCTCATTCCCTCTATTATTTCCAAATTTATTTATTGCATTATATAATCCAGTTACGTGCATTCCCAAATCTCCAAGACTCTTTTGATCAAAATCTTTTCTTTTAGAACTTTCTTTAGGGTAAATTGTAATTCCATTTTTAAATACTAGGTAATGTTGATGTGCAATAGCATTTCTAAAATCCACACAAAATAAATCAAAAATGCTTTCTTTAGTTTTTCCAGAATATCCAATTTTATCACAAATTCTTTTAATCATTTGTCCAAGGGTTGTGTTTTCATCGAACTTTATTCCATCATTACCCTTTTTGATCATCATTTTCAGATATTTTTTAACTGTTTCAAGATTCATGTTGATAAAATTTACAAAAGTAATTATTTTGAAAATTTCCATTTGTTCCTCAGTTGACAAATTTAATTTTGTATTTTCTTCTATATCTTTAAAGCTGACATTTATTGAGTGTATTGTCTTCCTAAAATTTTCATCAAATTCCTTATCATAATATTCTTTATTGTAATCATACAATCCATTTTCAA
>Ga0224512_10004868_pt1 | contig 11210 bp, 9 predicted proteins | sample SF_May12_sed_USG_4_FD_169103 | JGI IMG/M metagenome (GOLD analysis project Ga0224512, IMG submission 169103) | Sediment microbial communities from San Francisco Bay, California, United States - SF_May12_sed_USGS_13 | ecosystem: Environmental > Aquatic > Marine > Sediment | place: USA: California...
GCTGAAGGTCGAAGGGCTGATCCTCGGTAATCGGCTCGCCGGTGTCCGGGTCGAAGCCGGTCTGCACGCGCCGGGTCAAGACCTCGCCGTTGCGCTGGGCCTCCTCGATCCGCTTGTTGTAGCCGTCGATGTTGCGCACGCCCAGGCGCGACATGTTGCGGTAGCGGTCCTCCATCTCGCGCACGGTCCACTTGAGCGCAACCACCGCTTTCTTGGGCTCGGTCACGACCGGCGCGATGAGATGCGGAATGCCCTCGTAGACCGACAACTCGAGCATCTTCGGGTCGATCATGATGAATTTGCAGTCCTCGGGCGAGAAGCGATAGAGCAGCGAGAGGATCAAAACGTTGATCGAGACCGACTTGCCGGAGCCCGTGGTACCGGCGATCAGCAGGTGGGGCATGCGGCCCAGGTCGACCATCACGGGGGAGCCGCTGATGTCCTTGCCGAGAATCAGGGGCAGCTTGCCGCCGGCCCGCTCGAAGCTTTCCGAGGCCAGAAGCTCGCGCATGTAGACCGCCTCGCGCCGGGCGTTGGGCAGCTCGATACCGATCGAGCTGGAGCCCGGCACGACCGCGACGCGCACCGAGATGGCGCTCATCGAGCGGGCGATGTCGTCGGCGAGACCGACCACTCGGCTGGTCTTGGTGCCCGGCGCGGGCTCCAGTTCGTAGCGCGTGACCACCGGCCCCGGGCGCACCTTCATGACCTCGCCCTTGACGCCGAAATCGTTGAGCACGGACTCCAGCAGCCGCGCGTTCTTCTCCAGGGCGTCCCGGTTGAGCGCGGCCTCGCGGCTGGTGTCCGGCGGTGGGGTCAGGAAGTCGAGCGGCGGCAGCTCATGGTCGCCGCTCGGCCCCAGATCGAGGCGCCGCTGGTTTGCCTCGCGGCCGCGCTTGCCGGGTTTCGGCCGTGCCCGCGGGGTCACCAGGCCCGGCGATTTCTTTTTCTTGGCCGCCGATTCGGCGGCGAGCACCGGTTCCTGTCGCTCCCGCGGCCGTCCCCCGGGGTGCTCCTTGGCCCGGGGCTTGCCGGGCGGTTGGATGGGACGCTCGGGCTCGACCTCGGGCAGTGCCGGCTCCGGCCGGCCTTCGCGCCGTGCCTTGCTGGAGACGAGCCAGCGCAGGCCGCGACCGACGGCGCGCCACTCCGCCCGGGTGATCGCCAGCACATAGAGCGCGAAGAGCAGGCCGAGGGCACCGGCGCCGATCGCCAAGGCATCGATGCGGAGGCCGAGGCTCTGGCCGGTCGGGTACAGCAACAGCTCGCCCAAGGCGCCGCCGAGCCCGGCTTCCAGAGGCCAGGACGGCGGCTGGCCGAGAGGCGACAGGGCCGAGGCCACCAGCAGGACCGCGGCCGGCAGCAGCAGGAAGCGCAGCAGCCAGCGCGGCAGCGCGAGATCGCGCAGGAGGCGCCAGCCCCAGCCAACCAGCACGACCGGCACCAGGAAGGCGGCGCCGCCCAGATACTGCAGCATCAGGTCGGCGGCGATCGCCCCCGGCCAGCCCAGCAGGTTCTTGACCGGCCGGTTGACCGCGTGGTTCCACGAGGGGTCGTCCGGATGATAGTCGAGGCAGGCGACCGTGAGCGCCACGGCGAGCGCGACCAACGCCAGCCCGACCAGCTGGATCAAGCTGCGCCGGAAGAAGCTGCCGGTCCCAGTCGGCAAAAGGCCCGGCCGCTTGTCCGCCCTGCGCTCGCTCATGGTTCCGTCGCGCACCGCCATGCCAACGTCAAGCCTCCGTCACAGGATCTCGCAGAAACGGCCAAGCGCCGTCTCGGTGAGCGCGGCGTCATGGACCAGGGCGATCCGGACATAGGCCTGTCCCGGATTCCGCCCGGAGTCGTCCGCCACGCTCATATAGGCACCCGGCAGCACCTTGATACCCCCCTGGCGCCACAGCTCCAGGGCCGCTGCCTCGCCGTCGCCCACGTCGAGCCATAGGAAGAAGCCGCCGTCCGGCTTGCGGAAGCCGAAGCGGTTGCCGAGCAGCCGCTCGGCGATCTGGAAGTTCTCCCGATAGCGCGCCCGGGTTTCGGCCACATGGGCCTCGTCCTGCCATAGCCGCGTGCCGGCGGCCAGCACGGGCAGCGGCACGCCGGCGCCGCCCACATTCAGCGCGCCGGCGAGCCGCTCGATCAGGGACGGCGCCCCGGCCGCGAAGGCGCAACGCAGGCCGGGCGCGCTGGAGCGTTTGGAGAGGGAATGGAACACCAGCATGTTGTCCAGCGAGCCGTCCAGCGCCGCCGCGGCCTGCAGCGCGCCGGCCGGCGGCTCGCCCATGTAGATCTCGGCATAGCACTCGTCGAAAGCGACGACGAAGTCGTGATGCCGGGCCAGCAGAATCAGCGCCTTCAGTTGCTCGAGGCTGGCCGCGGCCCCTTGCGGGTTCGACGGCGAACAGAGCGTGCAGAGGACCGCCCGGTCCAGCACCGCCGGACCGGGCGTGCCGAAGTCGGGGATGAAGCCGTTCCCGGCGGTCGCCGGCACGAAGACCGGCTCGGCCCCGGCGGCGAGCGCCGCCCCGGCGTAGACGTGATAGCAGGGGTTGGGCATCAGCACGGCGGGCGGCGTGCCGTTGGCCGTGTCCGGGCAGGTCGTCAGCGTGGCGAAAAACAGGCCCTCGCGGCTGCCCGGCAGGGGAACGATGGTCTCGTCCGGATCGATCATACCGCCCGGCGCGGAGGCGGCGGCCGGCAGGTCGTAGCGCCGCGCAAGCCAGGCGGCGGCCGCCTCCCGGTAAGCTGGAGTGCCGCGCCCCAGCGGATAGCGCGACCAGTCCGCCGCGTTACGGGCAATCTCCTCAGCCACGAAGCCCGGCGGCTCGTGCTGCGGCTCGCCGAGCGACAGCACGATCGGCGCGCCGCCGGCGGCTGGCGAGCGGCCGGGCGCAATGCCGTCGAGCAGACGGTTCAAGCGTGCAAATGGAAAGTATGCCTGCAGGTTGCGGCCAGGGTGCACGGTGCGGGGCCCGAAGGGTCAGTCGGTGAACAAAGCGCCATAGCGGCGGGCGCCGGTTCCCACCGCAGGACCAGTAAAAACCATGCACAAGTCTAACCTTTGGTAAATAAACCGGCAAGGCGCGCCAGAATTCGCCATCTTCACCCTCGTTTCCCGGAAAACGGGTCTCCGTGCGGTGGATTTCAACGACCTTTGGTATGAGGCTTATCCTTGGCCTGGAGCTTTGCCCAGGCATCGCGCAGACCGATGGTGCGGTTGAAGACCGGCTGCCCCGGCGCCGAATCGGGGTCGAGGCAGAAATAGCCGAGCCGCTCGAACTGCACCGGGGTGCCTGCCACGGCCTCCGCAAGGGCGGGCTCGAGGCGGCAGTCCGCCAGTGTCTCCAGGGACCGGGGATTGAGGTCGTCGAGCACATCGCCTTCGGCCCCCGGGTCGGGATGAGTGAAGAGGCGGTCGTAGAGGCGCACCTCGGCCGGGACGGCGTGAGCCGCCGAGACCCAGTGCAGGGTCGCCTTGACCTTGCGGCCGTCGGGCGCGTTGCCGCCGCGCGTTGCCGGGTCGTAGGTGCAGCGCAGCTCGACCACCTCGCCCACCGCGTCCTTGACCGCCTCGCGGCAGGTGACGAAATAGGCATAGCGCAGCCTGACCTCGCGGCCCGGCGCCAGGCGGAAGAATTTCTTGGGCGGATCCTCCATGAAGTCCTCGCGCTCGATGTAGAGCTCGCGCGCGAAGGGCACGAGCCGAGTCCCGGCGCCGGGGTCTTCCGGGTTGTTGACTGCCTCGAGCTGCTCGGTCTCGCCCTCCGGGTAATTCTCGATCACCACCTTGAGGGGACGCAGCACGGCCATGCGGCGCTCGGCGGTCTTGTTGAGCAACTCCCGGGTGCAGTGATCGATCAAGGCCATGTCGACCACGCTGTCGCTCTTGGTGACCCCGATGCGCTGGGCGAAGTCGCGGATCGCGGCGGGCGGAACGCCGCGCCGCCTGAGGCCCGAAAGCGTCGGCATGCGCGGATCGTCCCAGCCGCGCACGTGGCCCTCCTTCACGAACTGGATCAGCCGCCGCTTGGACAACACGGTGTAGGTCAGGTTGAGCCGGGCGAACTCGTACTGGCGCGGGCGCGAGGGCACCGGCAGGTTCTCGATCAGCCAGTCGTAGAGCGGCCGGTGGTCCTCGAACTCCAGGGTGCAGATCGAGTGGGTCACGCCCTCGATCGCGTCCGACTGGCCGTGGCCGAAGTCGTAGGTCGGATAGATGCACCAGGCGTCCCCGGTGCGCGGATGCGCCGCGTGCAGAATGCGGTAGAGCACCGGGTCGCGCAGGTTGATGTTGCCCGAGGCCATGTCGATCCTGGCGCGCAGCACCCGGGCGCCGTCGGGGAACTCGCCCGCGCGCATGCGCCGGAACAGGTCCAGGTTCTCGTCCACCGGGCGCCCGCGATGGGGACTGGCGCGACCCGCTTCGGTCAGCGTGCCGCGGTAGTCGCGGATCTCCTCGGCCGAGAGGTCGTCGACATAGGCCTTGCCGGCGCGGATCAGGTGTTCCGCCCAGTCGTAAAGCTGGTCGAAGTAGTCCGAGGTGAAATGCAGGTGCTCGCCCCAGTCGAAGCCGAGCCAGCGAACGTCCCGCTCGATGGCGTCGATATACTCCTGCTCTTCCTTGATCGGGTTGGTGTCGTCGAAACGCATGTTGCAGTGGCCGCCGAACTCCTGGGCGACGCCGAAGTTGAGACAGACCGACTTGGCGTGGCCGATATGCAGGTAGCCGTTCGGCTCCGGCGGGAAGCGGGTCACCACGGTGTCGAGGCGGCCCGCGCCGAGATCCCCGCGGATGACGTCGCGGATGAAATCCCGACTGGCGTCCCCGGCCGCGCTCTGGGCTTCGGTCATGCTGCTGTGCTCCGCGTTCCGGCTTCGCCGCCCCACGCGGTTCCCTGGGGCGGGTCACGCCGGGGCGGCGCCCCTGTCTGCCAAAAAAACCGCCCCGCGCCAAGCGGTACCGGGAACGGCACCGAAAAAAGCCCGGCGGAGGGTCGTCCGCCGGGCTCGGGTTGCGGAGGGGCTTACCCGCCCCAGGGAACTATTTTGCGCGGTGGCTCCTGATCAGATGCTTTGCGAGCCGGTGCCGAACTCGGGATAGGCCTCCATGCCGAGCTCGACCTTGTCGAGGCCCAGGGCTTCGGCCTCTTCGTCGACCCGGATGCCGACGGTATATTTCAGGCCCAGCCACAGCACGACGCTGACCGCCGAGACGAAGGCGCCGACGGCGACGATCCCGGTCAGCTGCACGACGAGGTCGCCGCTGCCGAAGATGCCGACCGCCAGGGTACCCCACACGCCGGCGACCAGGTGGGCCGAGATGGCGCCGACCACGTCGTCGATCTTGAGCTTGTCGAGCAACGGCACGGCGATGACCACCAGACCGCCGCCGATTCCGCCGACGATGAGGGAGAGCAGGTGGTTCTGCAGGTCCGGTCCGGCCGTGATCGCGACCAGACCGCCGATCGCGCCGTTCAGGGCCATGGTCAGGTCGATCTTCTTGTAGATGATCTGGGTGAGCGCCATGGCAGCGATCACGCCGGCCGCCGCGGCCAGGTTGGTGTTGACGTAGACGATCGCCATGGCCGCCGCGTCGAGCGCGGAGCCGAGGGCGAGCTGCGAGCCGCCGTTGAAGCCGAACCAGCCGAACCAGAGGATGAAGGTGCCCAGGGTGGCGAGCGGCAGATTGGCGCCCGGCATGGGGTTGACCCGGCCGCCGGGGCCGTACTTGCCCTTGCGCGCGCCCAGGATGATCGCGCCGGTCAGCGCCGCCCAGCCGCCGACCGAGTGCACCACGGTCGAGCCGGCGAAGTCGGAAAAGCCCATCTCGGCGAGCCAGCCGCCGCCCCAGATCCAGGAGCCCTGGATCGGATAGATGACGCCGGACAGCGCGACGGTGAACACCAGGAACGGCCAGACCTTGATGCGCTCGGCCAGGGTGCCCGAGACGATCGAGGCGGCGGTCGCCACGAAGACCATCTGGAAAAACCAGTCGGACATGGTCGAATAGCCGCTCTCGGTCACCGCCGCGACCATCTCCTCGGTCGCCTCCTCGGCGTTGATCAGCGCCAGCTCGGCGCCGCCCGGGTTGTACAGCAGCGAGATCGAGCCGATCCAGCCGCCGACATCGACGTACATGAGGTTGTAGCCGACCAGATAGAACATGATCCCAGCCAGCGAATAGAGGGCGATGTTCTTGAGGCAGATCGTCGCCGTGTTCTTGGTCCGCACCAGGCCGGATTCGAGCATGGCGAAGCCGGCGGCCATCCACATCACCAGAAAGCCGTGAACCAGAAACGAAAAGGTGTTGAAGACGAACTGCGATTCCGCCGAGACTTCGGCCTGCGCCGGCCCGGCCATCACGACTCCGCCCAGCACGCCGAGCAGCAGCGTGGCCAGAACCTTTCTAAGTACCCGCATCCATACCTCCCGCGTAGATGAACCGTCCCGGGCACGCCTAGACAGCCTCGACGCAGCCCCTACCCACCGCCCTAATCAAGAAGCGTGCCAGAATGCTGCGATGCAAACCTAACGGCAATTTGGGCAGAGTCTTCACCGCAGTCCTAGTGTGCACCCCGACAATATGCACAAATTTTGAGCAGCAAGCCCATGGTGTTTAATTTATGGGCAGGAACACTCATTCATCTGCCCCTGGACAAGCCCGCCGGCCGGCGCGATCTTGGTTCCATGAGCATGACGGAACCTCAGCAGTCGCCGGAAAAGGCGCTCGAAACCGAGGTGCTGATCGCCGGCGGCGGCATGGTGGGGCTCAGCCTGGGGCTGACCCTGGCGGGCGCCGGAGTAGAGGTCGTCGTGGTCGACCGCGAGGATCCGGCGACTGTCCAGGCCGCGGCCTTCGACGGCCGCTCCTCGGCGATTGCACGTGGCTCGCGGCAGGCTTTGGCCGGGGCCGGGCTGTGGGACGCCATGGCGCCCGCGGCCCAGCCGATTCTCGATATCCGCGTTTCGGACGGCCGCATCGGGCGCCGCACCGCGCCCTTTTTCCTGCACTACGACCACCGCGAGGCGGACGGCGGCCCGCTCGGCTACATCGTCGAGAACCGGGCGATCCGCAAGGCGCTGCACGGCGTTCTGGCGTCCCGGCCGTCGCTCCGACTGATCGCGCCGGACACGGTGGACGCGCTCGAGCCGGCCGGCCAGCGCATCGCGGCGCGTCTCGGCGGGGGCCGCCGGATCGCCGCCCGGCTCGCGGTCGTGGCCGAGGGCCGCAACTCGCCGCTGCGCGAGGCGGCGGGCATCCGCGCGACGCGCTGGAGTTATCCCCAGACCGGCATCGTCTGCACCGTGGCCCACGAGCAGCCCCATCACGGCGTGGCGCACGAGCACTTCCTGCCCGCCGGGCCCTTCGCCGTGCTGCCCATGACCGACGACGAGGCCGGGCGGCACCGCTCCTCGCTGGTCTGGACCGAACGGCGCGACCTGGCCCCCGCCATGATGGCGCTCGAGCCGCCGAACTTCGCCGCCGAGATCGCCCGGCGCTTCGGCGATAGCCTGGGCCGCCTCGAGCCGATCGGCGGGCGCTGGAGCTACCCGCTTTCGCTGCTTCACGCCGAGCGCTACCACGGTCCCCGTCTGGCGCTGATCGGCGATTCGGCCCATGCCATCCATCCCATCGCCGGCCAGGGCCTCAACCTGGGCCTGCGCGACGTGGCGGCCCTCGCCGAGGTGGTGGTCGACGCCCGGCGACTCGGCCTCGACATCGGCGCCGCGCCGGTGCTGCGCCGCTACGAGCGCTGGCGCCGCTTCGACAACCTGGCCCTGATCGCGGCCACGGACGGGCTCAACCGCCTGTTCTCCAACGACCTGCCGCCGCTGCGCCTGGCGCGCGACCTGGGACTGGCCGCGGTCGACCGCCTGCCGCCGCTGAAGCGCCTGTTCATGAACCAGGCCATGGGCCTGGTCGGCGAGCTGCCCCGCCTGGTGCGCGGCGAACCGCTGTGAGACACGGCGGCCGGTTAAGCATTGTTCAATTGGACTTCGGTAATATTTCCTAAGAAATTTGTTCGCATACGAAAAGATTTTGCTAGGGGACCGAGAATGCAGGACGCTCTTAACCGCTTTTTGCGGGACGAAGCCGGACATGACCAGATCGAGTACGGCTTGCTGGCGGTGCTGATCGCCGTCTCCCTGGTCGCGCTGCTGGCGGGCTTGGGCACGACGCTATCGGATTGGTTCACCACGGTCTCGGGCGAGGTCGCCAACGCGGCGGCGGTCGGGGGCTAAACCTCGCCGGGGTCTTGGATCCCCGAAAGGGACATGGCCCCGGCGTGAACCGGGGCCATGAGCGTGAGTGTGTCTCGCCGACTGCGGCGTTCGTTACTGTAAGCGGACCCAAGCTAGCATTATTAAACCGGCGAATCTGTCATGAAATTGTGAAAGCCGGTCCGTCTTCCCGCTCAGCGGGACGGGCCGCCTCAGCGGGTGATCGTGTAGGTCGACTGGGCGGTCAGGTTGAAGGGGTCGGTTGAGAAAATGGCGCCGTAGAAGAAGTTGAACTGCTGGCTGACGTTGACCGTGACGCTGGTGCCCGGGGTCTGGTTGGCCGGATCCTCCCAGGTGACCAGGGGGGTCATGTAGGTGGTGTCGATGCCGACGGCCTGGGACATGATGAAGGTGCTGATCTCACCGTCGGTCTTGGGGTCGCTGCTCTGCAGGCCGTGAATCGAGGCGTAGCGGGCGCCGGTCTTGGCGGCGTTCTCGACGGAGTTGAGGGTGTGCATGGCGCGGCCCAGGTCCATGATGCCCATGGTCAGGCCGAACAGCACCGTGGCGCCGGCGGCGAACTCGACCGCCGCGACGCCGCCCCGCTCGGCGCCGAGGCGGCGCAGCAGGGCGAGGGTTTTCGACACGGCTTTGGGCATGGTCGTCTTCATGTCAGCGCACCCTGATCTGAGCGTCGGCGGTGAGCGCCATGGCGGGCGGCAGGCCGGGATAGTTGAACAGCGGGGTGTAGTTGCCGTTGACCGTGACCACGGCGTACTTCAGCGGCACCTCGCCCCCGCAATTGGAGTTGCAGGGGATGGTGTTGCCGTTGAGGCAGCGGCAGACGTACTGGGGCACCACGTCGAGGACCGGGTCGGCGGCGTCGTCGCGCGCGGCCTGCGTGATGCCGGCGGTGTCCTCGGTGGCGCCCAGGGTGATGGCGTACTGGGCGCCGGCGCGCGCGGCACTTTCCAGGCGCAGCTTCGCCTGGAAGCCCATGGCGACGTCGATCACGCCGACCAGGAGCATGGCCAGGATCGGCACGGCCATGGCCAGCTCCACGGTGACGTTGCCGCCGGCCCTTTGCCACAGGGCCCGCAGGGTCCGGCGCCGGGAAGTGTTGGGCTTGGTCATGTCGTGGACGCTCCTTACTCTATGGTCTGTCCGGGGCCTGCTCACTCGGCCAGCGAGGGCGAGGCCAGGGCCAGCGGCAGGCTGATGCCGGCGGCGGCGAAGTTGCCGCTCGACATGTAGCTGGTGCCGACGAAGTGGACCTGGCTGGCGATCAAGGCGGTCCAGGTGGTCGGATTGGCGACGTTGTTGCCGGCGTAGTAGACCTCCTGCCCGGGGAAATAGAGCGCGCCCGAAAGCGACATGTCCGAGCCGCCCTGGAGTTCGGCGACCAGGGTCGGGTCCGAGGCGGGGTCCTGGTAGAACAAGATGCCGTCATAGGGGCCCGCGGTCGGGGCGCTCAGGGTCACGCTGGTCGTGCCCGCGATGTACACGGTGTGGTTCTGACCCGCGCAGCAGGTCGACGGCAGGCCGACGGCGGTGTCGGGGATATAGAAGGTGACGCCCCCGGCTTCGTTGGTCACGGTCGCGTTGCCGGTGATTTCCATGCCCGCTTCGCCGAGCGTATAGACCCCGGTCTCGAAGATCACGTCGGCGCCCTGGATCACGATGCCGCCGCAGTAGTTGCCGACGGGAATGGTGCCCGAGAACGAGCTGACGTAAGTCTTCGGCGCGCCCGGCGGCTCGATGCAGGGACCGCTCGCCGGCGGCTGGAGATAGGCGAAGGGATCCCCGGTGGGGGCCATCCCGGTCTGCGGCATGGGCGTGAAGTTGCTGCCGCTGTAGCCGCCGACCGCCTGGATGCTCTCAGCGGTGATGTTCGACTTGCCGCCCTGCTGGGTGATGGCGGTCGCGCTGTTCGAGTTGGCCTGGGCGCCGCAGTCGAGGTCGACGGTCGTGTTGCCCTCGACGCTGATCGCCCCGTCGGCGCTCGGATCAAGCGCGATGACGCAGCTCGGCGCGCCGGCTAGGGTGGCCACGGCCCGGGCGGCCACGGTCATGTCGCCCGAATGGACCATGGCGCTGACGAAGCCGGACTGGTCCTGCTGGACGATGGCCTCGACGTAGTTGTTGTCGCCGGCGTGGACGCCGGCCGCGGGCGGCCGGTTGATGGTCACCAGGGTAGCCAGGCCGTGCTGGTAGCCGTTCAGGGTGGCGCTGTCTCGGGCCCGGGTCTCGATCTCGGCCGGCGTGGCGCCGCGCGCCATCTCGAGGGCCGCGGACATGGCCGCGGAGTCGGCGGCGGACTGCATGTCGCGCTGCGACCAGTACCAGTAGCCCAGGTCGACCGCGAGGCCGGCCATGCCGAGTAGCACGGCGAGCGAGGCGGCGGTGTAGACGAAGACGCTGCCCGAGGAGTCCTTGGCGAAAGCGTTGAATTTCCGGCGGCTCATGGTTGTCCTTCCCTTCGCTGCTCCGGCCTTCCCGCCGGAGACGAACTTGCTTTTCAGTCGTCGCGCCGCTGGTACTCCCAGGGGCGCGGGAGACGGTAACGTTCAAGATCGATTTTTAGGCGCAAAGACTTAATTTTTCGGAAACACTCTTGGTTAATCGAACTCATTTCAAATATTTCATGTATTTATTACTAACAAAAAGAAGGCATTTGAATAAAACTCAAGTTATCAATACTTGATCGCCTGGTTCGGTGTTGCCGTTCATGTTCTCGCCTCCCCGTCGCGCCGGGCGGGCCCTCACTCGGCCAGCGAGGGCGAGACCAGGGCCAGCGGAAGGTTGGTGCCGGTGAAGCCGGTGGTGGAGAGGTAGCTGTTTCCGATGAAGCCGACCGTATCGGCGATGATCGACGTCCAGGTGCCGTTGGCCTGCGTGTTGCCTGCATACTCGACCTTATTGCCCGGGGCATAGATCACCCCGGTAAGCGCCATGTCAGACCCTCCGGTGAGACTGAGTTCGAGGGC
>Ga0224512_10004869_pt1 | contig 11208 bp, 11 predicted proteins | sample SF_May12_sed_USG_4_FD_169103 | JGI IMG/M metagenome (GOLD analysis project Ga0224512, IMG submission 169103) | Sediment microbial communities from San Francisco Bay, California, United States - SF_May12_sed_USGS_13 | ecosystem: Environmental > Aquatic > Marine > Sediment | place: USA...
GGGTGGGCTCGACATGGTCGACATAGTGACGGTAGCCCATGGTGGTCGGGACCCGCCCGGCCGAGGTGTGGGGCTGGGCAACGAACCCATCTCGCTCGAGGGCGGCCAGGTCGTTGCGGATCGTCGCCGAGGACACGGCCAGATTGCTCCGCTCCAGGACCGTCGCCGAACTGACCGGCTCACCGTTGCGGATGTATTCCTCGATGAGGATGGCGAGAACGACGGACTTCCGTTCGTCCAACATGGTGCCACGGTAGCACTCTCCAGGGGAGACTGCTAAGACCGGGCAGGGAGGGCCAGGACCGCCCGGATGACCGAGTCGGTGCGCAAAGGATCGCGCACCACGAGCCGGTCATCGACCTCGTCGACGATCTCTGCCGTGGCGAGGCGGATACCGTCAGCCGACGCCATCAACGCAGCTCCCCCGACACCTTTGATTACACCGACGGTGCGGCGCAGGCCGAGCATGAGACGCTCGAGCTCGGCGTCCCAGCCGCCCACGGAATCGCTCGCCGCCTCGGGACGCCGACCCAGTTCGACGGCTTCCAGATATGCGTCGAGACGACGGAGATTGCGTCGGCGAACCCCGCTGCGATGGCCGTGCGCCCCCATGCCGAACGCAAGATACTCGCCCTGGGCCCAGGTCGAGAGGTTGTGGCGGCTCTCGTGACCGGGCCGGGCGGCATTCGAGACCTCGTACCGGACGTAACCGGCCGCCGACAATGTCCGATCGGCGGTCTCCCACCTCGCCGCCTGGACGTCGTCGTCCGGACCGGACCCGCCCGCCCGGACGAGCCGGCTCAGTTCGGTGCCTGGTTCGACCGTGAGCGCATACGTAGAAACGTGGTCGGCGCCGACCGTGACGGCTTCGTGCAGGGTGCTCGCCCACGAAGAGTCGGTTTCGGTCGGATCTCCGAAGATCAGATCGAGCGAAACCGAGCCGATCCCGGCGGCTCGGATCGCCTCAACGGCTCTGATGATGTCGGTGCGGTCGTGTCGCCTGCCCAGCGAGGCGAGCACGACCGGGTCGAACGATTGTGCGCCGAGAGAAACCCGGGTGATGCCGGCGACCTTCAACCGATGTGCGTAGGAGAGGTCGACGTCCTCCGGGTTGGCCTCGACGGTGACTTCGACACCGTCGGCAAGTCCGAACCGCCCGGCGAGCGCATCGACGATCGAGGAGAGCGACCCGACCGACACCTGGCTCGGGGTCCCGCCCCCGAAGAACACCGTGTCGAGCGGCCGCCAGACAGGCTCCATGCCGACCTCGGCAGCGACGGCGGCGATGTAACGATCTGCCACGTCGAGCCGGTCCGGCACGACCGCAAAGTCACAGTATGGACAAAGCCGGGCACAGAAAGGAATGTGGACATAGGCGCCGGCTAGACGGCCGGCCGCTTCGGCGAGTGCCACGGCGGTGGGCGCCGGTTTCACCGCTCGGTCGGGTCTACCCGGAGGGCGGCGATGAACGCCTCCTGGGGCACTTCGACCGATCCGACCATCTTCATGCGACGCTTGCCCTCCTTCTGGCGCTCCAACAGCTTGCGCTTCCGGGAGATATCCCCGCCGTAGCACTTGGCCAGCACGTCTTTTCGGCGGGCCTTGACGGTCTCGCGAGAGATGATTCTCGCCCCGACGGCCGCCTGGATCGGTACATCGAACAACTGGCGGGGAATGAGCTCGCGCAGGCGCTCGACCATTGCCTTGCCGTATCCGTATGCCTTGTCCTTGTGGGTAATGGTCGAGAATGCGTCCACGGGCTGGCCGGCCAGGAGGATGTCCACCTTCACGAGGTCGGAGACCCGGTAGTCGGATGGCTCGTAGTCGAGCGACGCGTAGCCACGGGTGCGCGACTTGAGTGTGTCGAAGAAGTCGAAGACCACTTCGGCCAGAGGCAACTGGTAGGTGAGTTCCACCCGTTCGGTGCTCAAGTAGTGCATATGGGTCATCTCGCCTCGCCGGGTCTGGACCAGTTCCATGATCGCTCCGACGTACTCGGAAGGAGCGATGATCATCGCCCGGACGTATGGCTCCTCCAGGACCTCCCGGGCTGTTGCCTCGGGGAGGTCCTGCGGTGATCGGATCTCCTTGACCGTTCCGTCCGTCAGGGTGACCCGGTAGGCCACAGAGGGCGCCGTGGCGACGAGGTCCAGGTCGTATTCGCGTTCGAGACGCTCGCGGACGATCTCCATGTGCAACAACCCGAGGAACCCGACGCGGAAACCAAAGCCGAGCGCCCGGGAGGTCTCTGGTTCCCAGAGGAGCGAGGCGTCGTTGAGTTTGAGCTTCTCGAGGGCTTCTCGCAGCCGCTCGAAGTCGTCGCCGTCCGAGGGAAAGAGGCCGGAGAACACCATGGGCTTCGGCACGTCATACCCGGCAAGTGCCGTCGTGGCGGGTCGGGCAGTGGTGGTGACGGTGTCGCCCACCCGGATGCGCCCGATGTCTTTGACGCCGGTGATCAGGTAACCGACCTCACCCGCTTCCAGAGCCGGCACGGGCTTGATCCGTGGTGTGATGACCCCTACTTCGTTGGCGGGATGTCGTTCGCCGGTGGCCATGAAGAGCAATTGCTCGCCTGTGTCCAACCGGCCGTCCACGAGTCGTATCGAGCACACCACGCCCCGGTATGTGTCGAAATACGAGTCGAACACGAGGGCCCTGAGCGGTTGGTCGGGATCACCTCCGGGCGGTGGCACCTGGGCGACGATCCGCTCGAGCAATGCATCGACCCCGGCCCCCGTTTTGGCCGAAACACGCAGGACGTCGTCAGGATCTCCACCGACGATCGAGGCTATCTCGGCCGCCACCCGGTCCGGATCGGCGGCCGGGAGGTCGATCTTGTTGATCACAGGGATGATTTCGAGGCCTGCTTCGATCGCCAGGTAGGCGTTGGCCAACGTCTGGGCCTGTGCACCCTGAGCGGCATCGACCAGCAGGACGGCGCCTTCACAGGCCGCCAGTGACCGGGACACCTCGTAGGAGAAGTCGACATGGCCGGGGGTGTCGATCAGATTGAGCGTGTACGAATGCCCGTCCAGGGCTTGGTAGGCAAGCCTCACCGACTGGGCTTTGATGGTGATGCCCCGTTCACGTTCGAGGTCCATCGAGTCGAGCAACTGGTCGCGCATGTCGCGCCCGGTGACCGCACCGGTCGTTTCCATCAGGCGATCCGCCAGCGTCGACTTTCCATGGTCGATGTGGGCGATCACCGAGAAGTTGCGGATGCGGGACATCACGGGGCGTCGATTCGGCCGCGGCTCGTTGTGCGGTGCCGGACGCAGTCCGGAACCGGGCCGTTCAGCCGAGGATCGACGAGACCTGCTTGGAGAGGCGAGACTTGCGCCGGGAGACAGTCTCTTTCTTCATGACGCCCTTGGCCGCTGCTTTGTCCAGCTTCTGCTGGGCCACCCGCAACGCCTCGAGGGCCGCTTCCCGGTCTCCTGATTCGGCAGCCACAACCGCGTTCTTCATGCGCGTCTTGACTTCGGAACGAACGGTCTTGTTGGCGAGGCGCCGTCGTTCGTTCTGACGGTTGCGCTTGATCTGAGACTTGATGTTGGCCATGCGAGATTCGGATCCTGTCGTCAAAGGTGCGGTTCAGAGGTGGGCGCGTCGAAATGACGCGGAACGTCACTCTAGCAAACCCCCGGACGGCCACCCAACTCGGCGCCGGTCACCGGCGGGGGCCGTACCACCGGGTGAAGGCAATGGTCAGGCGTTCCATGGTGAGACGATGGGTGTCCTCGGGAGCGGACTTCAACAGCCGGTCTGCCTTTGACAACCCGGCGACGGCCTGTTGCAGCTGCTTGTTCGACATCCGGGTTCGCGCCTTCCAGGCTCGTTCCACCCGCCAATCGTCGGGCGACTGACCGACCCAGGCCGCGTACGTGGCGAGATCCGGGGCGGCTGCCGCCAGGGCCTTCTTCTTTACATCGCCTTCGAGGTAGCCGACGAGTTGCAGCGGATGGCCATGCGTGAGGAAGTCTTCGAGTCTCCGCAGTGCTCCTCCCGTGTTGCCTGCTGTGAGTTCGTCGACGTAGTGCCACATTCCTTCGTCAGGACGGTTCTTGAACCGATCGAGAACGTCTTTCCGGGAGATCGCTTCTCCGGTCATCTCCAGCTGGTCGAGAGCCTGGCCCAGCGAGGCGACGTCGGTCCCGAATCTCTGGATGAGGGCATCCATCGCATCGGCGGGAACCTTGAGTTTTCTCTCGCGCACCTCGTGACTGAGCCATTCGCGCGCACTGCGCGGGTTGAAGCGCTGTACCGAAACCGTCTCCCCTTCCGCCTTGACCACCTTGGCAAGGGTCGGAGGAAGCACTCCAGCCGAGACGAACACCACGACCACGGCGTCCGGATCGATCGTCGGGAGCAGTTCGGCGAGGATTACGGCCTCAGACTTCTGGATCCATTGGGCGTCGACGATCTCGATCGCCTGCTTGTCGCCGAAGAGCGAACCGGATTGCAGGGCAGGAACGATGACTTCGAGCTCGCCTCGCAAGGCACTGTCGCCGTCCATGTCGCTTCCTCGTTGAGGCACGTCGACCCGGACCACCTCGGCCGCCTCGGCCTGTTCGATCACCTGGGCCGCCCGATCCATCATGACCTGGCGTTCGCCAGGACCTGCACTCGACGGACCCTTGACGTGAATGATCTTCTTCATGGCCCGATCAGCAGCGACCCCGAGAATTCGTGGTACCCGTCGCCGAGGCGAAACTCGAGGGTCTCGGTTTCCGTATCCCCCGGACCTACTTTGCCAATCGCAACCGGAACGAGCCGCGCGCCGAGGATCCCGGCGTCGCCAAGCGCAACGTTGACGGTGCCGCGCCACGGCACGTCAGATCCGTTGGTGACGATCAACGTAAGGGCGGCGGTGGTGGTGTTCACCGCCCGGGCTTGAACATCGACGATCAACCCGCCACAGAGGGCCGGATCCGGGTCGTCGCTGGTCACCACCACGGAGGAGAGCACGAGCGCCTCCCCGTCTTCGAAGACGACCGTGAACGGCTGGGCCACCTCCTCCTGGCAGGTGAGGACGTGCGTCAGGCCGCGCAAAGAAGAAGTGAACACGGGAATGAGGAAGACCGCCATCATGGCGAAGAGCGCCATCCGATTTTGCAAGACCGGTGCCATGCTTCTCCCGTCCGAGCGAACTGGATGACCACGATAGCCGTGCGATGCGAGTCGGCTGGCTAGCATGCCGGACCGTGACCGTACTCGGACGACGAATCGACTATCAACGCGCACGCGGGCTGCTTCTGCTGGTCGGCCTCGTCGTGTTGTTCGTGATCGCCGCGATCATGTTCGTTCGTCGCGTCGACCCGATCGAGGTGTCCGCCACCCTCTTCTTCCTTCCGATCTTCGTGGCGTTCATCGTCTGGGGCCTGCGGGGCGGGCTGATCGCCGGGGCGGCCGCCGCCATCGGATACATCCTCTTGCGGATGCCGCTCATCGATGTGGTCGGAGCCGGCCGATTCCTCGGGTTGATCGTCACCCGCTCGGTCGGCTACCTGGTGTTCGGCGGTATCGGCGGATGGGCCGGCGAACAACTGCTGGCGTCCATCAACAAGCTCGATCTGTACGACTACATCGACAACGAGACCCGCCTCTACAACTCACGATTTGCGGTTGAGACGATCGATCTCGAGCGGTCTCGCTCACAACGCTATGAGAAGGTCTTCTCGGTGGTGGCTGTCGAACGGGCGTTTGGTGAGCAGCCCCGCAAGGAACGGGCCGCTCTCATGCACACCCTCGGCCAGGCGTTACGCCAGAGTGTGCGGGCCGTGGACAGCGTCGCTCACGTCTCCACCGGTGGCATGGATTTGTTCGTCTTCGTGCTGCCCGAGACCGCCGGTGCGGGAGCGGGCATCTTCGCAGCGAAACTCATCGAGCAACTCACCGGCATCGTCGGAACAGGCGGGGGCGGGTGGACCACATCGACCGCAACGCTGCCCGGCGACGACGACAAGATCGAGACCTTGCTGAGCCGTCTCAAAGCCGACGTCGCCGAGCAATTCCCGGCCGCCGCCGCAGGCATCTAGCCGCCGACTCCGAGCGGCCCACCGAGCGGGATCACGATGTCCCCTTCGAGATCGGTGCGCAGGGTTGTGGCCCCCGACTCGAGCAACGCCACGATCACTGCTTCGGACGGATGCCCGAAACTGTTCTCGCCAACGCTCACGATTGCGATCGCTGCACCGTTCCCGGCCAGCCACGCCAGGTCTGAGGTGGCCGATCCATGATGGGGCACCTTGAGGATGTCCGCCGGCAACGGCCCCAGGTCGGCCTGGGCGATCTCTTCGACATCGCCCGGAAAGAGGATCGACACGCCACCCACAGACGCCTCGGCCACAACACTCTGATCGTTGAGCCCGACATACCGCCGCTCCGGTCCGTGGATGGCCAGTCCGATGGATCCGACCGTCGCACGGACACCGGCGTCGGGAACGCCGACCGGGATGTTGCGCTGCGCAGCGACCACCATCATCGCCTCGAAGGTGGCGTTCGGGTCGGGATGGCCCGGATGCCATATGGCTCCGATGGTCATCCGCTCGACAACGGGCGGAAGGCCGCCCACATGGTCCTCATGGGCATGGGACACGATCAACAGGTCGATCCGGTCGATGCGGTACCTGCGCAGGCTCGCCATGAGGAGGACGGGATCCGGTCCCCCGTCGATGAGCACCACCTCCCCGTGGTCGCCCAGGACGAGTGCGGCGTCGCCCTGCCCGACGTCCAGAAAGATGACGGCGGGGAGTTCTACCGGCGCCCTCATGACCCCGGACAGCACCACCAGCCCGACCAAAGCCGTGGCGAGTGCGCCCGGACGCAACACCGGGTGCAAGGCGGCAGCACCGATGAGGAGAGCGACCGCCAGCCCGACCACTCCCACCGAAGGCCACCCGGCCGCGACATGCGCCACCTGGAGTACCAGGCGGGCAGCACCCACTGCCACGGAAACGAGGGGTGACACGCCCAGGCCGACTCCCAATGCGCCGGCCATCGTGGAGATGGTGACGGCGGGAACCGCCATCAGGTTGGCCACCGGAGAGACGATCGGGATCGATCCGAAATGCCAGAGCAACAGCGGAGCCACCGCCACCTGCGCGCCGACGGTGGCCGACCACGTTGCGCCCAAAGGTGGCCATCGGGGCGTCGCCACGAGCCGGACGCCGCCCATGACCCCGATCGTGGCGGCAATCGACAACTGGAAGCCAACCGACTCGATCAGCTCGGGCGACACCAACACGAGCCCCCCTACGGCTGTGCCGAGAGCGGTCCATCCGGTCAGGGGCAACCCGGCCGCCCTGGCGGCCAGCATGACTCCTGCCATGACGCTGGCCCGCAGCACCGACGGCTCCCACCTCGTGATCACTGCGAACAACGCCAGGCCGATCGTTCCGGCGCCTGCCCGACGGCGCGGGCCGAACGCAAGCGGGCCGACCACCACCCACCACAGCACCAGGAAGAGAGCGACGTTGCTGCCGGACACGGCCACGAAATGCGAAAGACCCGCCTCGGTGAGGGCGGCCCGATCGACCGCCGGCAGGCGTCTCGTATCCCCGATCAGGAATCCGGCCACGAGGCCGGCCGCTGCGTCGTCCGCCGGGCCGGCAAGCTGATCGGCCACCCGTCGCCGAACGGCATTGGCAGCCGCCAGCAAGGCGTCGTCCGGGCCTCCGAGCCGATCGATCCTCCTCGCCCGCACCGTTCCCCGGTAGGTCCGGCCCCCCGCCCGCCCGGAAGCACCGGCGATACGCCCCTGGATCTCGATCGTCTCTCCAACCACGTGCGGTGCGTCGCCAAACCCAGGTCGCGAAACGAGCAGCGTCGGTCCGTGCCATACGACAGTCCCGTGTCCGACATCCACCGCCACCGGATCGACCAGCATCCAGGTGCCCGACGATGTCGCCTGCTCGTCGACTACCACCCGGGCCGTCAAGGCAACCGGTCCGACCGGCAGAACTGCATCAGCGGAAGCAGCAGAACGATCGATCGAGACGGTGCCGGCCACAACGCCGATCACCAGGAGGCAGATGGCGGCCGGGACCCGGCGGGACCGGACAATGACCGCCACCACGGAGATGACGGCCGCCGCCGCCGCCTGCCAGGTGGGACCCCGGCCGAGCGATACGCCCACCCAGAGCAGCGTGGCCGCCCCCAAGGCGGATCGACCGACCGGGTCGGGTAGCCGGAGGCGCGTCACGGGACGGTGATCTGGTCCTTCAACGACGCCAGTTTGGATTCGCCGATGCCGGGCACATCGAGCAGATCCTCGACCGACTCGAACGGGCCGAACTGCTCCCGGTGGCTCACGATCCGACCGGCGAGGACCGGACCTACCCCGGCAAGGCCTTCCAATTCGCCGGCGGTTGCCCGGTTGATGGCGATCCGTCCGTCCGGGGCCGCCCCTGAGGCGACCGGCGAGGACGCGTCCGGGACCACGATCTGCTGTCCGTCAGACAGTGGCGCGGCCAGGTTGATCGCCATGAGCACCGCATCCTGCGCGGCGCCCCCGGCCGCCGTGACTGCGTCGGCAACCCGGGCGCCGACCGGCACTTCGACCACCCCCGGCCGTCGCACGGCGCCGGACACGTGCACGGTGAGAACACCCGGTTCCGCCGGTTCGACGATCGCAACCGGAACAGGGCCCGGATCGGGCGCTTTGTCCCCGTACCAGAACAAACTGGCCACCAGCAGACCGACCGCCCCCAAGACGGCTGCCACCTGGCTTCGCTCCACTCGACCTCCTTTCGGGCGGGCGGCGCCCCACAAAGGGGCCACCCGTGCTGCTTGTATCACGAACGAGGGAGCGGCGGTAGGGTGTCGCCCATCGAGAGGAACGTGTATGCAGCGCTACAAAGTGGAGCCGGGAACCGACGTCGATCTGTCTCACTGGGATCCGGACGGTTCAGCGACCTTCCAGGTCGGCAAGAAGGAAGGCAAGCGGGCGTTGCCCGGTCTGAACGAACGCCTGGAACAACTCCAGGAAGTGTTGTACGCCGAGGGCAAACACAAGGTCCTCATCGTGCTTCAGGCCACCGACACGGGGGGCAAGGACGGCACCATCCGCCATGTCTTCGAAGGCGTCAATCCGCAGGGCGTCGACGTAGCCTCGTTCAAGAAGCCAACATCCGAAGAACTGGCCCATGATTACCTGTGGAGGGTGCACCGGCACACTCCCGGGTCGGGTGAGATGGTCATTTTCAACCGGAGCCACTACGAAGACGTGCTCGTCGTGCGGGTCCATGACCTGGTTCCGGCCGATCGCTGGCAACGCCGCTACGAGCACATCAACGCATTCGAGAAACTGCTGGCCGACGAAGGCACCACCATTCTCAAGTTCTTCTTGCACATCTCGAAGGACGAACAGAAGGAACGCCTCGAAGAACGCCTCGAGATCCCAGAAAAGAACTGGAAGTTCGCGACAGGCGACCTCGCCGAACGGGAACACTGGGACGACTACCAGACCGCCTTTTCGGACATGCTGGCCAGGACCTCAAAACCGTGGGCACCCTGGTACGTGATCCCGGCCAACAAGAAGTGGTACCGCAACCTGGTGATCAGCCAGATCATCATCGCAGCACTCGAATCCCTCGATATGCAGTACCCCCCACCCGAAGAAGGCCTGGACGACATCGTCATCGTCTGACGTCGGGAGCGACCGGCCGGTCGACAAAGTAGGTTCGGTGTGGACGGCCACAAAGGAGGCACCCCATGCCCGACCTGACGACCATCTACGAACGCAACGCGGCATTTGCGGACGGATTCGACCAAAGCGACCTGGTCATCAAACCCCGGATCGGGACCATCGTCCTCACGTGCGTCGACGCCCGGGTCGATCCGGCGCACTTCTCCGGGCTCGAACTGGGTGATGCCCTGGTGATGAGGACCGTAGGCGGTCGTGTCACCGACACGGCCATGCTCGAAGTGGCAATGCTGTGGCAACTGATGAAACTGGGAGCGGGCGGCAAGGATCCGAACCTCGGGCTAGCGATCATCCATCACAACGACTGCGGCATGGCCAAATTCGCCGTTCCGGCCGTGGCAGCCGCCATCACGTCCCACTTCGGAACCGGCGATGTGGTCGAGACCTATGCCATCGGGGACGAGCGGACGAGTGTGGCAGCCGATGTCGACCGTGCCATGAACTCGACCTACGCACCCTCCGGCCTGATCGTGTCGGGCCACCGGTACGACATCACCACCGGAAAGCTGGAACAGGTCGTTGCGCCCGCCCCGGTCGGGTGATCCGGCCTAGAAGCCGCGCTGGCCCCCGGCGAACGGGCCGTCCAAACCCGCCTCGAATTCGGCAACGGTCGGCCCACCGAGTCGGTGAAGGCGCCGGTTGCCGTAGATGTACGTGACGATGAGAAGCGGAATGATCGTCGGCCACGACGTTGCCACCTTGGCGAACGCCAGCGCCTCGGGTCGCTCGGCCACGTACAACACCCACTGGATACCGGCCCGCGCGGCGAAATAGGCCGCCCAGGCGGCGGTCACGGTCGTGTAGGCGGGCCGGACGTCGTGGCGCCAGTACCACTCGAGCGGCCAGCGGCGTTGTGCCCAGCTCGACCAGGCCGCCAGCGGGCGGCGCACGACCATGCTCACCACGGCGACGACCGCCATGGCAGCGGCTCCGGCGATGCCCGGCAGGAAAAAGCTCTCGGCCCGTCCGGATCGGAGGGCCAGAAACGCCGCAAATCCGATGGCGGCGATCCCCCCGAGCGCGTAGGAGACCTGCTGGCCTTTGCGGACACGCCAGGCCGCCACTCCACCGCCGACGGCCAGCGCGGCGGCGGCGGCCGGGCCGAGGCTGGACACGGCGTTGACAGCCACGAAGGCGACCGGGGCCAGGAAAGAGTCGCCGACGGTACGCTCGCCGACGAACAGACCTCGCAGGTCGGCGCGCAGATCATCCCAGACGTGGTGTTGAGCCATCATGGGTAGAGTACGGAGCCGGCCGGCCTATGAGATGCCGGGCTGGTCTCCTCCTCCGGTCTCCAGGATGGACATCGTCCGCTCGCGGGCCTCTCGCTCGAGGCCGATCGCCAGGTAGGCAGCGCGCGGGCCGACGCCTCTCAGACGCTCCCGGAAATACTCCCCGACGTACCGCCCGAGGAACCGCACGACCCCCATCCGCCGCCATTGCTCCATGTGGACGAGTTCGTGAACGACGAGCGCTCCGAGCCGATCCGGCTCAGCGGA